>OCTA010004301.1_pt1 | contig 12498 bp, 10 predicted proteins | sample 1538991 | NCBI WGS metagenome assembly OCTA01 (sample SAMEA3539302, study PRJEB22396) | soil metagenome | biome: tundra; feature: field; material: soil | place: USA | collected 2010-05 | depth 0.15 m
ACGTTCGGCGCCGGCTTTTCCGCCTTCGCGGCGCTCATTGAATTTGCGCCGCTTGAACCAAGGTGACTGATCATGCGCTCGTTGCCACACACTGAGCGACGATGCCCAGCAAGACCTTCATGGCGGCGCTCGCGTCGAAGGCGCGCACGGAGAGCAGGAGCGCGAGGTCGTCGCCCCGGAGTTAGGTCTGACAAGCCTCCGGCTTGCGCGCGCGGTAGGGGAGCAGTCCGCTGGCTGCGGGCATGGCACACCCTAGCGCCTCCATATGCTCTGGTTCGCGCTTCGCGCCTGCGGTGAGAAAGGAGAACACAAACAGCCGCGTCCCTTGTCGGCTGCGCGTTCAACACAACCACGAAGCGCGCACCGTCGCACAGTCCTTCTTTGTCGAGCGCTGGTCGCCGCGCGCGGATGCTGACGCGCGCGCAGGCCAGCACCGCAAAGTATGCCGCTTCGCGGAAAATGATTGGACGCGCCGCTGACGCGGCCAAGGCGGCTACATGGCGCATCTACCAGTACACGCGCTCGGAAGCCGTCGCCGACGGCTTCCAGATCGAAGTCACAAAGACCGCCGAGGAAGCGGGAAACCGGCACGAGGTTGCTCACCATGGCCGTAATCATATTGGTCACCACCGGCTCCCGGGCTGCGTACCCACCCCCGGCACAAAATCAGACCTCCACGAGTGGATAACGCCATTAGGCGACTCGTGCGCCGCACACGAATTGCCTGCTTTACCCTCAGCTTAGCTCTGAGGATTATGCCTGCATGATCTTCGGGATACGAGTTGGCGATTCCACCTGGGCGACGACTGGCCGGATGCGCTGCATCTGGAGAATTCGGGCACCGGTTCCGGGCCGGCGGCGGAGAGATTCTCGGATTCCTACTGGCGCGTCGTCAATGTGCCGCACGATTGGGCGGTGGAGTTGCCGTTTGACTGGGCCGCCGACGGCAGCCACGGGTTCAAGACCTTGGGTGTGAAGTACCCGACGAACAGCTTGGCCTGGTATCGCCGCACGTTTGAATTGCCGAAGGAGGATGAAGGCAAGCGCATCTGGCTGACATTCGACGGCGTGTTCCGCGACGCGACCGTGTGGGTCAACGGTTGGTGCGTGAGACATCATGAAGGCGGCTACTATCCGTTTCGCGAAGACATCACCGACGTGGTGCATTTTGGCGGCCGGAACACGCTCTCCGTGCGCGTGGACGCGACCAAAGCCGAGGGCTGGTTTTACGAGGGCGCCGGCATCTACCGCCACGTCTGGCTGGACAAGACCGCGCCGGTCGCCATCGCGCCAGACGGGATTTTTGTGCGGAGTGAATTTGAAAGGAACATTCCGCGAGGCAGCCCTGACATTGCCGTCGAGGTTCGATTGCTCAACACAACGGCCAACGCGACGAAAGCAACGGTGAATTGCGAAATAATTTCTCCCGCCGGCAAATCGCTGAAACAAATCTCCGGAATGGGAACATTACAACGCAAATCCCAGCGCACCGTGGAATTGGAGACAAAACTTTCCTCGCCTGTCCTGTGGTCGCCGGAATCGCCCAAGCTCTACAAACTCGTTACCGCCGTTTCTGTCGCTGGCAAAACTGTTGACCAGCAAGAGACCTCGTTCGGCATTCGCACTGTCGGCTTTGACCCAACCCAAGGCTTCTTGCTGAACGGCAAGCCTTACCGGATCTATGGCACCTGCAATCACCAGGACCACGCCGGCGTCGGCGCGGCCATCCCGGATGCGTTGCAGGAATTCCGCGTGAAGAAATTGAAGGAGTTTGGCTGCAACGCGTATCGCATGTCGCACAATCCGCCCACGCCGGAATTGCTCGATGCCTGCGACCGGCTCGGCATGTTGGTCATGGACGAGAGCCGGCTGATGGGCAGCGATTCGGCGAACCTGAAAAAGTGGGACGACCTGATCCGCCGCGACCGCAATCATCCGAGCGTCGCGCTCTGGTGCATCGCCAACGAGCAGTTCATGGTGCAGGACACGCCGCAAGCCGCGAGCGTCGCCCGCACGATGCAGGATTACGTCAAGCAGCTTGACCCGCTGCGTCCGGTCAGCTACGCCTCGCCGGAAGACGACGTGTTCCGCGGCATCAACTCCGTCATCGAAGTGCGCGGCTGGAATTATCACTATGGTCCCCAAGTGGACCAATACCACGCCGAGCATCCGAGCCAGCCGAACGTGGGCACCGAGCAGGCCAGCGTCATCGGCACACGCGGCATTTACACCAACGACCGTCCGCGCGGTTACGTCGCCGCCTACGACGTGGTCTGGCCGGGCTGGACCACAACCGCTGAAAGCTGGTGGGGTTTCTTTGCCGAGCGGTCGTGGCTTTCCGGGGCTTTCGTCTGGACCGGCTTCGATTACCGGGGTGAGCCGACGCCGTACTGGTGGCCGTGCATCAATTCCCACTTCGGCATTCTCGACACCTGCGGTTTCCCGAAGGACGCCTTCTATTACTACCAATCATGGTGGACGACAAACACCGTGCTGCATCTGGCACCGCACTGGAACTGGCCCGGCCGTGAAGGCCAGGAAGTCCTTGTCCAGGCTTTCAGCAACTGCAAGCAGGTGGAACTTTTCCTGAACGGCGCGTCCCTCGGCAAACAGGCGATGAAGCGCAATTCCAAATTGAGCTGGCAGGTGAAATACTCGGCGGGAACCTTGAGCGCCACAGGTTTTGATGATGCCGGCAATGTCATGGCCGAAACGAGAGTCGAGACGACCGGCGATGCCACGCAAATCCAGCTCACTCCCGATCGCCGAATGATCAACGCCAACGGCGAGGACGTGGCGGTGTTCACGGTGGCCGCGCTCGATGCGCAAGGCCGCATCGTGCCGGTGGCGCAGAACAAGATCAGTTTTGCCATCGAAGGGGCGGGCAACATCATCGGCGTCGGCAACGGCGATCCCAGTTGCCACGAGCCGGACGTGTTCGTTCCCACCGCGCCCGCCCGCAATGTGGCCGTCAAGGACTGGCGATGGCAGCTAGCGCGAATTCCGAAGAACAGAGCCCCCGTGCCGGAATACGCGAAGGATTTTGACGACTCCGGCTGGAGGCCGGTCAGCGGCGGCGGGCCGACCATCGAAACGCCGGACACAGCGGCGATTTATCGCGCGCACGTCAAGCTGACGGAAGAGGACTTGAACGGCGCCGGCGCGCAACTCTGCTTTAGCGGTTGCGACGACGAAGGATGGTATTTCGTGAACGGCCAGTTTGTCGGCGAATCGCACGATTGGCAGGCCCAGCCGATTTTCGACGTTAAGAAACTTCTACATGTTGGCGACAACGTTGTTGCGGTGGGCGTTTACAACGGCGCTGCCCAGGGCGGTTTGAATCCCAACGTGAACGTGCAAATCATCGGGCACACCAGCGTCCCGCCGTGGGCGCGCAGCCTATTCAACGGCCTGGCGCAAGTCATCGTGCAATCCACGCGCGAGGCGGGCGAATTCAAACTGACCGCCAGCGCAGATGGCCTCACGCCGGCGACGGCGGTGGTAGAAACGCAACCTTGCCCCCCACGCCCGTTTGTGCCGTGAGTTGTTGTCACCTACAGATCGCGGGCTCACCGATTCTCACGAGAACCAGCACGGCCGGAAATCGCTGACGCTGACCACGTCACTGTCCTCAACTCCCTGAGCACGCCTGTGTTGCCCGTAGAGGGGCTGGATCGCGCCCTCATCTTCATGGCGGAGGCGGGGTGGAGTCTCCATGCCCATAAGTATTCCAGTTGGACTTTGACACGAACTGCTTCGGGAACAGCCATTCTTCCAAATCGGCTGAATTGCGGTTAGCAAATTTGATCTCGTGAATTGCGGTTTTGGATTATAAACCGGGTGTGGGACGGCACTCACCCGTCATCCTTTCCTCCCCTGCGGAAAGAGAAGCCAAATAGTCATATTTGTCAGATTGGCCTGCCCCGGCAAGCTGTTGCGGGCGGCGAGATAGCCTTCAAAATCGAACGAAACCCCCAAAATTGGACAAGTTCCCTGTGCGGGCTGGGGGGCCTGGGTCTCAGCCGAATCGGGTCGGTCTGGTTCCCACTTTTCCCCCATTGGCGCCCAAAAAGAGCACGTTCGTGCCAAAAGCTTTGTTCGCGACTCGGGAACGGGTATGATGGGTTACCCCGTCCGTGCAGGCGGGGTTGAACTCAGACTAGAGGTCATTGTGAATCTCACGAGCACTACAAAACCGGCCGTTCGCCAACTCCGCATTGCGGCGTTGGCGTTGGGGCTTTGGGCAGGCCTGGTCCTGCTTTTTGCGACTCAGTTTGTGCTTGTCGGCTCCTTTTCGTGGCGGGAGGCCTTCCTGCAAGCGGTTTTCTTTTGGGGCCTTTGGTTTCTCCTGATGCCGGCCACGGCATTGCTCTCCTTCAGGTTTCCATTTGAGCGGAGCCGAATGTGGCAACGGCTCGGCATCCACCTCCTGGGCTGCGTGCTGGTTGTCACCGTGAGCCAGACTGTTTTTCGGCACTTCATGCCCGGCCCCTTTCCGCCACCGGGCGAGGCGTCCCGCCACCGGGAGTCGGTGCCACAGCCTCCACCGCCCGACCAGCATCCCCCGAAAGGCTTTTTGGGCCTTCGCGCTGGTCTGGACATCCTGGTTTACTGGTCGCTGGTCGGCGCCTGCCAGGGGATTGCCAACTTTCGCCGCTCCCAGCAGAGGGAACGCCGAGCGGCAGAATTGGAAGCACGGCTCACACGCAGCAAACTCCAGGCGCTGCGCATGCAAATCAATCCACATTTTCTGTTCAACACGCTCAACGCGATTTCCACCCTTATTCACGTGAACCCCCGGGCGGCCGATGAAATGCTCGGCGACCTGAGCGAGTTGCTGCGCCACTCTCTGGACAGCGTAGAGGAGCAGGAGATTCCCTTGTCGCGCGAGTTGCAATTTGTCCGGGCCTACATCGGCATCGAACAGAAGCGCTTCGGCGACCGTCTACGCATGGAGCAGGATGTGCCGGAGGCGTTGTTGAAAGCGCTGGTGCCCGCGCTCATCCTGCAGCCGCTGGTGGAGAATGCCGTTCGGCACGGCATCGAGCCCCAGCGCGCCCCAGGACTCATTACCGTGCAGGCCAAACAGGAGGGACAGCAATTACACCTCGTGGTGCGGGATAACGGCAAGGGGTTAGCGGCCGAGGGTCCCAACGGCTCGGCGCGCCGCGGCATCGGACTGGCAAATACCCAGGCCCGGCTGCGTGAACTCTACGGGCCGAACCAACAGTTCGCTTTTGGCAAAGGCGACCCGCGCGGCTGCACGGTCGAAATCCAGCTTCCCTACCATACCGAGCCCGTGCAGATTGAAAAGGAGACCGCCACAGCGACAGAGGTATGAAAACCCGCGCCCTCATTGTAGATGATGAGCCGTTGGCCCGGCAACGCGTCCGTTTGCTGCTGAGTGAAGAAGCTGACGTGGAAATTGTTGGCGAGTGTGAGGATGGTGTTCAAGCGGTCGAACAAATCACTTCCCTCAAGCCCGATCTGCTCTTCCTGGATGTGCAGATGCCCGAAATGGACGGATTTGAAGTGTTGCGGCTGGTTCCTGCCGAGTTGCTGCCGATCGTGATTTTCACCACGGCTTACGATGAGCATGCGCTGCGAGCCTTTGAGGCCCATGCGCTGGACTATCTGCTCAAGCCCTTCAAGCCGGAACGCTTCAAGGAAGCCGTGCAGCGAGCGCGCGAACTCATCGCCAACAAACAGGCGGGCGCCGCGGCTCGCGGCTTATTGGAGTTGCTGGGCGACCAGCCCCCCGCCACCCCGCATTTGCGCCGGCTGACCGTTAAAACTCCCGAGCGCGTCTTGTTCGTGAACGTGGAGGACATCGATGCTATTGAGGCTGCCGGAAAGTATGCGGTGGTGCACGTGGGCAAGGAGAACCATGTCTTGCGGGAAACGATGAATTCTTTGGAATCGCATCTGCCGCCAGACCGTTTCTTACGCATCAGCCGCTCGGTCATCGTCAATATTGCCCAGGTGCAGGAACTGCAGCCGATGTTCAAAGGCGAGAACGTGGTCGTGCTCAAGAGCGGCCAACGCTATCCCACCACGCGTCCCCTGCGCGAAATTCAGCAGAAACTCGAATTCCGGTAGCGGGGCGGCACCTCTCGCCGGGGCCCTGCCTTCGGTTGTCGCAGCCGCCGGAAAGAAGGCGTAAAAAGGCTCTGAACTATCCCTAGAGGTTGAGCCTGCCTACGTCGGCTACGCGAGCGGCGGACCTTGCTGTGCTATCCAGTCCATACCCCTTCCGGCGCGGTTTGCACCAACATTTCGCCGCTTTGCTCCAAAGCGAGCGCCAGTTCGCCCGCCTCCGGCGATAGTCGGGGTCGGCAACAGCAAATGAACAGGTGCGTATGAGCGAAACCAAACACGACCCAACCCCCGGGGCCCTTTCAGGTCCCAATCTCCCGCGCCGCCTGCGCATTTTGTGCGCGGATGACCAACCGGACGTCCGGGCTTGCCTCTCCAAGTGTCTGCTGCAGGCCGGCTACGAAGCCATCTTGGTAGCGGATGGAGAACTGGCCTGGCAAGCGCTCCAGTCTGCGCCTTACGACCTGCTGGTCACCGACCAGCAAATGCCTCGGCTCACCGGGGCGGAGTTGATTTTGCGGATGCGGCTCAATGGCCTATCCGTGCCGGTGGTGGTGATTAGCTCTGACTTGGAGTTCTTTAGCGCCTCCCGTTGTGAGAGTCTTCACATAAGCGCCCTGCTGCCCAAGCCCTTTAGCGTTGGGGAGTTTGTCCGGACGGTGGCGCAGGTCCTGAAGGCCGAGCCTAATGAAGCCTCCGGGCCGCCGCCCCCCTCCGGCCCGCTACGGAATAGAGCCTGAGCACTCCACACCTGAATGGCTTTGTTCCATGTATTCCGGTTTCCATTCCAAAGCAACGGCAGATATCCCCCTACCCCGCGATATTGAGAGTGAACATGCACAGAGTGGGTGCGGAGCAGACCTGCAAAATTGGTTAGAAACGTATGAAAATGCCTGCTTTCAAATCGTTCACCACATCACCGCAGCCCCGTCGCAACCAAACCGCTCAAAAACGCCCTGCCGATTTGGTAGCTGCAACGAGCGTTGCGCCTGTCACGCAGCCGGGCACTTCAAGCACCCTCCAAACGGCTCCAGTTCGGCGCCCCGCTCACTCAGGTGTTGCTTGGTGCCTGCTGGCTTTGGCCGCATTGGCACTGGCATACGGCGAAGGTCTGGCGGGCGTTATCTTTGGCATGTTTTCCCTTCTGCGGTGGCTTTGGGTAACGCGCCCGATTCCCAATCCCTATGAGTCGCGGCCCTACGATCCCAATGATCCTGCCGATGGATTCTGAGATGCATGTGACCATGAGAAGAGCTGCGGCACCCTCCGATGTGGCCTCCCCCTGGAGTCATTGGTTTGCATCATACCGGGCATATGTCGGTCTGCGGCGGCTCTGCTTTATCGGTGCAGTAGCGGTCATAGCCCCGGGCTGCACAATGATTCCCCTATTCGACCAGCCGGCCCCGCCGGTGCCGGGGCAATATCCGGGCGTCACAGCCGCCCAGGAAGGGCATGCCGCGGACCTCGCGTGGGGGAACTTTTTCGCCGAGGAACGCCTCCGCAAGCTGATTGAGCTGGCGCTGGCGAATAACCGCGACCTGCGGGTAGCGGTGCTGAACGTGGAACAGAGCCGGGCGCAGTATCACATTACGCGCTCGGCGTCCTTTCCCGAAGTGGACGCCGGAGCCAGCTACACCCGGGCACATGTGGCTGGCCTTAACGCCGACCACACCGAGCAGTGGAGCGCCACGTTGGGTTCGACCGCCTATGAAGTGGACCTGTGGGGCCGGGTGCGCAGTTTGAATCGGCAAGCCCTGGAGAACTATTTCGCCACCGAAGAAGGGCGGCACAGCGCGCAGATTTCCCTCGTGGCCGAGGTGGCTAACCAATACTACCAATTGCGGCAGGCGGAGGAGCAAATCCAGTTGGCCCAGCAGACATTGGAGGCGGTGCAGGAGTCTTACAAACTCAACAAAGCGACCTTTGAGGCTGGCGCTAGCAACGAGTTGGACCTGCGCACCGCGGAGGGGCAGGTGCAGACCGCGAAGATCAGCCTTCTGACCTATCAGCGGCAGTTGGCGTTGTCCCAGGATGCCCTGGCACTGCTGCTCGGCCAACCGTTGCCCTCAGAGCTGCCCGCGGCCCGCTCCTTCAATGACACCAACTTGCTCGCCGCAATCCCTGCGGGCCTGCCCTCGGAATTACTGCAGCGGCGGCCGGACATCCTGCAGGCCGAGCATACGCTAAAAGCGGCCAACGCCAACATCGGCGTGGCGCGCGCCGCGTTTTTCCCCGCCATCACGCTCACGGCTACCGTGGGCGCCACAAGCTCCGACCTCACCAAACTCTTTAGCGGGGGCACGGGGCTGTGGAACTTCTCCCCACAGATCACGCTGCCGATTTTCACCGGCGGACGGAATCGCGCCACCTTGGAGTCGGCAAAGGTCGGCAAGCGCATTGAAATCGCCAATTACGAAAAGGCCATTCAGACTGCCTTTCGCGAGGTAGCGGACGCGCTCGTCTCCAAGGACAGCTACGCGCAGCAAATCAAAGAAGAGGAAACGCTGGTCATCGCTCAGCAGCGACGATATGAGCTTGCCAATGCCAGGTATCGTCAGGGGCAGGACTCTTATCTCAATGTGCTCTCAGCCCAACAGGACCTTTACAGCGCCCAGCAGGAGTTGTTGCAGGCTCAGCGCAATCAACTCGTTAGCCAGATTTCACTCTATTCGGCCCTGGGAGGAGGTTGGAAATGACCACACACTTTATGAAACTGATGTTTATGCCGCCCTTGCTCGCGGCGCTCGTCTTCTGCTCCAGCTGCAAACCGCCCGGCGCCAGCACGCCCCGATACCAAACTGCGCCTTTATCTCGTGGCGACCTTGTGCAACACGTCACTGCAAGTGGCACGTTGAGCGCGCTGGTCAGCGTCGATGTTGGCAGCCAGGTCTCCGGGAAAATTTCCGCGCTCTATGCCGATTTCAACTCCCCGGTGAAGAAAGGTCAGTTGGTTGCCGAAATCGACCCAACGCTCTACAAAGCGGCCGTGCGGCAGGCTGAAGGCGAACTCGCCAGCGCCAAAGCCGACGTCACGCTCAAGCGACAGAACCTCCAGCGGAAGAAGACGCTCGTGCCGCTCAAGGCGGCTTCGCAATTCGACCTGGACCAGGCTACTGCCGAACTGGCGCAGGCCGAAGCCACGGTCATTATCCGAGAAGCGGCCCGCGAAAGCGCCCAAGCCAATCTTGATTACTGCAAAATCACCGCGCCTGTGGACGGCATCGTCATCTCCCGCAAGGTGGACCTGGGCCAGACGGTGATTGCCGCCATGACCACGCCAGTGTTGTTCACCATCGCGCAGGACATCACCAAAATGAACATCAGCTCCACAGTCTCCGAAGCCGATATCGGCCAGGTCAAGGAGGGGCAACCCGTGGACTTCACGGTAGACGCCTTTCCCGATGACGTTTTTCACGGCACCGTGACGCAGGTCCGCAAAGCGCCGACTACCACGCAAAACGTCGTTACTTACGAAAGCCTCATTTCAGTGGATAACCCGGAGCAGAAGCTCTTCCCTGGCATGACCGCCGACGTGTCCATCCTGGTGGCCGAGCGCAAGAATGTGCTGCACCTTCCCAACACGGCCCTGCGTTTCACGCCGCCGGAGGGGGCCAAGTTCGAGCAAAGTCCGCCGGCGAAACTGGCGCGCAACCAGCGCCTGGTCTATTCGCCCGGCAGCACGCCAGCCACTCTCAAAGCCGTCATCCTGAAGGTCGGCATTACCGATGGGGGGGAGACCGAAGTCCTCGACGGCCTTGGCGAAGGCGCCGCGGTCGTGACCTCCTCGCTCTCCGTCACCACCAGTGGCGGCTTTGGTGGCCCACCGCCTCAAGGTCCCTAGGCACGCTGATGCACAACACTCCTGTCATCCAACTGCGCGACCTCACCAAGACTTACCGCACCGGCGAAGTCGAGGTAAAGGCGGTGCGCGGCGTCACCCTCGAGGTGCAGCGCGGGGATTTTGTGGCCATCATGGGCGCGAGCGGTTCGGGCAAGTCCACCCTGATGAACACGCTAGGCTGCCTCGACCAACCAACCGGCGGGGATTATCTGTTGGATGGTGTGGCTGTGGCCGGCTTGAGCCGCAAGGAACTGGCGAAGCTTCGGAACAAGAAGATTGGTTTTGTCTTTCAGAGCTTTAACCTGTTGGCCCGCACCTCGTCACTGGAGAATGTTGAGCTGCCCATGTTCTACAGCCATCCGTTGATCTCCTTGCGCGAACGCCGGACGCGCGCTGTGCAAGCCCTCCAGCGCGTCGGTCTGGGTGATCGCCTGGGGCATCATCCAAGTCAGTTATCCGGCGGACAGCAGCAGCGCATTGCGGTCGCCCGCGCCTTAGTCAACCGTCCCGAATTGGTGCTCGCCGATGAACCCACTGGCAACCTGGATTCGCGCACGAGCATTGAAATCATGGGCCTGTTCCAGGAACTGAACGACTCGGGCATCACGCTGCTCATGGTGACGCACGAATTAGATATCGCCGCCTACTGTAAACGCATCGTGGTCATGCGCGACGGCCAGGTCATCAGCGATACCCCCAGCGAAAACCGGCGCTCGGCCCGGGAAGAACTGGCCCGGCTGATTGAGGCCGAGCAGAAAGCCAAGCTTGCCTGACCTATGTTTCATCTCCTCCAACTCCTCTTCACCCGCGCCTGGCAGACCGCCGTGATTGCCCTGCGCGCGTTGCGCCGCAACAAAATGCGCTCCACGCTCACGGCTCTGGGCATCATCATTGGCGTGGCGTCGGTGGTCGCCATGGTGGCGGTGGGCAACGGCGCGCAGGCTCGCATTACCAACCAGGTCTCCGCGCTCGGCCAGAACCTGCTCTCGGTCTTCGCGGGGAGCCGCCGTGCCGGCGGCGTTCAGTCCGGGCTCGGCAGCGCCAGCACTCTTACACTGGCGGATGCCGAAGCCATTGCCCGCGAGGTCACCGAGGTTGTGGCTATGAGCCCGGAAGACTCCACCACCGCGCAGGCGATTGCCAATGATCGCAACTGGTCCACCACCGTAGCCGGCGAATCGCCGGATTACTTGAAGATTCGGGACTGGAAACTGGCATCCGGCTCGATGTTCGCCGTCCGCGAGGTGCGGAGCGCGGCCAAAGTGGCTGTCATTGGCTCTAAGACGGCCAACGAACTGTTCGGACCACTCAACCCAGTGGGCCAGAGCGTGCGTATCAAAAATATTCCTTTCATGATTATCGGCCTGCTCGAAAGCAAAGGCGCCGGCATGGGCGGACAGAATCAGGATGACCGCATTCTCATCCCTTACACCACCGCTATGAAACGCATCACCGGGGACAAATACCTGCGCTCTATTAATCTGCAGATTGCCAGCTCGGACCGCATGGAAATCGCGCAGCAGCAAATCGCCAGCCTGCTGCGCCAGCGCCACCGCCTGACCGAAGGCCGCGACAACGATTTTAACATCTTCAACCAGAAGGAAATTGCCGATACGGTGAACTCCATCTCCAAGGTTATCACGCTCCTGTTGGGGTCCATCGCCGGTATCTCGCTCTTTGTGGGCGGGATCGGCATCATGAACATCATGCTCGTGAGCGTCACCGAACGAACCCGAGAGATCGGCATCCGCATTGCCGTCGGCGCGGAGCCCGGCGACATCCGGCTACAGTTTCTGATTGAAGCAATCACCCTGAGCTTGCTCGGAGGGTTGATTGGGGTGCTGTGCGGCGTCAGCGCCTCACACCTGGTGGGCATGGTGGCGGATTTCAAGGCCATTGTCTCAACCGGCTCCATCCTCTTAGCCTTCGGCGTGAGCTCGGTCATTGGCATCTTCTTCGGTTTCTATCCCGCACACAAGGCTGCCGCCCTCGACCCGATTGTAGCGCTCCGTTACGAATAAGACCCCTAGAGCGTCAGGTCAGGCAACACTGCGCTTTCCAAGCCGTCCAGGTGAACCTCCCGATAATGGTCAACGCAGCGGACCCGGAAGCTTCTCGGTTCCGTGCTGACGTTCCACAGCAGCGCTGCGCGGGCCGTTGGATACCAGGCCAGTACGGCCGGCTCGTTGTTCTCTACAAAAGGGACTTTGCCCAGGGTAGACCGGATACGCTGTTTCAGTGCGAACAGGGCGGGCAAGGTCTCTTCACAAGTCTCAAGCCCCCCGCCAGTTGTCCCAGCAGTCAAGCGGCTTACAAACCGAGTGCCTCTTGACCGCAATTTCCCTTCGGAGACGGCCCACGCATCCGTATCTGAAAGGAAGGTCCAACCCTCTTGCGCGGGCCTGTCTGTGACCTCAAAGGGAACGCCTGCAGCCAGGAATAGGCTGAAGGGGCGATCATCCCCGACATACCTGCTCGCCTCACCCCAAAAGTGTTTGAACGGCCCTGTCGTTGGCAAAAACGTTATCGGATGAGGCCGGGCAGGGAGGCGGGTCTTCGGA
>OCTA010004302.1_pt1 | contig 12498 bp, 9 predicted proteins | sample 1538991 | NCBI WGS metagenome assembly OCTA01 (sample SAMEA3539302, study PRJEB22396) | soil metagenome | biome: tundra; feature: field; material: soil | place: USA | collected 2010-05 | depth 0.15 m
ACCGCCGCGGCGCCGCGGCCGGCCGGGCCCGGCATCGAGAGGGCAGCAGGCCCGGCGCCAGGCATCAGCCCGGCGGGCAGCACCGACAGCGTGACCATGCCGCAGGACGGCAGCTCGGCTTCGGCGGCGCCGTCCCGGGCGGCCAGCGGCGGCCCGGCGCGGTCCTCGAGCAGGCCGGCGACACTCGCGGCCTTCACCCCGCCCAGCAGCCTGACCTGCGCCCGGACCGGGGCGCCGGATCCGGAGACATCGCGCAGGCGCACCGTGATCCCGTCGGCGGCCCGAGGCTGACCTGACGGGGCCAGCGGGTTACCGCGCGGCTTGAGAGCCGAGATCAGCGCGGTAGCCGGCACCGCTTCGGCCAGGCTGACGGTGGCGGGCAGCGGGCCGCCGTGGCTGCCGGGCGCCACCGTCAGCAGGTCCCTGTTGTAGTCCTGCCCGGCCAGCGGGAACCCGGCGGTGCGCCAGTCACCGGCGCCGGTGGCGAGCGCGTACTCGAACGTGTGGCTCCAGTGCTGGAAGGCGAAACTGCTGCCGTCCGGCACTGTGCGCCGGTCGCCGTCGATCCAGACGCCGCACGGCCAGGCGCTGCACGCCCGCATCAGCGAGATGTACAGCACGCCGTCCGGGGTGACCAGGCTGCCCGGCGTGCCGCGGTTGAGCAGCGCGACGCTGTAGGGCGCCAGCTCGGGGTCGGGAGCCGCGGCCCGTTCCGCCGCCGCTGGTACCTCGATGACGGCGTCGGCGAGGTCACTGCCGAGCGCCGCGATCGCCGCGCCGAGGTTGTCAGCCGCCACGATGAGCACCGGCAGGTCAGCCGGCCCGCGCAGGTCGGCTCCGGGGGCGAAGGCCGCCGCGCGGCCCCGCGCGGCCGGTACCCAGACCCTGGCAGCCCCCGTCGCGGCCAGCTGGGCCGCCAGGTCGGCGGCCTCGGCGGCGCCGGCGGCCGCGAGCACCTGCCCGGTGACGCGGTTCTGCGCGGGGCTGCCCAGGCAGATCCGGAAGTCCGGCAGGTTGGAGTCGACGTCGATCGAGCCATAGCGAGGGCCGTCCGGCTGCGAGCAGGTCGCCGTCACCCCGGCCCGGGCGAGAGCCACCAGGAGATCCCGGACCGGCTCCCGGTAATCGTTATTGATGGCTGGCGCAATGACCTCGGCGACCCCGACCGCATGCATCCTGCGCCCGCCCGCGGCGCCGGTCAGCGCGACGCGCGCCGTGGATCCTACGCCGAACCATTCGTGGGCCGGATTGTCGAGCGTGAACCAGTGCTGCTCGGCGTCGGTGTCGGGGGCGCCGGGGGACCGGCCGATCACGGCCGTGGCCGCCTGGTAGACCGGCAGGCCACCGGGGACGAGAGCCGGGAATCTGACCCGCAGCAGCCGGTCCTGGCCGATGGAGCCGTCCGCGTGGGTGCGGAACTCAACCCGTTCCGCGCCATCCCAGAGCAGGGTCTCCTGGGTAATCCGGAGGTCACCGATGGCGAGCTCGGCGACCAGCCGCGACCCGATCGGGCAGCGCTCGGCCCGCAGCGTGGCCGGCTGGCCCGCCGAGCCCGGTCCCGTTCCGGGTCCCTTGGTGCTGAGCAGCCACGGGCCCTCGCCCCAGCGCGGATGCTGGCTGTATTCATCCTGGAGGACGAGCTCGTTGCCCGGTCCGGCGAGCAGCTGGGTCCCCGACCGCTTGTCGGTGATCCGGGTCAGCGTGCCGCCGCGAGCCGGGTCGGCCGCCACGGCGAACGTCGCGTTCTCGATGGCGGCACCGTCAGCTCGCGTCCAGCCCGCCGCTGCCGTGGCGGTGGCCGGGCCGGTGACCGGGCGGGCCCAGTAGGTGCGGTAGCCGAGGGCCGGCACGTCCAGGGCGCGGAACGTCAGTGTCACCGCCGCCAGCGTGCCGTCGTCCCGTAGCCGGGCGCCCTCGGCGAGGCACGGCACCGCGGCGCCAGCGTCGTCCCGCAGCTCGGCCGTGGCCGCCCCGGGCTCATCCAGATCCAGCGTGATGCGGGCCAGGCCCGACCTCGGGCTGGACAGCGTGTTGAACACGACGACCGGACGGGCGCCGGCTGGCCCGGTGGTGTCCGCGAGGGCCGCCAGGTACCGGGCGGCCCGGCCGCGGGCCTGGTCGCCGCGCTCGTAGGCCTCCCGCCAGCCAGCCAGCAGGTCCAGGTAGACCTGGTCCGCCTCGGTCCCGGTGATCGCGTCATGATGCGCGCCGAACACCAGCAGCCGCCATGCCTTGTCGAGGGACTCCGCCGGGTAGTCCGCGCCGGCCAGCCAGGCAAGCGTCGCCAGGCGCTCACCGTCCTCGGCAGCGATCTCGGCGGCGCGCTGCGCCTGCTTGGTGTCGATGTAGGAGACATCCTTGCCGGGGTAGACCGGGTTCATGTCCCTGGTCTGCGGGGTGATCCAGACGTCACGCTGCGCCGCGTCCGTGCGCACGGCCGCGAAGAACTCCGACGGCACCGCGGTCACGAACCGCGGCCAGACGTAGCGGGAGTTCCAGTCCCGGTGAATCGCCGTGGCCCAGCGCGACGGGATGACATGGTCGGCACCCACCGGCAGCAGCACGTTACGGGTGGCCGCCACCGGCGAAAGCTGGCTGAACTGCTCACGGGCCGCCTGCTCGGCAGCCGCCAGGCTGGCCGCCTGGTGGGTGACCCAGCCAGCGCCGTAATGGTTGGGCATGTAGCTGGTCAGCAGGCCGGTACCATCCGGCGACAGCCATTCGAACTCCGAGGCGAACTGCATCCGGCGGTTGTCGCCGACGGTCCGGTTCGGCCCCCACTGATGGAACGGCCCCCTGGCCCAGGCCGACTCGGCCAGCCCGGCGGCGGCCATCAGGCCCGGGTAGCCGGGATCATGACCGAACGCGTCCAGCATCCAGGCCGCGCTCGGGTCGGCGCCGAGCATCTCCCGCTGGTAGCCAAGGCCGTGGACCGCGTTGCGGATCGTCGACTCGGCGCTGGTCAGATTGGTGTTCGGCTCGTTGTAATTGCCGCCGACGATCTCGATCCGGCCCGCCGAGATGAAGTCGAGCAGATCCGCCCGGTCCTCGGGGTGCGCGTCGAAATGAGGCTTCAGGTAGTCGATCTCGGCCAGCACGAACTTGTAGTCGGGGTCGTGCCTGGCCGCCTCCAGGTGCAGCCGGACCAGCTCGAAAGCGGTCCTGGCGTCGGGCAGGCTGCCATCGGCGTCGGGCAGGAAGATGCGGGACTCGGTGTACTGGCCCTGCGTGTTCCACCAGACCGGGTCATAGTGGAAATGGCTGACCATCCACATCGTCCAGCCGGTCTCGGCGACGGTGATGGTGGCCGGCACCTCGGCCCGCAGCCCGGCAGCCGGGATCTCGGCGATCACCGTCACCCGCCGGGGGCTGCCTGCCGCATACGGGGCGGCGATCTCGGCGCCGACCTCGGCGGTCAGCGTCTGACCCGGGCCCGGGCACCGGCGCTGCGCTGGCTCCGGCGTGGCGACGCCCGGTCCGGCGACCAGGATCCGCACCGGCAGGCCGCTCTCCGCTGCCGCGCCGGGGCCGTCGCCAGCGAGGGTGACCTGGACGATCTGCAGCGGCCGTGCCGCTGTGCCGCCGAATAGCTCAGTCGAGATCACCCCGGCGATGCGCATGTCTCATCGTCGCATGCGGCACCGGCCCGGCCCCGCCGCCGCGGCGCCGGTCAGCTGCCGCGCCGAGCCGCCAGGTCGCGCAGGGCCGGCCCGGTGAGCCGGTGCACGGTCCACTCGTCCATCGCGGCCGCGCCGAGCGCCGCGTAGAAGCCGATGGCGGGCGAGTTCCAGTCCAGTACCCACCATTCGAGCCTGCCGTAGCCCCGGTCGGCGCAGATGCCGGCGAGCTCCGCCAGCAGCGCCCGGCCGTAACCGTGCCCGCGCACCGCTGGCGTGACGTACAGGTCCTCGAGGTAGATGCCGTGCCTGCCGAGCCAGGTCGAGTAGTTCAGGAACCACAGCGCGAACCCGGCGACGCTGCCCTCGTGCTCGGCGACGTGGGCGAAGACGGCAGGCGCCGGGCCGAACAGCGCGCCGGCCAGGTCATCCTCGGTCGCGGTGACCTGCGCCGCGGACCGCTCATAGGCGGCGAGCTCGCGGACCAGGCGGTAGATGTCGCCGACGTCGCCGGGACTGGCCGGCCTGATCACGGCTGCGGGCCAGTCACCGGGATCCGGTACCTGAGCCGGAACCTCTCCGCCGCGATGACGATCTCCCCGGCCTCCACGGCCTGCTCGGCCGCCAGGTGCATGCGCTCGACGAGCAGCACTGGCGCGCCAGGGGGCACATCAAGCGCAGCCCCCTCGGCGCGCAGCGACGGCCGGACGGAGATCTCCTCCACGACCCCGTCCACGCCGATTCCGATCGAGGCCATCCGCTCGATCACCCCGCGACCGGCCAGCGGGCCCTCCTCCGGCCGCGCCACCGGCGTAGCCGCGGTGATCCTGGCCGGCTCATAGCTGGTCGCTAGCTGGACCGGCGCCCCGTCCGCGCTGAGCAGGTACCTGGTGCGCATGACCCGGTCGACGGCCGGGTCGAGGCCGAGCCGCCGGGCAATATGCGCGGGCGGCGGCAGCAGCTCGCTCTGGTGCTCCCAGGCCAGCCGGCGTGCCCCGGCCGGGCCGTGCTGCCGCCGGGCTGTCTCGTCGAGGCCGAACGGCGAGCCGGGAAAATGCAGCCGGTCGTGGTCTAGATAGCAGGCCGCGGGGACCTCGCGCACATAGGAGCCCGACCCGGCCCTGGCCTCGATGAGTCCCTCGGTCGCCAGCACCTGCAGCGCGTGCTTGGCGGCCGTCTCGCCGACACCGTACCTGGCAATGATCGCGTTGCGGGACGGCACCCGGGCACCCGGTCCCAGCGCGCCGTCCAGGATCCGGCCGCGCAGGTCCTCAAGTACCCGCAGGTACACCGGGTCAGTTGACGCGCTCATCGGCTCCCGATCGCCTCGGCGGCGCTGGCCAGGCACCTGATTGGCTGGCCAGGCAGAGGCCATTGTCGCCCAGACGGCGGCCGCGCTGCGGGCAAGCCAGTTTTTTCGCTGCCGCGCTGCGGGCCCGACGGCACCGGCGGGGCCGCTCGGGCTAGTCGCTGCCTTCTTCCAGCAGCAGGTGGTAGCCATTGGGCGTACGGGCATGGAGCAGCCGGTACTGCCAGTCCTTGCTCGGGCTCATGAGCTGCTCGGTGAACGGCACTCCGGCTTCCTTGAGCCGCTGCCGTGCCTCCTCGATGTCTTTGACCCCGAACTGCCAGGCAAGCACCTGATCAGGGCGATCGCTGATGAAGCCGGCCTTCCGCTCGATGCCGAACTCGACCGTGCCGTGGCCGAGCGCGGTGAAGTCCGGATATTCAGGGCCCTCGTAGGTGACGTGGAAGCCCAGGCGGAGATAGAAGTCCCGTTCAGCCGCGAGATCGCTGACGAACAGGATCGGGATGATCCGGTTGAACAATGCCGCCATAGCGGGCCATCGTAGCGAGCAAGCGCCCGGGCTGGTTTACCCTCGGTCCATGGCGCTGCATATCCCGAGCCCGCCGGTCAGCGGCTTCCACGTCGGCCCGGCCTTCGTGCACTTCTACGGGCTGATGTACGTGGTGGGGATCACGCTGGCGATCGTGATTGTCCGGCGCCGCTGGCGTGCGTCCGGCGGGGATCCCGGGCTGGTCGCCGACGTGGCGACCTGGGCAGTGCCGGCTGGCATCATCGGCGGCCGGATCTATTTCGACATCACCACGCCTGCTGATATCCCGCATCACTGGTGGGGAATTTTCGCGGTGTGGTCCGGCGGCCTGGGTATCTGGGGCGGTATCGCCGCTGGTGCCGCCGTCGGCGTGTGGCGTGTTCACCGGGCGGGCGCGAATGTGCCGGTCTTCGCCGACGCGGTCGCCCCGGCGCTCCTGGTGGCGCAGGCGGTCGGCCGGATCGGCAATTACTTCAACCAGGAACTGTTCGGCAAGCCGACCAGCCTGCCGTGGGGGCTGGAGATTTCCCCGCAGTTCCGGCCCGCCGGGTACACCGGTCATGCCACCTTTCAGCCGACCTTCCTGTACGAGCTGATCTTCGACCTGGCACTGGCCGCCGCGATGGTATGGCTGGGCCATCACCGGCGGATCCGGGCGCCCGGGCTGTTCGCGATCTACGTCGCCGGGTACTCCGCGTTCCGGATGTTCGAGGAGACGCTGCGGATCGACTCTTCCGAGCATTTCCTCGGCCTGCGGCTCAACTTCTTCGTCGCCACCGTGCTCACGGTGGCGGGCATCGCCTGGTTCGTCGTCATCCAGCGCCTGGGCGGCCCGCCGTCCCCGGCGGATCCCAAGGCTGGCGCGGCGGCCAGCGCCACTGGCGGGACAGACGCGGCGCACAGCACAAGTACGGCGGCCCAGCCCTGACCACTCCTGCCGCGCGCCGGGCACCTGGCCCGCACTGGCCGGCAGCTACCCGCGGACGGCGCCAGCAGGCTCCGGCTCGCCAGCAGGCGCCGGCTCGCTGGCTGGCTGCCGCGAGCGCCACCACTGCTGGCCTTCGGCCGGCAGCAGGTAGATCGGGTCGTAGTACCGGTACTCCCTGACCAGGGCCAGCGGGTCGTCTGCCTCCACGCCCGTGCGGTAGTTCTTGGTCCAGTAGGAGATGCCGCGCTCGGTGTCGTACCTCGTCACCTGGTGGACCCAGCGCTTGCCGACGTACGGCACGTCGCACAGCAGCCGCGGGGTGGCGAAACCGGGCAGGTAGCCCATGATCTGGTGCTGCAGGTGCTGCGCCTCGGCGAGAGTCAGCCGCCAGTGCTCACTGTTCGGGATCATGTCGCACATGTAGAAGTAGTACGGCGTGATCTTCGCGTCATCGAGCAGCACGAAGCACAGGTCCAGCAGCGCCTCGGCGCTGTCGTTGGTGCCGCGCAGCAGGACGCCCTGGTTACGGACATCCCTGATGCCCGTCTCGAGCATCGCCTTGGCAGCGCGCGCGACCAGCGGGGTGACCGACTGCGCCGCGTTGACGTGCGTGTGGATGGCAATGCTCACGTCCCGCTCGCGCGCCGTGGCGGCGAGCCGTTCCATGCCCGCCCGCACCTCGTCAGTGAGCCAGTACTGGGGCAGGCCCATCAGTGCCTTGGTGGCCAGCCGGATATCCCGGACGCTGCCGATCTCCAGCAGGCTGGCGACGAATGCCTCAAGCCGCGGCCAGGGCAGGTTGGCGACGTCGCCGCCGGACACTACGACGTCCCGCACGCCCGGGGTGGCCCGCAGGTACCTGATCATCGCGGTCAGCCGGTCCTCGCGGGTAAGCCCGAACTTGTGCTTATCGGTGACCGGCGTGGGGTTGCCGACCAGGTCCATCCGGGTGCAGTGCCCGCAGTACTGCGGGCAGGTGGGCAGGACCTCGGCGAGTACCTTCGTCGGGTACCGGTGCGTGAGGCCTTCGACGGCCCACATCTCCGCTTCGTGCAGCGAATCCCTGGACGACTCCGGGTGCGACGGCCAGTCGGTCCGCCGGTCGCTGAAGACCGGGATCATGTACCTGCGGACCGGGTCGGCGTAGAACGCCTCGGTAAAGCCCGGCGCAGCGGGGCTGCCCGCGGGCACCATGGTGTTGATCATCTGGGGCGGGACCAGCATCGACATGGTGGCGCGTTCCTGCTGGTCGCGTTCCAGGTCGGCGCAGAAGGCCTCGCTGAGGCCAGCGCCGAGCACCTGGCGCAGCTGCCGGATGTTCTTGACGCAGTGCGACCGCTGCCACTGCGCGGATTCCCACTCCTGCTCGCTGACGTCCGCCCAGCCGGGCAGGCGCCGCCAGTCCGGCTCAGCCAGTTCGCTGTGCCGGTATACGTACGGTTGGCTGATCACCTTGACACCTGCTTTCCCAGCTCGCGTCAGCGCAACGATAGCCGGTAATGTCCGCAGGCTACGCAAGAAGCTCCTGACTGTATAGTACAAGACAGGAAATTCTACCGAATCATGCCTACTAAACGGTGCAGCGCCGCGGCCCCCGGGCTGGCAGCGCATCGGCGCACGGCCGGGAGCGCTCTCGCGGCGCTCCGCCGATGCGCCGCGAGGAAGGAGTGACCGCGTGACCGGATCGCCCGCCGGGCCCGTGCCCGAGACCGCAGCAAGGCGGGCCCCCGCCAGGACCGCCGGGTCCCCGTTCGGGCTGCACCGTGTGCTCGAGCCGGCCGGGGTCCTGCCGCAGGCAGCCTGGCGCCTCGACCCGAGCCCGCAGATCTGGCCGGACGAGGTGCTGGTCCGCGTCCAGCGGCTCAACCTCGACGCCGCCTCTTTCCGCCAGCTCCGCGAGGCCAGCGGCGGCGACCCGGCGCGGATCAGGGCAGCGGTGCTGGATATCGTCCGCAGCCGCGGCAAGATGCAGAACCCAGTGACCGGTTCCGGCGGCATGCTGACCGGCGTGGTCGCCGAGGCCGGGCCTGACTCGCCGCTCGGGCTTAAGCCCGGCGACGCGATCGCGACCCTCGTCTCACTCAGCCTCACGCCGCTCGTGCTCACCGATGGCCTCGCCGCCTGGGACGGACGCTCGGAGCAGGTGCCATGCGACGGGCACGCGATCCTTTTCGGCCGTTCGATCGCGGCCGCGCTGCCCGATGACCTGCCTGGCCCGCTGGCCCTGGCCGTCCTGGATGTCTGCGGCGCGCCCGCGCTGACCAGCAGGGTCGTGACCGAGGCGGCCCGCAGGTCCGGCGGGACGGTCGTGGCGGTCATCGGGGCAGCCGGCAAGAGCGGCAGCCTCTCCGCCGCGGCGGCGCGCCGCGCGGGCGCCCGGCACGTCATCGGCGTCGTCCCTGACCCGGCCGAGGCGGAGCTGCTGCGCGCCGCCGGCTCAGCCGCCGGCCGGGCCGGTCTCACCGACGAAATCGTCATCGCAGACGCCCGTGACCCGGTGGCCCTGTCCGCGGCCGTGCGCGCCGCGGGCGGCCCGGCTGACGTGACAGTGGTCTGCGTGGACGTGCCCGGCTGCGAGGGCGGCGCGATCCTGGCTACCGCGGACGGCGGCACCATAATCTTCTTCTCGATGGCGACGTCCTTCACCGCTGCCGCGCTGGGCGCGGAGGGTGCCGCCGCGGATGTCACGATGCTGGTGGGCAACGGTTTCGTGCCCGGCCACGCCGCGCTGGCCCTGGATCTTATCCGGGCTGAGCCCGGCGTCCGCGCGATATTCAGCCGCCGGACCGGCGGCCACCCGAGCCAAGGCTGCCAGCCAGGGAAGGACGGCGATGAACACAGCTAAGCCGAGGGCCGCCAAGCTCGGCCTCGATCCGGCCGTCGTGCGCGAGGCCCGCGCGCTGGCCAGCCGGGCCGGCCAGCCGATCGTCGACCTGGCCAGGGCGCACACGACGGTCTCCGTCGAGCGGGCCGTGCTCCGGCTGGCCGGGCTCGACGGAGCCGACGCCGACGGCATGCCCTGGGTCAACAGGCTCGTCGACGCGGTCCGCGACACCGCCGGGCTGCAGCATGGTGTCGCCCTGCCTGCCTGGGACACCCTGCTGGCCGGCGGCTATGACGACCTCACCGCGCTTGCCGCGGCCGCGGCGCAGGGCCGGGTCAAGTTCAGGATCCCGGCAGCGCAGGACGCTGCCAGGGCGCGCGCGGCAGCCGGCGCAGCGGTGCGGGGCGGCCTTGCCGCCATCGATGCCCAGCGGGAGCGGCGCGGGCGGATGATCGCCGAGACCGCCGACCCGCCCAGGCCGTGGATCTACCTGATCGTCGCGACCGGCGACATCTACGAGGACATCCCGCAGGCCCAGGCCGCGGCGCGGGCCGGCGCGGACATCATTGCCGTGATCCGGTCCACCGGCCAGTCGCTGCTGGACTACGTGCCCGAGGGAGCCACCCGGGAGGGGTTTGCGGGCACTTACGCGACCAGGGAGAACTTCAGGCTGATGCGGGCGGCCCTGGACGAGACCTCCCGTGAGCTTGGCCGCTACGTCCGGCTGACGAACTACGCCTCGGGACTGTGCATGCCCGAGATCGCCGTCCTGGCCGGCCTGGAGCGGCTCGACATGATGCTGAACGACTGCATGTACGGCATCATCTTCCGCGACATCAACCCCCGCCGCACCTTCATCGACCAGCGGTTCTCCCGCCAGATCCACGCCCGGGCCGGAATCATCATCAACACCGGCGAGGACAACTACCTGACCACGGCCGACGCCGTCGACGCTGCGCACACTGTTGTCGTCAGCCAGCTGCTCAACGAGTATTTCGGCAAGGAAGCAGGCCTGGCCGACGGCCAGCTGGGCCTTGGCCACGCGTTCGAGATCAATCCGGCGGTGCCGGACTCGTTCCTGCTGGAGCTTGCGCACGCGCAGCTGGTCCGCGAGCTGTTCCCGGACGCGCCGCTGAAGTACATGCCGCCGACCAAGCACATGACCGGCAATGTGTTCGCCGGTTACCTGCTTGACGCGTTCTTCAACCTCTGCGGGCTGATGACCGATCAGTCGATCCTGCTGATCGGCATGATGACCGAGGGGGTCCACACCCCGTTCCTGTCCGACCGGGACCTCGCGATCGAGAACGTGCGCTACGTGCGGGACGCGGCGGGCAAGCTGGGCCAGAGCTTCTACCCGGCGCCCGGCGGGTTCGTCGACCGGCGCGCCCGCGAGGTACTCGGCGAGGCGGTCGCGCTACTGCGCCGGATCTGCGCTGACGGCCTGCTGAACGCCATCGCGGACGGGACGTTCGGGATCACCAGGCGGCCCGCCGGCGGCGGCCGCGGCCTGGACGGGGTGATCGAGCAGGCCCCCGGCTACTACAACCCCGCCATGGAGCAGCTCGAAGACGGGCAGCGGCAGGCCAGCGGCCAGGCGCCCGCAGCTGCCGCGGGAGATTCGGGGGCGCGACAGTGAACGGCCAGGTCATCAGGCCCTACGGGGACATGACCGGCGATGGCCGGGTGCAGCTCTCGTTCACCCTGCCGGTCCGGTTCGGGGACGCCACCGAGCGGGCCCGCGCCGAGGGCGCCGCGCTGCAGCTCGCGGCCAAGATGGGCCTCGACCCGGCGATGGTCGTGCACGCCAAGGCGATCGGGCCCGATTTCGCGTTCTTCATCGTCTACGGCCAGGTGCGCCATCTGGTCGAGCTCGACAAGGTCACCGTGACGGAGCGGGAGTATCCGCTGCTGTCCGCACGAGAGGTCAACCTGCGGATCCGGTCCGGCCTTGGCCGCAAGATGGTGGTCATCGGCGCGTGCATCGGAACGGACGCGCACACCGTCGGCATCGACGCCATCCTGAACGTCAAGGGCCATGCGGGGGAGAAGGGCCTGGAGTACTACCGGGAGATGCGGGTGGTCAATCTCGGCTCGCAGGTGGACGTGGCGGCGCTTGTCGCCAGGTCGCAGGCGGAGCGCGCCGACGCCGTGCTGGTCAGCCAGGTCGTCACGCAGCGGGACGCGCATCTGTCCAACTCGCGTGAGATGGCTGACGCGTTCGCCGCTGCCGGACCGCCCCGGCCCCTCCTGGTGGTAGGCGGGCCCCGGTTCGACCCGGGCATGGCCGCCGCGCTCGGTGTTGACAAGATCTTCGGCAGGGGAACCACGCCCGGGGAGGTGGCCAGCTACCTCGTGCACGCGCTGGCCGCCAATGCGGCCGACCTAGGTACCGCGGCCCCGCCCGCGCCAGCAGACAAGGCACAGTCATGACCGATCCCGCAGGTTCCCAGTCGCCGCCGTCGCGCCCCGCGCTCACCGTCACCCACCGGCGCTACGTGCCCTATAGCCATGCCCACTACGCCGGCAATCTGGTGGACGGAGCGTATGTGCTCGGCCTGTTCGGTGACGTCGCGACCGAGGCGGCGATCCGCGCCGACGGCGACGAGGGCCTGTTCGCCTCGTATTCGGACGTCCAGTTCCGCGCCCCGGTACTGGCGGGAGACGTGCTGGAGGTGACCGCGACCGTCACAAGGGCGGGCCGCCGGAGCCGCGAGATGGCCTTCGAGGCGCGGGTGGTCTGCCGGGGCGAGCCGGAGCGCGGGCCGTCCGCGGCCCGCGTGCTCGATGAGCCCGTGGTGGCGGTGACCGCGACGGGAACGGTGGTCGTCCCGCCCCGGTAAGGGTGCTTGCGCCCGCGCTGGGTAGTTACCGGGGAACAGGCCGCTGTGTGCAGGTGCGGGGATGCAGCGGCGGCTGTTGCTCGGGGGTGGGGAAGCTGCGCCATGGCCGGTGGGCGGCGGCGACGCTGCTGGCGAGCCCCTGCCGGCGGCGCCCCCAGGTGCTGCGGGCTACCTTGCGGCGGGCCGGTCCAGCGTTGCCTTCCTGCGGTTGCCCGGCACGCCCGGGGCCGCTGTGTCAGGCTCGCTCGAGCTCAACGCCATCTCGGGCACCGCGCCGCACACGACTGTCTCGGCGCGCACCTATCCATTCACCGGGCGGCTGAGCGGCCGCCGCGTGCTGATCATCCGCATCAACGGCGCGCCCGCGCGCGGGCGGCTGGCTGGCCGGGGCCTGACCCTGGGGCCGCTGCCGGGCAGCGCGGGGCCGCGGGCCTTCGCCGCAGCCAGG
>OCTA010004305.1_pt1 | contig 12497 bp, 10 predicted proteins | sample 1538991 | NCBI WGS metagenome assembly OCTA01 (sample SAMEA3539302, study PRJEB22396) | soil metagenome | biome: tundra; feature: field; material: soil | place: USA | collected 2010-05 | depth 0.15 m
GGCCACACAGACCGTCACCAACGAGGCTGGCTCTCGCGTCTATACCTGGACTTACTCCAAGCTGCAAAGCGCCAAGGAGCCTGGCAGCGACCAGAAAAAGCAAACCGACTCGTCGCGCGGCCTTCTTTCTCCGCCGGACGTGCAAATCAGCAGCTTTCAAAGCTGGGAAGAAGTGGGCCGCTGGTACTGGAGTCTGCAAAAAGACCGGATCGAGCCCACCCCCGCCATCCGCGCCAAAGCCGCCGAACTAACCAAGGGCATGACCGATGATGCCGCCAAGCTGCGCGCTCTTTATAGCTTCGTGAGCACGCAGTACCGCTACATCGGAATCGCGTTCGGCATCGGACGCTATCAGCCGCACGCAGCCGACGATGTGCTCACTAATAGCTACGGCGACTGCAAGGACAAGCACACCCTGCTCGCCTCTTTGCTGCAAGCTTCCGGCATTACGCTCTATCCGGCACTCATCAATTCCAGCTTTAAGCTCGATCCCGATGTTCCGTCGCCAGCGCAATTCGACCACATCATCGGCTATCTGCCCCAGGGCAAAGACAAAGACAAAGATAAAGACAAAGACAAAGACGCCATCTGGCTCGACACCACTATCGAGGTTGCGCCCTTCGGTTATATAGTCCCCCGTCTGCGCGACAAGCCGGCATTGGTCATGTCCGGCGAGAACTCGATACACCTTGTGACTACGCCCGCCGATTCGCCATTCCCCAACACGGAAGCTTTTAAAATCGACGCCAAGCTCAGCGCCGATGGCACCGTCGAAGCGAAAATTGACGATACGAGTCGAGGAGATTCCGAGGTGGTCCTCCGCGCCGTATTCCGTCAAACACCGCAACCCCAATGGAAAGACTTGATGCAGCGTATTTCCTATGCCATGGGCTACGCGGGCACGGTGAGCGACATCAATGCGAGCCAGCCCGAGGCCAACAGTGAGCCCTTTCACATTTCTTACTCCTACAATCGCAAGGATTATCCCGATTGGAAAAGTGACCGGCGAATTACCGTCCCGGGGATGCCGTTCTTCCTGCCGCCGGTCCGGGATGATGCCACCTATCCGGTCTGGCTTGGACCTGCCCTGGAAGCCGTGTCGGATTCCAAAGTGGAACTTCCCCAGGGCAATACCCCGCAAACGCCCTCCAACGTGGACCTGAAATACGACTTCGCTGAATACCATGCTTCCTATTCGCAGGATCACGGAGTGCTGATCGCGAAACGCCGGTTACTGACCAAGCTGCGCGAAGTTCCAATGGCTGAGTTCGACGACTACAGGAACTTTGTCAAGAGCCTGCAGAACGATGTCAACCAATACGTGTATATGCAGACGTCGTCCGTCAGCGGCGATCTCATCAAACGTGGAGATAAAGCGCTGGACGAGGGAAACTATAGCTTGGCCATTACCCTCTTTAAAAGCGCCGTCGAGGCAGATCCCAAGAGCAAGCAAGGTTGGAACGAGCTGGGGCGCGCATATTTCGGCATGAGGCAATATGATCTGGCGGTTAGTGCATTCCAGAAACAGATCGAAATCGATCCTCGCCATGACGACGCCTACAACCATTTGGGGGAGGCCTACCAGAGGCAGCGCAAATACGATGAGGCAATCAAATCGTACAGCAAGCAGATCGAAATTGATTCTCAGCATAAGTATGCACATGCCAACCTAGGCAACGCGTACATGGAACAACACAAGTACGAGGAGGCGGTGCCGGAACTGGAAAAAGCAGCGTCTTTGACGCCAGACGACCCTTATAAACAGGTACAGCTCGGCGAAGCCTATCTGGGCTTTGGCCAGGATGAGAAGGCCATGGCGGCATTCGGCAAGGCGATTGAGATTTCCGACAAGCCAGGCATCTGGAACGACATTGCTTATCAACTGTCTCTGAAGAAGGCACATCTCGATGTCGCTCGGCGCTATGCGGAGTCCGCCGTCTCCACTCTTACAGTTGAGTTAAGTAAGGTGTCACTCGGTCAGCTCAAGGGTCAGGATTTTAAAACGACCACCTCGCTTTCCTATTACTGGGATACGCTCGGCTGGGTGGAGTTTGTTGACGGCAATTTGGAAAAGGCGCAGAAGTATGTCTTGGCTGCCTGGCAACTAAACCAGCACTCCGAGGTCGCCGACCATCTGGGACAGATCTTTGAGAAGCTAGGCGATAAGGACCGGGCGGTGCATTTCTACGCCCTCGCGATGAATGCGCCTGGGCCAGCACCGGAAACCCGAACCCGCCTAGCCGCCCTGGCAGGAGGGAACGACAAGGTTGATCCGATTGTTGAAAAGAGCCGCGAGGAGCTGATCAAGCAGCGCACCATCAAGCTCGCCAATACTCCCAAGCAGAAAGGGAAAGCCGTGTTCATTCTCCTCTTGGTCAGCGGGCAAGGTGGCGAAATGTCGGTGGAGGACTTGAAGTTCGTCAGTGGAGATGAAAAACTGAAAGCCTTTACCGACGCCTTGCGCGCCGCCCACTACGACCAAACCGCTCCCAATGAAGCAGTCGTCAGGACCTTGCGCCGGGGAACAATCTCTTGCGATGCGGTTGCGGCTGATTGCACCTTTTTGCTCGCGCTGCCCGAAGACGTGAACTCAGCAGATTGAAGCAATCTCGTCGTTTGCCCAGGTCAACTCCCGGAAGTTAGGGAACGCTGGGGACACGGTCTCGGAACCCAGGCCTCGCGTATTTCGATACCCGGGACTCCACCGCTCCTCGAACCGTGACGACCCTCGCCTGGAACCCCAGCCCGCCAAAATCCAGAACGATGTAAAAAGTACAGTGTAAGTAATACACTGTTGTGCCCGTTTTACCACAAAAGCCACTAGCATTATCAATAACTTGGGAGGATGGCTCTTCAAATAATATGACTAGTGGTCAGCTAAATAGCGGGGTGAGCCTGTTGTTTTCGCCTTTTGTGCGCCTGCGACTCCTTGCCACTGCCTCTCACTATGTACATTATTATGCGTACATATAAGTAACTACAAAGTGTTTCACGTGAAACACTTTGTACATACAATACGGGGCCGGATGCCGTCCCTTATCCTTGTGCCGCCAGCACGCGGTTTGCCCAGTTCCACCCCAGCCGCTAAACTGAATAACTCGGAGTACCCCTATGCTCGTAGTCATGCAAGCGCAGGCCACCGAAGAGCAGGTTCGCGCCGTTTGCCAGAAAATCGAATCGCTTGGATACCGCGCCCACTCCATGCCCGGCGCGCAGCGCACTGCCATCGGCATCACCGGCAACAAGGGCGAAGTCGAATCCGGCACGCTGGAAGAAATGCCCGGAGTACAGGAAGTAATCCGCGTCTCGAAGCCCTACAAACTGGTCAGCCGCGACACCAAGCCCGACAACACCGTCATCAAGTTTCCCAATTCGCGCGCCACCATCGGAGGCCCCGACCTGGCCATCATCGCCGGCCCGTGCGGCATCGAGACTCGCGACCAGGCGTTCAAAATCGCCGAGCGCGTCGCCCGCGCCGGAGCCCAGTTCTTGCGCGGCGGCGCCTACAAGCCCCGCACCTCTCCTTATTCTTTCCAGGGACTGGGCGAAGAAGGCCTGAAGATCATGGCCGAAATCCGCGACCGCTTCGGTCTGCTCATCGTCACTGAAGCCGTCGATTACGAATCGCTCGACCTGGTCGACCAGTACGCCGATGTCATCCAGATCGGCGCCCGCAACATGCAGAACTTCTCTCTGCTCAAGCGCGCCGGACGCGCCCGCAAGCCGGTGCTGCTGAAGCGCGGCATCTCGGCTACGCTGGAAGAATTTCTCATGGCCGCGGAATACATCATGAGCGAGGGGAATTACAATGTCGTCCTGTGCGAGCGCGGCGTGCGCACCTTCGCCGATCACACCCGCAACACGCTCGATCTCAGCATTGTGCCCGCCGTCCAGCGCCTTAGCCACCTGCCCATCATCGTCGATCCCAGCCACGGCACCGGCAAGCGCAACAAAGTAACTCCACTCTCCCGCGCCGCCGTCGCCGTCGGAGCCGATGGCCTGATGGTAGAAGTTCACCACGATCCCGACCACGCGCTTTCGGACGGCATGCAATCGCTGTTCCCCGATCAATTCGACGCGCTGATGGCGCAGGTCAGGCAGATCGCGGCGGTGCTGGGACGTAGTCTCCCCACATCGAGCCATGTTCAAGCCGAAGTCACAAGTTCTATGGACTGAGTTCATGAAACGACATCTTCAACTGGTCCTTAGATTAGCAATATTGATGGCTGCTTTAGTCGCATCGCCAGCTATACTCTGCCAGGATGACTCGACCAACCAGCCCAAGAAATCCGAGGCGGAATCGAGGCGCGGTGTAACGCCGCCTCGCATAATCTATTCGGTCGATCCCGAGTACGACAAAGCCTCTCACAAAGCAAAAGTGCAGGGTAAAGTTGTACTTACGCTCGTTGTAGCGAAGAGCGGGGAACCGCAAGACATTAAGATTGCCAAAAGCCTGAACCCGGCTCTCGACGAGAAAGCCATCGAGGCCGTGTCGAAGTGGAGATTCGCCCCCGCGACCAAAGACGGCGAACCCATGGCCCTTCGCGTCAACGTAGAGGTAAACTTCCATCTCTACTGATATGGCCGCATCTGATAAGCTCGTGCTTTCGGCGGGGCTAACTCGTCCTTGAGAAAATTCCTGCTACTTGCCGTCCTCGTCCCACTCGTCCTCGCCGCGGGCTGGTACTACTTCCATGAGCGCACTCTGCCCGCCTACGGCCCGCTCTACCGCGAATACGCATATGTAACTAATGGTAAGAGCAATACGGTTACCGTCATCGACCTGCGCACCTTTCGCCCGGTGAGAACTCTGCAAGTGGGCACCGAGCCCACCGGAGTCGCCGCCAATCCGAAGCGGAATGAAGTTTACGTTGTCAACAGCGGCTCCTCGAATGTTAGCGTGATTGATGCGGAGCAGAATAAAGTTATTGCCACTGTCGGCGTCTACGGACGCCCCTTCTTCATCGATGTTTCTCCTGACGGGCACCGCGCTTACGTCGCCAATTCCGGTTCCGCCAACGTTTCGGTCCTCGATCTCGACCGTCACACTGTAGCGGCCACGCTCCACGTCGGCGGAAGTCCCGGCCTCGCCCGCGTTTCGCCCGACGGATCCACCGCTGTCGTCACCAATCGCGCCGCCAACACCGTCTCCATCATCGACACCGCGCGCCTCGCCGTGCGCTCCGCCATCACCATCTGCATCCATCCCGAAGACATTGCCATTCTGCCCGATTCCTCGAAAGCCTTCATTTCCTGTTCGGGATCGGGGCAGGTTGCGAGCATTGATCTCAAGAACGACAAGCTGCTTGCGCTTCTCGACGTCGGAAAATCTCCGGTGAGTCTGGCGCTGAAACCGGACGGCGGAGAACTGGCCGCTTTCAACTTCGACGCCGGCAGCATGTCCATCATCGAGACCACGGGCAACGAAGTTTCCGGCAGCTATCTCATCGGCACCCAACCCACACGCGGTGTCGTTTCGCTCGATAACTCCCGCTTGTATGTCTCTAACTTCGGATCGAATAACATCGCGGTTTACGACATCGACCTCGGCAAGATCATAGCGTATCTCCCCGTAGGCACCCATCCCGATGCGCTGGCGCTCTCGCAGAATCAGAACTATCTGTTGGTACTCGACTCCGGTTCCGGAGACTTAGCCGTAATTCAGAAACGCCAGCCAAAGAAAAAATTTGAACCCTCGGAATATTCCTTGCTGACCATTATCCCTGTCGGCATGCAACCCAACCAGATCGTGGTGAAGTCCTTCCTACTGCTCAAGCCCGAGCCGTAAAGGCGCGCCCGCCGCAAGCGATCGGCGCGGATGCGTGGTTCCGCCGTGCTAACATTTCCGCATGCGAACCCGCTTATCGATCCTCCTGCTCGTCAGCGCCGCTTGTCTGGCTTGTGCTGCCCAAACTTCCGAGCCCCCAAACCTGTTTCCCATCCAGGATGGCTTCGTGGACAGCCACGGCGCTCTGATCTACTACCAGTCGGTGGGGCACGGCGCGCCGTTGATGATCGTCCACGGCGGCCCGGGAGCTTCGCACGATTACTTTCTTCCTTACTTGCTGCCTCTCATGCGCACCAGCCGGCTCGTGTTCATCGACGAGCGCGGTTCGGGCAAGTCGTCGAAGATTGAGGATGCCAAGCAATACACCATCGCCAACATGGTCGAGGACATCGAAGCCGTCCGGCAGGCGCTTGGCCTGGGCAAGATCAGTCTTCTCGGCCATTCCTTCGGTGGTGCATTAGTGCAGGCGTACGCGTTCAAGTATCAGAAGAATCTCTCTCATCTCATTCTCGGCAGCACGTTCGCCAGCACCAAAGAACTCAACCAGGCGCTCGCAAAAATGAAAGCCGAGATGGATCCCAAGGAACGCGATCGGGTCAACGCTCTCGAAGCCGCGGGCTTGTTCGGCAAGGGCGAGATCTGGGAGCACGGGCGCTATTCCGAGGAATACGCCAAACTAGCCTGGGGCAAAGGTTATTTTCCCTATATCTACCAGAACCGCCCCGATCCCAGTTACGACCCTCTCAGTTCCAATACCGGCACTGCCTGGGACGTGTATCGCGAGATGTGGGGCTCGGATGGTGAGTTCATCGTCGACGGCAATCTGCAGGAAGTCGAGTACGTCGGCCAACTTTCGCAGATCAAAGTCCCGACGCTGATCATCGTGGGCGATCACGACGAGAGCGATCCCAGGATGTCGCAGGAGATGCACAAGAAGATCGCCGGATCACAACTGGTCATCCTGCCGAAGAGCGGCCACATGACGTTTGTGGATCAGCCCGAGCAGTTTTTGAGAGTGGTCCGCGACTTTGTTGCGCGCTGATCGCCGGCTTTTCGCTCTTAGCCGGGCGTCCCATCCTTTTCGCGCACTTTGCGAAAAGGGTGGGTAATGGGGATCAATCGGTGCATCCTAGGTGCGGGCGGGGTGCATGGCAAGCCCCGAATGCTTCTCGAAAAAACATTCGGGGGCCCGACGGTTTTGTTGTGCGTGCGATTCAGTTCCTATTTCGGCATCACTTCGTGCGCCAACTTACTCGCTACCACCTCGCGTATATCGTTGCGTTTCTTTCCTGCTTCGATCATGGCCTCTCGCGATCCGTAATGCTTGGCGATGATGGTTGCGGCTTTGGCGTCGCCTTGATCGAGCGCTGCCCAGTTCGGAAACATGAGCCCCAGCGCGACATCCCAGTCGTGCGGGCCATCGGTGGTCACGTTGGTCCAGACTTTGTAGCCGGTGATGATGCCTTCCTTCTTCAACGCTTCATACGAAGGCCTCAGGTTCTCGCGAAAATCTTTCCAGAACGGTTCTGACTGACCGGGTTTGATTTGGTAGTAGACGACGCGCCACACCGGCCCGGGATCATAGTTCGGACTCTGCGCATAGGCGGGGAGCGCGGTGAGTAGCGTCACGACAAACAGAGTGGCCCATAGAACTTTTTTCATCTTGCCTCCTGTTGATTTTGGGCTGGACGGAAATGGCCCAGGTACGGACGCCGAAGGGTATCATCGCGACCGACCGTTTTCAAGTCGTTGTGCTCGTCCAGTAGATGAGTGACACTTCATTCCCCTTTGAACCAATGGATCGCGGTAGCGGTCGCTGAAAAAGTTGGGGTGGTGGAACCGCGGCCGACTTTTTCAAGAAGGGAGCCGGCAACGCCACCGGCGAAGGACTCATGAAGTTTCTCCGCACCGCACCCAAGACACGCTCCGATAGCCGCAGTCAAAATCCCCGCCCAAGCGGAGCTTGGACGGGGCACCCCCTGGATTTCAAATAATTGCGGTAGGCCGGGCTACCCGCCACCCAGCAGACTACCCGTCTCGGATTCAACTCACGCGGAGATGTGGACCATCCATGCTTGACAAAAAAACAATTTCCGCTAAGCTTACCTGCGTCTTCCCCTCTAGAATTTCGGGCCTCAGGTAAATTCCAAAACGCAGTTCAGGCGGCAATTACTATCCGTCATGGGATCGCTGTTTGTCGATGATCGTTGTCCGTCAATGATCGCTATCTATCATAGATACGATCGGCGCCCGTAAAACAAACCTTCCGAGGAGGTGCGAAGTGCCAGTGCAAAGACTGATGGGTCCCCAAGGACAGTTCTACGCAGACCCCAAGCCCAGCCCCGATGAAACCTCTTTCCGCCAAGATAACAACAGCGCGGCTTACTACAATTCGCAGTATTACCTCCTGCACAAGAGTCAAGTGCAGCCCATCCCGCAGATACGGCAGAACGCGGCGCCTAACATCGATCTGGCGGACTACGTACCCAAAGAGGTCGCCGACGCCATCGATCAGGCAGGAAGAATCACCTTCCATGCTGTGGGCGACACGGGCGCCGCCAAGGTAAACCGGTCGCAAACCGCGGGCACCGCGATCGCGCACGAAGCCGGGGTCTCCGACGCGATGGCAGCGGAAGTGCAGTCGCAAGGTGTGAACGGCCCAGCGTTCTTCTTTAACCTGGGCGACATCATCTACAACTTCGGCGAGGGGCAATATTACTATGACCAATTCTATGAGCCCTTTCGCGAGTACGACCGGCCGATCTTCGCGATCCCTGGGAACCACGACGGCATGGTTTTCGGCCCAGCATCAAGCGCTCCGCAGGTTCCTACGCTGGCTGCTTTTCTGACGAATTTCTGCGCCCCTGAGGCCGGACCTTCGTCGGATGCGGGCGGGCTGGTGCGCAGTGTCATGACTCAGCCCGGGGTTTACTTCACGCTCGATGCTCCGTTCGTTTCGATCATCGGGCTGTACAGCAACGTTCTGGATAGCGGAGCGGGTGTTATCTCCTCGCAAAATGGCCATTTCCCGCTGGTGGACGATCAACTCACGTTTCTGCAGAACGAACTGAAGCGGCTGAAACCGCAGCGCGACGCCGGCAAGCGGGCTGTCCTGCTCGCGGTTCACCACCCGCCGCTCTCGGCCGACGCACGACATGGCGGTTCCAGCGGGGAACTGGCCGACATCGATGCCTGCTGCAAAGCGGCTGGACTCTGGCCAGACGCCGTTCTTTCCGGACACGCCCACCTCTATCAGCGCTTCACACGCGTGATTCAAGGGAAGGAGACACCATACGTCGTCGCGGGATCGGGTGGTTTTGCGGCAACGGCTCCCCTTGGCGGCTTGCCCAAAGCGCCGGTCAAAGTGGGAGACTATACCCTGGTCGTCAACCCCATCGTCGAATTTGGCTACCTGACGGTCATGACCGATGCGAAAACCCTGACCATCACGTTCAAGACTGCTATCAAGCAGCAAGTGATGCAGCGAGATTCAGTCACCGTGGATCTGAAGAGCGGTAAGATTACTTCCGATCCAAGCGGAGTAACTCCTAGCACGCTGTCCCCGGCGCCGGGGAAACCAAGAAAGTCGCGTAATTCCAGGAGAGGCAAGAAGAAATAGACAGTCCTCAGTGGTTCAGTGGAGTTAGGGACGCGTCGCTACACTTGCCTTCCGGAAATGTTCGAGAATGGGTGGCCCAGACTCTCGCAATCATTTGTAAATCCGGAGGGTGCCCCGTCCAAGCTCTGCTTGGGCGGGGATTTTGACTGCGGTTGCGGGCGAGTGGCCCACGTTTTCGCGACCTAAATCCGAAACGTACGCCGCGGTTCAATCCTTGCCAGCGGCAGCCTTCTTTACGTCTTCGAACTGGCTGATCTCGACGGTTCCTTCCGGGAACTTGGCGGTGATTTTGAGTTCTCCGCCCATGGCTTTGATGACAAAATTGAGGTGACACCGTCGGAAAGCAGGTCCTTCGTTTCGCTCCTAATGACAAACCCTTTTGCATTCCCGTCTTATCCCGCCCCAGCAGGTGGAGTGTTCAGGATGACAAAGCTGCTGGGAACTGAACCCTGATTCGCCGTCCCGAAAGCGTAATCCGTCCGGTGCTTTAGTACCAAAGTTATCTGTTGCCGTGACCTCAAGCGACAGAGAATAAACCCCTATGAAGCTTTGGCGCCTGCTGCTTGCGTTGGTGTGGGTTGCCGCGGCGTCGGGGACCGCCCATGCGAAACAGCTGGCGATCGTTGCGGATACCGCAAACTCCACCACCAATCTCACGAGCGCCGAACTGGTGAAGATCTTCAACGCGCACACTCGTATCTGGCCGGACGGCAAGCCCATCACGATCGTGCTGCGCGATCCGTCGTCCGCGGACATGCAGATCATCTTGAGGAGAGTCTTCAATATGACGGCTGACGAGGCGCGCACCTTCATTCACGCGCACCCGGGGACCATCGTTGTGGCGGATTCCGATGATGCCGTCCAACGTTTTGTCGCCAGCACTCGAGGAGCCATTGGGGTGGTGGATCTCTACTCGCTTACTAAGGATGTACGGGTGGTGAAAATTGACGGCAAGTTGCCGGTCGAGCAGGGCTACTTACTGAGGGGAAACTAGTCATGATTCAAGGAGCGACGATTTTGAGAATGATTCGCACGCTGTTCGCCGTCAGTTTGTTGCTTTCCGTCGGAACTGCGCCTGCTCAAACCAGTCGGCGAGCGGACGTACTACCCCTGACGACCAAGTCCGAGGAGGTTCGGCGTCTCGTGGAGAAGGCTTGGGACCTCGACCTTGACCAGGTTGAGCAGGAACAGGCGATTGAGGTTTTGCGGAAAGCGGTCAAGATCGACCCCAATTTCGCCATGGGGCACGAGCTTTTGTCGCAGACCAGCCTGGACCCTGCCGAGCAGGTGCGCGAGCAGCAGAAAGCCTTTGCCACCCGCAGTCATGCCAGTGCCGCCGAGAGATTGGTCGTCGAATGGCTGCAGGATGCGAACGATCACAAGCTGATTCCGGCCATCACCAAAATGAACGATGTGCTCAGCCGCTATCCCCACGACAAATGGGTTGTCTTTCTGGCGAACTGGTGGCTGACCCAGCAAACGCAGTATGACAGGGCCATTGCCGTCTTTGAGAATTCGGGGCTCGACTCTCCCGGCCTCATGAACAACACCGCTTACACCTACGCCTACTCGCGGCAGTTCGAAAAATCATTTGCGCTGATGGACAAGTACGTCGCGGCGTTGCCCCAGGACCCGAACCCGCAGGATTCCTACGCTGAAATTCTGCGTATGGCGGGACGGTTCGATCAGGCGATCGAGCACTACCGGGCCGCGCTGGCCCTCAATCCCAATTTCTATTCGTCGCAATTCGGAATCGCGGACACGTACTCGCTGATGGGAGACCAGGCGCGGGCGCGCCGGGAGTACGAAATTGGCTTCAGGAAATTTCCTCTGCCGGAACTGCACCGCATTCAATGGAGGACCAGAGAGGCCATCACGTTTGTCCGCGGGGGCGATTATGCTGGAGCGAACCGCGCCTTCCGGGAAATTGTCGTCTACGCCCAAGCCATGCACATGAGCCAGCCGGAGGCTGAGGCCTGGCGCCAAATGGCGATCTACCAGCAGCGTCCCAGGCGGGCGATCGTGCTCCTCGCCAAAGCCCAGGCGGCCGTGGAACAGGGCAACAATGCGATGGCGGCAGCACTGCAACAGGAATTGGCCCAGATCCTGCGCGCTCGTGTCGACGTCGCGGTCGAGATGGGTAACCAGGAAATGATAACTTCCACTCTGGCGCAGCTGGAACGGATGTCGGAGAATTCAAACGACAAGATTATCGACTCCGCTTACCACGGAGCCGCGGGCGCCGTATTGTTCTCCGGCCAGAAGTACACCGCTGCCATCGCGCATCTGGAAGAGGACATCAACAATCCATTGTCGTTGCAACTGTTGGCCGAAGCTTACCAGAAGATCGGGGACAGCTCCGAGGCACACCGTACCACCGAGACGCTGGCGAACTTTAATGATCCGACCGTGGAGCAGGCGCTGGTGGTACCGGGGTTCCGCAAGTGCTACCAGGATCCCTCGTGCAACAGCAATCTCAAGGGCGTATCCCTGAAGAAGTCATTCCCGAGGACGTTCTAAATCCTAACTCTTCTTCCCGGTCACGGCATAAAAAGCAGTCGCTTCTTGCTCCACGTTCTTGCTGCCGCACTTGGGACATTTCACGTCTAGTTCGTGTTCTTGCAGGGTGAGAATTACTTCGAAGGTTTTGTGACAATCGTGGCAAACGTAGTCATACACGGGCATGGGGGCCTCCCGCTCGATTGCGATCACGAGCTACGGTTGGAATTGTAGCGCCAATACCCGCCGCTTGTCCGTGAGGAATCCCACGCTTCAAGAAGAAAGTGTGGAGCTGTGGAGCACGCGGCAGCTGCCGAGCTTCGCTCGGCTTGGACGGGCGAGGGCGCCCGTCCCTACACGAGCCTTCGAAAATGTTCGAGGATTGCTTCGGCTTGGGATTTGGTCACTACCGCCGACAGCGCCGCGACGTCCGCTTGCTTCACCGCTTGCAGGCTGCCGAAATGTTCGAGCAGGCGGCGGGTGGTTGACTCGCCTACGCCGGGGATTTCTCGTAACTCGGTGGCGCGGTCGCGGATCTGGCGGCGCTTGCGATGGAAGGTTACGGCGAAGCGATGGGCTTCGTCGCGGATC
>OCTA010004306.1_pt1 | contig 12497 bp, 9 predicted proteins | sample 1538991 | NCBI WGS metagenome assembly OCTA01 (sample SAMEA3539302, study PRJEB22396) | soil metagenome | biome: tundra; feature: field; material: soil | place: USA | collected 2010-05 | depth 0.15 m
CCATTCCCGACATCGAGAGCCGCAACCCCAACCAGCGCGGCTTCGCCGAGCGCACCGCCATCAACACGCCGCTGCAAGGCACCGCCGCTGACCTCATCAAGCTGGCGATGATCTCCATCGACCGCCAGCTCACCGAGCGCAATCTAAAGACGCGCATGGTCCTGCAAGTACACGACGAGCTGCTCTTTGAGGTTCCCGCCAGCGAGACCGCCGAAGTCGAAGAGTTAGTTCGCACGGAGATGGAAGGCGTAGTCAAGCTCAACGTGCCATTGATCGCCGACCTGAAGTCCGGCCCCAACTGGCGCGATATGAAGTAGGTTGTTCCGCGGTTGCGCAGTGATGATCCGAATCAGACTTGTCCAGACGGTCTTTCCGCTGGAACGTTGAAGCGGCCCACTCCGGCGGAGACGAAAGCTATTGCAAGTGCAGCGACGGCTAAGCCTCCTAGAATGTCAACGGCATAATGCCACTGAAGAATGACGATGGACGCAGCAAGCAGCGCGCAGTAACCTGCGATGATCGCAAAGACGGCGCGCCATCTCCTCAGGAACCAGGCGGCGATCAACGGCTGTGCCACATGCATGGACGGAAAAGCGACATAATAGGCGCGGGGCGGAGTAATCCAGCCGGAATGATGATAGAGTGCCGTGGCATTCATCAGAGAGGCGTGCTGAATGGCGGCCGTGAATAAATGCGGCGGAAGGCCGGCGGCGATGAATGGCCCTTGCGCGGGAAAGATATAGAAGACAGCCAGGGATAGATAGTAGGCCGTGAGAATGGCGCCACACATTTGAAAGGCCGCTCGCCTGTCTCCCGCGAGGCAGAGAAACAAGATCGCCGCCCCCATAACTCCGCCGATACTGTAGTAAATATACTCAGCGGGCGCATACAGCAAGGCTGCATCGCGGCTGAGGCCAGCAACGGTAACTCCGAACATCAGATGCGCGTCCAGACTGTTAAAGAGCGCGTCATATTCCATGCATGGACGCAGTGTGACGATGACCGAAGAATATGCCAGCGCCACGTCGATCCCTACTGCGAGATACAGCCAGGGAAGAAGAGCATAGGCGGCCCTTTTCCAGTCTCCCTGGCGATAAACAAACTCAGCGATGGCCAATCCGGCTATCGCTATCCCAACACCCGCTCCCGGGCCGAACATAACAACCATGGCGATTGTCATCGGTATCATTAACGCAAATCTCAAAAAGTTGCGCCGCAGCGGAGTCCACGAGCCCTTTACGCCAAACTGGTAAAGAAGCGCGGCCCATATGATGGATTGAATCGCCCAGCCCATGAGGAAGGTGAGCGTAAATAGCGATGGCACGAATCGCAGGCGGGAGAAAATGGCGGCAGGAACCAACAGGATGCCAAATGCGGCGGTAAGATAGAAATGGATTTTCTGCCCTGTCATTTCTGGAAGTCTCCTGTAGGAATGCAAAGATGCGATTACACGCCGAGTTCCTCGCGGATCGCATCAGCAATCGCATCCGCGTGCCGCCGCATCGCCTCTTCACTCTCGGCTTCAATCATCACGCGCGCCAGAGGCTCGGTGCCACTATAGCGAATCACTACGCGGCCTGTGTCCTTCAACTCCACTTCGGCGGCGCGGATGGCGGCGGCTACGGTGGGAATCGACTCCAGCGGCCTGCGCTCGCGAACCTTCACGTTGACGATGACCTGCGGGAAGACTTTCAAGTCGGCGGTCAGTTCGTCGATGCTCTTCCCTGAGCGCGCCATCAAATCCAGCACCACCAGCGCGGTCAGCAAGCCATCGCCAGTGGTGGCCAGGTGCGGCAACAGGATGTGTCCCGATTGCTCTCCGCCCAATGCGGCATTGTGCGCCAGCATGGCTCCGAGGACATAGCGGTCGCCGACCTGCGCGCGCAGCATCTTGATTCCGGAGTGCCGCAACGCCGCCTCCAGCCCCATGTTCGACATGGTGGTGGCGACGACCAGATCGCTGGTCAAGAGGCCACGCTCTTTCAGGTCGCGCGCGGCAATCAGCAGAATCGCGTCGCCGTTGATGATGTTGTTGTGCGAGCCGGCCAGCATACAGCGGTCGGCGTCGCCGTCAAAGGTGAGGCCGAGATCCGCTCCGCGGGCGCTCACCTCAATGGCCACATAGGCCGGATGCAGCGCGCCGCAGTTCAGGTTGATGTTGCGGCCGTCGGGCGCGACGTTCAGCAGCGAGACCTCTCCGCCCAGCCGGCGAAACAGCTTGGGCGCAACCGCCGCCGCCGCACCGTTGGCGCAATCGGCCACAATCCGCAACCCATCCAGCGAAAGCCCCGGCACGCATTCGAGCAGGAACTGAATGTAGTCGGCCTGGAAGGCGGCGTTGTCTTCGACCGTGGGAAGCGTTGCCGGATCGGGTGCGACGGAGTTGGCCGCGTGATGGAGAATCTCCTCCTCCATCGCCAGTTCCACAGCATCGGCCAGCTTGAAGCCATCGGCGCCGAAGAGCTTGATGCCATTGTCCTGCCAGGGATTGTGCGAGGCCGAAATCACCACACCCGCCTGAAATCCATGCGTCCGCGCGAGGAAAGCGACGGCAGGTGTGGGCACAACCCCGGCGCTCTCGACGCTCGCTCCTGTCTCGCGCACACCGGCGGCAAGCGTGGCGGCAATCCACGGCCCGGACTCGCGCGTGTCGCGGCCCAGGATCACCTTGGGTTCAGCGGCCGTCTTGCGCAGCGAGTGGCCGAGGGCCAGGCCGGCGGCGTAAATGGTGGCGGCGTCCAGCGGGTATTCGCCCGCCCCGGCGCGAATGCCGTCGGTTCCGAAGAGTTTGCGTGCGTTGGCTGCGGTCATGGTCTCATTTCTTGGTTGATTTGTTGGACGCCGCGGATTCCACGCGGCTGATGAAGGCGCCGTCGGAGAGACGCGTGACGAGCTTGTCTCCGGGCGCAACCTGAAGCGTGGAGCGAACCACCCCGCCCGTCGCGGTGAGCACCAGTGCATAGCCGCGTTCCAGCACGGCCAGAGGCGAAAGTGAGTGCAGCCGCGCGTCAAGAGAGCTGAGGTGGGCCGTGGATTCGTGCATCATCCGCGCCATCGAATGGACCAGGCGAGTTCGCCCAGCGGTAAGCCGCGCGCGCGCATGGGCAAGCCCCTGGCGCGGATCGTGGCGCAGCACGGCGGCGGCCAGATCGGCGACATTATGCTGATGCTGCCGGAGTTGTACGCTGAAGACTGCTTCCATGCGCAAGGAAAAATCATCCAGGCGCTGAGCCAGCCGATGCAGCATCGAATTCACGCGCCCCTCGGCGCGGCTGCCGGGCAGTCGGCTGAGCCGCTGGCGCGCTTGCAACAACTGAAAGCGGGCGGCGCGTTCCAGCCGATCCGATTGCTCGGTCACGCGCTCGGCGATCTTGTGCTGCGCCTCGGTAATCAATTCGGCGGCGGCGGACGGCGTGGGGGCGCGCAGATCGGCGACAAAATCCGCAATCGTAAAGTCGGTCTCGTGGCCGATGGCCGAGACCACCGGCACGCGCGAGGCGGCGATGGCGCGGGCCACACGCTCGCTGTTGAAGGCGGACAAATCCTCCAGCGAGCCTCCGCCGCGGGCCACGACAATCACGTCCACCAGGCCGCCGGCGTTGAGTTCGTTGATCGCAGCTTCAACCTCGGCGGGCGCGGAATCGCCCTGCACGCTGACCGGGCAGATGAGCACGCTCAGGCCGGAGTGTCGGCGGGCGACAATGTTGAGAAAGTCGCGAATCACCGCGCCGGTGGGCGAGGTGACAATGCCCACGGCGCGCGGAAAGCCGGGCAGTGGGCGCTTGCGTTCGGCGTCGAAGAGGCCTTCTGCCTTGAGCCGCGCCTTCAATTGCTCGAAGGCCAGTTGCAGCGATCCCGCGCCGACCGGCTCCATCGTCTCGGCCACCAACTGCATCTGGCCGCGCTGCTCGTAGACGCTGACCCTGCCTCGCACCAGCACGTGCAGGCCGTCCTCGGGGCGGAAGCGAAGCAGCATCGCCTTGCGGCCAAAAAAGACGACGGGCAGTTGCGCGTCGGCATCCTTCAGCGTGAAATAAATGTGGCCGCTGGGCGCGGGGCGGAAGTTGGAGATTTCGCCCTCTACCCACACGTCGCCGTATTCCTGCTCGACCAATTCGCGCACCTGGCCCACCAGCTCGCGCACCGGCCAGATGCGGCGCGCCTGGCGTGGCTCGTCGAAACTGAGGTAAAGCTGCGGCGCGATGGTGGCTACCCTGGTCACTCATCAAGTGTAATTGCGCGGGGCGCTTCAGGCTGGAGGGAAGCAGCGGGGCGCCCGCTCCGATAGGACGCCCCGGCCGTGCGGGAAGTCCTCAGGGATGGAGGTCGGTCTTGGAGAGCAACTCCAGCCACTGGTGCATGACACGCCGGTCGACGGCTTCCGCGATGAGTTTGCCATCGCGATCGAAGATAAAGGTTCTGGGAATGCCAACAATGTGGAACTGTTGGTGCACTTTGCCTTCGTAGTCGAGCAGAACCGGCGGATGGTAGTTGGAAGTGTTGACGTAGGAGGAGACCTTGAAGGGTTGATCGTCGGTGATGGAGAGAACGACCAGCCCCTGCGGCTCAAAGTGCGTGTAAAGCCGATCCAGGTCGGGCATCTCCTGCATGCAGGGCGGGCACCAGGTGGCCCAGAAGTTGACCATCACGATCTTGCCCCGGAGTTCAGAGAGGGTATACTTCTTTCCCTTCAAATCCTTGAGGGTGAAGTCGGCCTTCTGGACATCCGCTTCATTGTCGACCAGCGTCTGAGTGGCCTTGGCGAAGAGATGGTCGCTGAGTGTTGTGGTCAAATGCTCATATCGAACGAGTTCCGCGAGCTCGATGTATGGGGCTGGGGGCCGGTCTCCCTTGGCCGGCACAGGCGACTCGGCCAGCGCTTTGGCCAGGGTATCGGCGACGGCCTGAATGGTATCATGGCCGGCTTCGCCCTCCGTCGAATAGCCGGCGAGGTTGTTGGCCAGCTTGACCTTGTCGGGACCGGCGGGCAGCGTGCGAATGTCGAGCGCCAGCTTTGCAGTGGCGATCGAACGCTGTTCAGGTGAAAGCGAGCGCAGTTTGTCGATTTGCTTGGAGATGGCCGACTCGGAGGCCTGCGCATGGAGCAGAGGCGCGGCGAGAAGCACGGTGGCGGCGGCAAGCAGAGTGCGATGGATCAGTTTCATAGTGTCTCGTTGACTGATTGGATTGAAGTGATTTGAGCTTCGGCGAAATTATAACTCACGGCGCGAGGTTCGTGAGCAAGGTTGCGCTTGCTCCGGTGGACAACATTGCCAGCCGCTCGGCAACGGCTTCGACGATCTGTTCGTGAACCTCGTCGATACTCAGGTCGCCTTCGAACAGAACGACGCGCTCCGGCTCGCGAACGGCGATCTCCCGGTACTTCCGCCAGACGCGGCCATAAAAGGCGTCCTGCTCCTGCTCGAAGCGGCCTTCATCCGGGCCGCTCAGCTCGGCGGTGCGCTGGTGGCGGCGGCGCGCGCGGTGGAGCGAAGCCTCCAGTCCAGGCAGCAGCAACAGCGTGAGGTCGGGTTGAAGATTCGAGCAAATCAGCCGGTGTAATTCAAGAACAACCTCGGAACCCAGCTCGCGGCCGCCTCCCTGGTAGGCTTCGGTCGAGTCGGTAAATCGATCACAGAGGACGATTTTTCCGGCCTCCAGGGCGGGTTGAATCACCTCGGCGATGGCCTGGGCGCGGTCGGCGAACATCAGCGCCATCTCAGCCATCGGCGCCAGATTCGTCGAGCGCGAGTCGAGCACCAGGGCGCGGATGCGGTCTCCGGTCGCCGTCCCGCCCGGTTGGCGAGTCACCTGAGCGCTCTGGCCGCGTTTCTTGAGCCAGGCGGCCAAGCGGTTGATTTGCGTGGTTTTCCCGGATCCATCCAGGCCTTCGATGGTAATAAACAGACCGCGCGCCATGGGCTGAGTCTACCACTGAAATAAAGTTGAAGACGAGTTTGCTTCCGTTGTGTTACAAGGGGTTGAACAGCAAACCTCACCGGAGGCAGGCGACTGCGCTCCACTGGAGTTGAAAAAGTGAAACATTTCGCCATGCACAAACTCGCTCTTTGCGGCCTCCTCACGGTCGGCCTGCTCGCCACCCGGCAACTCAACGCCCAGCACCTGACGCTCGAAGGCCAGACCGGCGGCTTTCTGACGCCCACAGCTTACGTCGTCGAATCGGCCAAGGGAAAAACATTTTCCCACCCCGCCGTCGGCGTTCACTTCATCAGTGCTAAAACCGTGATCGGCGATTTTGAGACTTTCAGCGTCACCGAAGGCTTTGCCAACCGTGCCGAGGTGGGCTACACCCGCAGCGTGCATCAGCTCGGCAACACCCCGGTGGCCACGGCTACCAATGCCGCGACCAGCAGCCTCTGGGATGTCAATGGCATGAACATCTTTCACGGCAAAGTCGTGGGGATCAAAGACGGGCAATTCGGTCCCTGGACGCCGGGAATTGCTGTCGGCGGCGTGGTGCGCACCGGCGACAAGTTTGTCACCGGCGAGGCCATCCCGCAGGCAGTCGGACTCTACGATGAATTCTGCATCGCGAGCGGAGAATGCACCCCGGTCCCCATCCCCGCAGCCAAGGCCTACACCAACGGAGACGTTTACATCTCCGTCACCAAGACCTGGGCGCATCCGCCCGTGCCCTTTCTGGTGAACTTGGGCTGGAAGGCCACCAATGCCGCCATCTTCGGCATTGGCGGCGAGTCCACCCGCTTTGGCGGACGGTTCTACGGCGGCCTCGGCATTCCGTTGCCCATCGCCTTCGGAGTTGTAGCCGTGCCATCAGCGGGATTCACTCAGGAGCCACGGACGGTCCAGGGTCTGGGTCCCAACCCTCCCAATGGCATTCCTCTGGTCGCCGGCAGGGCTGACCTGCCGACCACGCTGGACTATGCCGTACGCGTGACGCAGCGTGAGCATCCGCACTTCAGCTTTGATATTGGTATCGGCCAAGTGGCCGGAAATATCGGCGCGGTCCCTGTCGCAACCGGCTTGCCCGCGCCCTATCCTGCCACTGTCAATGTGCCGGTCAATCTGGAGGCGCGCCGTGTCGTCGGCATGGGCCTCAGCTATCGTTACTGAGCGGTCGAGTATAAGTAGACGATACTGTGCAGTTTTGAACAGTGCGGGATGAGAACTGGGGGGTAGCCTTGCAGCGAAGTACCCAGGCCCTCGTCCCGCGCAGGGAAAATCGATTTCTACAGCGGAGCGAGCGCCAAAGAACCAGGAGGTTCTTTCGATGCAAATCTTCCGCTCCGCGCGTTGGCTCTTGCTGACGCTTCTGCTCTCTCTGCTTCCAGCCTCTTCGTACTCTCAGATCGCCATCAGTGTCGGCTTCGCTCCACCGGAACTGCCGGTCTATGTGCAGCCGGACTGCCCCCAGCCCAACCTGATGTGGACGCCCGGCTACTGGGGCTACGATCAGGATGAGGGCGACTACTACTGGGTACCCGGCGCCTGGGTCGAGGCGCCCTATGAGGGCGCGCTGTGGACGCCCGACTACTGGGACTGGTCCGACGGCCACTACGGCTTCCATCAGGGCTATTGGGGCCGCCACGTCGGCTACTACGGCGGCATCAACTATGGCGGCGGCTACGGAGGCATCGGCTTTGCTGGCGGCGAGTGGCGCGGCGGCTCCTTTGCCTACAACACCGCGGTCGTCCACGTGGATCGGACCGTCATTCACACCACCTATATTGACCGGACGGTTGTCGACAGAGGCATCGTTGCCAACCCCCATCACGTAGCCTACAACGGCGGTCCCGGCGGCATTCAGCACACAGCCAGCCCTGCAGAGCGGGCTGCGGGAAACGAGCAGCATGCGTCTCCTACCGCCATCCAAACGCAGCACCTGACCGCGGCCAGGACCGACAAGACCTCCTTTGCCAAGGCCAATGGCGGCCACCCCAAGACCCTGGCTGTCCAAAAACCTCTGGCCGATGAAAAGCACGCCGCGCCCGCTGCGGCGAAGACAGAGGCCAAGCCGAAGGCTGAACCGAAGCCTGAGTCCCGTCCTGCCCCGGCAGCTCACGTTGAGGCAAAGCCCCAATCGCATCCGGCTCCAGCATCGCATCTTGCTCCAGCGGCGCGTCCGGTCCCAGCGTCTCATCCCGCGCCGGCAGCGCATCCCGCGCCCCAACCGCGCCCGGCACCGGCACCGGCACCGGCAGCGCATCCAGCTCCAGCAGCGCGTCCCGCCTCAGCAGCGCATCCCGCCCCAGCAGCGCATCCCGCCCCAGCAGCGCATCCAGCTCCAGCAGCGCGTCCGGCCCCAGCGTCTCATCCCGCGCCGGCAGCGCATCCAGCTCCAGCGGCGCGCCCGGCACCAGCACCGGCAGCGCATCCCGCGCCCCAACCGCATCCGGCTCCAGCAGCGCGTCCAGCACCGGCACCGCATCCCGCGCCCCAACCGCGCCCGGCACCCGCACCGGCAGCGCGTCCAGCTCCTGCAGCGCGTCCAGCACCGGCAGCGCGTCCAGCACCGGCAGCGCGTCCAGCTCCTGCAGCGCGTCCAGCACCGGCAGCGCATCCAGCTCCAGCAGCGCATCCCGCGTCCAAGGAAGAGCCCAAGCACTAGTAGAGCGGTTGCTCAATTCAAACCAAAGAGGCCCACGGTCACCCGTGGGCCTCTTTGCGTCAGGATGGCAGAACCAAGCTGGGTGCCCCACCCTCGCCGCTGTCATCCTGAGCGACCAGACCTTGAGCTTGTCGAAGGCGAAGGGGGGTCGAAGAACCTGCGGTTGTTCTTCGCTCAACCCGTAGCGAAGAAAAGCCGAGGATATCTGCGGAAAACCTTCCAATTCTGGCCAAATTTTTGCAAAACTATCTCTACTTTGACGCATAGTCTTTTTCGCGCGTTTTGAACCCGGTTTTTTATGCTCGACGGGGAGTCGTAGGTCCTGCTTCTCTTGGTAGAACTACAAGTGTAGGGTGTCCCATCTCCCGTTTTTGTTACTACAGGAGGGAGCGGGTGATAGTAGCCCCGGGCCGGGGTCCTCACGGACAGGTCCTCGTCCGTGGGGTGGCCGGGTGGAGCGCAGCGCAACTCGAGGAATGCTGCCCATCATAGGATTGCGCCCCGGAGGGGCGCTGCGAAATGCTTTTGTTCAAAGGGAGCAGAAGCGGACTCTGCCGTATCCCGTAAAAACGGAAAGAGCCGCCCGGCAACAGGGCAGCTCCTTCCTCAGGGAGAATAGTTCCAACGGAGGCAAAACCATCAGAACTTTCTGGCTGCATAGTAGGAGCGATGGAAGGGAGTGTCAAGGATAAATCTGTGCAGAAATAAGTGCACTATAATCAATAGCTTATAGAATAATGCTAAAAGGATTCACAGGGTCTATCTTCGTTTTTTATTCACCTGTTAACTTCCGTAGTCTCAGGCTTTTCGGTGTGTATCTTTGGGTTTATCGGTAGTTTCTCGGCGATTTCTCCCGCCCTGTTAACTCATCGGGTACTAGTTGATCCTTCCCGGCAAAATCCCCCTCAATCCCGCAGATTCAGCCGGATGAACTCCACATCGAAGACCGAGGAGGCCGGTTTGCCTCTCGCCATGCGGTACAGTGCCCGGATGCCGCCCAGAAAAAATGCTAGCAGGAGCGATGCGCAGCAGCAGATGAGCACCAGAATGGTGATCCCCAGCAGCAGCTTTCCCGTCTTAGCCACCTCGGATTCCATCGGCTGCGGAATCGACGTCAGATCCGACTCGTAGTGCACCGTGGCCAGCAGTTTGTGGCTCTCGTCGGGAACGGCGTCCCCAGCGACCACCGCCACTAGCGGCCCGCTGCGCCGCACCTCCAGCGACACCAAGTCCGACTCCTGCAACGCCTTGGTCCAGCCCGCCTGCGTCTGCTTGTCCGCCCGCTTGCACGCATCGATGTACGCGCGAATCGCCGTCTCTTGCGCCGCGGCCATCTGCGGCGTCGGATAGTCGATAATCGTCAGCGTCGCCGGCCCCGAGCGCAGCGTATAGTTCGCGGTCACCGCCTCCGCGCCGCGATCAAAGCCCACGAGCTCCGCCGGCAGCACGCCGCCCGCGCCGCTGTAGCTCGCCGGGCCAACAGCATAGTGCGTCGTCTGCCCGTCCAGCTTGGCCTGCGGAAGGTTGGCCAGAATCGGAGGCGTCAGCGCCTTTCCGCCCTCCGGCAGCGGCAACCCGGCAGCCAACTCGCGCAGCTCCGAGCCGGACATGGGACTGATGCGCGAAAAATTCGCATCCACCACGGTGTTCCCCACCCAGAAGAGCACCTGGTTCTTGTTCGATGTAGCCCCGAAGCCGATCTCTTCTTTGGGCCAGCCGTTCTGGCGGTAAAACGAATAAGCCCCATAGGCGCCGCTGGCGTCGTGAAAGCGCAGCACGCGCAAGCTCAGCGTCTCGCCGCCGCGCTTGTACTCGCCCAGCGCGCCGTCGGTAAATTCGTACTCCTTCAGCGCCGCCGCATTGGCCGCGTCCGCCAGCGCCGCCTCGGTCAGCTTCTTCGCCGCGCCCGCAGCCTCCCATCCGGCAAACGACTCCGGCAGCAGCGCCTTGGGCACGGGCGGCAGCACCAGGCGCGTCACCCCTTGCGAAGCCGGAGCCTTGGCCGGCGCACTCTGCGCCTGACCAGCGCCCCCCGCCAACATCGCCGAACCCACCAAAATCGCAATCCAACGCATCCCTACGCTCCCATCTTCAAGGGTACACGCAACCACGCCGCCCGTTGCCCGCGGCATTCCCTATTTACTTGGACACTGACGGAGGCGAAAATGTTCCTGCGATCCGCAACTCGCAATGCTAGGGCTGAGTGGCGGCTCCGATCATCTTCGCAACGTGGCCATCCGCATCCAGAAACTGCATCGACGGCGTCCCGTCCGCCGCGACCTTCAGAATGATGCGGTTGCGGCCTTCCGTGTCCTTCAGTTGCAGCACGGCGGATTTGTCGTCGGCGCGGCCCAGCATGATGCGCGGATGGTTGCCCGGATGAGCCGCCATGAACTTGTTCCATTCGCCTTCCTGCTGGTCGCCCGGAAGCTTCGAAATTCTCTCATTCGCCTGGATCGACTCCAGGATCGAATAGTCGCCAACATCATTGATCCGCAGCGTCGTGTATTTCTCCCCGCCTTGCTGCGCGGCATCTACGCTGAAGACCTGATCCTGCATATATTGATCGAAGCTCAGATGAACGTTAGCTTCCTCCAGCTTGCCATTCTTGTCTTTGGAGATGCCATAGATCAGCCCTCCGGCTTCGCTCCCTTCGTTGTTATAAAACAGCGCTCCAGCCGTCTTCCGCTCCGTATTTGGATATTCCTTGCCCTGAAGGATGATCCCCGGAAACCGGTTCTGATTGGAGATCACCATCCGCAGCGTTCCGTCCGGCTCGACAACATTGATCCGGTGCACATCGATTTCATCCAAACTCATCTTGCTTTTTTGAGAGGTGAAGCCGCAAAGAACCACGACTGCAAATGCGAGGGTTACTACGGCGGAATAGGCGACAAGGTAACGTTGATTCGACAAAGTGTTCATAGCATTCCTCCGGCGATGAAACACAGCTTGGCTGCGTTTCTGTCAACACATACGCGGCGGCTGCTCAGGTTGTTCCGTCATTCCAGGCTGGGAAAGTGCTGGCTTACCCACCACGCATCAAACGCTGTCAGCGCGCGTTCGCACCGCAACCGGAGCCGCTCCCTCATCTGCCCATTAATCTTGGCGCGTCGCGCCGTCTCATCACCCGTTCCTGTGAGAAAATCAGAGCTTGCGGACACACTCCAACTTTCGCTTGCTTGTGGTCCGGCTGGGGGCCATGGGCGATATTCTGCACGCGCTTCCGGCGGTGACGGCGCTGCGGATGGCCCATCCCGACTGGGTGATCGACTGGGTCGTCGAGCCGCGCTGGCGGGCGTTGCTGGCGGCGGAACAGGCTATTGGGAAACCGGGCGAGACTCCCGAAAAGCACACCTCAGGGGCTAAAGCCCCCGCATTTTTTGCGCCGTTCAATGCCAGGGCTGAAGCCCTGGCCTACCAGCCCATCAATGCTCAGCCACAACCTTTGCAGCCTTTGGTTGACCACCTGCATTTCGCAGCCACCAAGGAGTGGCGCAAAGCTCCCTTCAGCCGCCAAACCTTCCGTGAATTCAGGGCATTGCGCGCGGCGCTCAGGGGCGGCGAGTACGACGCGGTGATCGACCTGCAAGGGGCGATTCGCTCGGCGCTGGTGGCGCGGATGGCCGGTTGCGGCAGGGTGATCGGCGAGGCGGAACCGCGCGAGCGGGCGGCGCACTGGCTCTTCACCGAGCGCGTGGCCACGCGGGGCATGCATGTGATTGAGCAGGATATGGAACTTGTCTCGGCCATCGCCGGCGATGCGCTGAAGCCCGTCCAGCCCTGGCTGCCCGTGGACCCCGCCGCAGAGGCCTGGGGGGATGAAATCTTACCGCCGGAGGTACGGGAGGCTGAGGTTCGTCGTTTCCCAGGTCCGAAAATCCGGACCTGGGGCACCCAGCATTCT
>OCTA010004307.1_pt1 | contig 12494 bp, 9 predicted proteins | sample 1538991 | NCBI WGS metagenome assembly OCTA01 (sample SAMEA3539302, study PRJEB22396) | soil metagenome | biome: tundra; feature: field; material: soil | place: USA | collected 2010-05 | depth 0.15 m
CTTGAGGAGCGAGGCTATAAACCGGATCTGGTTGCGGGTCATAGCCTGGGGGAATACTCCGCCTTGGTTGCGGCCGGTTCGCTGGGCTTTACCGATGCCGTTCGACTGGTTCGCAAGCGCGGCCAGTATATGCAGGAGGCGGTTCCGGCAGGCGTCGGAGGCATGGCCGCCATCCTCAAATTGCCCGACGGAAAACTCGATGACCTTTTGCAGCGAGCGGCCCAAGGCGAGATAATCAGCGCCGCGAACTTCAATTCGCCGGAGCAACTGGTAATCGCCGGTCACGTCAAAGCCGTTGAGCGCGCTTCCGAACTGGCCAAGGCCGCCGGCGCCAAGAGAACGATTGCGCTGGCCGTAAGCGCCCCCTTCCATTGCCCCCTAATGCTCCCCGCGCAAGAACGGCTTTCCGCCGACTTGCAAACTACCCAATTCGACGACCTCCATTGTCCACTCATTAACAACTGGCAGGCCCGTCAGGTGAGCGCCAGCGCCGAAGCGCGTCAGGGCCTCTTCGAACAAGTGCCCAACCCGGTGCTTTGGACCGACAGCGTTCGCGAAATGGCCCGCCGCGGCATCAAGAGATTCGTCGAAGTCGGGCCCGGCACGGTCTTGATCGGGCTGTGCCGCAGCATCGATCCGGGGCTGAAGGGCGTCAAGTTCTGTGAACCCGCCGATCTCGAAAAAGTTCAAAATGCCATTGGCCAGAAAGCTCACCATGCCACCAGCGAAAAGGCGCACCACCATGCCAGCGGCAAGAGTTAGCTCGACGCTCACGATTGCCTTCCTGCTGAGCGCTTGTCACGCGCCCGCGCCGCCCGCTCCCGTGGCTCCGCTGGTCGAAGAGTTCGTTCGGACCGCTCTGTCGTTTAGTCCGTCCAGCGCTACCGCGCAGGGATATCACGAACACCGGGGGGCAGCCCTTGACGACTTGCTGGACGACTATTCACCCTCCGGCAACCAGCAGGCCCGCGACTTCCTGACCGGCACGATTCGCAAAGTGGCAAATCTGGCTCAAACCAGTCTCGACGACGAAGACAAGGCCGATCTCGAAATCATCCGCCTGTATTGTGAATCGGCCCTCCTCGATTTGAATCAGATCCAGAGCTACCGACACAATCCCACCGTCTATGTGGAGATGATTGGAAACGCGCTCTATAGTCCGTTCGTTCTCAACTACGCGCCGGAGGAGGCGCGACTGGCGCACATCACCGCGCGAATCGAGAAAATTCCGGCCGCGCTCGAAACGGCAAAACAGAATCTGCTGGATGCCCCTGAAATCTGGAACACCGTGGCGCAGTCGGAGAACGACGGCAATATCGATCTCATTGAAAAGACCATCCGCCCGAAAATCCCCGCCGCTCTTGCCGCGCGTTTCAACACTGTGGCCGATAACGCCGTGAAAGCGCTGAAGTCATTCAACGAGTACTTGAAGAACGATCTTGCGAAGCACACCAGCGACTGGCGGCTGGGAGCCAAGCCCTACGATGAGAAGTTCAAACTCACGCTCGCTACCGGCGACACACCCCAGAAAACGCTGGCGGATGCCGAAGCGGCTTTGGCTTCCATTCGCGAGGATATGCACAAGCAGGCTCTCGCCGTCTATCCTAAGTTCTTTCCCGGCAAAACGCCTCCCTCCGGCTTGAACGCGGTCGTCTCCGAGGTTCTGGATAAGGTCGCGCGGCAGCACACTACGCCCGACCATTACTTCGACGATGCCAGGCGCGATCTCGCCGAGACCACTCAGTTCGTCAAGGACAAGCAGCTACTCGCGCTGCCGGAAGCCGGCAATCTGCAAGTCATTCCCACGCCCGAATTCATGCGCGGCATCTACGGCGTGGGCGGCTTCTCTCAAGCCCCCGCCCTTGAACCGAGGCTGGGCGCTTATTACTGGATTACTCCGTTCACTCCCGGCATGGGACCGCAACGCGTCGAATCGAAGCTGCGCGAATACAATTTCTACGGCTTGAAAATACTCACCATTCACGAGGCCATGCCGGGCCACTACGTCCAGGCCGAGTATGCCAGCCAGGTGCAGCCCAAGTGGCGCGGGGCCCTGCGTGAAATCTTCGGCAATATTCCTTACGTCGAAGGTTGGGCCGTCTACGCCACCGAACTGATGATCGACCAGGGATACCAAAACACACCCGAAATGCGCCTCACTTTCGGCAAGCACATGCTCAGGGTGGTCGCCAACACCATCCTGGATGTCAAACTTCAGACCATGGGCATGACCGATCGACAAGCGCTCGATCTCATGATCGACGACACCTTCCAGGAAAAAGAAGAAGCCGAACAAAAGCTGCAGCGGGCCAAACTTTCATCGTGTCAGTTGCCCGCTTACTTTGTCGGCTGGCGCGGCTGGGACCGGCTCAAAGCCGCCTACGAAAAAAAGCAAGGGGCGGATTTCAAGCTTGCCCAATTCCACGAGCGAGCGTTGAAAGAAGGTGCGCCGCCGCTACCGGTCCTGAGCAGGCTCATGCTGCGGTAGCGAATCCGCCTTCACAACCTGCTACACCGACCGCGCGATATCCACCAGGTCGCTGAAGAGACCGTAGGCCGTCTGCTGCACGCGCGGTTCGATCAAGACCGTTCCAACCGTTCCCATCAGGTCGGTATGGAACAGCAGGATGTTCGAGGTTCCCTTGGCCGTCGCGAGCAGGTCGTCGGCGGGCACCACCTCCGGGCTCACGCTGAGTTCCACGGAGCCGTCTCGAGTGCGGGTGCCCCGGCTGACGAGCAAGACCGATCGACCCGCTTCCCCATACGCGACCGCTTGCGCGGTTGTCAGGTCCCTGAGCCCGGATCGATTCACTTGCTGAGGAGTAGTGCGCGCGTCCATCAATACGTTCGCAAGCGCCGCCGTCTTTGCCGCCGAGTCCCAGCCGTCGATGTCGTAGTAGACATCCGCTTCCGCAATGCCCAGAGCCTGCGCCTCGCGTATGCCGTCATCCATCGCGAGGCCGCGCTGCATCGCCGCCACCACCACCTTCGAAGTGGAGTTCAAGACACCCGTAAACCCGAGCAGCTTCATTCCCGGAAAATTGTTCCTGAACTGGTTGAACACCGGCGCGCCATCCATCACGGTTGACTCGAATCGGAACTCCACCTGCGCCCTTCTCGCCTCTTCGCAAAGACTCGCGTAGGCATGCGCAATCGGCCCCTTATTGGCCGTGATCACATGGATGTTCCGGGCGAAGGCGGCGCGGATGTGCGCTATGGCGGGCTCGCCGCTCTCCGGATTCAGCGTGGTGATTTCAATCGCCACGTCGGGTCTGGCGCGCGCCAGGAATTCGTCGATGGAAGCCTCGGGTTCGCCGAAAGCGGGAGCGACCGCCAAGCCTTTATCGTTATAGGCAGTCCCACGCCGGGTGTGAGCCGCTACGATGCGGAACGGATACGCCGAACGCTTGTCGGATAATAGGAAAGCGAACTGTTTCGCCACACTTCCATAGCCGATGAGCGCGATCCGCAACCTCCGTAGAATAGCAAGAGTTGCCGGCCATCCTGCTTGACGAACCCGCCGCGGTTCGACAGACTTTAAGGCACAAAGGAAATCGCTTGCTGAAATCTGTTGTTTTGCTCGCGCTGCTGCTTCCGACCGGACGCCTGTTTGCGCAACGAGGCTCCGAGGCGAGTCCGCCAGTCCCGGGGAACACCGCTCCGCCGATGCTGCAGCGGCCCTATGAGGCCGTCCGCGACTTCCTGAATTTTTACGCCTTTGCCGATGGCACCTACGACAGCAGCGGCTACTATGCCAGCGGGGGAAACGCCGGCGCCGGCATCGGTCTAGTCGTCGGCGGAGGCGCTTCCGGATATCGGGAGTGGCCGACAGGCGTGCTGGAACTGAGCTACCGCGGAGACTATCGGACCTACCCGAGCGGGACCGATCAAAGTCTGACTTTTCTCGCTCGCAAGGACTTCAGCCGCCGCTACAGCTTGACCGTGACCGAAACGGCCGGCATCCTGAACAACGGCGGGACGGTCTATAGCAGTTCTCCTGAAGTGGCGAATCCCTCGATTCTGGTTCAGTCGAATCCGTTCAACTCCGAAACGCGCTTTACCGTTACCGATCTTGCGCTCTCTTATCAGCGAAGTGTCCGCTTGAGCTTCCAGGTCTCGGGCTCGTACTTCATCAATCGCTACAGCGGTTCCACCAGCTACGGAAGCAACAGCGTTTCGGGAGCGGCGTCGGTTAATTACCGGGTTACCCGCCGAACAACGGTCAGCGGGTCCTATTCGCACAATCACTACATATTCCAGCACAATGCGGGCGGGAGCGACGTGGACAGCGTCTTTCTGACGGCAACGCACGAGCTGGCTTCACGGTGGACGGTTAGCGGATCCGGCGGCTTCAGCCGAACTGCTTCGAGCGGGGTTGAACAGGTTCCTCTCAACGTGCAAATCGGTCAACAGATAGTCACCGTCGTCGCTACCGGCAAGTACGCACAGACGTCCTATCTCCCCTATTACCAGGGGATCGTTACCCACAGCCTAAAGCACGACTCGGTGAGCCTAAGCGGCGGCCAGGCTGTAAGTCCCGGTAATGGCCTTCTTCTCGCCGCGCGCACACTCGGAATCAACGGGTTTTGGGTTCACAATCTGCGGCGATCGAATCTGACCTTCGCGGGTTACTACTCGCGCCTAACCAGCGTCACAAGCGCTGCTTCGCAAGCTGCCACTACCCGCGGCGTCGGTGTTTCCTACTCCTACAACCTGATTCATCACGTGGGCTTGACCGGGCGCTACGATTACCTTAACTACAGCAGCTTCGCTTCCTATGGCGGCCGCGCCGATAACCGCCTCACCTTTGGGGTCTATTTCACCAGTAAGGACATCCCCCTCGGTCTGTTTTAAGCTTCTTTCGGCGCATCCGGGCAGCGTTATTGCATCTGGGATCCGGACGTAAGCACCTGCGTCAAGCGGTCGGCGAAATTCTCGCCGGACTCCGTTTGCAACAGCCGTTTTTCCACCGGCAGAGCGGAGTCCAGTTCATGCACCAGCCGCAGCAGGCTCTTTATATTCGACTCGATTAGCTTGCCGCTGCCAAGAATATCCAGATTCGGCAGGTAGTGCGCATCCACTCCGAAATCGATCCGCAGATCCTCCTGCCGCGTGGCTTCTTCGCCGGTACCGTTGTCGAACTCGGGTCCAAAGCACGACAAGAGTATGCGGGTCGGCGCCAGCTTCCAGTCGCCGTCGAAAATCCAAAGATCCCACCAACTTTCGTATTCGTAGGCAATGTCCTCGCCTTGGTACTCGTTCAGGATTTCGATAATTTCGGAAGCGTCCGCCGCCCCGTTAAGCGGTCTTTCCAGCAGCGCCGGTTCGGTCAAATCGACCGCCAGAACGGAAACCATGGAGGGCGGCTGCTCGCGCTGCGAAAAGGGGAAAAGCCGCAGCAGTTTTTCGAACACGCTCAGGCGATTGACCCGCCCGTTCCGGTCCAGCCAGATGGATAGTGATAGTTGATCCGTCACGATCCTATTATCCAAATACATTCCGAAGTCGAGCGCGCAGAAGCCCGGCGAAAAGATACAACAAATCCGCTTTCGAATGTTTCAAGGCGGTAAAAGGCTGGGATAATGGGTTGAGCCGCGGAACCGGTCGTTCCATCCGCCGCCGGGACACACATGCTTACCGACCTCGTGCAGATCAAGCGGTTTGGGGAGAAACAGCGCGAGGAAAACCTGCGTTTCCGGGCTTGGCTGAAGCGCCACAATTTCGTCGAGCGACGATTCAAAGCCATCGCCCAAGAGACCGAAGAGTCTATCGACTGCACGGCCTGCGCAAACTGCTGCCGTGTCGCGACGACTCAGGTGGCCGAGCGGGATGTCGAACGTCTGGCGCGCCACTTCAGCCTGAGCGTGCCCGCGTTCCTGGCCGAATACACGGTTGATACGGAAGACGAAGGACGGATTCTCAAACGCGACCAGAACGGATGTGTCTTCCTCGCAGGCAATCTCTGTTCCGTCTACGAAGCGCGTCCCGGGACCTGTGAACTTTTTCCTCATCTCGTCAAGGGCAGCGGGTCGCTCCTGAGCCGTATGTGGCACATGCCCGACCGCGCCGTGTACTGTCCCATCGTGTTCAATACGCTGGAGCAGTTTAAGACTGAAACCGGTTTCAAAAAGTGATTCCGTTCCTCATCATTCTGCTTTTCCTGGCCGTCGCGTTCGCCGTGTACCAGTGGGCCGATGCCCGTCGCTGGCACGAGACAGCCTCCGGCGCGTTGGACAGATATGAGATCCAGCGCGCCGAGTTGGAGCAGTCGCGCCACAGCTTGATTCAGCAGCAGGCCGAGACGGCAAAGAACCGTGAGATCGCCGAAGTCCAGCTAAAGCTTTTGACCAGAACTCAACAGCAGCTCGAAGAGCGCTTTCGCTCGCTCGCCTCTGAAGCATTGCAGAACAACAGCCAGCTCTTTCTTGACCGCAGCCGCGAGCAGATGCAGTACCTCGTCGAACCGGTGAATCAGTCGCTCAAGAAATTCGAAGAGCAGATCCGCGAGATAGAAGTGACCAGGGTGGGCGCGTATGAGGGAATGACCGCCCAGGTGCAAGCTCTCACGCAACTGCAGGAGCGCGTGCGTCAGTCGGCCGACCAGCTTAAGACCGCCTTGCGTTCACCCATTCAGCGAGGCCGCTGGGGCGAGATGCAACTGCGCCGCGTGGTGGAACTCGCCGGCATGCTCGAATACTGCGATTTCGCCGAGCAGGAAACGCTTTTCGGCGACAAGAACCAGCGCCCGGACCTGATCGTCCGCCTGCCAAACGAATGCCGGGTGGTGGTGGATGCCAAGGTCTCGCTGGAAGCCTACCTTCGCGCCATTGAGTCGCAGGACGAGGCGGAACGCGCGCGGCATTTGGTGGATCATTCAAGGCAGGTGAAGTCCCACGTCAAAGCGCTGGGAGAGAAGTCTTACTGGCAGCGCCTGCCGTGCTCGCCCGAATTTGTCGTCGCCTTCCTGCCGTTGGAGTCGCTCTTCAGCGCGGCGCTTGAGAACGACCCAAACCTGCTCGATTTTGGAGTCGGGCAGCGCGTCATTCTGGCAACCCCCACCACCCTCATCACGCTGCTGCTTACCGTGGCGCATGGTTGGCGTCAGCAGGCGCTTGCCGAGAACGTGGAGAAGATTCGCTACGCCGGCATGGAACTCTACAAGCGCTTGCTAAAAGCCCACGAGCACTTTGAAAAGCTCGGCGACGCCATCGAGCGAACGGTGAATGCGTATAACGAAACGGTCGGTTCGCTGGAGCGTAATGTCCTCCCGTCCGCGCGCAAATTCAAGGAACTGCATCCCGCCGGAGCCGCTTCACTCGCTGAGCTGAGCGCCATTGACGAACCGCGCCGCCTGGATGCCTCGAAATGGGTTGTAAACGGCTAGTCGTCGCCTTTCCTAAGCAAGCGCTCCTATTCGTAGCTGTCGGAAAGCGGCTTGAGTTCGTCCGTGCTGAAGAGGTGCCATTTCTCGGAAGGGCCCGCGACGAGCAAGGTCAAAGCGACCATAAAACGCGGCCCTTGGAAATAAGAAACTCTGATGCGATGAACGCCAACGGTCAGCTTAACGCTTCCCTTTCTGGAGACAGGCGGATGCTGGCCATCGTTGTCGATGACCAGAGTGTCGTCAATGTAGAGCTTCGAGCCGTCGTCCGAGTTCAAAGCAAATTTGTACTTGCCGTTCCTTGCAATCCAGAATTTCCCGGTGTAGTCGATAGCAAACCATTCAAGTCGGTTGCCAATTCCCGGAAAGCCTTGCATAAAATCCTGAGGCGCAACGTTCAGCGCGCTGGTGTATATTGTGGCAACCGGCCGTAGCGATTCGAAATCGGGGAGCCTTTTGGTATCCGGCTGCAACTCGTAAACGAGACCCTTAAGTCCGGCGGGGATCACTACGTTGGTCCCAAAGACCGTGGTCGAGAACCGGTAGACCGCCTCCTGACCGGCAAGTGCATGAGCCGCGATCTCGACCAAGAGAACCACTGCCAGGGAAGCTCTAATCCTCACACTTTCAAACTACGGGGCTGCGGTGTGAAAGTTTCAATTTTCTTGCTGGCCTACCCGATCAACGCTTCCTGTGCCGGTCCAACTCTCACGGCGTCATCGGCCATTAAAGACGGCTGCCGCTTATGCTTATGGAACTTGTCCAGGTAAACATAAATCACTGGCGTGATGTAAAGCGTCAGCAATTGGGACACAATCAGGCCGCCCACTACCGCCAAACCAAGCGGACGGCGAGCCTCGCCCCCCGCGCCGGTCCCGAATGCGATGGGCAGCGTTCCTAACAGCGCCGCCATGGTCGTCATCATGATAGGCCGGAAACGCTTCATGCATCCTTCGAAGATCGCTTCTTCGGCGGACTTGCCCTCTTTCTGTTCCAGCGTGATCGCAAAATCGATCATCATGATCGCATTCTTCTTCACGATGCCGATCAGCAGGATGATTCCGACAAAGGAATAGAGGTTCAGGTCATCCCCAAACAGCAGCAGGGTCAACAGCGCGCCGAGAGCGGCGGAAGGAAGACCCGACAAAATCGTAATCGGATGAATGAAGCTTTCATACAGAATTCCGAGCACCAGGTAGATCACCAGCACGGCGATGATCAGCAGCACCCCGAGGCCGCCTAACGACTTCTGGAACGCCGCCGTGGTTCCCTGGTAGCTGAAGTTCGCCGTGTCCGGCAATCCAATTTGATGCGCCGCTTCATCGACGGCTTGGGTCGCCTGACTCAACGACACGCCCGGCTTAACGTTGAACTGAAAGTTTACCGCTGGAAGCTGGCCAATGTGATTCACGTTGAGCGGGGCTACCGTCTGCTGCAAAGTCGAAACAGCGGAGAGCGGAACGAGCTTGCCCTGACTGGAGCGGATGTATAGATCGCTGAGCGCACTGGGATCGCGTTGATAGCGCGGCAGAACTTCCAGCAGAACGTCGTACTGATCGGACGCCGCCGTGATGGTGGTCACGCGCCGATTGCCGTAAGCGTCGTAAAGCGTGTTTGCAATGGCATCGGGCGTGACGCCAACCGCTAGCGCGCGATTGCGGTCGATCCGCACGTCGAGCCGCGGACTCGCCTGACGGAGATCGCTGAAGATGTCCTGCAGATCCGGGACGGTGCGCAATTTGGCCTCAAGTTTCGGCGCCCACGCGTACAATTCGTTGGTGTCCGCGTCCTGCAAGGCCACCGAGTACTGACTGCGGTCCTCGCTTTGGCCAAGTTCTATCAGCGGGGGCACCTGCATGAAGACCAGAACGCCGGGGATCTGCATGAACTGCATTTCCATTTGACCGATGATGGCATTGGCCTTTGGCCGATGGCGATCCTCTTTGAACGCCGCAAACATAAAGCCCTGATTTTGGCCTCCGAACCCGCCCGTTCCGGTGCCGTACGACTCCACCCAGGGATTCTTGGCGAGAACCGCCGTAATTTGCGTCTCGATACGCACCATTTCGTCGAACGAGGTGTCTTGCGCGGCTTCGGCGCCGCCAAACGCGAACCCTTGATCGACGGTCGGCATAAAGCCCTTCGGCATGATGAAGAATAGATAAACCGTAAAGACAGTCAAGAGGATGCTGGCAGCCAGCGTGATTTGCCGGTAGCGCAAAACAGTGGTGAGCGTGCGCCGGTACAGATTGTTCAGCCAGACAAAGAAGCCTTCGGACCAGCGATAGAAAGAGCCGCTCGGATGCTCTTCGTGCCGCAGAAACCGGCTGCAAAGCATGGGAGTGAGAGTCAGGGAAATGAAGCCCGAGATGAGAACCGCGACCGCAATGGTGATGGAAAACTCGCGCAGAATTCGTCCGATCACACCTTCGAGAAAGAGGACGGGGATGAACACCGCAACTAAAGAAACGGTCATCGACACGATGGTGAAGCCTACTTCGCGCGCGCCATCGATGGACGCTTGCATCCTGGGCTTGCCCATTTCCATATGCCGGACGATGTTCTCCAGCATGACGATCGCGTCGTCCACGACAAAGCCCACGGACAGAGTCATCGCCATCATCGACAGAATGTCCACCGTAAAGCCCAGCAGTTTCATTGCGGCGAAGGTCCCGAGAAGGGACAGGGGGACGGCGAGGCTCGGGATTACGGTCGCCGAGACATTGCGCAGGAAGAAGAAAATGACGAGAATGACCAGGCAGATCGTGATGAGGAGGGTAGTCTTAACATCCGAGATCGACTCCCGAATATTGGTCGAGGCGTCGAAGGCTCTTCCAAACTCGATGCCCGCCGGCATGGATTGTTTGAGAACCGGGAGCAGGGCCTTCACTTTATCCGCCACCGCGACCGTGTTCGAGCCCGGCTGCTTCTGGACCGCAAGCACGACGGATCGTTCGCCATTCAACCAAAACCGTGTCTTGTCGTTGCTGACGCTGTCGAAGACATTCGCGACCTCGTCCAGATGAAGCGGATTGCCATTTCTATACGAGACAATAAGCCGGGCAAACTGCGACGCCGAAGTGAGTTGGCTATCGGACTGAACGGTATAGGCCTTTGAGAAACCGTACAGCGAGCCTGCCGGCAGATTGACGCTTCCACTCGCAAGCGCGGTGCGAACCGTTTCGAGATCGACTTGGCGCGCGGCCAGTTTCTCGGGATCGGCCTGGACGCGCACCGCATATTTCTGCGCGCCAAAAACCTGCACGCGTGAAACGCCGCCGACCATGGAGATCTGACGCGCCAGCATGGTTTCCGCGTATTGATCCACTTGCGAGAGAGACAGGGTCTTCGATCTGACGACGATATATAGAATAGGCTGCTCGGCTGGGTTCACCTTCGAATAGGAGGGAGGCGAGGGCATGCTTAGCGGAAGATTGCCTTGGGAGCGTGAAATGGCCGCCTGCACATCCTGCGCCGCCGCGTCGATGTCGCGGCTGAGGTCGAACTGCAAAGTGATGGACGTGCTGCCGAGCGAACTCGACGAAGACATGCTGTTGATGCCCGCGATAGTCGAGAACTGGGCCTCCAGCGGCGTGGCGACCGACGAGGCCATGATGTCGGGATTAGCGCCGGGAAGACCGGCCGACACCTGAATGGTTGGATACTCGACCGCCGGCAAGTTGCTGACCGGCAGGGAAGTGTAGCTAATGATTCCGAAGATCAGAATTCCCACCATAAGCAGCGTTGTGCTGATGGCGCGGCGAATAAATAAGTCTGTGAAGTGCATGCGCGCTCCTACGAGTTGCCGGCCGGCCTTACGCTCCCGGCCTCCCCCAATTGCGTATCGGCCTTGAGCAGCCGGACCTTGGCCCCTGGCGCAAGCCGCATCTGCCCTTCCGAAATCACCATTTCGCCCGACTTGAGCCCGCTCCCGATGACTGCCTGTTCGCCCGAGCCCGGCGCCTGATAGAGCCGTTCCACTCCCACCGGTCGCATCGAAACCGTATTGTCGGCGGAACTCATCACCCACACATACTTGCCCTGCGGCCCGGTCTGGATGGTGCGGCTGGGAATGACGATGCGGCCGTGCTCCACGTCCAGCCGCGCCTGCACATTCACGAACTGGCCCGGCCATAGCGTGCGTTTCGCATTGTTGAAAGAAGCCTTCAGCTTGATGGTGCCGGTGGTCGCGTCAACCGAGCTGTCGATGAACCGCAGCACGCCCGTCTCAACCTGCTGGTCCGAAATCTTCGCCTGCACCTGCAGCGGCTGTTCGGCATTGTGCCTCCGCACTTCGGGAAGAAGCTGCTCCGGGACGCCGAACGACACATAGATAGGCGATGTCTGGAGAATCGTAACCAGCGCCGCATCGTTATCCTTGATCAGGTTGCCGGCCTTGACCGCGATGCTCCCGGCTCGGCCCGCCATGGGCGCGGTGATCTTGGTATAACTAAGCTGCAGATTCGTTTCCGCCAGCTTTGCCCGGTCCGCCACTCCTGAGGCGACGGCGCTTTCGACCGCCGCGCGATCAGCCTCCAGAGACGCCTGGGCGGAGTCGGAGGTGGCGACTACCTGGTCGGTCTGTTCTTTCGAGTAGATACCTTCTTTGGAAAGTGCGAGCCCGCGGTCGGCGGAGGCGCGCGCCTGCCTTAACTGAGCTTCATCCTTGACCACGTTGGCCCGCGCCTGCTGCTCGAGCGCCGTATCCTTGACGACATTCGCCTGCAGTTCGGCAATTTGCCGTTGCAGCGGTTCAGGATCGATTTCAAAGAGCAACTGCCCCTGGCTAACATCTTGACCGTCTTGAAAAGCGACCCGCAAGACCTGGCCGGCCACCCGCGACTTGATGTCCACACTCGCGATGGCCTCGACATTCCCGACCGCCGACACCTCCAGAGGAATGTCGGCCGCGACCGCCGGAACGGCGCGAGCGGGAACCTCCATCGCCATCATGGCGGCGAAAGCGGCAGCAGCCCCGCCGCCTGCCTGCTTCTTGGCGCATGAAGTGAGGAACGAAGCCGCCGTACATAAGGCGACAATGGATAGAGTGAGTTTTGCTAATTGAAAAGACACGAATTAATGCTTTCCTAATACTCGCATAAAGAAGTCGGGC
>OCTA010004309.1_pt1 | contig 12493 bp, 7 predicted proteins | sample 1538991 | NCBI WGS metagenome assembly OCTA01 (sample SAMEA3539302, study PRJEB22396) | soil metagenome | biome: tundra; feature: field; material: soil | place: USA | collected 2010-05 | depth 0.15 m
CCAGCCTTCCGCCGTCATCGCGCTTTATCAATTGCCCGACTCCAACGCCGTGCAGGCCGCCGCCGACGCGAAGAAACTCATGGCGAAGCTGAAGGAAAGTTTCCCGCCCGACATGGACTACGTCGTGTGTCTGGACACGACGCTCGCGGTGACCGAAGGCATGAAGGAAATCGAACACACGCTGATCGAGGCGATCATCCTGGTGATCATCGTGGTGTTCATCTTCCTGCAAGGCTGGCGCGCGACGCTCATTCCGTTGCTGGCGGTGCCGGTATCTTTGGTCGGCACGTTCGCGCTGTTCCCATTATTTGGTTTCTCGATCAATACGCTGTCATTGTTCGGTCTCGTGCTGGCCATCGGTCTCGTCGTGGACGACGCCATTGTCGTGGTCGAGGCGGTGGAGCATCACATCGAAAAAGGATTGTCGCCCAAGGACGCCGCCCTCAAGGCGATGTCGGAAGTTTCCGGGCCGGTCATCGCCATCGCCATCATTCTCACGGCGGTGTTTGTGCCCACGGCGTTCATCCCCGGCATCACGGGCCGGATGTATCAGCAGTTCGCGGTGACCATCGCGGTGTCGGTCTGCATCTCGGCTTTCAACGCGCTCACGCTTTCGCCCGCGCTGGCGGCGCTCCTGCTGCGGCCCAAGCAGAAGAGCACCGGGCTGCTGCAAAAATTTTTCGACGGGTTCAACCGCGTCTTTGGGCGCGCGACTGACGGTTATGTGGACGCGTGCCGGTTTCTGATTCACAAGAGCGTCTTCGCGCTGCTGTTGCTGGCCGGCGCGGTGGTCTTGACGGGCATGATCGGCAAGCGCATCCCCACCAGTTTCCTGCCGGACGAGGACCAGGGCTACGTTTTCGCCGGTGTACAGCTCCCCAATGCCGCCTCGCTCCAGCGCACAGACGAGGTGGTCAAGCAGGCGGAGGAGATCATCCGGCATACGCCCGGCGTGAAGTATTGTACGTCGGTGGTTGGCTTCAGTTTGTTGAGCGGCGTCAACAACACCTATAGCGGCTTCTTCTTCATCACGCTTGAGGAATGGGCGAAACGCAAAAAGCCCGAAGAGCAATACCCCGCCATCAAAGCGCACCTGAACCGGGAGTTCGCGCAGATCCCGGGCGCGGTGGGTTTCGCCTTTCCGCCGCCAGCCATTCCCGGCGTCGGCACGTCGGGCGGCGTGACCTTCGTGCTGGAGGACCGCACCGGCAAGGGGGTCGGGTTCCTGGCCCCGAACTTGAAGAAGTTCCTGGCCGCGGCGCAGAAGCGTCCCGAACTCGCCAGCATCTTCACCACCGCCTTGCTCTCCGTGCCGCAGGTCTATGTGGATGTGGACCGCGACCAGGTATTGCAACAGGGCGTGAAGCTTCAGGATGTCTATCAGACGATGCAATGCTTCATGGGCGGCTCGTTCGTGAACTACTTCAACCGCTTTGGCCGCCAATGGCAGGTCTATGTCCAGGCCGAAGGCGACTATCGCACCGAAGCGCAGAACCTTGGCCAGTTCTATGTCCTGAATAATTCCAGCAACATGGTGCCACTGGCGGCGGTGACGAGCGTGCGGGCGGCGGACGGCCCGGAATTCACCATGCGGTACAACCTGCATTCCGCCGCGCAGATCAACGCCTCCGCCAAGCCCGGCATCAGTTCAGCCCAGGCCATGAAGGCGCTGGAGGAAGTCTTTGCGGAAACCATGCCGCCGGGCATGGGCTACGACTACATGGGCATGAGCTATCAGGAAAAGAAGGCGCAGCAGGGCGTGTCCCCGATGGCCATCTTCGGCTTCTCGCTGGTCTGTGTGTTCCTCATTCTGGCAGCGCAATATGAAAGCTGGAGTCTGCCGTTCAGTGTGCTCCTTGGTGTGCCCATTGCGGTGTTCGGCGCCTTCGCCGGCTTGATGGTCGGCCATTACGAAAACAACGTCTATGCTCAGATCGGACTGGTCATGCTCATCGGTCTTTCCGCCAAGAACGCAATCCTCATCGTCGAGTTCGCCAAGATGGGGGTCGAGGCGGGCAAACCGCTTTTGGAAGCCGCGCTCGAAGGCGCGAAGCTGCGTCTGCGCCCCATCCTGATGACGAGCTTCGCCTTCATTCTCGGTTGCGTGCCGCTGGCCAGGGCGAGTGGCGCGGGGGCATTGTCGCGGCAGGTAATGGGCTTCACGGTCATCGGCGGCATGCTGGCGGCGAGTTTCCTTGCCATCTTTTTGATTCCCGTCACGTTCTATGTCGTCGAGAAGCTGGGTGGCGGAAAACCTGAGCCCGCGAAGGATGCCGGAGTAAAACCTATGGAAGTATCGGGACATTGATTGAGTCAAACATTAACCTGCCCACCCCATGAAATCGAAGGAACTAATCAAGCAGGCCCGCAAAATTGCGGAGGCTTACCGCATCACCAAGGGCGGGAAGTTCCGGCTCAAGGACAATGATCCCGGCGACACGATGGGATTCAAGTCGGAGGCCAAGCCGCGCGCCAGGGAGGCGCTCGCGCTGGGCGTGCAGGTGCTCGCCGAGCTGCAGGATGTGCTTTACGCGCAGGACAATTGGGGCGTGCTGCTGATTTTTCAGGCGATGGATGCCGCCGGCAAGGACGGGGCCATCAAGCACGTCATGTCCGGTGTCAATCCGCAGGGCTGCCAGGTCCATTCTTTCAAGTCACCTTCCGCCGAAGACCTCGACCACGACTATCTCTGGCGGGCAATGAAGTGCCTGCCCAATCGCGGCAATATCGGCATTTTTAACCGGAGTTACTACGAGGAAACGCTGGTCGTACGCGTGCATCCTGAGTTCTTGGACCGGCAAAAAATTCCGCCGACGCTCATCACCAAGAACATCTGGCAGCAACGCTTCGCGGACATCCGGAACTTTGAAAGCTATCTGAACAACAATGGTATTGCGGTCTGCAAATTTTTCCTGCACGTCTCCAAGAAGGAGCAGAAACGGCGTTTTCTGGAACGGCTGGAAACCCCGGAAAAAAACTGGAAGTTCTCCGGCGCCGACATGGCGGAACGCGGTTTCTGGGACGAATACCAGGATGCCTACGAGGACATGATCCGCCGTACGGCCACCAAGCACGCGCCGTGGTATGTCGTGCCGGCGGACAACAAATGGTTCACCCGCCTGGTGGTGGCCGCCGCCGTGATTGACACTCTGGCCGCGCTCGACCTGGAGTATCCCAAGGTCGGCGACGACACGATGAAGGAACTCGCCGCCGCGAAGAAGGCGTTGTTGAAGAAATGATTTTGAATCCGATGAAAATTAGATGCAGTTTGTTTCTGATCGTCGGCATGGCCATTCTCGGCGGCTGCGCGGTCGGACCAAACTACCAGCGTCCCGCCGTTCAGTCGCCGGAGAACTTCCGCTTTGCTGAAAGCCAGACCACGAACTCCCTCGGCGACCTGCCATGGTGGCAGGTGTTTCAGGATCCGGTGCTGCAAGGTTTGATCGGTACGGCGATCACGAATAACTACGACCTCAAGCAGGCCGTCGCCCGTGTGGAGCAGGCGCGCAACCAGGCGGCGGTGGCCAGCTCGGCCTTCTTCCCGCAAATCGGTTACGGGGGCGACATCGGCCGCGGCCGCAACGCGCTTTACAATGCACCCGCCTCGTTGAACGGATCCACCGAAAGCTCCGCGCAACTCACTTTGAACGCCGCATGGGAAATTGATCTCTGGGGCCGCATCCGGCGTTCGAGCGAGGCCGCGCGCGCGCAATACCTCGCCACCGACGAAGCCCGGCGCGGCGTCATGATCACTTTGGTGAGCGACGTGGCCACCGCCTATTTTCAGCTGTTGCAACTGGACCAGCAGTTGGCAATCCAAGGCGCCGCGACGAATGCCTACGCCGGCAGCTACCGCATATTCAACGACCGGCTAAAAAATGGCGTCGCCTCAAAACTGGAAACGGATCGTGCCGCCGCTGCCCTGGCCAATGCCGCCGCGCTCATCCCGCAGTTCCAGCTTCAAATCGCAACTACGGAAAACCAGCTCAACGTCCTGCTGGGTCGCACTCCGGGTCCGATTGTGCGAAATTCGCTGACTAAGCAGCCGCAACTGACGCCGGAGATTCCCGCCGGTCTGCCCAGTGAACTCCTGCGCCGCCGGCCCGACGTGCTCGCTTCCGAGCAGTCGTTGATTGCGGCCAACGCGAACATCGGTGTCAACGTGGCGAACTTTTTCCCGCAGATCGGCCTCACCACTTTTCTGGGCCGGTCCAGTCCGGAACTTTCTTCCTTCACCGGCGGCGCCGGGAATTTGTGGGACCTGGGCGGCACGCTGTCCGGCCCCGTTTTTCAAGGCGGCGCCCTGCGCGCGCAGTACCGGGCCTCGAAGGCGAAATTTGACGAGGCGAAGGCCGCCTACCAGCAGAGCGTGCTGACGGCGTTTCAGGAGGTTTCCAACGCGCTCATCTCGCGGCAGAAGCTGGCCGAGGAAAATGTTTTCGACGGGCAGGCGGCCGTGGCGCTGGCGGAATCCGTCGAACTGGCCACCCAGCGTTATCTGAACGGCAAGTCCAGCTACTATGAAGTCTTGCAGGCCCAGCAGGAGCTCTATCCAACCCAGCAGCAGCAAGTCCAGACGCAGGTCGGTCAATTACTCGCCGTCGTTCAACTCTACTTGGCGTTGGGTGGCGGCTGGCAGACCTCGCCGCCGTAAACCAAAACTAATATTATCAGGACGTTCTTCAAACCATTTGGTTTTCCGGGGTGGCGGCTCTGCTCCGCGCTTGCGATTGCCGGAGGTGGCGCCATCCATGGCCAGGTTCAGGCGGCCAGTCTCAAGCCCGTTGCGCTTCGGACTGAGTACCGTGTTGATCCATTGGGCACTGACGAAACCCAACCGCGCCTTTCGTGGCAGGTGGAGTCAAAATCACGAGGCGAGAAACAAACCGCCTTTCAAATCCTGGTCGCCAGTTCGCCCAAGCTGCTGCAGCAGGACAAGGGCGATCTTTGGGACACGGGAAAATTGGCGGGCGACGAAACCATCGGCACCGTTTACGCCGGAACGCCGCTGGTTTCGCAGGAGTATTGCTATTGGAAAGTGTGCGTCTGGGACCGGGACGGCCACGCAATTTGGAGCCATCCCGCCAAGTGGTCCATGGGGCTGCTCAAGCCGGAGGATTGGCAGGCCGGCTGGATTGGCTATGACGCGGAACGGCTGAAGCTCGCGCACCAGTCTTTAGCAGCCAGCGCGGAAGACGGCAAGAAAGTGGAACCGTATCTGCCGCCGGTGCCTTATTTCCGCAAGAACTTCAATGCCGGGCGGTCAATCGTGCGCGCCACACTATATGCCAGCGCGCTGGGATTGGTGGAAGTACACCTTAACGGGCATCGCGTCAGCGAGGACTTTTTCACTCCGGGCTGGACGGATTATGACCAGCGCGTTCATTACCGGACTTATGATGTGACAAAATTGGTGCGCCGGGGCGGAAATGTCTTGGGAGCTGTTCTCGCCGACGGCTGGTATTCCGGCTATGTCGGATATGCCGGGCAACGCAATTATTATGGCAAGCTGCCGCGGATTCGTCTGCAACTCCAACTTGAGTATGCGGATGGCACCAGTGCCATCGTCGGCACCGGGCCAGACTGGAAGGCCACCACCGGGCCGGTGCGCGAAGCCGATTTTCTCAAGGGCGAAACCTATGATGCCCGCCAGGAACTGGATGGTTGGGACCAGCCTGGATTTAAGGACGACAACTGGCAGCCGGTCGTCACCGACAGCGAAGTTCATCCTTTGATGCAGGCACATCCCGGCCCGCCGGTGCGCATCATCGCCGAGTTCAAGGCGAAGGCCATCAGCGAACCGAAGCCCGGATTCTATGTCCTCAATCTCGGACAAAACTTCGCCGGAATGGCGCGGCTGAAAATTTCCGGAACGCCCGGCCAGAAAATTACTTTGCGCTTCGCCGAGCGATTGAATTCCGACGGCACGATTTACACCTCCAACCTGCGCTCGGCGCGATCCACTGACACCTACATCTGCAAAGGAACCGGAGTTGAAACCTGGGAACCACATTTTACATTCCATGGTTTTCAATATGTTGAAGTCGCTGGCTTGAAAAAGCCGCCCACGAAAGACCAAATCGTTGGACTGGCTTTGAGCAGCGACACGCCGGTCGTCGGCAGTTTCAGTTGTTCCGATCCAATGTTGAACCAGCTTCACAACAACATTTACTGGACGCAGCGGGCCAACTTCATTGAGATCCCCACGGATTGTCCGCAGCGCGACGAGCGGCTGGGGTGGACCGGTGATGCGCAGGTTTACGTCCGCACCGCGACGCTCAACTGCGATGTGGAGGCGTTCTATACCAAATGGCTGGTGGACCTGGACGAAGATGGCCAGCGCGCCGATGGTGAATTTCCAATGGTCGCGCCGGTCAAGGTGGCCGGAGACGACGGCGGTCCGGCGTGGGCCGATGCCGGGGTGATTTGTCCCTGGACCATTTATGATGTGTATGGCGACCGGCGGAATTTGGAACGGCATTATGACGCGATGGCAAAATTTATTGCATTCTGCCAGAACCGGAGCAAAGCCAATTCATTGCCGCCCGATAAATACCATTGTTTCGGTGACTGGCTGAATATCAATGCAGATACTCCCAAGGACGTCATCTACACGGCCTACTTCGCCTATTCCACCAAACTCACAGCGCAGGCGGCGGCAGTTCTGGGTAAAACGGATAATGCGGCAAAATACAACGACCTGTTCACCCGGATCAAAGCGGCCTTCAACCAGGCCTATGTGACCGACGACGGCCGCATCAGCGGCGACACACAGACCGCCTATGTACTTGCGCTCGCATTTGATCTGGTGGACGGCGAGCGGGCGAAACTGGCCGCCCAGCACCTGGTGGACAACATCGCGAAACGCGACTGGCATCTATCCACCGGTTTCATTGGCACGAAAGATCTGATGCTGGTGCTCGCCAAAATCGGACGCAACGACGTCGCCTACCGGCTCATCTATAATGACACGTTTCCCTCATGGGGCTTTTCCATCGAGCACGGCGCCACGAGCATCTGGGAACGCTGGGACGGCTGGACGCCGGAAAGAGGATTTCAGGATCCCGGCATGAACTCCTTCGCGCACTATTCCTTTGGGGCAGTCTATCAATGGATGGTCGAGAACATCGGCGGCATCCGCAGCGATGGCCCGGCCTACCAGCACATCATCATCGCGCCGCAGTTGGACGGCAAACTGACCGCTGCGACCACGAGTTATGACAGCATTCGTGGCCGCATTGAAACTGGATGGAAGCGCGACGGTGGCAATTTCAGCCTGAACGTCATCATCCCTCCAAATACTGCGGCAACGGTTTACCTGCCTTTGAACCCGGCGGCGGCCAACCGAATATCTGAAAGCGGCCGGCCGCTCGAATCGGTGAAGGGCGTGAAGCTGCTCCGCACGGAAAATGATCGTGCCGTGCTGGAAGTAGAATCCGGCTCCTACCATTTTGTCGTGAAACGTTGACGCCAGTTTCATGCCTGGTCGCCACTTTGCTCTGCCACCGCAGTCCAAAATGGCTCTCGTGTTCCCTGGAGCCGTAGTCAATCCGGATGTGTCATGGACTGCGGCGGGAAGCGGAGTGCCACGCCGCTTTTTTCAGCGCAATTTCCAAAATTTTCAGGCGGGCGTACTCCCGTTTCTGATTCGAGTTTGAGCTTAATAGGCTTGCCACTTTGCACGTTCACTTTATAAACAGGGAACATTTATGAACCAGTTCACCCAAAAAATCGAACGCAACCTCGGCTGGGCCGTCGTGTTGTTGCTCTTTTTCGGCTGTTTGCTGGTGCTGCGTCCGTTTGTGTCCGCGCTGCTCTGGGCGGTGGTGCTGTGCATTTCGAGCTGGCCCATTTACCGGCGGTTGCTCGGCTGGCTGGGCAACCGGCGCACGCTTGCGGCGCTGGTGATGACGCTGGCGATGATTCTCATCGTCCTGCTGCCTTTCTTCATCGTGGTCATGACGCTCGCCGACAACATCCAGGAATTGACCAGCGCGACCCGTAGTTGGATTGATGCCGGGCCGCCCGCGCCGCCTGAATGGCTGGCCAAGATTCCGGTCGTCGGTCAGAAGGCGATGGATTACTGGCAAAGTATGGCGGCCGATACTGCGAAGCTGTGGACGCAGGCTCAACGCCTGATTGAGCCGGCGAGTTCCTGGCTGCTCCGGGGCGGTCTGGCGCTGGGCGGCGGCCTGTTGCAGCTGGCCTTTAGTATTTTTATCGCGTTCTTCCTGTTCCGCGACGGCGTTTCCGCTGCCCGGCGTCTCAACCATGTGGTGGAACGCATCGGCGGCGAACGGGGCCACCATCTGTTGAATGTGGCGGGCCGGACGGTTCGCGGTGTCGTCTATGGCATTCTCGGCACCGCGCTGGCGCAGGCGGTGGCGGCGGGGATCGGCTTTCTCATCGCGGGCGTGCCCGGGGTTGCCTTGCTGGCCCTGCTGACTTTCTTTTCCTCCATCGTGCCCGTCGTGGGGACGGCGCTGACCTGGCTGCCCGCCGCCATCTGGCTGTTTCATCAAGGCTCAACCGGCTGGGCCATTTTCATGCTGGTCTGGGGTTTCGGCGTCGCCAACATTGACAACATCGTCAAACCGTGGCTCATCAGCCAGGGGAGCGACCTGCCATTCATTCTGATTTTCTTCGGCGTGCTCGGCGGCGCGCTGACGTTCGGCTTCATTGGCGTTTTTATCGGGCCAACCTTGCTGGCCGTGGGCTTCCGGCTGCTGGAAGAGTGGAGTCCCGCCAACCGCGCCGTCGTGGCGGAAATAATAAACCCCGAGCCGGAATTGAAGTGACACGGCGTCTGATTTCGCACCATGCCTGAAGAATCAAAACCCCAGCCGCCCGCCGCGCCAGCCGGGGCCGCGAACCGTCCGTCGCGCAGCGGCAATTTTCGTTCTTCCGCGGCGCAATTCCTGGCCGCGCTGGTCCTGATGCTGTTCGTGGCGCCATTCGTCGATGAAATCGAATACGGCCCGGCTATTGATACGGTGCTCATCACCCTGGTGTTGATCCTCGGCGTGCTGGCTGTGGGTCGCAGCCGCCGGACCCTGGTGCTGGCCGTGGTGCTGATGGTGCCGGCGGTCGTGACCAAGTGGGTCGGCAATTTTCAGCCGCATTTATTGCCACTGGCGAGCATCACCGCACTGGTCTTCATCGGCTTTGTCGAGTTTCAATTGCTGCATTTCATCTTTCGCGCCCCCCGGGTCAATTCGGAGGTGTTGTGCGCCGGCATCTCCGGCTATCTGCTGCTGGGTATCCTATGGATGGTGTCCTATATGCTGGTGTCGCGGCTGGATTCAGATGCGGCTCATCCGGCATTCATCGGCACAGCGTCCGCGCATTCGCTGTCGCAATTCGAGGCTTATTATTTCAGCTTCATCACGTTGAGCACGGTGGGTTATGGCGATATCACGCCGTTGTCTCATCCCGCGCGGACACTGGCGATGATGGAGGCGATGACCGGCACGCTTTACATGGCGGTGCTCATCTCGCGGCTGGTCGCGCTGTATTCGTCCCAGGCCCCCGAACCGCCGGAACCGAAAAAATAAATCACTGCCCCAGATGTTCCAACGCCTTGAGCATCGGCGCGCTGGAAACCTTGATCATGCCCGACAACGGATGGTTCATCTCCAGAATGAGAAAAATCGCTCCTGACACGGACAGTGCGCAGATGAGCAGCACGACGATGACCATCGCGTTGCGGGGGGCGAACAGGCCGAAGCTCATGTGCAGCATCGTGAGCCAGAAGAGCACCATCACGAGGAATGGCGTTGGCAGCGCGTTCTGCGTCTGCTCGATCAACAGCCAGCGGAACTGTAGCAGTTCGCTGCTGATCTGCTGCGCCTGCGCGAGCAACTGGCGTTGCGCGTCGGTCGCCGGGCTGAGTTCCCGCAACCTCGTCTGCACCAGTTCCATTCCATTGGCACGTTCAAAGGTCGTCATTCCGGTCGCCACCGTTTGGTCTTCCGGCCAGAACGCCTCGATTCCTGCCACGACGCTGCGGCGCAACAGTTCGCGCGCGTCCCTGGTTTCAGGCCCGTAATTCGCCAGCGCGCGGTCGAGTTGGATGATCTTCGCGGCGCCCTGCGTGACTTCGGCGCTCACTATGTCAAAATTGCTTTTGGCCGAGCTGACGAGCAGGCCCAGAACCAAAGCGGACAATGTGGCGATCATCCCGGCACCGAGCTTCACGGTGTCCTTGGAGTCGCTGCTCAAATGGTGGCCCGGCAGCAGGTTTTGCAGGAACAATCCCAGCAGCACGCCGCCGAAAATGCAGGCGGCGCTGATCAGGGCAATGTCGAGCGAACTCATGATGAAGATTTGTAAAATGGGTTTTCGTCGGCTTGATTCCGGCCACCGATTTTGCACCGTGACGATATTTCCCGCTTTAACCAGTGTCTAGCAAAAGTTCTCCGCATACGCCGTCCGGCGGCGTCCATGGTAACTGTCCGAAAGGACTTTGGAGTGCGGCGACATGTCGCCGCTGTCAAAGCGCAGACATGTCTGCGCACTCCAAGGCGCAGCGCGATCTTGGCTGACGGCGTGTTCCTGCAAGCATTGACGATATTTCCCACCCCGACGGGTGTCCAGCAAAAGTTCGGCGCAAAAATTGGAAGATTTTTTTTAGAATTATTGACAGGCGGCGGCCAAGGGCGTATCACGGAGCCATGAAGTCTGCCAAAATTATTTCGTTTATCGCACTCACTCTCACCGGACTGGTTTTTGTATCGCAATCTGTCCAGGCGGGCGGCCTGGATCTTTACGAAATATCCACGCCGGATGTCGGCCTGGCCTCCGCCGGTTCCGCGGCCGGGGCGCAGGACGCCTCCACGATTTTCAAAAACCCCGCCGGGATGAGCCTGCTAGACGGACCCCAATTGAATTCGACGCTCCAGGCCCTCTACGGCAACGTGAAGTTCTCGGGAAATTCCAAGACCTTGCCGGGCGGTAACGGCGACAACGCCATTGGTGCCTTGCCGGGCGCGAGTTTGTTCGTCGCCTATCCGGTGACGAAGAAACTGACGTTGGGCTTCGGCACTTTTTCCTACTTCGGGCTCGCCGAGGATTACGGCAACTCCTGGTCCGGCCGCTACTACGTCCAGAAGGCCACATTGCTGGGCATGAGCCTGATGCCGGCAGCGAGTTTCAAGGTGAATGACTGGCTCTCCGTCGGCGGCGGCCTGAACGCGATGTACGGCTATCTGGACGCCCAGACGGCGGTCAACAATCTTCTTCCGGGTGTCCCGGATGGCCAGATGACCATCAAAAATCATGTATGGGGTTTCGGCGGCAACGCGGGCATCATGATTCAACCGGTTGAGGGCACACGCATCGGCGTCAACTATCTCTCGCAGGTTGACCTCAACTTCAGTGCCAAGCCCGGTTTCACCGGTCTGGGGCCGGGACTCGGCGCGGCGCTGGCCAACCCGCCGCAATTGGATCTGGGCATGACCGTGCCGCAGGCGGTGATGGTGGGTGTTTATCAGGAAATCAACACCAACTGGGCGGTCATGGCCGACGTCGGCTGGCAGCAGTGGAGCAAGTTTGGTGAAGTAGCCGTGGGGGTCAATACTGCCAATCCCGCCAATTCCAAGGATCTTACCACGCAGCTGAATTACGATGACACCTGGCATGGGGCGATTGGTGCCCAATACCGGGCTTCCGAGCAATGGCGGTTCACGGGTGGTTTCGCGTATGACACCTCGGCCGTGAGTGATGCGAACCGGACTGTGACCGTGCCCATGGGCGCGGCCTATCGCATGGGTGTTGGCGCATTTTGGAAGGTCAGCCAGACCGTGGATCTGGGAGCGGCCTATGAACTGGCATGGAGCGGCAACCTGCCGGTGACGCAGGGTACATCCGGGTCTTACCGCGGTGAAGTGTCAGGCTCCTACAACAATGCTTGCTTCAATTTCTTCAGCGTCAACCTGAACTGGCGCTTTTGATATTGCCCGCCGTGATGGCGTTTGGTTTGTCCGGCCGGGACGATTGATTTTAGGATGGCTTTTGCGGATGCAGTTGAGAAAATAGCAGCATGGCTCGCACTGGAGCAGTTTTGAGTCGAACAACAAATACAAAGCAAAGAAAACATATGAAAACATCAATGACATTGAACCATCCCGGCGGCCGCCGCTGGAAATTACTGACCGGCATTCTCACCGCCGGCCTGCTGGCTGGCGGACTGACCAGTTGCAGCACCACGCATCAGGTGGGCGAAAACGAGAAGGATTTCTCGGGCTTTCTGGGCGACTACTCCCTGTTGCAGAAGGGCGACGGCAAGGAAGCCAATTACATCTACATTGACAAGGCCGCTCCCTGGAAGACATACACCAAGGTCTGCATCCTGCCCGTTGAACTCTGGCAATCGGATGACTCGCAATCGCCGTTCGGGAAAATGTCCCATGAGAACCAGCAGATCCTGGTGAATTTATACCACACGGCGATGGCCGAAGCGATCCATGAACATTTCGAGATTGTCAACCAGCCG
>OCTA010004311.1_pt1 | contig 12477 bp, 14 predicted proteins | sample 1538991 | NCBI WGS metagenome assembly OCTA01 (sample SAMEA3539302, study PRJEB22396) | soil metagenome | biome: tundra; feature: field; material: soil | place: USA | collected 2010-05 | depth 0.15 m
CCATCGCCCTATCGTGCCACTCCAGCACGTGACGACGAGTGCCTAACGCTCTTCAGTCGTTCCCGATGGCCGAACCCGCTCCGGGTCGCGTCCGCGGGTCGTTGGCCTTTGGAAGCCTGACGTCAGACAGTGCGGCTGGCGTGATCCCGTTCCATTGCCAAGGAGATCCCGGCAGGAACCAAGAGTGCACGCAGTGCCTGGGTGTAGGTCTCCAACGCGGCTCGGCCAGCCGTGGTGAGTCGCACCGAGGTGCTCTGCCCTTTGCGATGGCTGGTCTTCTGCGTCTCGACGTAGCCGCCCTGTTCGAGCTTGCGAAGGTGGGTGACGAGGTTGCCCGGTGTGAGGTTGAGCAGGTCCTGCAATCGCGGAAACGTCAGGCTGTCCCCTTCGGCAAGAGCACTCAGAGTGACAACCAATTTGAGCCGAACCGGCGCATGGATCAACGGGTCCAGTTCGTGTTCCACGAGTGGCAAGTCGGGAGCGGTCATGATCGCTTCTTGCGTGCCTCGTAGAGGGCAGCCACAAGAAACCCTCCGCCACCGACGAGGGCCATGAGCAGATCGAATGTCACGACACCGAAGATCACGGCTACCCCGCTTGTCAGTGCGAGCCAAGCACCAACGACGAACATCGTCCGGTTGTTCCAGAGCGCACCACTCACGAGGTACATGATGCTGACTACAAGTGCGGGACCAGCTGAGGCGAACAGCCCGATCACTGCTGCAGACGCGCCGGCATGGCCTAGTCCGCCAATGATGAAGAAGAGGCAGATAAAGCTGATCGCCCATGCCCACCCATAGAGTTTTCCCGAGGTGGACGACGAGCCGGTCACTCCGTGCATTGCTCGCCCAATGGTGATGATGGAAATCGCCAGCGCTGCTGCCATACACGCTCCCATCACCACGAACGTCCACGCCGAAGGGGTGCGGTAGATGGGATGTCCGCGCACCGACAGCCAAACAACGCCGTAACCGATCAGCCAGGCCAACCCCCAAGCCGCATACAGCAAGCCGCCGTTGACCTCCAGAGCACGCCTGGCCCTGGTTCGGGTATCCGCGATTAGGTCCAGCGCGGCCCTGGGATCAAGCTGCTCTGATTCTTTTGACTCCATCGGGTTGCCTCCAAGCACTTTGCACTGCAAACTTCATCCAGTTTGTATCACAAAGTCGTGACTGTCAATGACGTATTGGTAGCGACCCTTGGCGGAGCAAATCAGGGAACTTTCCAACCGGCCTCAGTCGAGCGCTGACTGGCAGGAGGGGCCGGTGCTCACCGCCAAATAGGCGAGCAACACCTCCCCGCAAGCGGGAACCCGCTGCGGGAACGGTGCAGTTCACGACCCATGGCCTGGCATAGGGCGCCCGTAAGGGCCGCCCGGTGCACTGAACGGTGAAGGGGGGCCGTGCGGGACAGGCTCCGGCCGGACCGTACGCCGCCGACGAGCGGCTACCCGCGGCACCGTCATATTGCTACGGCTCGCTGGGTTCGAGGTCTCCATCAGGCACTGCCGTCCCACCACGCCCACACAGATCACCCAGATCCGGCACGCCAGCCCGGACGACACCGAGAAGCGGCCGGCGAGTGCCGAACGACGGATGGGTCGCACGCCGTCAATCCGCTATGGGCAGGACCGCCGTGATCGATACCGGCGTCGGAGCGGGTGGATCTAATGCGTAAATCGCGCCCCGCCACGACGTAGCGACAACCAGCTCTGGGCCGTGAACTCTCAAGGCAAGCTCAGGAGACCACTCTCAAAGGTTGAGTAGGGCACATGCATAGGGCACGCATACGGCTGCCCTATGCAACGCCACCCCGGCCCGAACCTCCGCCGCAAAGGTGCAGGCTGCGGGCCGCTCGCGTCGCGCCACCCTGCGTACGCTGCATATGCAGAGGTTGAGTAGGTCCCGAGAAAAAGCCCCGATAAACCTGTGGATAACGCCGTGGGAGTACGCTGAAACAGCACGAAAGCCCACGAAACCGTGGGCTTTCGGCGGTACTCCATGTTTCCCTTAGTGGCGGGGGCTACGTCGGTTCGAGACCTCATGGGGCCTCAGACATCGCAAACATGCTGGTAGACGGGCCGTGCATATGCAGCCGCCAGGGCAACCGCCTGCTCAATAACGGCCAGCTGATCGGGAGTGTCCCGAGAAATTCAATCCCCCTCGACTGGCTCTGACCTTCGGGCTGCCGGCCCGAAGGTCGCGCCATGGAGGCACAGCGGTTCCTGTTCCCTCGCCCCCTCCAGGAAACCCGCTCGACCTTCCTGTCTCCCATCTGGACGCAACCGGAGTACTGGCCGTTCGACATCCTGGTCGTTGTCTACTTCTCAAAGACCGCTAAGACGTTCAAGTCTGGCTCGGACTTGAGGGTGCCAACGATCCTTAGGCCATGCTTGAATCCACGCTTGACGAAATTGTACGCGAACGTCCCGGTATCAAATCTGCCGCGAGCCGCCACCCAGAGGTGAAGGAATGGCTCGCCTACTCCTGGAAGGGCGACGCGATAGGCGATCCAATTCAGCGGCCTCCCCTTCAATTCCTGTTCAACAGCAACCATGGCGGTGGTCTCATCAAAGTGCTCACTGAACCACTCCCAGTACTTGCGGCGTTCTTCCGCGTACTTCGGTGCCCCACCCGGGTAGCGCGGTGCCTCACTGTTAGATCGAGAGGCAAACTGTTGGCCAATCTTCTCAAAGAGCGGATAGACATCGGCACCAGCGACCTCGGCCGCCGCAGGAATGAACTTGGTTTCTGGAGGCAAATCGATGAATAGGAGCGCACGTGGAACAGCTGAGATGAACTCTGGGTCGTACCAGAGAGGTTGACTCGTCTCTGCGACTTGATATATGCCGTCTGTTTCGATGTACGTAGCAGTCCTTATGCGATCCGGGACGTTCTTGTGATAGTGCAGCGCGAGACTCAAGAGATGCCTGTAAGGATTGGAGACGACCCTGTACTCGGCGCTCTCGCCGTGAGTTCTCGTCGTCGATGCAGATGCGGAAACTCCAAGGCCAGGAACGAGAGCGCCAAACGACAATCCCCCGCCAAACTGGTTACTCACTCCCTTTGAAAGCTGTAGGGCGGTGGCGTCCAGTTCCGGGCGAAGAATCGCGTCATAGAAGGCTTCTATGAGTGTCTCGTCGATGAATAGAGGAGCATCCAAGAGCCAAAGAAGCTCCTTTGGTATCTGTTGCTCTGAGTCAGCGGGAGAGGGCTCAACCGGTGAAGCTTTCTGACGTCGGTGGCAGATCTTCATAGCGGACTCCTAGCGCGCCGTCAGTAATACCGGGTCAATTCTAAAGGGAGGCCAAACTTGATCCGCTGCGTGCATGCCGACTCAAACGGACATTGTTCGACCCTTGATTGGCAAGCCGGATTCCGATCACTGCAGACCCGCCGGTTCATCCAATAGAGGTTATCGAGCACCGCCGTCGACACTCCCGCGGTGTTCGCAACTTCAACAAGTGCATCCAACACGGCCTGGCGCAAGGAGAGCGACTCGCTAGCGGCAAGAAGTTCACCATGCGCGAGCTTCGTGGCGACAGCGGCAGGCGGCTCAACGAGACCCTGGCGGACGGCTTGCTTCATCAAGTGGTAGTCAACGCCCGGTAGCGGCTCTCGGTCGAAACTTGCGAGTCCCGATCCGGCGAGCATGATGGCGTTCACCATCGTGAGCTTCTGGACAGGATCATCGAAGGCTCTGAAGGACCGGCTGAGTACCGCAAATCGGTCCAGGGAGCCTTGAGCTGCGTCCACAACGTGGACGAACTGACCGTGCCAAGAATCAAGAAGTCGCTCACCTAGGTCGCGCAAGTTGGCAACTCTCTCGTCAATAGCCGGGCGCAAAGGGAGGTGCCCGTCATCGTCTTCGAAGGCTGCTTGAAATCTCTCAACCGTTAGCTCAGCCAGGTACCCCGCCTCCAGGGAGAACCGGCCTCCGGAGACGGCAGTCCTGAGCCGTCGCCAGAGATACATCGAGCCCCGGAGCGTCTCTCCTGCGATGGTTCCGATCGACGGGACCGCTTCGCGCCCCTTCAGCTCCCAGAAACGAAAGTTGACGGCATTGCCCACAGATAGGAATTGGCAGCGCTCAGCCCTGCTGGCCTCGACGTTCCAGAAAGCGGGATCGTCCCATTTGGCGGCGGCCGGCAGCGCTGAACCGAAGTGCCGGCGGACGACGGCCGCTATCGCCTCCACCCGAGAACCATCTACCATCCCCGTACGGAGACCTGTCTGGGGGGCACTCGGGTCCGCTGCATCCATAGACCACACCATACGGGGGCGGTGTGACAGCCTACCTGGACACCGTCGATGACCAGGGCAGATCGGCGACCCGTGAGGTGATCCGCGTCAAATGTCGAGCCACCGCGCGCTTGACAACTACTGCCACGAACTGATCTCAACCTGCCTCGACCTTCGGATATGTGCCCGGGGGCGCGGACGGGTTTGGTCTTCCAGAAGCTCCCGGCTTCGGTCTCGACGACCGGTGATCACCCGGCACCCCCCGGCGGCCGCTAGTAACCCCGTGACTCAACCTGACGCCAGATAAGTACCTCAAGAGCGCGGAGGACACCTGCCGGACGACCCGCACGATCTGATGGAGCAACCACGTCATCGAGGGCCGCCCGAGCGGCAGTCAAGTCCAACTTGAAAGCGTCGAGTACAAGCAACCCAACCATCCGCCGCCCTGGACTTGTCTTGCAAGCGTCTCAGTAGTTCCAGGCGTCCAAGGAGCTCGAAGTAGTTGCCCAGCACGACGTTGTCCAACATGGGGATGAGCCGTCGTCGCTTCCGGAACAAAACCTTGGTTGTCACCGGCAACAACACCTGCGGGACCTGGATAGCCTCATGAAGCAAGGACCCGACGCCGTCAAGGTCTGATTCCGTGCACAGATCCGAGTCGACTGGTGTGTCGGGCAGCAGGGGATCACACGCTGCGGCCAGCCCAAGGTGGATGTTTCTCAGATTCGATGCGCCGCCTCGGAAGGCGTATGCATTGACCGACGCCGGTGCCAACACACCGATAGGAACGATCCGATCCGGGGTATCGTCGGCGATGCCGTCGTAATAGGACCATTCGTTGGCTAAGTAGGCGCCGAGGTACCCGGCAGGGTCATCGATCACAAGTCCACTACTCAGACGCAACTCACTTATCCGCGGTGCGGAGCATTAGCAGCTGCGGGCACGAGACACAGTCTTAGGGAAGCGCATCGACTTCGGCGAATGTGGTCACGCGTGCCGTAGGCGCGGCGATCCGTAGGTACCTGACGTTCTCGCCGTTGAGGACTGGAGTTCACAATGGCGGTTTCGGGAGGACCTTCTCGACGTCTTTCCACAAGAGATCGAAATGGTCGTATCCGGCCTCCAAGTTGAGATGTCCTCCCTTCGGGATTACCCGACGCTCTGCACCCAACGCTTCCGTAAGGAATTGTCCCCAACGCTGTGGAACGTAAGGATCGTCTTCTCCTTGATATACGAAACTCTGACGGACAGCGGACCGGATTCGTGGCCAGTCGAACTCTCGCTCAACGAAGGTGCGATTCACGGAGTCGAACTCGTCAAGACCCAGTAGCCCCGTAAAGCCGCTGGCTGAGAATAAAGCACCGGCTTGGACCGTACTCCTCTCCAGCACGTCCAATAGAAACGCAACACCAAGGCTGTGACCGAACAGCAGACACCCCTCGGTGATCTGACCCACCTCAGTGTCCAGCACTTGGCGCCAGCTGTCGAGGTCTTGACCCTCAGGGGTCGGAAAGTGCGGGGCGGCCACCGAGATTCCGGCCTTCTCCAGCCGGGTGCGCAGCCACGGGAACCAGTTCTCTTCTGGCGTTCCATAGCTACCGTGGACAATGAGGGCGCCAAGGGTTTCGTTTCTGGTCATGGGTGAGCCCTTTCCTTTGGAACGGATGCGTCCGCAATGATGTGCATGAATCGATGCTGAAGCGAGCGAGCGATCTCTAAGTGATCTGCATAGAACTGCTGATTGTCCCGGTCCCCAGCAGAGAAGAGTGAGTCGTAGAAGATTTGAGCCTGGTTGCCTGGAACTCTCGACAACACTTCAATCGCAAAATCTTCGGACTGACGTGATGATCGGATGTCTTCCCGCGACAGTGCGTAGTACAGCGCCAACTTCTCGATCTGGTCGATCGGATCACCGGATCGGTGTTCAAGCAAAGCGCTAACGAGGATCAGCAACCGGTCTCCCAACTCTGGTAGCGGGACCTCCATCCGCTGACGAGCAGGAACTCGGTCTATTAGATCCGACCCCTTAGGTCTGTCCTGGATCAGCCGCACGAGGGCTTCCTTACCCTCACCACCACTTCCTACAAGTACAAACACGGTGGGTTTCGACTTGCTCAAATCGAGATGCGGGAACAGGATCTCGTATGGCCACGACTCATCGCGTCTAGCGTCGATCTCGTCGATAAGGCACAGGGTCGGCTTCGTATTGGCCGCGACTTCTCTTAGCCGAGTCTCCCAATCTGACTTCGTCAGCTGAGCGAGATTGATGACCTGGAAGTCAACTCCCGTTGTTTCGCTGGCAATCTGCGATACGAAGTATGACTTTCCTGTGCCAGGCGGTGCCCAGATGAGAAAGTTCTTGTGCCAATCGCCGGAAGCCGAGAGTTGGCGCATGATCTCCTGTGCGCTGTTTCGCAACATGCTCCGGCCAATCGGATCAAACCGCCGGTACTTGCCAATCACGACCAGGTCCCGCAGCCTAAGCTCGTCGAGACCAACAAGGAAGTCGCAGAGGCCATCTCCACTCGACGTGCCTTGCGCGGCTGCTGCCTCTTCTATCTGGCGTTCCACCTGTATCGGCGATGGAGAGCTGTCAGCTATTTCCGCAGGGCGACGACCGCCCTCCTCAAGGAGCTCGAGGCGGAATGCATCCGGTGGCGAAAGCGCCTCCAAGAACGCGGGAAGGTCTGAGGCGATGGCGCGCCAACCGATGTCGACCAGGTGAGATGCGATCTGTGCGACTCGACATCCTTGAGCGAAAGTGTCCTGTGCCCGCAATGTCGCAGTCTGCCAAAACGCCTCGCCCTGTGCCCACCGGGAGAGCATGTACGCGCTTTCTGCGACGTCTCCCCAGTCACCACCTGCCTCAAGGAACGCTTGCGCGGCCAGTGCTCCATCTAACTCCTGCCCGGGGGCGGTCCAGTGCGGCTGCATGGTCAACAGATACTCCCGAGCGGTGGCGAGCCTGTCGTCATTGACGTCTATACCCACGGCAGCAAGGGCCATCACGACCATTGCCGTAGCTTCAAGCTGGGAGTTCCACGTCCCGGTGCCACTGAGCCAGACCCCGTTGGAGCACGCGCCTCCCTGGGTCCGAGGCCTCAAGAGCCATTCGGCAGCCCGCTTGGCTGCCTCGGAGGTGTCGATGCTGCGGCCGCACGACGCCAGCCCCAGCAGCACACGTGCAGTGCACCAGGCCACGCGGCGCGGGTAGAAGAAACCATCGGGCTCTTGCAGCGCTTCCACCCCACGAACGAGGCGTCTCCGCTGCGAGGAATCTGAAGCGAGGGACTCGGCTGTAAGCAGCACGCCGGCAACCCAGGTCTGGTGGAAGCGTTCCAGATCCACATCTGCGGCCGGTAGATCGGACCAGCGCTGCGGGTCTATCTGGTCTTCGTCTCGCATTCGCTCGCCAATGCTCTTGAAGTCATCCGTCGTGGCGAGGTTCTTGAGTTCGATGTCGAGCCTCCCGTCGCCATCGACTGACCAGTGGCTACTCAGGAACGCGAGACTCGATGCCGCGTAACTAGATTTTCCGACGTAGTAAAGGGCCTTTGCGGCGAACATCGCCGATGCCGGACTATTCCCCCACGTTGGGTCGAGTTCCTGCTGGTGTTCGATGCGTTGCACGACGGCAGAAAATGCTTCCCATATCTGCACTACGGCAGTTGCGCGCCTCGCCATCCTCTCCTCTGGACGAAAGCCGAGCCGCGTCTGAAGGCCTCGGAGCGCCTCAACCGCTGAAGACGGCGACAATTCTCGAAGGTACTCCAGGACGACATCGTCCGATCCAATAGCTCCTCGGATCGGACCAGATGACCAGCCGCCACGCGCCCCCAGCCACTCGACTAGAAGTCCGCTGAGTGCACGGTGTCCTAGCGAGTACCCATCTCCAACTGGTCGGAGCAGTCCCGGTGTAGCGGCACGCAACGCTATCGAACTTGCACCAGTCAACCGCTCGATCAAGGCAGGCGGGGCCGGGAGGTCGTATCGACTGAGGGATCCACACACCAAAGCAAGCCCCGTCGAGAGACTCTCCGGCAAATCGACTGACGCCTGCTTGGAACTCCATAGTGCCTCGGCCACGTCCCTGATCTCGACACGTGGTTCATGTCGGCTTGCCAACCCGGCGGCGAGCCGCAGGATTCCAAGGTCATCGCCAAATCGCTGCAACAGCAAAGCTTTGGCCGCCGCCTCAAGATCGGGGGCATCGTGTGCCAAAAGGTCTCTTGCAAGTTGAGCCGGCTCCACCAGTTGCGGGTAACAACCTTCGTAGAGTTGGACAGCCACGCTTCCGAACTCTGGCCAGCTCGTGCAAATAGCGTCGATGCTGCCTTGGCTGTGAACGCGCCGTCCTATGTTGAGCGCAGCCAACACGTATCTCGCCATTGTCGGTTGGCTCTGTAGGTCGTCGAGAAGCAACAGATTGGAAGGCTGACCAACTAGGGGGAACAGGAAGGACTGAGAAAAGCCGACGAGTGGCACCGCAACGGAAGAGAGCTCGACAACCGCGGCGCGATCAAAGCGTGCCGCCACCGACTCCATAACCTGCAGAGCCAGCACCGACTTACCACTCCCGCTCGGCCCGATCAGTACAACACCTCGCCCTGGGCCGATGCGACGTCGGAGCTGTCCAAGAGTCGGGTGGGGCACGAAGTCGGCCGACCCCTCGCGCCGCCTCTCTATGACCTCTCCGGCTGCTGAGAGCACCGACTCCCATCCACTTGCCCGTGATCGGTAGTCAGCCATCAGGCTTTCCGCAAACTGGGCTTCGCAGTGACTGGCACCTTCGTAGATTCGCCTCGCGAGCTTGTAGTCGAACAACTCCTGGAACGAGGTTGCGCCACGGTCGAGGGCGTCGATATCGAGCGGAAATAGTGGGATTACGGTGTCAATGACTCCTCGCTCTGGGACACACCGAAGGAACAGCTCAGGGGAGGCGTCTGGAAGGATTACCGCCGTAATGAACTCGCGCTGTAGGTCCGCTATCAACTGCCGCGCCTTGTCAGAACTAGTGGCGGCTCGTCGCCGTAGGAGAACTACTGCGAGCCTCGTTGAGCGCCATGGCTCCACAAGCCGGTAGGAGGCAACCTCCTCGTCCTCGTAGTGCTGGGTCCAGCTCCGACCATCCTTCTCGCCAATCAGGATCCTTGCGACGACCTTTGCAGCGGCATCGGCGATGCCGCCAGTCAGTTGGCTGTCAGCCCAGCTCGCTTCGGCGGATCCGGTTCTGAAGGCCGCGTAAGGCTGCAGTTCGTCACTCATGTCAGCCTCCTGCCCACGACCTCAGCGTAAGTCGTCGGCTTGAGCTCGCCTTGTACTTCCACAAGGTTGTGTTGAAGTGAGAAGTACGGACCCAGGAGATTCGCGAGTTCGTCAACCCCTCCGAGCGCGTTACTCACCATTCTGCTCGCATAGGTCGCGGACGCCGACTCGATGTCTGCCGGATCTGCCAACAGGAACGGACGCCATCTTTCCGCGAAGCGCCGCGCCCGACGACGGAAGGACTCCACCTGAGCGGCGGTAGGAAGAATGGGCGAGGCAGGCGGCAGGCCCGGCTCAAGCCGCACGGTTGTCACGAGCCTTCCCTCAGGTTCGAGATAGCGCGCCCAAGCTTGCGCCACCCGCGGACGGTCCACATTGGAAAATCGGGTTATGAATGCATCCGTGACGACTACGTCGAAGGCGCTCTCAGGTTCGTATTCCAAGACGTCGCCGCACACGACCTCTGGACGGTGCTCAGCGAAGCGTCCATACCATCGACACAGCATCAACGGCGTTTCGCACAGGTCGAGGATCGTCACGCTGGGCTCTGTACCGGCAGTCCGGAATGCGTGCAGGACGTGCGCGTACATGGAATAGTCGGCAGCGCCAGTAATTAACACTCTCGACGCACCCGTCTGCGCTGCCAGACCAAGTTGCTCTATGTAGAATCTGGTGTGCCAGGTAGGTGTCGACACCATGTCGAATACGCGCAAGAACTGCCATATTCCGTGATACCAACTGCAATCCTCAGCATCGACGTGATTGCCGCTACAAAGAACCGGCGCGAGTCTCATGGCAAGCTGCGCTGAGCCAATCATCGGCTCCTCAAGGTGCAGCTCCTTCTCGGGAGAATCGAGATCGATGACTTCCGCGTCGAGGAGGTGATTACGAAGCTCACGGACATACTCAGCATCTTCTTTGCGCCGCGATACACGCCATTCGGTGAACTCCTGCCCTGAGGCTGCTCGACCACGAGTGGCAACGCATGTGAGATGGTCATCCCAGAGCCCGACCTCCAGGCGATCTGTGCTCGACAGGCGGTCTTGCGCGAGGAGGTCCCCGATGTTCAACACCGTCGTCCGAATTCCTGCGGCCATGTCCAGCCGCACGTGGGCTGCGAGACTCGGGTTGTTTCGCGCATGGCGATGCGAGAGCAGAAAGACCCGCTCGATCCTCCGGCCCTCGCGAGCTGCACGGCGGACCTGCTCGTAGTAAGGAGCACGAGGGTTCCAGCTGTCCGGACTGGCGACGACGAAAGTGCAGTAGCCCGACTCTCGAAGGTTCGAGAGCAGGGTATCGGTTGCGTCATCGAACGCTCGCGGAGGGAAGGTGAGTACGTCGGGCTGGCGGTCGGGCTCAAGGTCTCGCAACGAGCGCTGAAGCGCGCCTTTCATAAAGTCATAGAGACATGGTCCGTCGCTCACAAGCTCCCATCCTCCCCAGTGCCGTCCTTGCCTTGAAGCCTAGGCTCCATCTGGCCACCGCTCGAAAGACGCATTTCGCTCAGGCCTGAAGGGTCCAACTACTGGATTTTCACGCCTGTCGGGGCGGCGAGAGGTCATCAGGAAGGCCGGATGCAGGAGTGGGTGTGGAGCGCTGGTGCTTGCTGGCGCGCGATTTGACCGGTGAGAGCACTGAGGGGCACTGGCGGCGTGGTGCTGGCAAGAGTGCCCTGGGTCGACTCGTGGCTAAGCAGCCCGTTCGTACTCATGGATGATGCCGCCCAGGATGTCGCGCCGAGTGATAGGGCCGCTGTGAGTTGTCGCAGCCGGCCGGGGAATCGGCACTCCGAGCTTCAGACCACGGTGTGGACGAGCCTGGGTGTAGTGCCGGACGTGCTCGTCGAGCACCGATTCGAGATGTCGTTGTGAGGCGATCAGAAGATGATCGAGGCACTCCTGGCGGATGGTGCGGACGAATCGCTCGGCATGGGCGTTGGCACGAGGAGAACGGACCGGAGTGCGGATGGTCTCGACACCGATCGAGGCGAACACTTCGCCGAAGCTGGTCGTGAACTATATGTCCCGGTCGCGGACGAGGAAGCGGAACTGCCGACCGGCATCCTCTAGGTCCGAAGCGAAATTGTTGGCCACCTGGGTTATCCATGGGCCGTTAGGGTTGGTGGTGACTCCGAGGACGTGCACGACGCGTCGCTCCAGTTCGATGACGAAGAGCACGTAGTGGCGCTTGAACAGCACGCTGTCGACATGGAAGAAGTCGGTGGCCACGATGCCCTCCGCTTGGGCGGAGAGGAACTGGGTCCAGGTCGGGCGCTCTCCCGGGGAGCCGGTGGGAGGCCATTGCGGCGCAGGACCATGGCGACACTGGTCTTCGACACCGTTACGCCGAGTTTCTTGAGCTCGCCGACGATGCGGAGATAGCCCCACCGGGGGTTCTCCCGGGCCAGGCCGCAGATCAGTTCGACGGTCTCCTCGGGAATGCTCGGACGAGTTATAACCAGAACTTGTGGATGCACCACCTGACCGAGGGCGCGACGTACCTTCCTCTTTGAACCAATCAGAGAAACGCTGGCGGTGGAACGCCGGCGAGGAAGGAACGCCAATGCTGAGAGTACATGTTGAGACGTCCGCGGACGCGGAGCTGTCCACCACGCTGGACGAACTGGTGGCCGAGGGTGCAAGGCGGATGCTGGCCGCCGCCCTGGACGCTGAGGTCGATGCCTATGTGGCCTCGTTCACCGAGGAGCGCGATGACCAGGGCCACCGCCTGGTGGTCCGCAACGGCCATGCCGTGGCCCGATCGCTGGTGACCGGAGCGGGACCCATCGAAGTGCGGGCCCCACGGGTGGACGACCGCCGGGTCGACGAGGTGACCGGCGAGAAGATGCGATTCCGTTCCTCGATCCTGCCGCCGTGGGCCAGGAAATCCCCGAAGGTGGCCGAGGTGCTGCCGCTCATGTACCTGCACGGGATGAGCTCGGGTGACTTCGTCCCCGCCCTGGAGGAGTTCT
>OCTA010004312.1_pt1 | contig 12476 bp, 9 predicted proteins | sample 1538991 | NCBI WGS metagenome assembly OCTA01 (sample SAMEA3539302, study PRJEB22396) | soil metagenome | biome: tundra; feature: field; material: soil | place: USA | collected 2010-05 | depth 0.15 m
GATCCTGTCCACTTTTGACCGCACACAAAAATCCACTTTTGAAAACTACACGACAAGTCTTGAATAAAGCAGTGACAGCGGCGCAAAATTTTGCTCGAATGAAACGCCGTTTTACGTTTAATGGTGACGGTCGGCGGTGGTAATTTGTTTGCCTTGCCCGCGCCAGCGCGTAAAAATCCCCGTTCTAAAAAATGTCGTCGGTTGTCGTATTGTGGATTTGGCTGTGCGCGTATTTGAACTGCGCGGGCTGGGTGCTGTCCGCGTGTCACGCGCTAAACCGGGCCGGCTACGCGGCGGTGCTGGTCGCCGGCGTGGGTGCCTGGTTGGTCTGGAGCACGAAAACCGCGACGCCGGTGCTGCCCAAATTTCAGTGGGGGAAATTCCGCCGCCGTTTTCGCCGGATCTTTCCGCTGGCGTTTTTGATCCTCGCGGCGCTGGCCTTTCTCGGCGGCGCGACCCACCCGGCCAACAACTACGACGCGCTGGCTTATCGCACGCCGCGCGTGCTGCACTGGCTGGCCGCCGGACAATGGCACTGGCTCCGCACGGATTTCCAACGGGTAAACACGCGGACCGCCGGCTTTGAATGGCTCACCGCGCCGCTGTTTCTCTTTGCCGGAACCGACCGGCTGGATTTCCTGATAAACAGCATCAGTTTTTTGCTGTTGCCGGGCCGGTTTTTCGCCGTGCTAACGCGGCTGGGAGTGCGCCCGCGCGCGGCGTGGCATTGGATGTGGCTTTTTCCCGCCGGCTACGGTTACGTTTTGCAGGCTGGCAGCGTGGCGAACGACATGTTTGGCGCGCTGATGGCGTTGACCGCCTTTGAATTTGCCCTGCGGGCGCGGCGGGAACAAAGCGTTTCCTGCCTGTGGATTTCCGGGCTGGCGGTCGCTTTGACGACCGCAGCAAAGGCTTTTAATATTCTGCTGCTAGTGCCGTGGGCCGTGGCCGCCCTGCCGGCATTCAAGATTTTACTTCGCCGCCCACTGGCCTCGGCGGCGGTGGTGTTGTTCGCTGCGGGCGCTTCCATTATTCCGACCGCCGCCTTGAACGTAAAAAATTGCGGCGACTGGACGGGGCTGAAGGCGGAACAACCCATGATCGGCGGCGGCGGCAGATCGCTCCGCCTGCTCGCCAACGTCATCAACCTGCCGCTGGCCAATCTGGCCCCGCCAATTTTCCCGTTCCGCCGGCAGTGGGATCACTTTGTGCAGGACGCGGTGCCGGCCCGCCTGTCCGCCGAGTTGCACGAAAGCATGGAGGCGGGTCTGGCCGAATTCCAGATTCCAGAAATGCAGATCGAGGAATGCGCCGGTCTCGGCGCGGGTTTGACTCTGCTGGTGCTGGCCGTGCTGGTCCGGAAAATTCGCGACGGAAAAATTCAGATGCCAGGTTTTTTCTCGGTTGAGATGCTGGTGCCGCTGACCGCCTGGGCCGGGGTTGGCGTGTTCATGTTCCAAGTTGGCTCGGCTGGTTCGGCGCGTTACCTGGCGCCGTTTTATCCTTTGCTGGTGGCCCCGGTGCTGGCGGGCGCGGACGATTTTTTCCGCCGCCGGCTGTGGCGGAATCTGGCCCTGGCCAGTTTTGCCGTGCCGGTCATGCTGTTGGTTCTATCGCCGGCGCGTCCGCTTTGGCCGGCGGAATCCATCCTGCGCTCGCTGGATGCCGAACACTCAAAAAACTTTTTGCTGAACCGCGCCTGGAGTGTTTATTCCGCCTATTCGCTGCGGGCGGACGGTTTTGAGCCGGTCATCGTCGCGCTGCCTCCGGAGGCCAGCCCGCTCGGTTTCCTGGCCTTTGACGAGCCGGAAACGGGGTTATGGCGGCCATTTGGATCGCGCCGGATCGTGCATTTCACCCACGACGATTTGCCGGCAGCCCTTCGCGCGCGGGGTATCAAATATGCACTCGTCAGCGAATATTTTTTGACGCATCATTGCCAAATGAAACCCGCCGACTGGTTGGGGCGCATGAATGCCGAGCCGTTGCAGCATTTTGAATTCAAGCTGCTCGCCAGCCAGGAACCTCATGGCTGGCTGCTAGTGCGGTTTCGTTGATTTATCATGGCGCAAAGACTGACAGGGAATTTGTCCGTGAACTTGGTTGGTTCAAACCAACAGCCACCCCTTGAAATGCCATCAAAACACATGCCGTTAGCCTTACGACTGGCGGGATGCTGGCTGCTCTGGTCGGCGTGGTGTGCTTTGACCGGCTGGGGCTTGTCGACCGTCAACCAGCTTTCTGGCAGGGGCCATCTGGCGCTGTTGCCGGTCTTGCTTGCGGCAGTCTGGCTCTGGCTGAAAGCCACGGCCTCTACGCGAAATGATTTTCCCAATTTCGCCAAATGGCGCCGGCGCCTAACCCGTCCGCTCCCGTTTTTGTATTTCACCATCGCCGGTCTGTCCCTGCTCGCGGGGATGCTGAATGCCAACCCTTGGAGCATTGATGCGGCAACCTACCGGTTGCCGCGCATGCTTTACTGGTGGTCGGCGCATCACTGGTATTGGATCGGCACCTTGGATCACCGGCTGGATTTCAGCAGCACCGGCTTTGAATGGCAGATGCTGCCGGTCATCGAGTTGACGCACAGCCTTCGGTTGATTTTTCTGCTGAACTGGATTCCGTTTCTGCTTCTTCCTTGGCTGGTGTTTCTCGCCTTTCGTGCCTTCGGGGTAAGGGGGCGGAGCGCGCGGCGTTGGATGTGGCTGTTGCCATCAGGCCACTGTTTCGCGCTCCAATGCAGCGGCCTGCAAAATGACGGCTACGCGGTCAATTATCTGCTCGCGGCGATTGCCTTCGCCGCCTTCGCTTTTCACTCGCGCCGGACGGGCGGACTCTGGCTGGCGCTCTTGGCGGCAGCGCTTTTGACGGGGGCAAAGGTCTCCAACCTCCCTTTAATGCTGCCGCTTGGCGTGCTCTTATTGCCGCTGTTCTTCCGTTTGCCGTGTTTGAACTGGCGGCTGCCCATCATCGGACTCCTGGCTCTTCTATGTTCCTTCGCTCCGCTGGCATTTTTGTCCTGGCAAAAAACCGGCGACTGGACGGGCGACCCGACGGATCAGTGGAGCGTCAAAACTCACGGTGTTGGCGGGGCCGTGGCGGCCAACCTGGTTTTGCTGGTCATGAATGCCACCCAGCCGCCGCTGTTTCCCGGTAGTCGGCAGGTGAACGCCGCCCTGACCGGGTTCAATCACAGTGCCTTCGTTGGCTGGCTCAGGCAGTCCCACCGGGAATTTGAAGATTTTGATTATGGCACAATGATCTATGAAGGTTCGGCGGGCCCCGGTATTGGTCTGGCCGCTTATATTGCGTTTTTGCTGGTGGGACTTTGTTTCGTCAGAACCGTTGTTTTATCTCCCACCCCGGTCGCATCCCTCCCTTGGGCATGGCGGCTGGCACCATGGCTGGCGTGGGTTGCATATGCGGTGTATCTCGCCAAGCTCGGATCGAGCCATTCGCCGCGCATCGCCGCGCCCTATTATCCGCTGCTGATCGTTTCCTTAGTCCGGCTGCCGCGCATGTTTACGGTGGAGAAAAAGAAAATTGCTGGCATACTGGCTGGGTGTGCCGCCGCCATGGCGATTTTCGTGATCATTTTAACGCCGGCGCGACCGCTGATTCCGGTGCAAACCCTCGCCCGCATCACCGGCAGTGCGGCCCTTGGAAAAATTGCCGCTCAATATCATTTTTGGGATTATCTGCGTGATGAGTTTGCGCCGCTGCAGGAAAAAATACCAGCCAACGTGACGCGTGTGGGCCTTGCCGATGCTTTTCTCAACCCTTCCTATGGCCTTTGGAAGCCATTGGCCAGCCGTGTGATTGTGGAACTTGGCCTGCCGCCGGGCCCGCGCGCCCCGATGCCGCCACCGGATCTGGAATACGCTGTGGTCACCACCCGCGGTTTGTCAGAACGGTATGGTATGGGCCTCACCGAATGGCTGGCGGCGGCGGACGGACAGGTGGTTTTTGAATATCCCCGGAATGTGATGCTTGACGCGCACTCCCCGCCCAAATATGAATCTTGGTATCTTGTGAAGCTCAACCTATCCGCCACCGCCAAAGTTAAATCACGCCATGACCCAACCCCCTAAAACACCAACGATCGCCGTCGTCATTCCCTGTTATCAGGAAGCGCTGACCATCGGCAAGGTCGTTGCCGATTTCCGCCGCGAACTGCCGGCCGCGCACATTTACGTCTATGACAACAACTGCACCGACGGCACCGGCGAAATTGCTGCAAAAGCCGGCGCGACGGTTCGCCGCGAAAAGCGCCAGGGCAAAGGCTATGTCGTCGCCTCCATGTTCGAGCAGATTGACGAGGACATCCTCGTGATGGTGGATGGCGATGACACGTATGATGCCGGCTTCGTCCATAAATTATTGGAACCCATCTTGCGCGGCGACGCCGACATGACCGCCGCCACGCGGTTGACGGAACACGAGGAAAAATCCTTTCGCCCGTTGCACACCGCCGGCAACCGCTTGGTCAGCGCCATCATCAACTGGATGTTTCACGCGCAGATCGGTGACATTTTTTCCGGCTACCGCGCCTTCACGCGTGCGGCGGTGCGGCAGATTCCCATCACCGCGCGCGGCTTCGACGTGGAAACGGAACTCACCTTGCAGGCCCTGTATCGCGGGCTGGTCATCAAGGAAATGCCCTCGCACTACCGGTCCCGGCCCGAAGGCAGCTTTTCCAAGCTGAATACTTTCAGCGACGGCTTTCGCGTGCTGCTGAAACTGTTTCTCATCGTGAAATCTTACAAACCGCTGACTTTTTTCGGCGGCGGCAGCCTGCTGCTGTTTGGCCTGGGCCTGCTGGCTGGTGCCCGTCCGGTTTATGAATATGTTGTTCACCACTATGTTTATGCGGTTCCCAGCGCCATTCTGGCGGCATCGCTGATAATGCTGGGCTTTTTCTCGCTCGGCCTGGGCTTGATTTTGAACAGCATCAACCTGCGTTTGCTGGAACTCGAAAAACTCGTTGCCAAGGCATCCGCCCGCCAGTGAACCAGCCTCCTGAACCCATTCTACCCGATGACTTCCTGGCTTAAAGAACCGCAGCTCCTAGGGCAGACGCCCGGCACCGTCCAGTTTTTTGCGACGCAAAAAGCAATCATCCATCAGCGGCCGCTGCTGAAGTGGTGTTATGACGACTGGTATGCGCGGCTGCTGGCGGATGCGCGGTCTGTCAAAGAACCGGGATTGCTGGTGGAACTCGGCAGCGGCGGCAGTTACCTGAAAGATTTGGAACCGGCCATCATCACCTCCGACGTGGAAGCCGGCATCGCCGACCGGGTCATTGACGCGCGCCAGCTTCCTTTTCCCGACGCCTCGGTGAAAGCGCTTTTTTTGACTCATGTGCTTCATCACATTCCGGATGTCCGCGCTTTTTTTGCCGAAGCCCAGCGGGTTTTGGTTCCCGGCGGAGTGATCTCGATGATCGAAGTGGCGCACACTCCGTTTGCCCGCTTCTTTTTTAGAAATTTCCACCACGAACCGTATCGCGATGAATGTCAGGAATGGTCGTTCGCGCAAAATGATTCCATGATGGATTCCAACCAGGCGCTGTCGTGGATGGTTTTTGCCCGCGACCGGGCGCAGTTTGAAAAACTTTATCCGCAATTGAAAATAGAGACGACCGCCTTTTTGCCTTGGCTGGCCTATCTGGTTTCGGGCGGAGTCACCATGCGGAATTTGATTCCGGGCTTCCTGACCCGCCCGATTCAGGGCATGGAATATTTGCTGTCGCCTTTGGCCCCGGCCTTTGCTTTGCACTGGCACATTTGCGTAAGAAAATCCGCCGCGCCGGCACCCGCCCGATAAACGCGCCGGTTTTCTTCGCTCAATCAAAGAATGATTCTGGCAATAATCTGGATCCTGCTCTCCGCGTGGCTGTGCGTGGTGGGATGGGTCTTGTCCGCGCTGCATGAACTGAACGGCCCCGGCTATTTGTTGGCGCTGGCGGTGACGGCAGCGGGCGGGGTGGTGTTCCATAAACATTGGTGGCCGGCCGGCGGATTTCGCCTGCCAAACTGGCGAAAATTGTGGCGGCGTTTTCGAAGGCCCGCGCCTTTGATCATTTTATCCATTGCCGTGTTAAGCCTCGCGGCGGGACTGGTTACGGCTCCGGAAAACGGCGACAGCAATGCCTACCGCGTTCCGCGGGTGCTGCACTGGTTGTCCGCGTCCGGCTGGCACTGGATCCGGACGGAGGATTCCCGCCAGAACATCACCGGCTGCGGCTATGAATGGCTGTTTGCTCCCTTGGTGTTGCTGACGCGCGGCGTCCGGTGGATTTTTCTCCCCAACCTCATTGCCTATTTTCTGCTGCCGGGCCTGCTGTTCGATTTTTTCCGGCGGATGAAAATGGAATCGCGGGTGGCCTGGTGGTGGTCCTGGCTGCTGGCTTCCGGCTGGTGTTACACCATGCAGGCATATTCCACGGACAATGACAGTCTTGCCACGGTTTATGTTCTGGCGGCGCTGGCTTTTGCGCTGCGTGCCCGCGAAGAAAAAAAGTTTGGCTGGCTGTGGCTGTCCTTGCTGGCGGCTTCAGTTTTATCTGCCGTCAAGCCCACCAACCTGCCTTTGTTGTTGGTGTGTTTTGTTGCTGTCTGCCCGTCGTGGCGGCTGCTGCTGTCTCGTCCGCTGGCCTCGTCCGCGCTCGCCGTGTTTGGCGCGCTGGCTTCATTTCTGCCGATGGCCTTTTTGAACTGGCAGCATACCGGATCATGGAAGGGGTATTTGCACACGTCTGGTCCGGTGGTCTGGTGGCAGTGGGGACCGGGGCAGGAACTGACGTCGCCATTTTGGGGCATCGCCGGCAACGCCTTTTATCTGGTCGTCCAAAATCTGCTGCCGCCATTCTTCCCTTGGGCTCCGGCTTGGAACCAGGCCATGCACCATTTTTTGCAGACCCCGCTAGGCGCTCACTTCACCTCGTTTGAATCGTTCGGAAGACTGAACCGGTCCGTCAGCCCGGTTTCCGCCGGCATCGGTCTCAATGTTGTCCTCGTGATGCTGGTTTCCATTTTCTCGCTCCTCAAATTTCGCGGCATGGTTTTGCCTTTGGCCCGGCCCGTCATTTGTAACTGGCTCCGCTGGACACCGTGGCTGGCACTGCTCCTGTTCATGGCCAAGGTTGGCGCTTGTCAAAGCGCACGGTATCTTGCTGCTTATTATCCGCTCCTGCTGCTGGCGCTGTTATTGCAGCCGGGCATGGCGACCTTGGTTCGCCGGCGTTGGTGGCAACGGCTGGTCTTACTGCTCATGACCGCCACGCTGGCGTTCATGAGTTATGACTGCGGCCGCACTTATATCCCCTCGTCGGTATTTGCCCGCCTACAGGCCGGTCCACGCCCCGGCTTCTTGAAAGTATTGGATGGCTATTATCAGACGCGGCTGTCCGTTGCCGCTTACTGGGAGTTTACCAGCCGCCATTCTGCCGACAAAGCCGTGGTTGGCTATTCCACGATTTGTGGTGGCCTTGAGCCGGGCATGTGGCGGCCTTGGGGACATGGCCGGGCGGAACGCATTCTGCCGGATGACTCTCCGGAATGGGCGCGCTCGCGGGGCATCCAGTATGTTTTTGTTGAGGATGCCGCCTTGAACGAAACGCATGAAACCATCCAACAATGGCTGGAACGCTTCCAGGCCACGCTGCTGGATCAAATGACCTTCGCCACCGATCCGGGAGCGGCGCGCACGCATTTGTATTTTGTCCGTCTCGCTGCGTCCGGCGAACCGGCTGCCTCGCCGACCACGCCGGAACTGCCAAAGTGAAATGCTCGGCAAAAAACCTGCGCTCGCCAAAACCGCCCGACATTGATTATCCTGCCAGTTCATGAGCGAACCTTTGCAACTTACGATTCTCATGCCATGCCTGAACGAGGCGGAGACGATTGCGCGTTGTATTGAAAAGGCGAAGCTCGGCATCGAGCGCGCCGGCGTGTCCGGCGAGATCCTCATCGCCGACAATGGCAGTACCGACGGCTCGCAGGCCATCGCCGAAAAACTCGGCGCCCGCGTTGTGGCCGTCAAAGAGAAAGGCTACGGCAACGCCCTCCGCAGCGGCATCGCGGCGGCGAATGGCAGATACATTCTCATGGGCGACGCCGACGACAGCTACGATTTTTCCGAGGCCGACCGGTTCGTCAAAAAATTCCAGGAAGGCTACGACCTCGTCATGGGCTGCCGCCTGCCGATTGGCGGCGGCACGATCATGCCCGGCGCGATGCCGTGGAAAAACCGCTGGATCGGCAATCCCATCCTCTCGTTCATCGGCCGCCTGTTTTTCAAATGCCCCGCGCATGATTTTCACGCCGGGCTGCGCGCGTTCACCAAGGAGGCGCTCGAAAAAATGGAGTTGCAGACCACCGGCATGGAGTTTGCCTCCGAAATGGTCATCAAGGCCACGCTGAAGCAGTTCAAAATTGCCGAGGTGCCCATCACGCTGCACAAGGACGGCCGCTCGCGCCCGCCGCATCTCAAGCCGTGGCGTGACGGCTGGCGGCACTTGCGCTTCATGCTGCTTTACTCGCCGCGCTGGTTGTTTCTCGTGCCGGGGTTTTTTCTGTTCATGCTCGGCTCGGGTTTGGCCGCGCGGCTCTCGCTGGGAGATTTCCGTGCCGGCGGAATCGCGTTCACTGTCGGCACGCTTTCAGTGGCCAGCATGACCGTCATTGTCGGTTTCCAGCTCGTGGCCTTCGCCTTCTTCGTCAAAGTGTTTGCGATTGCGGAAGGGCTTTTGCCGGACGATCCCAAACTCACGCGGGTTTTCAAAATTTTCACGCTTGAAAAAGGTATTTTGTCCGGCGTAGCGGTGCTGATTGCGGGCATCGCCTTGCTGCTGCGGGCGGTCTGGATCTGGCATCAAGCCCACTACGGCCCCCTGCCGGACACGGGCGAAAACCTGCGCCGCGTGATCCCGGCCACCACGCTCATCGTCCTCGGCATCCAGGTGGTTTTTTCCAGCTTTTTCATGAGCGTGCTCGGCTTGAAAACCGTGACGCGCACGCCGCCCCAGCTGGATGATGAAGGGGTTGCCAGCCGAAAACGAACCCGCTAACCTGACCGCAAGTTTTCATGACCTCTATTGACAGCGCGCTGCAACGCTGGCGCATCGCCCAAGCAGTGCGACACGTCGCGCCCGGCGCCCGCGTGCTGGACATCGGCAGCAGCGACGGTGTGATGTTCCGGGAACTGGGCAACAAGCTCGGCAGCGGATTGGGCGTTGATCCGACGTTGAAAGCCAACCGGGATCTGGGCCGCATCCAGTTCAAGGCCGGATTCTTTCCAGATGCCATCCCCGCCGGCTGCGAGCCGTTTGATGTCATCACCATGCTGGCCGTGCTGGAACATTTTCCGGACGACGCCTACGCCGGCCTGGGCGCGAACTGCGCGAAATTTCTGAAGCCCAAGGGCAAGATCGTCATCACCGTGCCCTCGCCGTTGGTGGATCACATTCTGGTCGTCTTGAAATGGCTCCGGTTGATTGACGGCATGTCCCTCGAAGAGCATCACGGCTACGACACCAAGCGCACGCAGACCATTTTCCAACCGCATTTCCGGCTCGTCCGCCACCAGCGGTTTCAACTCGGCTTGAACAACCTGTTCGTTTTCGAGAAAGTCTGAATCCCCCAGCGCGCTCAAAACTCCAATTTATCCGTTGCCAGCGGACGGCAAACCAGGCCCGCCGCCGCGTTCGGTGAAAAATCCGGCGCGGGATTTTGATGCATCAAACTCACGAGGCTGTCGCTGCGGAAATTTAATTTTAGTCCGCAGACCTCGGCGGATTTCAGGCCCAGCCAGACCAGCCGCCACGGCAGCGGAATGAACGTCACATTTTTTTTCAGCCCACGGGCGATCTCCAGGAGCAATTGTTTGAACGGCCACGGCTTTTCGTTTGCCGCCGTCAAAATTGGAGGTGTCAGCTTGATTTGCTCCGCCGCAAATTTCCCCATAAACGCGCACAAATCCTCATGGTGAACGAGGAACTGAATCATTGAACCGTCGCCGATCAGGGGGATGATGGAGGCTTTGCGGACTTGTGTGACCAGCTTGCCGAACATCCCGCCCGGCCCGCTGCCATAGACCAAACCTGGACGAATGACGAGCGCGCCGTGCGCGAGCGCGATCTTCTCAATTTCCAGTTTGGCCTTGCCATAGAGTGAACGGCACCCGTCGTAGGCGCTGATGCTCGAGAGGCAGATAGTTTTTATCACGCCCGCCGCCCGCGCCGCGGCTAACAATTTTTCCGTGCCCGCCACGTTCACCGCGCGAATTTCGTCCAGACGCAACGGCTGGAAATCGTAGGCGCAATGCACCAAAGTATCCACGTCTGCGAGCGAGGCGGGAGAAACTTCTTCGCCGAGCCGGAATTTCACCGCGCGCATCCCCGGCCGGGGCCGGCGCGTCAGTTCCAGGATTTCCCAGCCGTTCGCAGCAAAATAATTTTTGACGCAGCCGCCGACGTAGCCATTGCTGCCGGTAATCGCGCAAACTTTCTTCATGGAGTGTCGGGTCAATGGATTGTTGGATTTATGGATGAATGGATTCTTAGGGTGAACGGTGTTCGCATCAATCCGGTAATCCAAGTATCCATAAATCCATTTTTTGCTTCACGCCGTTTCCCAGCCGATGCGGTGGGCGTTGGCCATGACGGAAAAAGTGATCGTGGTGCCCGGAATGCTCGGCAGCACGGAGGCGTCCACCACATGCACGTTGGACCAGCCGTGCGGGCGGCCCAGCACATCGCTTTCAAATTTTCCCGGCTGTGCGCGCATCGGCAGCGAGCCGCCGGAGTGATAGCCGCGTCCCGGCTTTTCAAATTGCAGCATGGGTGGCAGGACGAGACCGCCAAGCCGGCGCGCCTGGCCGAGCATTTCGCGCATGACTCTATTGACCACGTTGCGCGCTTTTGGATTTGGCACCACCGCCGCGTGAAGCCGGTCTCTGGCGCCTTCGTGCTGCAACTTGAGTTCAATTTGTTGGGAGTCATTTGAATGCATGAAGCCTTGCACGATCAGCAGCCGGTCCTCCAGTTGCGGCGCCAGGAATTTGAACACTCCCAGCGTTTTCTGCGCCGCCGCGCCGATGAGATCGCTGTAGGTATAAATCTGCAGATGCACGGTGTGCGGGCTGATGTCCGGGCGGTTGAGTTCAATGAAGATCTGGCTCAAGGTGTAAAGCGCCTCGGAGCGCACGTCGGGCGTGCGCCGTCCCATCACAATTGGGAAAAGAAAATACTGACTGTCGCGCAGCCGCAACGGCTGGTCATATGCGTCTTGTGACCGCAACAGAATCTGTGCCGTTGGGACGACACCTGCCGCCAGATAGGCGCGATCGGCCTCAAACAACAGCGGTTCCCGCGTCCGGCGGTGGAAGCCTTCAACCCGAACATTCCCGGAATTCTCGCGCAGCCGGGTGACAATGACGTCGCGTTGATACGAAAAGTTTTTTTGCGCGCGCAATTCGCGGACAGTGTCGGCGGAATTGTAAATGCAGCCGTAGGGACAGCCGGTCATGCACAGGCCGCACCGGTTGCAGCCGGCGCCGCGCGGGGTGTCCGCCGCGCGCACCGCAACCCGGGCGCGACCGACCCACCAGCCCCGGTTACGCAGAGCGGTGCGGTGCCTTTGGAGATTGCCCAACAGCAATTCCGCCTGCCGACTCCCTTGAAGGCCCTGCGGGTTTTCGCAGTGCAACGGAAACAATTCCTCCAGATCGTCGCGCTGTGCGGCGAGGCCGGTGAAGGCCAGCACGGCGCGGTAATGTCGCTCCAGCTCGGCATTTTTCACCGGCCAGTCGGCAATGTCTTCGTCGCGATGCGGCAGCATGGCCGCCCCCCAGGCATTGCTGAGGCCACCGAGTGCCAGCGACGGGCAGAGGCCGGTGCCGTGTTCGGTCCGCGGGATGTTTTCCTCGGTTGCCGCGTAGGGATAATCGGATCCGAACACGAGCTTGGTGGGCAGCCCGGCCGCACCAATTTTGACCGCGCCGCGCAGCAGGGCGCGATCAGCCGCCGTCCATTCGGCGGGCTGGCTGGCGGCGAGCTGACGGACAATTTCTGCCCGTTCCGGTTCCAATTCCAGACCGGCATCCAGCATGACCACTTGCGCCCCGCGCGCGAGCAGAGCTTTGGCACAGGCAACTCCTGCTGGACCGGAACCGATGACATAGTGCATGATTTTTGTGGGCCCTATGAAAGCAAAGCAATCCCAGACTGCAAGCGATATAATTTCGCAGATGACTCGATCTTAATTGTCGCCGCCATTTTAATCTGCGCTGTAACATGAGCAATTGCGGTCAAGCACGAGATGAGGGATTGCGGTTTCATGTGATTGGGTTTCCGCGGATTTTTTTGGCTGCCGCTTCTTACATCGCTTATTTTGCGCCGGCCCGCCTCCAATCTTGACGCCGCTGGCATGGCTGGCATGATATGCACCCAATCATCATGCACGAATCTGTCATCG
>OCTA010004313.1_pt1 | contig 12476 bp, 11 predicted proteins | sample 1538991 | NCBI WGS metagenome assembly OCTA01 (sample SAMEA3539302, study PRJEB22396) | soil metagenome | biome: tundra; feature: field; material: soil | place: USA | collected 2010-05 | depth 0.15 m
GCTTTGGCTTCGATAAAGCGGAAGACGCCGCTTCGAATGTCGATCATCAGTACGCCCGAAAGCGACTTATCATCTTTTGCGGGGATGAAAGCGACTGCGCGATGTTCTTCTAACCGCCGAATCGGGCGAGCCCACACCTGCTCCATAAGGCGATTGATAATCTCGATGCCTGTTAAATCGCCTTTATGAACGGTGCGATCAAAAGTTTGCCCGGCAAAGGCTTTGCCATGAAGACTGCCATCTGGATTACGATCGAAGAAACATCCGATTTCGTTTTCCAGCTCCCGTATACGCTCAATCGCTGTTGTAACGAGCGTCCAGGCTAGTTCCTGGTGTGACAGCCATTTGCCACCTTCAATGGTGTCCATAAAATGCCGCTCGACAGAGTCCCCGGCGTGTAAGGCGACGTTGTACCCGCCCTGTACCATGCGGGTACACCCGCATTTTCCAAGTAACCCCTTGGTTGCGATAACGACGTTCAAATCTGGATTGGATCGATAAGCATGAAGAGCCGCAAACAGCCCCGCACCCCCGGAACCGAGAATGAGAATATCGGCTTTCGCACGTTCGATTTCCATAAAGCGGCCTCAGAACACGCGCGAAAGAAATACGAAAGCGATGATCGCGGAAACTCCCACCGCCAACGTCGCCAGTTGTTTCTGAACGTCGTGCCAGTTCATATTCTCAACGACAAGCAGCCGAAGCCCGCCAAACATATGAACGGTGAAGAAGAAAATAAGCAGTGTTTCCGCCCACTTTACGAGTGGTTCCTCGGTCCAGCGAAAAAATCCGTTAAGCCGTTCGCCATCGCGGATAGCAAGGCCCAACACTAAGAAGTGCAGCGGCAGGAACGCCGCCAGCGCAAGGCCTGAAATGCGATGGATCATCGCCGCCAGCCAAAGAAGATTTAATCGATACCCGCGCCCGTGAAAGGTCATGCAAACACCACTGCGTAGACCGCGCGCAGCCCGAGGAGCACCAGGACTATACCGAATCCGCCAGCGAACGTGTTTGCGGCGGCGCCTTTCAGCGGCGACCATTCGACAAAGATATTGCGTATTCCGATTGAGGCATGAATCGCTGCGGCAAAAACGAAAGCACCATAATAAACAGCCCAGACAAAACTACCGCGGGTGCGCTGGAGAATGTCAGCCGCGGTCAAGCCTTTATGGGTCGCGTAAAAAATCACCATCAAATGGATGATGACCATGGGGAAAAGCACGACGGCGGTACCGCGTTGCCAGACATAGGCACGGATATTCATGTCTTCAAAGTTCCATTAAGGTAAGCCTGCGTCGTTTTGCGTTTGAGCCCGGCGATCGAGCGCGTGGGATTTAGACCCATGGGGCAGTGTTCCTGACAGGATTGATGCGTGTGGCAGGTATGACAGCCGCCGCTTTCCGAAATCGCACGAAGGCGCTCTTTGTTATTAACCTCACGAACATCATTGACGAGCGTCCAGGCACGGTTGAGCGCGGCGGGGCCCAGATAATCTTGGTTCCAATGGACTACGTCACACGCGGAATAGCAGACGCCGCAATTGATGCATTCGATTGCGGCATCCACCGAAATACGTAACGCATCATCTGGCTTGATGCGCTGAATCTCGTCATTCCGCGTGGTCGACGATTCGAAGGCACCTTTTGCCTTTTGCCACTTCTCAAAGAAGGGTGACATGTCGGTCGTGAGGTCCTTGATCACTGGCAGGTTTGCGATCGGCCCGATTCTAATCTGCCCATCTTGTATTATTGCGGACACGCGGGTGCGGCAGGTCCAGCAAGGCCGACCATTGATGGTCATCGCGCAGGAGCCGCACATGCCCACGCGACACGCGAAGCGGTACGACAGGGTCGGGTCAATATTGCGCTGAACCCACGTGACCACGTCTAAAATGGTTTGGTTTTGGAGGGAAGGAACCTGATAGGTCCGATATTCGCCAACGTCCGTTCCTCGCCAAAGGGATACAGTCAGTTCTGTCGAACGGCCTGAAGGCATGCGCAAACTCGCTGTTAAGCCGGAAGAATAACATAACGCAATTCGCGAGCAGCCAAGCAAAATAACGCGTCCTGGCCTCCTTTAAAGGGATGGCTCTTTGGGGATATGGGGCGAACTCGGCAGGGGCCAAGACGACGCTTTAAAAAACGCCATGATTTCAATGTATTTTCATTCCAGAAGGTGAGGTCTGTTCCCACGGTTTCAATTTTCCCAGGAACCGGCAGGCGTGGCCGCTACCTCAATTCTAAATCAGGTGGAGAGCAAATAGATCGGGCTCGACCAGGTGCGGTGTCCATCTTCCTGCTGAACACGCACATAGAGCCGCATTTCCGCGCCGTCTTTGCGCTTGATTTTACGGTGGTGAACTACGCTTCTTTCGGCCATGACATTCGGCAGGCGCTGAAGTGTCGCCGCTCGTTCCAACCCGCCGGCATCAAACACCATTTCTTCCAGTCCAATATCGGCGATTGCCACGTTCGACGCAATCGGTTTGGTCGAGAAGTCAATCCGGCCGGTATTCTTCTCCAACCAAAGGTCGATGGCGCCGTAATTGCCGGTAGTCACCGCCTTCCAGCTCAGCGTCGTGCGATCCTGGTGCCGAATCCCGCGATCAAGATTCCAGTTGTTGATCATGCTTGCGCGCTCGATCGCGTTATCGCTGATGGTGAGAGAGCCATCCCAGTTAGTAGTGCGGGCGCGGCCGCGATATTCAGCTCCCCGATAGCCGAGGCGAATGCGGGTCCCGAGATCGCTTGCCCGGTAAGGACGCACGGTTTCAATGAGATCCACGCCATTGAATATATCGACGCGCTCAATTGGCGCCGAACCGATCGCTTCGACGTGCAGTTCGACATCGTCGGAAGTTACTCGGGCAATGTCGCCCATCATCAGCAAATGACTCCTCTTGGCCACGGTGGAATCGAATGCCGGGTCGCGGTTGAAAATCCCCACTTCTTCTGGCAGGCGGACCGTCACGTTTAAAATCATTCGATTGCCGGTCGTTGCATAATGATGCCGGCGGCGCATAGCCTCGAAGATTGTCTCACGATTCAGTCGGGGGGTGACAAAGCAAGTCAAACCACCCTGGCTTCCAAAAAACGACGCGCCCGGATAGCAAGCGCCGGGGCGTCCTTTGTGGCCGTCGGAGTTGGCGACAATGCCGACCCGGTAACCCTTCTCGAAGGCATCGCGCACGATCCAATCGAATGTGCCCCAGGCAGAGTGCACCTCGACAGCAGTCTCCAGCTGAGCGTCATGGGCATAGTGGATGTCGGCATAGCGTCCGCCGATATGGGCCACGACGACGCAATCCTTGCCTTTGAGCTTATCAAACAGCAGATGGGCGGTATGGGCGTCGGCGCCTTCGTCAGTCATGTTGGCCAAATCGGTAATCTGCGCATGCGACGACCGATGGATCGTTTCGCCCTCGCGCAAGTAGTGGATGTTGCGATCGCCGCCGACGGCCGTATTGGCTGACCATTCGTATCCCGGGATACAGACGAACTGCCCGGGTCGATCGAACTCGTGCGACAAACGGTTCAACTCCTTCCAGAAGTCTCCGGTGATCTGGAAGTCGTTGCCCTGATGACCCATGACATCAAGAAACGCCTTGTCGCGTCCGAACTCGAAATATTCGCGGGCAGAATTGGTGCCGAGCGTTTCGTTGGACTGGCCATGGGTATCTCCCCAATAATGCACAAGCTCAGCGTCGGGCGGGGCGACCCGCAGGGGATTCGAACGGCAGAGTTCATTGTCGCGCTCATCAAGGATTCTGATGGTGAAGTCGCCAGGCTCAACGATTTTTAAATCAGTGATATTTGCAGAAAAATTTCCGAGTTTGATGTGTATCGCTTGAGGCAGCCCTTCAATTTGAGCGGAACTGTTAAGTTGTACCTTTGCATCGACGACGTTGGACGGGTTACCCCACTTGTCATTGGCCTTGATGGCAAGCCGAAATGACTCGCCGACGCGGACCAGCGTTGGAAGGATGGCGTGCCATTGCACAGGCGGGCCTGGGACGATTGCAATCTTGGGACTCTCGGGCAGCGCCACGTAATCATACGTTGCGATAGGGTCTGCCAAGACACGAAACTCAAATTCGCTTTCACAGTAGGTCTGCACCCGGATTCCGGGCGATCCGAAACGGCGATCGCCGAGCCGGATGCTGATCGTGTCTCCCGGCGCGAGAAAATATTTGACCACGCCAATATAAAGCGACCGACTCCAGGGCCGGATATTGCGTTTGAATTCCCATTTGCATTCGAGCGTCGCGCCGTTCGATGCTTCGACGGTTGTATAGCCGGGCGCCTTCGGATCGTCGAACTGGACTGGGCCGAAATCCGTCGCGAAGCGAAAGCCGATCTTAATCGAGCCGGTGTCATCGATACCGAACGCTCCGGCGGTGTAGGTCAGCGTGAACGATTGATACGAACCCGCTTCGAACGAGCCAGATGGCTGGAGAGTCGCGAACCCCATGAGGTCCGGGCGGTAGTCTGAATAGGGCATTTGCGATTGACGCCTTGATCAAAGGGTATGATAGACGGCCCTGCGTTAGGTCGACGATAACACTATTCGAGATGAGCTCCGCTGGCACCAATTGATAGCGATCATGCGCCCGGTGCAACTACGCACAAGTCGCATATTCAAGTGGTTTCCGGCTGGGCCGAATTTATTGCGCGACAGTTCCGGCTGCTTGGATCAACGGCACCCATTTGTCGACTTCCGCACTGACGAGCTTTGCAAGCGCCTCAGGCGTTCGCTGTTCGGCCGACGGAACGTCGGCGCCGATTTCCGAAAGCCGTTTTGCGACGGTCGGGTCTTGCATAGCTTTCTGAACGAGAGCGTTGATTTTAAGAACGATCGGCTTAGGCGTGCCTTTCGGCAGGAACAACGCCGTCCATGCGATGGTTTGGAGTTCGGGCAAGCCAGCCTCATTTGCCGATGGGACGTTCGGTATGGATCGAGCACGCTCAGGGATCGTGACGACGATGCCATTCTCGCCGCCCGACAGAATGTGCGGCGTGGCGGTAACAACCTGATCGAACATTGTGTCGATCTGTCCTCCAAGCAAATCATTCGTTGCTTGCGAAAGGCCACGATATGGCACATGCCGGGCGTCAGCTCCGGTGAGGTGGTTGAAGAGCAATAGTGTCAGATGCGAGATCGATCCGACGCCGGCGCTCCCCATAGTCATCGCACCTTTGTTAGCTTTAGCATACGCGATGACGTCGTTGAGTGTGTGGACCGGGAGCGCCTTTTTCGTCACCAGGACCATTGGTGTGCTGGCAACCAGAATTACCGGCTCGAAATCCGTTCGCGGATCATATGACAGATTCTTATACATTCCGACGCTGGCGGCGTGCGTGCCGAGGTTACCCATCACCATGGTGTAGCCATCCGGAGCGGCCCTCGCTACACGTGCCGCGCCAATCGTGCCACCAGCGCCCGTCGTATTTTCGACAATGACCTGCTGACCGAGTATGGGGCTGATGTATTGCCCCACGATCCGCGCAAGAATATCCGTTGGTCCTCCCGCGCTAAACGGCACGACCATCGTAATTGCGCGCGTGGGGTATAGCTCCTGAGCCTGTGCATTCCAGGTGGCGCACGCTAAGACCACTGCGACGGCGACATAGCGAATGATACGAAGATTTATCATTTTCCCTCCCATGTGCCCCCTCGATGAAGGGATCGATGCTCAATCGGGTTTAGCCCGTTTCGGCCTCTTCCCACGAATCTATCAGGGCGGGACATCGTGTCAAAGCGTCATTGCTGCGGTAGGATGATCATGGCCCCAAGCTTCAGCAAGGTGTCATCTACGTTTATGCACCCACCATGCGAATGTGTCTCTGCATTCCAATAACCGTAGGATGGAGATGGAGGCAGAATGGGTAAGTATCGTCGAGTCGAACAAATTAAATGAGGAGATCACATGAAATATCTTCTCGTCGCCATTGGAATTGTCTTCGCGTTACCTGCGGTTGCGTATCCCGATCGACCGATCACATTTATCGTTCCGTTCGCTGCCGGCGGTGATGCGGACCTTGCGGGACGCAATCTTGCCGCGGCGGCACAGGGTTTGCTGAAGCAGCCGGTTGTTGTCATTAATAAGGCTGGCGCGAGTGGAAGCATCGGCTCCCAGCAAGTCGAAAACGAGTCGACGGACGGATACATGCTCCTCGTGGCGCGCGTTGGCTCGAATGCAGTGCTGCCGGCACTGCAGAAGAATCTCTCATACAAATGGAACGACTTCACGTTCATTGGTCTACTCGAACTGAACCCCGTGGTTTGTGTGGTGCATCCCGCTTCGCCTTACAAGACACTTGATGATCTCGGACGCGCGCTTAAGGCTCAACCGGGCAAGCTCAACTACAGCTCGTCGGGAATCGGGACGATATTGCATCTCGGTCCGCAGCTCCTGTTTCAGGCATTCGGAGTGGCCGGAGATGCGGCTACGCACGTGCCGTACAAGGGCGGCAGCGAAGCAGCGCTCGCAGTCCTATCGCGCACCGTGGACTTCAGCTGCGGCAATCTAACGTCTGAGATTGGTCTCATCCGGGGCGGGAGCTTGCGCGCGCTCGTTGTGACCACGCCTGAACGTGTGAAGGATATTCCTGATGTACCTACGGCACGCGAGGCTGGTTATCCGCAGCTCGAGACGATCGTCGGTTGGAGCGCTCTTTATGGTCCGCCGAAGATGGACCCCGTAGCGCTCGCAAAATGGACGGAGGTGCTCCGGCGGGTTGCCAATGATCCTGTGTGGATCGCGGGAGAGGAGAAAATCGGCAGCATCCCGCGAATCTTGCCGCCGCGGGAAACCGAAGCTTTTGTTGCCGATCAGTTCAAGGTGTATGAACAACTCGGTAAGCAGCTCAACCTGGAACTACACTAGGCCAATGACATCTCGACATCGCGGCGCCGACACGCTCGTGAAGGCAATGGCAAGCGCCGGCGTCCGGCGCATATTCACGCTCTCGGGCAACCACATCATGCCGATCTTCGATGCCGCGTTTGACGCCGGTATCGTGCTCATCCACACGCGCCATGAGGCGGCGGCCGTGCATATGGCCGATGCGTGGGCGCGATTGACGGGCGAGCCGGGCATCGCGCTCGTCACGGGCGGGCCCGGTCATGCGAACGCGTTGGGCGCACTCTATACCGCGGCGATGGCCGAATCGCCGGTGGTGCTGCTCTCGGGACATGCGCCGAACAACCAGCTCGGCATGGGCGCATTCCAGGAGATGCGGCAAGCGGATATCGCCGCCCCGCTTGCAAAGGCGGCATTCACGAGCGCACGTGCGGGCGATGTCGCGCGAGATTTTGTGAGGGCAATCCGTGAGGCACGCTCGGGGCGCCCCGGGCCGGTGCACCTGAGTCTGCCGACTGATTGCCTCGACGACGAGGCGGGCATGGAGAACGTGCCGCGCGCCGAAGCCTTTTTCAATGATGCAATGGCACTCGATGTCAGCGTAGCCGACGGAATGCTGGAACAGCTGCGGCGTGCGCGGCATCCGCTGATTCTCGCAGGCCCAGCGCTGATGACGCGGAAGGGTCGCCAATCTACTGCCAGGCTCCAAGAGGTTTTGCAGATTCCCGTCATCGGGATGGAGAGTCCGCGCGGCATCGCCGATCCTAGTCTCGGTGCGTTTGCGCAGATCCTGGCGCAAGCCGATTGCATTCTGCTTCTCGGCAAGCGGCTCGACTTTACGCTCAAATTCGGCAAACCGCCGGCATTCGATGCGCATTGCGAATTTCTGCAAATCGATGCCGAATCCGAAGAAATTGAACGGACGGGTCGCGCGGTGCATGCGCGATTGTCTGTGAGCGCGCTCGCTGAGCCGTTCGCGGCGGCGGAAATGCTTGCGCGCTGCGCGCAAGCTAAGCCGGCCGCAAAGTGTGGTTGGCTCGGGGAGACCCAGGCGGCGATCGGGTATCGGCCGGCAGAATGGGATACTGCAAAGTCGGGTCAATCTGACCGCATTCATCCGGTAGAGGCGCTGCGTCCGTTACAAGCAATCCTCGATGGGCACCCGGATTCTGTATTCATCTCAGACGGTGGGGAATTCGGCCAATGGGCGCAGGCATGCCTTAGCGCGCCGAATCGCATCATTAACGGTGTTGCAGGCTCGATCGGAGCGGCGCTGCCCTTCGCCCTCGCTGCGCGCATTGCCAAGCCGGATGTTCCGGTGATCGCCGTAATGGGTGACGGCACATTTGGTTTTCATCCGGCAGAAATCGATACGGCCGTGCGTTACGGATTGCCTTTTGTATGCGTTGTAGGCAACGACTCGCGCTGGAACGCGGAATATCAGATCCAGTTGCGCGAATACGGACGCAGTCGTCTCCACAGCTGCGAGCTTCTGCCCACGCGATACGACCGCGTGGCGATCGCTTTCGGTGGGTATGGGGAGTTGGTGACGAGTGTGAAGGAGGTAGGGCCGGCGGCGCATCGTGCAATGATGTCTGGCCGGCCCGCTTGCATCAACATTTTGATCGAAGGACTCGCGGCGCCCAGCCATCAATAGGTCAGAATGGTTGTAGACCGGCCCGCGCCACAAGCGGTGGATCAATATATTCGACGGATCAGTATGATCCAGCAATAAACGGCCCGGACGGCGCAAGCTTAATCGACCCCATATGCTCTGGGAGATAGGTCAAGAATGGCATGATGGGGCCTTATCGGGAAATTAGCGGTGCGCACCATGCGACCCAAACACTCTTCGACATGCTTGGGCCAAAGTCGGTGTCGGTCAACGGTTACTCGACTTTGATATTCAGTTCGTGCACCAGTCGCCGATATTTCTCATAGTCATCGTGCACAAGTTGCGCGAATTGTGCGACGGTACCGCCGACCGGCTCCTGCGCGGCTTGTATTAAATTGTTGCGAATTGTTGGGTCTTTAAGCGCTTTGTTGATCTCATCATTGAGGCGATTGATGATCGGCGCCGGCGTCCCGGCCGGCACGAACACGCCTAGCCATTGCGTGATCACGAGGCCTTTAAAGCCCGCTTCCTGATAGGTCGGAACATCCGGTAGACTTGGTGAACGCACTTCGGTTGATTGCGCCAAGATGCGCAGCCCGCCTGCTTTGTATTGCGGAATGACAGGAGAAGAGCCGAGGGAGCCGATCTTTACATGGCCTGCAATTAGATCGGTGATGGCTTGGCCACCGCCGCGATACGGAATGTGTTCGAGTTTGATGCCGGCAAGCTTTGCGAACCATGCCGCGGTCATATGCTGTTGTGAACCCGCCCCCGATGTTGCAAAACCAAGGCCTGGTTCTTTCTTTGCGAGAGCAATCAGCTCAGCAACAGTGCTGACGCCAAGTGAAGGATGAACCGCCAGAACCACTGGCTGGCGCGATAGTTGGATGATCGGCATTAGATCCTTGATAGGATCGATAGTCATTTTGAAGATGTGCGGATTGCTGGCGACCTGATCGGTCGTGACGAGCACCGTATAGCCGTCCGGCGCACTTTTGGCTGCAAACTCTATTCCGACATTCCCACTGGCACCCGACTTGTTTTCAACGTAAACCTGCTGACCGAGCGAACTGGACAAATGGGCTGCGATGAGACGCGCGCCTACGTCGGTCGAACCGCCGGCTGGAAACGGAACTATAAAACGAATTGGGCGGTCCGGCCATGCTTGGCTTTGCGCGAAGACGGGCATCGCAAAGACAAGACAAAAGAGAGTAAGCAACCCACGAATAATTAGCATCGGATGCCTCCCTTTTTTGGCGGGTCAAAAACTGCCGTCTGCTGCCCGGCAGATCTAACCAATGATTTTGACCAATCGCATCTCAGGATTTACCTCGACCTCGGCACCATTGGGAATTGCAGCGGTGATGTCTGTTTCAAATCCGCAGAGCATAGGCACGTCGCCAAACGCAGCGCCTTGAGCCAAAATCGGGTTGACGGAGTTCAATATCAGGGCGAGTGGGACGAGGCGGCGCGACTGCATCTCGTGCAGCATCCATGCCGTCGCTACCCCGCCCTTGGCAGTATTGAGCACTAATATTTTCCCGACGTAAGACTGCCCTGCCAATTTATGCGTAGGGCGGGAGAATACCCCCGCGATGCGATCCAGATCGTAGCGCGCCGAAAAGCCATCATTAGCGACGAGTGCCTGTCCGCGCACTGTGCGTCCCATTGCGTGGCGAGATTGAAAAACCTTGGCACTCATGGAGCCGCCAATCGTCCGCTGACAGCGGCATCAACGCAGGCTTCCATCGAAGCCAGCATTGGCCGGTAACCATAGCCACCGAGGATATTGACCAACTTGGCGCTGTTGGTAGCAAGTGACTTCCAACCTTTTGCCTCTGCTATTTCCCGGGCGTAGGACTGATAAAAACACATGCCCGACAGAACCGTCCCGCCAGCATCTTCGATCCGCACGGTGTAACCCATCCGGTCGCAGTCCGGCTTTATTTGCGGACTCGTCACTGCCAGAAGCGGCACGGCAAATCGCCGTCCGCCGCAAAGCTCCGCCAAGTCACGCAGTTCGTAAAGGCTAAGCTGCGGTGCAGAGAACACAACGACATCCACTCGATCATCCTTTCGGTACGATTCTTGAAATGCCTGGATGTCGGATTTTGTCACAGGATGGCTAGGTAGGCCGGCGGGTGCAACGTCCGCGAGCTCGCCCGCTTCTGGCGTATGGCCTACGAGATGAAACAGTGCAGAAGAGCCGAAGCTCGCCATCGCGGCGCCGAAATGCTTCATTTGATCCGATCGTGGCGCGCCCTCAATTCCCTCGATCACAGGCACGGCCCAGTAATTGCCCGCAATGCGGCCAATCACCCCACCGAGCGCACCCCATTCGTTGAGCGAGGCAGGCGTGAAATCGGTGCGAATATGCAACGTTCCCCGACGCTGCTCGGGAAGGTGAAATCCATAACGCGGCGTGCGTCCGGTAAGCCCGGCAGCTAGCGCCGAAGGGCCCCCTTCAAAGTTAGAACGCGCACCGCAGACAGAATTTGAATAAATAACCACTCCGGTGTCACCGAAAGCGCAGTGCTCGTTGCGTGTAGGAGCCTGAATTGTCTGATAATTGATGCACGTATCAGTCATGAGGACGCCGAGTTCGACAAAGGCGGCAATCGCGCGCCGCTCCAAATCAAGCATTATCGCGGTATGCCCGAGGAACGCGGCCTTGGCGAAATCAGTGCCCCGCGGATCCGTAATCGTCGGAACCCGCACCCGCCGCTGTCCTTCAGTGGCTGCTGCCAGTCCCTCGAGCCAGCGAACGCCGGCTTCGCCGAGGCTTTCAGTATCGGCCATGATGTGCGCTTGGGTCACTGGGACGAAATCGTTGGCACCAAAGAATTCACCAACAATTATCTGGTGCCGCAGCGCCTGTTGTGGGACCGGGCCCGATTTGCCGGCCAAAATGTCTTGTTCTTCATCGTTGAGGTGCATGGAAGTCATTCGATCTTTGCGCCGGACGCGCGCACGGCATTGCCCCACTTAACAATTTCATCTTTCTGAAATTGTGCAAATGCACCCCAAGTCCATCGCCTAACATTTGCGCCAAAGGTCGCGCCACGATATCGGGCGGACCGCCGGATGGAAACGGGACGATCAATCGGATTTGCCGTCATGCGGCGTACGGCTGAGCGGCAGTTGAACCCAATCGTCCCGGAATGCTGGCAGTGGCGCCCGCCGCGACCATTTGCAAAAAATATCTTTGATGCATGGGCACCTATCTAAAGTCAGCGCACATCACATTCAATTTGGCTAAAGGAGTGATCTGCGAGCGAAGTCAAAGCTATATCAGAACAATCCAGCATGGAATATCGTGTGGTTTGGCCGATGCAAATTTGATGCTCTCCGTGAAAAGATCAGTGCTTCAACTTCATTTGGTTGCACTGCAATACCGCCAGATTTCATGTGCCTGTTGGGCGGTATGCCCGTCAGCACGGCAAGCAACCTCACGACGGCCTTGATCGCGCGCCGGTGGTTTCTGCTGTTTTATCACAAGCGGGCCTGGGCCACGCATATAGTAGCGTTCGGGACGGTAGAGCGTCGAATTTCTACCAAGAAATCTCCTTTTGGTAGTCACTAGCAAGTGGAGCAGTCTGCGGAAAAGGAACATTGGCTAAACTATCGACATGTGACGCTCTTCAGCTCAGTGTAATTTGGCGTGAAATCCGGACGGCGGAGAAAAGCCCAGGCCCATTGCCGAACTCACTAGCTCGTCCAGATAAGCATGACTCCTGACAAGAAAAGGAACGCCATGACGATCTGCTGGAAACCGCGATCACCGAGCCGCTTGTAGACCATCGCTCCAAGCCACGCGCCGCAGACAGTTCCGGGTAGCGCCGCTATGGTCGCCAATCCTACTTGCTGCGTTAGGAGGCCAGAATATGCGTGAGAGATGAGCGCAGTCGTTAGTATCGATAAGTTGAATGTTTGTAGGACGCTTCGCCGATATTCCTTCGTGTAACCGCGAATATCCGTCCATACGATTAGTAGCGGCCC
>OCTA010004314.1_pt1 | contig 12475 bp, 9 predicted proteins | sample 1538991 | NCBI WGS metagenome assembly OCTA01 (sample SAMEA3539302, study PRJEB22396) | soil metagenome | biome: tundra; feature: field; material: soil | place: USA | collected 2010-05 | depth 0.15 m
TGCGCGGATGCGCGGCGATCGCGCGGGTCACCTCCGCCGAGAAAACGTCGCGGTCCACGGTGAGGGCGTGACCGCCGGGAACGCGGGCCTGCGCGGCCGCCTGCAGCACCAGCGATCCCAAGCGCCGCAGTTCCTGCTTGAGCAGCCAGGGTGCGGAGCCTTCCTGCTCGGACTTGAGCGAATTGCTGCAGACCAGTTCGGCGAGGCGATCCGTCAGGTGGGCCGCCGTCGGGCGCAGGGGGCGCATTTCGTGGAGCACGGCCGTGAGTCCGGCTTCGGCGATCTGCCAGGCGGCTTCGGAGCCCGCGAGGCCCCCGCCGATGATGTGGATGGGCGCCGGCATTCCCCCAGTGTACTGTGCGGCGGGGGTTGGGACGCGGAGACGCGGAGACGCGGCGAACCTAACTTCGGCGCGGCGGCCGCTGCTGCGGCATGGCCTCGTGCGTGCGCTCGCGGAAGCCGCCCTTCAATCCGGCGGCCAGCGATACGGCGGAGTCGCCATATTTGTCGCGCAGCCGGTCGGCGGCGGCCGTGGCCTGCTGCCAGCGTTCGTGCTTGCCTTCGTCCAGCAGATCCAACTGATCGTCGACCTCCTCAAAGGATGAGGCGTGGACTCCCAACAGGCGCACGCGCGCGCCGGGTTTCCAATTCTTCAGGAACAGCGCGCGCGCTTCGTTGAAGATTTCCGTATCGAGCTGCGTGGGGCGCTCGACGGAATGCGCGCGCGTGATGGTGGAGAAATCCGAATAGCGCAGTTTGAGCTGGAGGGTGCGCGCGTGCAGGCCGTTTTCACGCAAGCGGCGCCCGACCATTTCGGAGAGCCGGGCCAGCGTGGATTCGAGCACCGCGAGATCGCTGGTGTCTTCGTTGTAGGTGTGCTCGTGGCTGATCGACTTGGGATCGGAGTTCGCGCCGATTTCGGTATCGAACCAGCCGCCCGCATCCAGGCCGCGCGCTTTGCCGGCCAGGGCCAGTCCCCACTTGCCGAAGCGCTCTTCGAGGTATCGATCGTCCAGGCGCGCCAGGTCGCCAACTTTGCGGATCGACAGCATGTGCAGATTCTTTTCGGTGACCTTACCGACTCCGGGGATCTTGCGCACGTCCAGCGGGGCCAGGAACGCGGCTTCCGAGCCGGGCATGATCCACAGCACGCCATTGGGCTTGGCTTGATCGGAGGCCACCTTGGCCACCAGGCGCGCGGTCGAGATGCCGATGGAACAGTTGAGGCGGGTCTCGGCCTTCATGGTCTCGTGCAGGGCGTGGGCGGCGGCGAGCGGCGGGCCATGCAGGCGCGCGGTGCCGGTCATATCGAGATAGGCCTCGTCGATGGAGGCCATCTCGACCAGCGGCGAGAAGCGGTTCAGCGTCTCGTGCACGCGGGCGGAGTACTCGCGATAACGGGTGGGGTGGCCATCCACGAAGATGGCGTGCGGGCACAGGCGCGCGGCGGTGCGCAGCGGCATGGCGGAGTGCACGCCGAACTTGCGGGCTTCGTACGACGCCGCGGACACCACGCCGCGCTCGTTCGGCCGGCCGCCCACCACCACGGCCTTACCTTTGAGCGCGGGATCGAACAACTCTTCGACGGACACGAAGAACGCGTCCATGTCCACGTGGAAGATGGTCTTCACTTGGCTCTCATCGCTCTGTACCAGGATACGCCCTGCCGTGCCTGCCAAGAAGTCTCTTCCGCTCCGATGGACGGCCCTGGAATAGCCTTAGCATAGCGGTGAATGAGCATGAGACTTTTGGTGGTCGCCGCAACACCGATCGCCACCGCCGTGGTATCCGGTACGGCCTTCGGACAGGCGAAGGCCAATGGGCCTGTCAAACTGAGACCCTGCTCCGACTCTCATAGAAGCCGACGCTGCTCGGGCCTGATTTTGATGGTAGCAAGCGGGGCAGACCTGCGGCCCGCCCCGCCAGACAGGCCAGGAGGCCTGTCCTACCGATGGTGATGGCAGCATGCCTGGCCGCAGCAGGACTGTCCGTTGCAACAGTCGCAGTTGGCCAGCGCCAGCGCAGGCGACAACGTCAGCAACAACAAAGCCGCCAGGCTGAGCACACTTATAGCTATCTTTTTCATGATGGTTCTCCTTTCGTGAATTTTGACTTAGCGACACGCGCCTGCTAACCGGGCGCGGTTTAGATCAGGAGAACGCGATTGCGCAGGAAGAGACCGGATACATCCACGATCCGGCACGGAGAAGAGACTGTCGGCCCGGCGACGGGCAGGATGGCGCGGTGCTCCGTGCGGACGATGGAGCCAACCCACTTGGCATGCGTGGCCGCCGGATTCGTCTTAGTCTTCTTCAGAATCGAATATGGGCAGTCCGGCGCTTTCTTTGGGGGACAAGGCGCGGGATGCGTTTGCGGCTTGTGGCAGCAGGAGCCCGGTTCCGCGTGAGATGGCGCCGTGAGGGGGCAGGCGACCGCGGGGCACAGCGCGACGACGCTCACTAGGATCAGAATCATCGCAGATGCCACGGCGGTCCGCATAACTTCCGTAGGTTCAGTATAAGATTGCAGGTATCTTCGTTGCAAGCAGTTGCAAGCGGAATGTTGTAAATACTCAGTTCCTCGGCGGCGCGGCAGGCGTCCCCATGAGTGGGGGGTACCCCCTGGGCCCGGCACGCAGGAGTGCGTGCGCCACGGCCGCCGGATCAAGCGTGGCGGCCACCAAAAGCTCCGCCTCTTGCGCGGATACCGGTTTCGAAAAGAGAAATCCCTGGCCAAACTCGCATCCCAGGGATATCAGGCGCGTGATCTGCTCGTTGTCTTCCACGCCCTCGGCGACCACCTCCATGCCCAGCGTGTGGGCCATGTCGAGGATCGATTTGACGATCTGGGAATTGCAGTCCCCGCCCCACAACTGTACGGTGAACGACCGGTCGATCTTCATGGTGTCGAAAGGAAGCTGCGCCAGGTAGGCCAGGCTCGAGTAGCCGGTGCCGAAGTCGTCGATTTTCAGTCCGACGCCCAGCGCTTTCAAGCGCGTCAGGATATCGCGGGCCAGTTCCTGGTCGTCCATCAGCACGCCCTCGGTGATCTCCAACCGCAGGCTGGACGGCTGCAGCCCGGTTTCTTCGAGCACACCCGCGATCTCCTCGACCAGATGCGGTTCCGCAAACTGTCGGGGTGAGACATTCACGCTGATGGCCAAGGGCGGGTCGCTGGGATACGCGGTGTGCCAACGCCGCATCTGCGAGCAGGCTTGGCGCAAGATCCACATGTCCAGGTCGTGAATCAAGCCGGTCTCCTCCGCCACCGGGATGAATTCGGTGGGCTGAATCCAGCCGCGTTGCGGGTGGCGCCACCGGGCCAAGGCTTCGAAGCCGCAAATGCGGCGGTCGGCGAGCCGGACTTTCGGCTGGTAGTTAACGGACAACTCATGGTTCTCGACCGCGTGGCGGAGGTCGTTCTCCAGTTGCAAACGTTCCACCACCCGCGTGCGCATGGTTTGGTCGAAGACTTCGCAGCGGGAGCGTCCCTTGCCCTTGGCCGTGTACATGGCCGTGTCGGCGTCGCGCACCATTTCGGCCGCGGACTGATACGCCTCGCCGCACGGCGCGATGCCGATGCTCACGGTGCAAAAGATGCCGCGGTCGCCCAGCCCGAAGGGTTCCCGCAGTTCCATCAAGATGCGTTGCGCCACTTGCAAAGCTTCCGCCAGATCGGGCAGGTCGCACAACAGGACCGCGAACTCGTCGCCGCCCAGCCGCGCGGGCAAGTCGCGGGATGCGGGCCGCACACGGGAATCGCCCGTGCGCACGCCTCGCACCAGGCGCTCGGCCATGGCTACCAGCAACTGGTCGCCGGCGTGATGCCCCAGGCTGTCGTTGATCAGTTTGAACCGGTCGATATCCAGGAACATCACGGCGAATTGCGCGGCTGGATTCGCGCGATAGGCGGCGAATTCCCGCTCCAGACGCTCCATGAACAGGGCCCGGTTGGCCAATCCGGTGAGCGGATCGGCGACCTTGGCCGTGGTGACGTCGCTCATGGAACCAGCCATCCGGACCACCCGGCCGGCGGCATCCTGTACCGCCGCGCCCCGGCAACTCACCCAGCGATAGGTCCCATCCCGGTGCCGCATGCGGTGCTCGCATTCAAACGCAAGGCTCGACCCGCCGGCCTGTTCCGCCCGCAACACCTCCCGGAGCTTTTCCAGATCCTCGGGGTGCACGCGCGAGAACCACTCGCCGGCGTCCTCCCCAATTTCGGCGGCGAGATACCCGAGCAGGGCCTTCCAGCGTTCCGAGTAGTAGACCCGCCCGGAATCCAGGTCCCAGTCCCACAGACCGTCGTTCGAGCCGCGAACCGCCAGCGCATATCGTTCTTCGCTCTCGCGCAGGGCCCTTTCCGCGGCTTTGCGAGCCAGTTGACCATGGATGCGCGCCACGGCCACCGCGAAGTCCACTGGCTTGGTGATGTAATCGTTGGCGCCCAGGTTGAGGGCTTCCACCACCTTATCGCTGTCCTTCAAGGCGGTCACCATGATTACCGGCAGTTTGTCGGGGGCATAGGTGGCGCGCAAGGCCTGCAATACTTCCACGCCCGTCATGCCCGGCATCATGCTGTCGAGCAGCACCAGATCGGGAGGATGCGCGTCGATAAACTGGAGCGCCGACGGCCCGTCGGCGGCCACGTCCACGCGAAATCCACGGTGTTCGAGGCGCCGCGACAGCATATCGCGGTTTAGCGCTTCATCGTCCACCAGCAGCAAATGGTTATTCTCGTTCACGTTTTTTCATCCTTGAGACAGGCCGGCCGGCCGGTCCGGCCCGCCCGCCAACCGCTCAATCATGCCCACCAGGAGCGGCAGGTCGATCGGTTTGGTGGCGTATTCGTCGCACCCTGCCTCCAGAGCTTTTTCGCGGTCTCCCAGCATGGCGTGCGCGGTCAACGCCACCACCGGAATATCGCGCGTTTGCGCGTCGCTCTTCAGCAGGCGGGCCACTTGCCAGCCGTCGATCTCCGGCAGGCTGAGATCCATCAGCACTACGTCCGGCTTCCCGCCGCGCGCCATGTCGATGCCCTGCCGGCCATTCGCCGCCAGTATGACTTCATAGCCGCGGTGGCGCAGCCGCTTGGTGAGCATGTCGCGGTTCAACTCGTTGTCTTCGACCAATAATATCCGGCACATCTTCAAACTCCGTCTAACACTGCGCTCGCTTCCTGGACAGTCCAGGAGGCCTCTCCCATGTCCCCGCCCGCCGGCAACCGGATGGAGAAGCGGGAACCGCGTCCCGGTTCGCTCTCGACCGTAATATCGCCGCCCATCATCTGACAAAACTTCTTGCTGATCGCCAAGCCCAAACCGGTACCGTCGTACCTCCGGGTAGTGGAGCCGTCCACCTGCGAAAAGGGCTGGAACAGCTTGCCCAAATGCTCCCGGCCGATCCCGATGCCGGTATCGGAGACGTGCACCTCGGTCCACTCGCCGTCCCCGTTGCGCAGCTTGTTCACAGCCACCGAGACACAGCCCCGCTCGGTGAATTTCAGGGCGTTGTTCACCAGGTTCAGCACGCTCTGCCGGAATTTGGACAGGTCCGCGTAAGCCATCCGGGCGTGCTCGGGGCAGTCGATTTCGAGGACATTGCCCTGTTGCCGCGCCAGCGGCTGGAGGGTGCTCGCAACCTCCAGCAGCACCGCGGCGACATCGACGTTCTGCGCCTTAACCGTCTCGCGGCCGGCCTCGATTTTCGACAGATCGAGGATGTCGTTGATGATGCCCAGCAGGAGGTAGCCGGAGCGCTCGATCTTCTCCAGGTCGGAGAGGACCTCGGGTTGCTCGGGCCCTATGCAGTCTTCCCGTAACATCTGGCTGTAGCCGATGATGGCGTTCAAGGGCGTGCGCAGTTCGTGGCTCATAGTGGCCAGGAAGGCGCTCTTGGTGCGATTGGCATCCTCGGCGGCGTCCCGCGCGCGCACCAACTCGGCTTGGGTACGCTTGAGCTCGGTTAATTCCTGTGCCAGACATACATATCCATCGAGCGAACCCGGCCCGCTCCGCAACTCGGCGGAAGAAAACAGCACTGGAATCCGGCTGCCGGACTTGGTGCGGCAGGTTCGTTCAATGGCAATACCGCTTACAAGTACGCCGCCCTCCACTACCTGGCCGACGGGCTGCCCGATCAATTGTTCCTCCGTGTACCCGAGCAGGCGCAGGGCGCTGGGGTTTGCACGCCGGATGCGCAGTTCCGGATCTGTCACGAACAGGGACTCGCCCATCGACCGCAGGATATTGTCCACATACTCCTGCGCCTGTTGGCGGGTGATGGCGGCCCCCAACATGCCGGCGGCCGATCGGAAGCTGTCCCGCTCGGCATCGCTCCAGACCCGCACGTGGACACAATCGTCGAAGCCCAGCACGCCAAACCAGTTGCCGCCCACTTCAACGGGGACCAGGATCGACGACTGAGGCGGGGCGCCCGGGCCGCACCGTGTCCCGCTGGCAGGCTCGCCGGCTTGGACAAAGACCAGTTCTCCGCGGCCGAGGGCGCGCGCCCACCGGCTCCAATCTCCACCCGTCCAGCGCAATTCCTCCTGTGCGGATCCGCAAGGCCCGACAGCGATGCCGGGCCGGACCCACTCGTGCAAGACCGTGCCCACCAGTCCCTCCTGCGGCGCGGGCCGGTTCTCCAGGAGGAAGACACGGCTGACCTGGGCCGCGTTGCCGATCTTCGTCAGCACTTCCAGGATGACCGTCTGCCAGGCCGCGGCGCTCAGGAACCGCTGCGCGGCAAAACGAACGCTTTCGAGGATCTCGTCGCGCTGCCACAGAGAGTCCGCCATGGTATTGAACGATTGCGCCAGCCTCTCGATTTCCTGCGCACTATGGATCGACGCGCGCGCCGAGAGGTCTCCTTCCGCGAGCTTGCCGACCATGGCCTGCAGCCGCAACATGGGACGGACCAGGCGCCTGGCGAATATTACGGACGCCAGCAGGCTTCCGGCGACACACAGGACGGCCAGCGCTCCCGTGCGTTGATACAGCCGGGCGACGCCGCGGTCGTAGGCGTCCAGAGAGAGGCCCACGTGGATCCATCCCCACGGAATCGACGAATAATTGTATGGCGTGACAAAGTGGTACGCGCGTTTCCCGAACAGAGGCACGACTTCAACGCCACCGCCCGCCGCGCGTTCCTTGGGTCTCCAGAAAGCGCCCAGTTGAGCGGCGCGCCAGCCCCGTCTTTCGACGATGAGGGAGAAGCCGTCGTTCTTGGCGATCACCAGGAAATCGATCGAATCGTCTCCGGCCAGAGCCTGCGCGGCCTGATCCACCAAGCCGCTGTAGTCTTCCGTTACGGCCGCGCTGGCCAGGCCTTCCTGCAGGGAGGCGGCGATGCCGCGCGCCTTCGAGCGAAGGTTGTCCTCGATCTCGCGTTTCTGCTCCGGGATGCTGGCCGCCACGAAGACCATCAGGCTGAATAGCGCGATCGTCCAGGACAGCCCCGAAATCCTCGCGGCGATGCTCCTGGGTGCGCGGAACCGGAGGCGCCGCCACACCCCCGCCCAGCCGCCTGTAAATCGCACCTTCACCAATCGCGCGTCCTCCATCGCCTCCCCGGTCACTGCCCGGCGGCTGGCGCCTTGCCCTGGAGCCGCTCGTAAGCATGCAGCAGATCGAGGGAGGTGCGCAGCACGGAAACGTCGGCCTGCACCAGGCGCGAAGTTCCAAACAACGTCAAGGTCTGGCGGCCCGCGACGGTCTTGCCCAGGTCTCTGATGGCCACTAGAAATCTCCGCTTGGTGGCTGGCGGACTGTCCTTGTGGAATGCCTGGAATGCCGTCACCAGTTTGGGAGATACCGCCAGGGGGCGCAGTTGTTTAGCAAGCTGCGGATTCAGCTCGCACATCGTGTTGAAACCCTGCCGGGTCGCCAGGCACGCGTCCGCTTGCCGGAAGAAGACCGGCAATACGGCGCGCGACAGTTTCGGGTTGCTCTCCACCCGGCCCAGAAAAGTGTCCGCGGGCCCGAGGTGAGCCGACTCGATCAGAGTGTCCAGCCAGATTCTGGCCAAGCATGTGCGCGCGCTCCGATGCAAGAGCAGGCTCCGCCCACGCAGGTCCGCGAGGCTTTGAATGCCGCTGGCTTGGTGCACCAGCAACAGGTACTCCTCTCCATCCGGCGCCTCGGATTCGTCCACTACCACTTCGGGGGCCGAATAACCGGCCACCATCGCAAATTCGAGAAGATTGATGGAAAACGAATCCACCTGGTGGTTGCGGACTCTTTGCACCAACTGCGCGGTGGTACACAATTCGGGCTCGAACCGTACGCCCGTCTGCCGGGCGACCGCTTCGGCCCAGGTTTTCACCGCGGCGCGCAAGTCGTTGCCATTCACTTCTCCAACGACGCTTTCGGAGACGGCTATACGAAGGGCAGGCAGGGCGCCGTCCGCGGACTGCTCACCGCCCGCCGCGCCGATCGGAAGGGCCGCCCAGACCAACCATCCGGCCGCGAGGCCGTACGCGCACCACGCGCTTTGCCCGTGCGGTTTCATGGCGTCGGCGCCAGCCTCTCGCCGATCTCTTTGCCCACCGCCAAACTAAGCTGCGACAAGATGGCGGCGTAGTCGTACCGCGCCTTGAAGTGCTGCGCCGACATGAGCGCCTCCATCAATTGCGCGCGGACCACTTTCTCGGTTTCGACCAGTTCCTCCTGGTAGGCGCGCGTGTTCAGGTCGCGGTTTTCCTGCGCGGACTGCATGGCGGCCAGACTGGCTTGGCCGGACTTGGCGGCGGCGTCCAGGCCCAGCACCAGATCCTTGATTTGGAGCGCGATGCCGTCCCGCAAGAGGAACTGCGTCTCTTTGAGCTGATTGAGCCGGGCCAGGGCTTCGCCCACCCGATTGCGGGTCAGGAAACCGTCGAATACGGGAATCTCCAGGCCGACCCCGGCGGTCCAGCCCCGCTGATTCTGGTCTGTCGCCACGCCTGCGTTGTAACCGCCGTTCCACCAGCGATGGAGCTCTCCGGTCAGCGCCAGCTTGGGATAGTACCCGCTCTTGGCGGTGGTGACAGCGCCTTGGGTGGCGCGGAGGGCCTGCCCCAACTTCCCCCAATCCGGGTTGAACTCGTAGGAGACGGCGACCAACCGATCGAGGTCCTGCGCCGCGGGTGCAAAGGGAATCTCCTGGGCGGATGGCTGGACGCTATCATTCCAGGCGAGTCCCATGGTGTTGGCCAATGCCGCCTGAGACATGGCTTCATTTTTCTCCAACTCCGCCACCAGCGACTGCATGGTCTGGACCATGACGGCGTTGTCCAGGTAGTCGGACCGGGTGACCTTACCCGCGCCTTCCTTATACATGGTTTCGGTGAGCCGCAGGGTGGATTCCATGCGGGCCAACGTGTCCTGGCCGAGTTGGCTAAGCTGCCGCGCCAGCACCGCGCCCCAATACATTCGGGTCACGCTATCGGCGATCTCCAGATCCGTGCGCCGGGCCTCCTCGCGCATCATTGCCACATTGGCGGCGGCCTGCTCCCGCAACCCTTTCCGCATCCCGCCGTCCCACAGCAGCCAGGTCATGTCCAGCTCGCCGCTGGCCAGATTCTGGTCGAGGACCTTCACGTCCTGCTGCGGGATCGCAAAAGCTTGGGCTCCGGTCTTGTATGTCTGACCCGGAAAGTTGACCGGCATCTGGATGCTGCTCGGCGGAAACCCGGGGGCGAAGGCATTGGCCGGGATGGTGACCACCATGGTCCCGCCCGGTACGTTGATGGACTGCGCGGGAACCTGCATGGTTTCCGCAGGGAAGATAAAGTTCAGCGGATCGCTGAGACGCTGATAACCGGCCTTGCCGCTGACTTGCGGCCAGTAGCCGGATAGGGCCTGGCGATGCTGGGCCTCCGCCAGGGCAAAGGCGAATTTGGAGATTGGGCGGCGGTGATTCTTCTGGAAAGCAGTCTCCAGGCATTGGTCGAGCGAGAGCGCGGGGATCCCGCCGGGGTTATCCGCCGCACCGGCCGGATTCACTGCCGGCGAAGCCTGGGGATCTGCGGCAAGCGCCGGCGGCAGTCCTCCGTGCACCACTACGCTCCACAGCGCTATGCCCATGAAAGACCGCACTAGCTTTGCACACGCCATACACGATCTATCGGCTGCCGGCCATGGGGACTTTAGCAGGCAGGAGGCAGGAGTCAGAAGACAGCCGGGCACAACATTCCGCAGTTCGACTTTGCCGCTGAGGCCCACGGTCAGCAGCCCGGCCCGGGTCACCGCGTGGCTGTAAGTCAACTGCGAACTGATCGAGTCGACACGGATTTCGTCGCGGTTGTCGAGGATGCCGAACCCCTCGACGTAATCGTAGCGGTCGCCGATGCGGCTCTGGTCATAATAGGTCTCCCACCGCAATTCCCCTCCGCCGGCGAAGTCGTGCGCGGTGCGGACGAATTGTCCCTGGTCGTTGAACTCGGTGCCGTTGCCTAGTACGGGAGCCCGCGCCAGATAATCGTTGAAATACCCCGTAAAGTTCCAGGCTCCCCATTAGATTCACAAAGGTGTGATATCCGCTCTGCCCGTCGACACGGTTGGCCATCCCGTTGTTTTGCGCGGATGTCTCGAAACCCGGCAGGAATGAGGTTCTGCGCCCGGGTTAGAAACCCGGAGCCTTCGATCAGGAGATTCGCTCCCCTTCCCAGATCCAGGGAGCTCATACACAGCGCCTTCTGCGGGCCGCCGTTGCCCGATTCGGTGCTGACCATCGCCCTCGGGCTCTTCACGGGTGTTTTGGCGACGATATTGATGGTCGCCAATATGCCGCCCAGGTCCAAACCAAAATCCTGGCCGAAGAAGCTGTTCGAGTTGCCGGCAATCTCGGTCATCGCATGGCCGTTGATCATCACCAGAAAGCAGGTATTGTAATCTCCCGGCACGGCGAAGCCCCGCACGCCCGACGATTGTGTGATGTGGTCGATGGTTACGGTGAATCCCCTGGCAGAGGCAAGTACGTCACCTAACGTGCGGCAACCGTGCTTGCGTATATCTGCCTGCGTGATCACCGTAACGCTTGCCGGCGCTTCCGCCAGCGTTTGCGAATGCAGCGCGGCCCCTACCACTTCGGGCATATCTCCGAATAATCTCGACGAAAGAGCCGAGTAGCTCCCCGGCACCGAGACGCACCTGCTCTTCTCATTGGCAGATTACGCGGAAAGTTGAATCTACCCGGCGCGAACACGCGACAAAAATATCGGCCGCATGTCGGGCAAATGGATTAGTTTTTCGGGCGCGATTCCGGCGGCACCATGCCGTTGATTCGGTAATACACCACCAACTGTCCGTAGTGCTCACCGGAGTGTTCGATCAACCCATAAGCAAGATCTCCGAGCCGAATGAGTTGAGACGAACCATCGTTCACACTGTCGCTCAAGCCCTTGTCGGCCTCGGCCTCGATAAAATCGCTGCCATCCTTCACGCATTGCCTAACAAAGGCCAATACTTCTGCCTTCGTCTGCAGCTCGCTCCGGTTCGGATCGTTGGGATACCGCGCTTGTTTCCCCTGTGCCACGTCCGTGAAGGAGTACATCGACCCGGACACGTGCAGTAATTGCTCGATAAATGAGCGTGAGGCTGGATTCGGCTTATAGTCGTACTTGTCTTCCGGCAGATCTTCCGCAATCGCAATCAGTTTCCGGCCGATCTCGTTCCATTGCTCCAGAAGTTTGACGGAAGCCCTTAAGGCGACCTTCGGCGATTCTTTTGTTGCCGTCTGCTGCTGTGCCAGGAGCCAGTGTGCGCGTAGTTCCTTGTCGAATTCCACCCAGCGTTCCTCCGGAAAGAAAATTCTGGCGCCCTGGAACTCGACCCGGCGCCGAGTGCCCGGGATTGCGTCGGCTAACCACCGCGACCATTTCACATCGAAATACACATCATCCGTTCCCCACACGATCAACGTCGGCGCTTTCAGCGTCTTTAGCCGTGCTTCGATGGCGAGCGTGTGCTGGTTGTCGAAAGCTGCGAGGAAGCGTTGCAGGTCGCGCGTGCGCTGCTCGGTCCTGACCAGCGGACGCAGATATGTTTCGATACTATCGTCACTCAGCCGTTCCGGGTGTTCATACGCTGGTCCCAGGGCTTGCGGTGATCGATAGACGCTTTTGTCCGCCAACATCGCGTCCAGTGTTCCGCGTAAACCGCCGGCCGCCGCCATCGCGAGGAAGGGCCTGAAGGCCTCGGGCGGCCAGTTGTCGTGGGTGTCGCAGTCGGTAAGCGTGAGGCTGCGCACGCGCTCTGGATACAAGGCGGCGAAAATCTGCGCAATACCGCCACCGCTATCGTTGCCCACCAGATCCACCTGATCGATGTTCAAGGCATCCAGAAATTCCCTGAGCATCTTCGCATTGGCCGTCACGGATACGTCCTGATCCGGTGCGATTTCGGTGTCGCCATGTGCAAGCAGGTCTACGGCTATAGAACGCCGGATGTCGGACAGATCCGCCAGTTGATGACGCCACAGATGCCCATTCAGCA
>OCTA010004315.1_pt1 | contig 12475 bp, 7 predicted proteins | sample 1538991 | NCBI WGS metagenome assembly OCTA01 (sample SAMEA3539302, study PRJEB22396) | soil metagenome | biome: tundra; feature: field; material: soil | place: USA | collected 2010-05 | depth 0.15 m
CAGGACGAGAAAGACAGGCTAAGGGACGCGCTAAGAAAATGCACACAGGAAGAATTCTCTTATGATTCGGAAACTGAAAACGGGCCAATATCGTTTGTACTCGCGCAATAAATACGCCAAAACTGGCAAGCGCAAGAACCTCGGCACGTTCACCACGAGAAACGCAGCTGAGGCGCACGAAAAAGCGGTGCACCTTTCCTATGTCGACTGGGAAGAAAAAACGATGGGTGGCGAAAGTCACGACGGATTCCACGCACCCTCCTCGTGGCTTGTTTACCAAGAGTGCAGCCACGATCGCGCGGACGCTTGCCTCAAAGAAAGTCTCTCCGAAAGGCATCGGATCGGGCATGCGCATGCTGACTTACTTCATCAACCGGGCAGGACGTGGCCTGAGTCGCGAGCGGCGAGCAGAGCTGAATAAGGCCAAGGTGCTACTTTCAAAGCGCATAGAAAAGGCCAAGGGGTCAAGAAGCCGCGCCAAGGCCGCCTGATATCAACGCTACTGGTAGGTCGCAGAATAGATCACTCGCCTTGACGAAACCCTTGCTGTCTTCCGCGAATGACGGCACCTGCTGTGACGTCAGAATACTGTTCCAAAGTGACGGTGATCCGGACGGCAACACCAGGCGCGTATCTCCCCAATTGAACTCGGTCCTCTTACGCTCACGGTTCGCCGGTAGTTGCGATATCCACCTGGGCGCCGCGGCCAAGACCCATGACGCCCCATGTCTGCGAGCGAATGCAACTATATTTCGCGAACAGCTCCCCTCCACCTGCAGCGGTAGAAAATCTCCATCACGGAATATCTCGTCGTGGTTGTGCCTGAATTGTAGTGCCCTCCAGATCAGATACAACTTGATTTGCCCATCGTGCCAGCGCTCTATTAGATTCTGTGCGATCTGTCCGCCGGTGCCTGCCTTTACTATCTCGTCGAGAGCTGCTGACCGCTTATCGAAATCAACGGGGCCGCGATTGTCAGGATCAACTAAGCGAAGATCCCACAATTCCGAGCCCTGGTAGAAATCGGGCACGCCCGGCGCTGCGATCTTCAATAATGTCTGGGAAAGGCCGTTGATCATGCCGAAATATGCGACCTTCTTCTGAAATTGACGGAAGTCCTCAAGGAAGTCGGCATTGTCGTTCGAGAGAATTCTGGATACGAAGCTGAGAAGCGCGTCTTCATGGGGTTGATTCGGGCGCGTCCAACGAGTGTGCACCATCGCCTCGCGAGTGGCCTTGATGATGTGTGCCTGGACTCTCTCAAGCAATGATGCACAGGCCTGCGAGTCGAGCGGCCAGACGCCAAGGAGCGTCTGATAGAGAAAGTACTCCTCACTGCGATCGGGGACGGATTGGCCGGTTACGGTTGTCTTGAACCGAGCATTTTGTTTCGCCCAAAGCTTCAGATGATCTTCCCACTCGGAAGGCATTTCGGAAAGCGCGTTCAGCCGTGCCCGCACGTCTTCGCTTCGTTTCGTGTCATGAGTTGCGCTGGCGTCAAGACTTCCAGGCCAAAGCTTACGGCGTTCCTCGAGAAACGCGTAGAAGTCCTCGCGACACGTCGCCGCCGACGGCCGCGGATCCCCGCCCACTTCATTCAACGACAGCAGCGGATGATAAACGTAGAGTGCCGTATCCTCCAGGCCTTTGGCGACAATTGGTCCGGTAAATTGCTGCCATCTCATCACGAACGAGAGACGTGCTTCGCGTTGGTCCACCAGCACATGAGGAGGATTCAGAATCAATAAGACTTCCCGCACGAAATCGAAGCACGATGGGTTCAGGGATGAGGCCCGGCCGCGGGCCTCGCTGATTGCCTCTTCGATGTATTTTGTGGCGTGCGCCGTCAAATCCATGTTTCGAATGTAGGTTCGGTAGACGCTAAGGCAAGCGGTGACTTCGATGAGAGCGTCGATCAATTGCTCCCGGTTCAATTCGCGCGCGTATCGATCCTGAGAGGCGAGTTCGGCCAGTTGGCGACCCAGCGTTCGCATCTCCACGCCAAGAAGCGTGTTCATGACGAGTTTCTTCTTCTCGTACACCAGGTCGGCAAAGTTCTGTTGCCGACCGGTGAATGCAGAAAATATCTCCTCCATGCGGGGTGCGCCCTGGGGCTCGACAAATACTCTGTTGGCTTCGTTCAAATAGTCATAGCCGGTGGTTCCGCTCACCGGCCAGTCCTCCAGCAAAGCTTCATGCCGCGAAAGGATCTTCTCGACCAGCACGTACGACGGCGATCCCTTGCGGCTGTCGTCGGAAGCCAGTCGCTCCTGCAGTCTGTTCAGATAGGCCAAAGGATCGCGAAGGCCGTCGATGTGGTCGACGCGCAGTCCGGCGGCGGGGCTTTTAGAGACGAGGCGCAGGATGTAACCGTGAGTCGCCTCAAACACGAGGGGATCTTCCACCCGTACGCCGACGAGATCAGCGATCGTGAAGAATCGGCGGTAGTTGATGCTTTCGTTCAGATTCTGCCAAAACGCCAGTTTGTAGTTCTGCTCTGCGAGCAGCCGCTGAACAAAACCAAAACTTCCAGGATCGCCTTCCTTGCCATTGATGTCCGCTACGCTGTCCTCGACCAGCTTTGCGACTTCCTTGCTGCTGGCAATCAAAGATCTCAATCGATCACGAGACGCCTCAAATCGCAATCGCTGGTCGGCGGTGTTTTCAGATGCCTGCCGATTCGCGTTGGAGAGTTCGCGAACAGACGCTAGAATTCCGGAATACTCGCGATATGCGGGGTCTTCTTCTCCCAGAACCTCTTTCAGTCGATCAAACCGGTGGTTCAGAATCGCGTGATGGGACCGGGGAGTGAGCGGAAGGAGCGAATCAAAGTACTGGAAGAAGAACCGGGCATCCTGTAAGGTGAGCCGAATCTCACCGGCGTCGAGAGCTTCGCCGAAAGGGCGCCCGAGCACCGGAAGAAGAATTTTGCCCTCGAGACTGCGGGCGTGAGGATGCCATTCGATGTCAAAAAATGCGGCGAAGGCTGACTGGGCCCCATTTTCCAGGACATCCATCCACCAGGGATTTTCGGCGCTTGCAGCCATGTGATTGGGCACCGTATCGAGTAAGAGGCCCATCCCGCGATTTTGCATTTCAGTCTGCAGAGTTGCGAATTCCTCTTCGCTGCCCAGTTCAGGATTGATCCGGCTGGGGTCGGTGACGTCGTATCCATGCCCGCTCCCTTTGCGGCTGGCCAGAATTGGCGACAAGTATAGATCGGAGATGCCGAGTGTATGGAGATAGTCGAGAATCCTGGTCGCATCCACGAACCGGAAGTCCCGGCTGAGTTGCACCCGGTACGTTGCGGATGGAAAACGCGTGGCCGACATATTTTACGCCGCCTGCGGCAACAGAATGCGGAGTTGCGAGGCCAGACGATTCAGGTCTTCTCGGCGCTTCATCGCCTCTGCATCCGGTGCCGGGGAATGCCAGCCGTTTTGCTCGAACGCCGTGAGCAAAGGCCGGTAGCAAACGTTCTGAGCTTCCCACAGGGTGACTGGAAAGGGAAGCGTGGGAATCAGGTCGAGCAGCTTGATCATTCTCTCGACAATCGAGAGATCCGCCGGATTCGCGGCGAAGTCAGCCGCTTCCTTCTCCACACGCTTCCGCACCCTAAACTCAAGTGTCGTTGAGTCCAAAGCGATTCGAGTCGCTGCGGCTTCCCGTAACAAACCTTGAATACTATCTACATTGAGGTCCGGACGTTCCAGAGATTGCTCCAATTGGTTGTTCAAAGCGATCTGCGCCGCCGACTCCAGGGCGTGTGGTACGGGAATGTCGAGCCCATTCAGAAAACGAATGAGCGGAGCATGGCTCTCGAAAACCGCGCGGTAGACAGCTGCGGCGGAATTTAGCGATTCGTTCAAAATCAAGTTCGTAATCTTCCTCTGCTCATCGCGGAAGAGCAAACGCAAAGAGAATATGTTCTTTCCATAAACTTGGTCGAGCAACCGGATGACTTCGGCTGTATCGGCTTGGGAAAAGGCGCTGAGCAGCCTTTTCCGGTCTTCGTCGGAGGAGGAATCACCCCGGCGTGTTCCCGCCGTGATATTGTGATCGCCCAAATGCAGAACTGAAAAATCCAGAGAGGCGGATTCTTCGGTGATGGCGGATCGGAACTGGGCGCAGCCCGTGGCCAGCCGCATCTTTCCTTCAGCCTCGACTGAATATCTGACACGATCCACTTCGTAACAGTAAATGCGTGTTTTGTCGGTATAGCTCTCAAAAAGAGAGCTGATGGCGTAGTGACCCGCAACGCGATCGATGTCGACGACGGCGGGCTTGACCCACTTCTCGTAGATCTTTGCGCCGTCCCCGTGCTCGGGAAGATTGCTTTTCGCGTTTGCCAGATGTTGCAAGAAGCCCGGTTCAATACTCTCGCCTGAGCACTGCTCTGCGAGTTGCACCGCGCGTCCTGCGTAATGGATGACCTGCACCGTTTCCAGGCCGGAGAGTTCGTCGAAGAACCATCCACAACTCGTGTACATGAGCAACGCGTGGCGCTGCATTTCCAGCAGTTTCAGGATGGTTACTTGCTCCTCGGCCGCCAGCGGCCGAATGGCGTGATCCGCGAAGAATGCTTTCCTCGATTCTTCGGAACGGTCGAGAATGACGCGGATGTAGTCATCGCGGCTCTGCCATGGGTCTCGCAGATATTTCTTGAGCTGCGATTCGAAGATGGGCGCAAGCCTGTCTCGCAGCCAGTCAAGCGCAGCCCGCAACGGAGCACGCCATTGCTGGTTCCATGGGTGACCGCCAGAATTACACCCACAGTCGCTGCGCCAGCGTTCCACACCATGGACACAACTCCAAGAACTGTTTTCGACAATTTCAACGAGGTGCTTCGGAGGATTTTGCTCCAGGAACTCGCCGTAGTTGGTAAGCTGGGCAATATTCCCCTTCTCGATTTCGTCCAGCGCAAAGCTTAGAGCCATTTCGCCGTAATGATGATGGTGGCCATAGCTCTCTCCGTCGGTCGCAATGTGGACGAGTTGCGCCCCTTGTCGAGCGTCGGAGAAGCCGCTCATCAGGCGGTCGGCGAACCGCTTTCCGTCATTCAGCAATCCTTCAAACGCCACGCCTTGCGAGATCGGTCCATCGTAAAAGAACAAGTTGATTTTCTTCTTCGAGGGCAGCTGCGCGCGGTAGGCCCGCGCCGGATCAATTTGCGCGCCACTTACGTCTTCGTATTTGGAGCTGTTCTTGGATCGAATACGCTGGGCCTGTCGCGGCGCGAGAATCGTGAACCGAATTCCGTTTTCAGCCAGTACCTCGAGAGTCTCCGTGTCGACGGCAGTCTCGGGAAGCCACATTCCTTCGGGGCGGCGTCCGAACCGGCTTTCAAAATCTGCAATCCCCCACTTGACCTGGGTCACCTTATCCCGTCGATTCGCCAGAGGCAGAATCATATGGTTGTAGCCCTGCGCAATCGCGGACCCATGTCCGGAAAATTGTTCGCCACTGAGCCTGTCGGCATCGAGGATCGCCTGATAGACCCGGGGAGCCTGCTCTTTCATCCACGACAGTACTGTCGGTCCGAAGTTGAAGCTCATCTTTGCGTAGTTGTTGAGCATTTTGAGGATGCGATTCTCGGAGTCGAGAATTCGCGAGGCTGCGTTGGGCGCGTAGCACTCCGCTGTAATGCGTTCGTTCCAGTCATGGTACGGATAGGCGGAGTCCTGGAGTTCAATCGCCTCGAGATATGGGTTCTCGCGTGGTGGCTGGTAAAAATGCCCATGAATGCAGACGTATTTCATATCGGCTTAGTACCTGCTTGCTCTTGTTTCATAACCACGAAGGAATGCGGAGAAAGCCTTAGGTTGCCCGTGTTCAGCGTTATTTGGTGTGCGAGATTGCGCGCCGGGCCATTCCACGAAGTATCGGCCGAGTTCATTACTGTCGTCCAAGCCCCCAGAATTTCCGTCAAATTCAGACGGATGGGTGATTCCCCGAAGTTGAACATCATCAGCAGTTGGCTTCGCTCACATTGTCGCAGAACCAAGAGCACCGAGCCTCCGATTTCGCGGACTGACCGAAGGGACGGAGATCCCAACTCAAACTCACGCCGAATGCGGATCAGAGTTTGATAGAAGCGCAAGAGCGTGCGGTGCGGTTCCTCGTTTTTCAGGGAATGATCCAGCCGTGAGCGCGAGAATGTTTGATCATCCTGGGGATCAGGAACCGTCTTTTCTTGTTCCCAACCAAATGCCGCGAATTCCTCACGCCGGCCCCGGCGCACTGCCTCGATCAACTCCGGATCGCCGTGACTGGTGAAGTATTGAAACGGCGCAGTTTCACCATACTCTTCACCCATGAACAGCAGAGGTACGAATGGCGAAAGCAGCGTGATTCCGGCGGCGAGTTTCTGTGCTTCGAAGTTCACTAAGCCACTCAGTCGCTCGCCAGCAGCGCGATTGCCAACCTGATCGTGATTCTGATTGCATACCACAAATTTCGAAGCGGCTATGCCCTGGGGTGAGTTGCCGTGGTGCCGCCGCCGAAAGTGCGAATACTGCCCTTTGTAATACCAGCCGTCTCGCAACGTGGAGGCCAGAGGAGCGATTCCTTCGAAGTCGGCGTAGTAGCCACGATCCTCCCCCGTCAGCAACCTGTGGACTGAGTGATGAAAATCATCGCTCCACTGCGCATCCACGCCGTATCCTCCCTGCTCATGACTGTGCAGAAGGCGCGAATCGTTCAGATCGCTTTCCGCGATGCAATGAATCATCCTTCCCAGCCTCTTCGACAGGTCCCTGACCGAGCATTGGAGTTCGGCCAGAAAGTGACGCGCGCTGAAATCGAAAATTCCGTGCACGGCATCCAGACGGAGCGCATCGAAGTGATAATCCTCAAGCCAGCACAATGCGTTTTCGATAAAGAATCTCCTCACTTCGTCGCTGCCCGCACCGTCAAAGTTGAGAGCCTGACCCCAAGGCGTACGGTAACGATCGGTGAAGTACGGTCCGTAGGCATTAAGGTAGTTGCCTTCCGGCCCCAGATGGTTGTGGACCACGTCGAGAGCGACGGACAGGCCATGCTCGTGGGCAGCATTGACGAATCGTTTGAGCGACTCTGGCCCGCCGTAGCTGTTCTGTGGTGCGAAGGGATATACCCCGTCATAGCCCCAATTGCGTGAGCCAGGGAATTGTGCGACCGGCATCAACTCAATGGTCGTGATACCCAATTCGACAAGTTCGGGAATACGAGGGATTAGTGCGTCAAATGTCCCCTCGGCCGTGTACGTTCCCACATGGAGTTCATAGAAGACGCTGCGTTCCAGGGTCGACCCTCGCCAGTTTTGGTCCGTCCAATGGAAATGGCTCACATCGACTATTTCGGACGGACCATGTACACCCTCAGGTTGAAACCGAGAAGCCGGATCAGGCAGGTCGCGCGCGCCGTCGAGCTGGAAAAAATACCGCGAGCCGGGCTTTAGATTCTTGATGGCTCCGCGAAAATATCCGCGTGCAAGAGGGGCCAGCGTGAGCAATTCGCCACTGTGCAGAAGGTGCAGGCTGACTGAGCCAGCGTTTGGGGCCCAAACTAGAAACTCCCAACTACCGTCTGCAAGACGATTGGCGCCGGCTCGCATGGCTTTTCCTGTTGTACTGTCTGCAGACATCGACGGGCCTTTTGGGATAAGTCAGAGTCAGTGGAGGTCTAAAACGGCTTTCCGACAGTTGTTTCCACGAGTAATGTGGTGGAGACAACGCATCTGTGCAGCGTGGTCTGAGTATCAGTCTTTTGCCTTTGTCCGCCCGGCCTATTTCTCGACATCCTGCAAGAATGGCTGAGTGCCTTCGGGAGGTTGCGTCTTCCCGGTGAGGATGTTAGTGACACACATTCAACGCTAAACGCCTGTGAATCGAGGAGTCCATCCGGTATAGTCTGTACACTGGCGAGTGTCGCAACCTGAGCCTGGATTCGCTACGCCGCAAGACTGCGGGCCTCCTTCCGCATTTGTTCCGTAAGACTGGCCTTGCCTGTGTCGCAGCTTGCTCATTGAGGGCCGCTCCCTGTCCCGACTCAAAAGATGCGCCTTCGAGTGCAGCATGAGTATCCTTCAAGAATCAGGGCGTGCAATTGTGAATCCGGGCCGCACCTAACGCTCAGTTCTTGAAGTATGACTTGTTATCGAGAATTGTCGAAACGCCTTCGACCACACATTTGATATCAGCCTTTGGGCAGATACCGCGGATGCCGATCTTCCGCGCTGCCTCGGCAAGCTGGGGCGAGTGGTGCAGGGTGACCATCAGAATAGGCGTACTCGGGGAACGCGACGTGATCTCTTTCGCCGCGTCCAGTCCATTCATGCCAGGCATTTGAAAGTCGAGCACGATGACGTCAAACTTTTCTTTATCAAATTTCGCAACGGCTTCCCGTCCGTCGCTCGCTTCATCGTACACTTTCCAATCATCCTGGGTCTCCAGAAGGTGTCTCAGTGTGCGACGCATTACAGCATTGTCATCCACGACGAGGATGCGCCGGGTCCCAAGCGATCCATGGGAGATCGATGTCACAACTCTCTGATGCAGTTCCGGGCTGATTCGTTGAGAGATGATTCCCAGGTTTCACACCCTCGGGTAAGATTTCGTCCAGATATCTGGTTCTTGCGTGTTTGGCGGGCTGGCAGGCAGAAAGCACTGAGGGGTTCGATTCCCCCTCCCGGCACCAACGCGTTCGTATCCACCTCACTGCCTCGTTTGGTCAGCGATCTGAATTGACTCTGCGATCACGGCGGGTCCGGCTCGTAGTTCCGGGTGCGCTGTCGGAGCGCAAAAAGGGTGGCAGGTGCGGTTGGGCCGCGCTGCCACCCTTCTTACAATGCTAGTACTCTCGGACTGGTTACGCTCCCGCGCTGGCTGCTTTGACCCGACCTTCCGGGCGCAAAGCCTCCGCGCGAAGATTTTCGGCAATCGCTCCAAAGTACGTGCGGTAGGAGCGGTAGACGCCGTACATCACCGGGAAGACCGCGAGAGCCAGTCCCCAGCCCATGTGAGAGCTGACTGCCTGGACCATCGTGGTGACTCCTGCGCTGACGATGTAGTAGGGGAATGAGAGATGCGCCAGGCTCCACCAGATTTGTCCTGCCGCCTTGCCCTCGCTTACCGCTACGATCGCAGCGACCGGAGCAGTTTGTCCCAGGAACAAAGTGGCTGTCGCCAGCACCAGTCCCAGAGTACTCGAACTCCACTGCATACCCGGCCAGTGGGCATGGAACATGAGGCTTGCCAGGCAGCTGGCAAACGCCATCATGCTCAGGTTGAACGCCATCTGCTGCGGGTTGAACTTCGCATTCTTCCGCGGCCAGCACTGCACCGCGGTTGACACGCAGGTGATGACGACTGCTTCGGCTGCGCTCAGACTGACGACCGCCGTAAGCAGGAATGGCAGGTTCACCGACATGTTGCCGTTAATTCCCGGCAGCTTGACTTTCATCCTCGAAGTCACCGCTGCCAGTACCAGAACCGCCAGAGCGAAGTAGGTATGCAGCGCGTGGCTCACGAAGGTTGCATATCCCGCGGTGATCGCTGCGGCCAGCATCATTGCGCCGATGAAGGTCTTAATTCGCCGTGTGTTGTTCATATAATCTCGTCTCCTTTCCTTGGATTCACACGGCTCACTATTGCTCATCATCTCCAGCGTCGGTAAAGGCAGCGTCGGCAGTCCCCACGGATGAACCCCAGACCACGCTGGTGGCCGAAGCAGTGCCCGTGCTGGATCCCCAAACCACGCTGAAAGCGTTTAGAGTGTTGTCCATCCAGGGAAGCGAACTACCCCAGACGACAGAGCTGCCGTTTACGGTCGAAGTTCCCCAGACAACTGAGGTACCCCAGACCACCGAAGTGCCCCAAACGACTGAAGTGCTGGCGACGCTCGAGTTCCCATACGCCAGCGACACTGTATGTGTTTGCGGGTTAAAGACTGCCGTCGGCGAAAGGGCGGCGCCAACGTTGGCCGGAGCCAGGTCGCTATTGGTAGTAGCGGCCTGTACGTTCAGCAATCCCGAGCCCACCGAAAACAGATCATAGAAATCGACGAAGGTCTGCACCAGATGCGGGACATAAGCCGACGTAGAAACGAGCCCAAATCCGTTCATCTTGTAGGCAGTCTTCATCAGTCTGGCTTTCACTTGATCCGGAGTCAGCGTGCTTTGCTCTTGCAGTAACAAAGCTACCGCGCCGACGACGGCAGGAGTCGCCATGCTGGTGCCACTCAACGTGAAGTAGTCGTTCTTGCCGTCGGTGCCGGTGACCAGTTCATTCGGATAGGAGGCCTCCAGCGTGGCTCCCGGGGCGGCAAGAGAAACGATGTCGTTGCCTGGCGCCATGATGTCAGGTTTTACCACGTGATCGTAGGTCGTGGGTCCCTTGGAGCTATAGCTGGCCTTCGTTTCTGCTGAGGGCGACGTGGATCCGTTGCTCTTGGTCGCGCCGACCGTCAGCACAAGAGGATCGTTACCTGGTGCCGTGACGGTTCCAAAGCCGTTGCTTCCATTTACGCTCAAGCGGCCATAGTTGCCAGCAGCGACAACCACCACGATCCCGCTATTCCATGCCGCTTCCACGGCCTGGCAGAGAGGATCCTGCTTGTAGCTGGAGGGAATTCCGCGGCCAAGGGACAGGTTGATTACACGAATGTTGTAGGTGTGCTGCAACGCAATAGCCTGCTGAATAGCCGCGATCACTGTACTGTCCGTGCCCGCGCCATTCGCATCCAGGGCCCGCAGATCGATCAGACTGGCACCGGGAGCGACGCCAGCATATTCCCCACCCGAGAGCGACCCGTTGCCAGCAATGATACCGGCCACATGCGTGCCGTGACCGTAGAGGTCATACTGTGCCCCGGCGGAGTTGCTCGTCGCCGTACCCGTAAAGTCCTGGTGATAGACCACGCGCGAAGACCCGTCCGGGTTCTGCAGATCGGGGTGGCTGTCGTTGATGCCGCTATCGATCACGGCCACGCCGACGCCTGCTCCGGTATATCCTGCGCTCCAAGCCGTCTCGACGCCCGTCACATCGTTCGTCAGATCGTCCATCACGTTCATCGGATGGTCAATGGTCACGGACGCGATCTCCGGATCAGCCTCCAAGGCAGCCAGAGCGCTGACCGGAATCGTAAACGCCGCACTCTTGATCATGTGCAGTTTCGAATGCAAGCGTCCGCCGCGGCCCTGCATCGTGGCGTAGTGCGCCGCCGTCGGGACCTGTTTGTATTGCACAATGACCCTCACGGTCTGGCCCTTGGCAGTTCCCTGATGGGCCTTGGCCAGAAGTCCCGAGAGTTCGGGAGCGATCCGAGAGGAGAATCGGCCGTTCGATTCGCCCGCGATGGGGTTGTTCCAGCGCTGACCAAATGCCATTCCCGTTGCCAGGAGAAGGACCAGGCTCAAGCGCTTTCCCCATGCGGCGCTATGTCGTTCCCCGCGCCACTTAGGTTTCTGTGTTTTCGCCGTGTGCTCCATAAAATCTCACCCTACTTTCTTGATGGGGGAAAGATCGAGCTTCGTACCCAGCCCTACTGTTGCACGGGAGCGGCCAATGCGAGTCCGCGTAAGTCGTTGGTTCTATGGGGGATTGGCGAATTCGAACAGGGGCCGGTTGGGCCACTCTGTCCCTTGAGTCTGGGCATGGGACACTCTGTCTCACTTCCAGTCGGCGCGGATGTGACCTCAGTCCTCTGCAATGGGTTACCAAGTGAGTCTGAAATGGGACCGCGAGGCTGCTTAGCGGTGCTAGAGAGCCGCTGCTTTGCCAAGCGCAAGCCGCTGCGGCATCTTCGGCATGGCGGCCATCAGGCGTTGCGTGTATTCGTGGTGAGGACTAGTCAATACCTGTTCCGTGGATCCCGTCTCGACGATTTGGCCTTCGTGCAGAATCGCAATGCGGTCGCAGATGCCTGCCACCGAGGCGAGATCGTGCGAGATGTAAAGAATCGCCATTCCGAAGCTGCGGTTCAGCTCGCGAAACAGAGCCAGAATTTCAGCCTGCGTGATCACGTCGAGTGCGCTGGTGGCTTCGTCGGCAATCAACAGCGCGGGGCGGTGCATCACGGCCATCGCAATCAGCACGCGCTGCGCCTGGCCGACGCTCATCTGGGAAGGATACTTTCGTAGGAACTCATCGGTCGCCGGCAGGCTCACGCTTTCCAGCGCAGCCCGGATCGCGGCCTCGCAATCTGCCTTCGATCCCGATGCGTGGGCTCGCCACGCCTCTTTCAGCTGGGTCCGAATTTTCAACGCGGGATTCAACGACGACAGTGGACTCTGCAGCACCAGGGCCAGCTTCCTTCCGCGCAGGGCACGCAGGTCCGACTCGCTGAGTCGCAACAGGTCGGCTCCATCGAACCGGACCGTGCCTTCCACCTGGGCGTGCTTGCGATCAAGTAGGCCCAGAATCGCCATGGCGAGCGTGCTCTTGCCCGATCCACTCTGGCCAATGAGGCCGAGCACTTCGCCGCGGCAGATGTCCAC
>OCTA010004320.1_pt1 | contig 12468 bp, 8 predicted proteins | sample 1538991 | NCBI WGS metagenome assembly OCTA01 (sample SAMEA3539302, study PRJEB22396) | soil metagenome | biome: tundra; feature: field; material: soil | place: USA | collected 2010-05 | depth 0.15 m
TTCTCGCAGTAGAAGCGGCCCCAGGCGCGCGGCCAGTCGTCCGCCGGATCGTAATCGGCCACGCTTTGCCAGTCGCGCCAGGCGAGGGCGGGCGAATCGTGGATGCGCAGCCGTTTTTGATGCGGCGTGCCGATCATGTGCACGCCGCCGAAGGATTCTTTGGCGAGCCCGCCGAAGTTTTCGCGCCGGTCTTTATCGATCAGCAGGACGCGCCGGCCGCGGCCGAGCAGTTCGTACGCGGCCACAATGCCCGCCAGCCCGCCGCCGGCAATCGCGATTTCGGTTTCATAGATCCTCGCGCCGTCCATGAACGAATGCTCAGTATAGCCAGACCACGCCCTGCTGGTCGATGATTGGAGTATGGAAGAGCGGGGGATGATGCGGCAGTGGGTCGAGACCTGGAAAGAAGTGGCACCAAAGCTCGAGGCCATTCGGCCCAACACGAAGAGCTTGCGCATGGCGCAGGCAACTCAAGGTAGATCCAAATCCACGGCGAATAAATCAGCCGTCGCTCCAATCACCAGCGCATAGAGCGTATCATCCAAACCGATGCCGGCGAGCCGGCAGGTAACCGCATCCTTCTGAAGAGCTTCGTTGAAACTGAAGGACAATCCGCTCCTTCCGGTTGTGGGATTGAGCCGGTGGATGGGCTGGCCGGGTTCGCCCAAATCCTGGAAGAACAGTTCATCGCAGCGATAGGACCAATACGGATACCCGAGACGCCTACCTACCGGCCCCGGCAGCCATTCCTTTTGCTTCGGCCTGTAGAAGAATATCCGCGTGTCTGCGGAGCTGATTACGGCAATCCATCGGCCGTCCCGCGACCAAGCTGGGGTGTGAAAACCCTTCGAGCCTGGCAAGAGATTCGTTTTCCCGGTGGCGACGTCAATCAGATACAGGTAATCAGGCGCCTCTGTGGGTGGGGCGCTCATGTCCAATATAATTTGCTTTCCATCCGGACTCCAGTCTGCTACACCAGCTACAAGATCCAGCGGCCCGAGTGCTCTCGGAGGCGAGGAACCTCGGGCCGCAACCACCCGCAAATGGCGCATTACGTTGGGCTGGGTGTCAAGGAAGAGGAGTTGCGTGCCATCCGGAGACCACCTTGGTTCCAGGGCGACCATGGGCGTGGGAGTTAGCTGAAGGCAATCCGTGCCGTCCGCAGCGCAGCGCCAAAGCGCGCCATCGACAGCCGAGCTATATGCGACCCATCTTCCGTCTCGGGAGAAATGCAGGTTTCCAGCCGAGGGAAATACCGACGCAGTGTAGAGTGAATGGGAATCGGAGGAGAGCCGGTGGAGTTTCTCGTCGGGCCAGTATCCGACGGAAATCAGCCTGGAACCGTTCCGTCCCAGGCCCGCGACAGTTTCCGTATCCTCCGCTCCGGTGGACACAAGGAAAGGGTGGGGCGAAGACCGCCTGAAGAAACTCCGCCATTCGCGAGTCATCCATAGCTTCTGGCGGGGGAAGGATCCCCGCAAGAAGGCAAAGTATTTGCCACCGGCGAGCCAGAATCCCACGGAAGTGTCCGTAAGCTTTTCGTCTCCAGGAAACACCTGTTGGAGATGAGATCCGTCAGCCCCAACCTCCCACAGGGAATGCACCTGCAAGACGGGATCCCAGTTGCTGAATCTGAGCTTGCGGCCGTCGGCGGACCATTTAGGGTTATAAGCGGGCTTGCGTGCCAGCGGACGAGACGCTGAGCCATCGCTATTGGCCTTGTAGAGCGTCCCCTTAGAGGAATAAACCACCTGCCGTCCATCGGGCGACCACGCCGCATCCGCGCAAAGGACGTCACCGAACGGACGCGGCGCCCCTCCCTGAACAGGCCAAACCCAGAGTCTGTTTTCATCACCAATACGCTCAAGGGAACCGATCAGAAAACTTGTTAAATCAGGCGAAATATCGAAGATCGTCGAGTTCTCGAAGGGCGTCTTGATCTCAATCGCATCGCCTCCGTTGATGGAAGCCTGCATCGGAAAACGTCTGGCGCCGCGCCTGGCGCAGAAAAAGATGCGCGTTCCATCCGTCATGATCGGTCCTGGCTCGACATTGCCGATGTGCGTCAGGCGCGTGCGGTTAATCATTCGGGGTGGAGGAAGCGGGAACAGCCAGTAGACGGCCTGGTGCAGGAGAATCGCCGCAACGCAGGGAATAGCCAGATACATCCAGCGCCTTCGCCGTCCCAGGTGGACCACACCCGCGGCCCGGCCGTTCGCGGACGCGGAAGAGCCGGGAATCATGACCACGGCCAGTTGCGAGGCGTTTTGGTTCGCAACGCGCTGGCCCGGAGAATCACTGGGATCTTCCACCGCGACTGGCGCGATGAAACGGTACCCGTGCTTGGGCAGCGTCACGATGAACGTCGGATTCCTGGCGGAATCCCCCAGGGCGAAGCGCAACCTCTTTAGCGCGGCGTTGAGGCTGCCGTCGAACTCGACATAGGTGTCGGAGGGCCACAGCGCCTGGCGCAACTGGTCGCGAGTCACCACCTCGCCGGGCCTCTCCAGCAGCATGCACAGAACGCGGAACGGCTGGTCCTGGAGCCGAACGGGGGCGCCCCGGCGCAAGAGTTCCCTCTTGCGGAGGTCGACCTCAAAGACGCCGAACCGATAGACGGGCCCTGAAACGGCTGGTGAGCTCATCGGCACTGCACCCCTATCGTGGCAAGTCTAGCACGCCGGAATCCGCGTCACAACTCTCTCTAGCCTCTTGGATTCAGAAAGTTTATCGGGTCATATGGCAGTAAGGAAAAGATCATTTGACAGGGACGCCATAGTCCGTGTAACCTGCCAGACCAGAGGAGGCGAATTCAGAGGGAAACACGGGCTGCCCGGCATGAGCAGTGGATTGGCGGGCGCTTGGGACGTGTCCCTTCTGACCTGGAGGAGACCACCATGTATAAATCGTATTTACGTGCTCGCGAAACGTGGGCCATGCCGGCCGCGCTGGTCGTGCTTATGTCTTGTCTGTGGCTGCCGGCGGCACGGGGCGACATCTTCGTCAGCAATGGCGCGGGCGGCCCCTACGCCAGCCAGGTATGGTCGTACAGCCAATATACCGGGGCCTACAAGCTAACCTTCAGCGGCGGTTTGGCGTCGTCGAACGGACTGGCCTTTGGGATCGACGGGAATTTGTATGTAGCCGATGGCGTCAACAAGCAGGTGCTGTACTTCAACCCCGCGACGGGAGCGTTGATCGGAACGTTTGTTCATCCCATCGGCGGTAATGCATATCCCTTCGGCATTACGTTCGTTGCCGGGGGCGCCCTTTACATGGCCGATAATTCCGGCTTTATCCGGGTTTTCGATCCCACCGGTTTGCCCTTGGGTACATACGTTTGCTACAACCCTAGTGGCGTGGCCTGCTACCCGTTTGATTTGACGTTCGGTCCCGATGGCTACCTTTATGTGTCGGACTTGGGCTCGCGTAGTGTACTGCAATTCAGCACGGCCGGCGGCACCGTGGCCTTTAAGAGCGTATTTGTCCCTGCCTTTCCAGATACCGGCGCGTTCCCATGGGGCCTTCACTTCGGTCCTAATGGGAACCTCTATGTGGACTTTAGCCTGTCCATCCCAAATACCAATGGCACTTACTATAGCATTTTCGAGTATAACGGGAGCACCGGCGCCCCGGTCTCCTTTTCCGTTCCCTATTCTAATGCAGGACAAGCCGACTTTGCATTCGGTCCGGATACGGAAATTTACGTGGCGGGCGACCCCGCGTTTACCAGGTATTTCTCTTCCACTGGCGGCTTGGTGGGCACATTCGGATCCACCGGACTCCCGCCCGCGCCGCCGGGCTTCATCACGATGGGAGGCCCAACGGGCAGCCCGCCTTACTTGCCGCCTTATTTGCTCTATACCCCTGTCGGGCTAGATCCCACCCAGACCATACGGATCACCGTGATCGAGGGACCGGTGAAGGTGCCGCCGGGCGTACCGGTTCAGGCCCAACTGGGATTCCAGAACAGCGCGGGTCTCATGGTGGGTCCGAGCCAGGTGGTAAGCCTGAATCCAGGCCAGACGGCTTCCCTCGATTTGGCTGTGAGCACGCTGATATCCTCCGGACGCATAGAGCTGCAGCCCGTGGTGACTGCGCTGCCCGGCACCCCGTTGGGAAGCCTGCAGGGGAGCGCTGAAGTGTTTAACACCAGCAACGGAGTCGGTTCCGTATTCTATCCTGGAATTCCCGTTCCACCGGCGTCCAGTATCACGGGTTCCCCGTCATTCGTACCGCAAGGCGTGGTTCTCGGCCAGAGCATGCAGATCAACGCGGCAGCGCCGCCTGACAGCCCATGCGTGGCCCTGCTGAGTTTTGCGAATAAGAACGGCAAGCAGGTCGGGCCCACGCAACAGGTGAATCTGAGTCCCGGCACCATGGCTTCGCTGAGTTTCAATACCAACCCGTACACCAAGTCGGGCCGCGAGGAGTTCGTTCCCCAGATCACGCCGAATAACCCAACCGGAGGCCCGGGCGTGGCCCCTGCCTGCCTGGGTTCGGCGGAGGTATTTATACAGAAATCGGGCAGCACCTCGACCTATCAGACCTCTTCGCCGGCCGTTGGCACCTCCCCGGCAGTGGCGCCATAGGCTTCGACGCAATGGGATTTCAGGGAGGCGAGATTCAACGAGCCGCGCGTGTGCCTTACAGCTTCACGCGCGGCGCCGGCGGAGTGCCATTCGCGGCCAGGTAATGTGTCCTTGCCTACGTGCCTTCCGACCAACTCGACAGATAGTGCTCTTGCTCGGGAGTGAGCCGGTCGATCTTCACGCCCATGGACTCCAGCTTCATGCGCGCGACCTGCTTGTCCAGGTCTTCGGGCACCGAGTAGACGCGGTTTTCGAGCTGGCTGTGATTCTTCACCATGTACTCGGCGGACAGGGCCTGATTGGCGAAGCTCATATCCATCACCGAAGCCGGATGCCCCTCGGCGGCCGAGAGATTGATCAGGCGGCCGTCGGCCAGCACGTTGAGCCGGCGCCCGTCGCGGAACGAATACTCTTCCACGAACTCGCGCGTCTGGCGGTGAGAAGAACTGATTTTGGCCAGCGCCTCCAGATCGATCTCCACATTGAAGTGTCCCGAGTTGCAAAGGATGGCGCCGTTCTTCATGCGCTCGAAGTGATCGCGCGCGATGACGTGCTTATTGCCCGTGACGGTCACGAAGATGTCGCCGATGACGGCGGCTTCCGCCATGGACATGACGCGATAGCCATCCATGACCGCTTCGATGGCCTTGGTGGGATCCACCTCGGTGACGATGACGTTGGCGCCCAGCCCGCGCGCGCGCATGGCGACGCCGCGGCCGCACCAGCCATAGCCGGCCACCACCAGGTTCAGCCCGGCCAGCAGGACGTTGGTCGCGCGGATGATGCCGTCGAGGGTACTCTGGCCGGTGCCGTAGCGATTGTCGAACAGGTGTTTGGTGAGCGCGTCGTTGACCGCCACGATGGGATACTTCAGCACGCCGTCCTTGGCCATGGCGCGCAGCCGGATGACGCCGGTGGTGGTCTCTTCGGTGCCGCCGAGTATGTTTGCCGCCAGGTCCTGGCGCTTGCTGTGCAGCAGCGTGACCAAGTCCGCGCCGTCGTCCATGGTGATGTGCGGGGCATGTTCGGCCGCCGCCGTCAGGTGCTGGTAGTAAACGTCGTTGTTCTCGCCCTTGATAGCGTAGACGGGAATGCCGTAATCGCGCACCAGGGTGGCGGCCACGTCATCCTGCGTGGATAACGGATTGGAGGCGCACAGCACCACGGAGGCGCCGCCATCGCGCAGCGCGATCATCAGGTTGGCGGTCTCGCTGGTCACGTGCAGGCAGGCGGCGACGCGCTTGCCGGCCAGCGGCTGGGTCTTGATGAACTGCTTGCGGATGCTCTGCAGCACGGGCATGAACTGGAAGGCCCACTCCGTGCGGCGCTTCCCGACGTCCGCCAGGGAAATATCCTTGATGTCACAGGCAACTTGCGTTTGAGTATCGGTTGGCATGAATTCCTCGTTTTGATTTCCGCGGGTGTCCTAGCGGACCGCGGCATGGGCTACGGCTTCTTCGCGCAGCGCTTCCATCTTGTCGGTAGCTTCCCAGGTGAAAGTCTCTTCGGTGCGGCCGAAATGGCCGAATGCCGCGGTGGTGCGGTAGATGGGCCGCCGCAGCTTCAGGTGATCGATGATGCCCCGCGGGGTGAGCGGGAAATGCGCGCGAATGAGCGCGGTGATCTTGTCTTCCGGAACGATGCCGGTACCGAAGGTGTTGGCCATTACGGAGACCGGTTCGGCCACGCCGATGGCGTAGGCCAGTTGCACTTCGCAACGGCTGGCCAAGCCGGCCGCCACGACATTCTTGGCGATATAACGGGCCATGTAGCACGCCGAGCGATCCACCTTGGTGGGATCCTTGCCGGAGAAAGCGCCGCCGCCGTGCCGCCCCATGCCGCCGTAGGTGTCCACGATGATCTTGCGGCCGGTGAGCCCGGTGTCGCCATGCGGCCCGCCGATCACGAAGCGCCCGGTGGGATTGATGTGATAGTGGGTGCCCGAATCCACCATGTCCGGCGGAACAACGGGGTCGATGATGTGCTTCTTGACTTCGGCCCGCAGAGTCTCGATGGAGACCGACTCGCCGTGCTGCGTGGAGACCACCACCGCGTCGATGCGCTTGGGCGCGCCGTCGACATACTCCACGCTCACCTGGCTCTTGCCGTCCGGGCGCAGGAAGTCCAGAATACCCGCGCGCCGCACTTCGGAAAGCTGCCGCACCAGTTTGTGGGCCAGCATGATGGGCAGCGGCATGAGCTCGTCGGTTTCGTTGCAGGCAAAGCCGAACATCATACCCTGATCGCCGGCACCGCCCGTATCCACGCCCATGGCGATGTCCGGCGACTGCGACTGGATGGCGTTCAGCACGCCGCAAGTATTACAGTCGAAGCCCCAAAGCGCATCGACGTATCCGATGTGCTCGATGGTCCGCCGGACCACCCGCGGCACATCTACGTAGCAGGTGGTGGTGATCTCGCCGGCGACCACGCAGATGCCGGTAGTGACCAGCACTTCGCAAGCCACGCGGCCTAGCGGATCTTGCGCCATGACGGCATCCAATACCGCGTCCGAAATCTGGTCGGCGATCTTGTCCGGATGCCCTTCTGTTACGGATTCCGATGTAAAAATTTGTCGCTGCATGCCCGTCCCGTCCGTTGGAAGAAGTCCTGTTTTTTTGGTTAGCTGGATAACGCTGAAAAAGAACTGACGATTTAGTGTAGCGGAGTGCGGGGGGCACGTCAAATCGGTGGCGATGGCTGCCAGGGATCGAATAGGGGTATTCCCAGGGACGCGAAATCCTTGATGTTGCGGGTGACCAGCGTGAGGCCATGAGCTTCCGCCGTGGCGGCGAAGAAGGCGTCGATGGAGCCGAGCGTCACGCCGGCCCGCCTACCGCGAGCCGTCAGGACACCCCAGGTTTCCGCGATGCGTCGATCAATGGGCAGGATGCGCCCTTCAAAACGGGTTGACAATTCCTCGGCCAGCCACACCGCCAATCGGTCGCGGCGGCGTCCATCGGGAAGCAGTTCGATCCCCCGGCGAATCTCCGCGAAAGATACGACGGTCAAGAATGTACGGTCTTCGTCGGTTTCGGCCAGCCACGCGATGACATGTGGATCGGGCCGCGGTTTGACCCACTCCGAGATCACGTTGGTATCGAGCAGGAAGCTCACAGATCGATCTCACGGGGCCCATCCTTGGTTCGCTCAATACGAAGGCCCGAGTTGCGCAACGGAGATGCGGCGAAGAACTCGGCGAGGTTGCCCTTCCGTTTGGTCTTGCGCTCCCACTCTTCGACCGAGACGAGAACCGCTACTTTGCGGCCGTTGCGCGTGATGGTCTGGGGGCCTTGCGAAAGGACCCGATCGATTACTTCGCTCAAGCGGGCCTTGGCGGCTGCCACGGGCCAAGCTTCGGGTTGCTTGGCGGGGGCTGCCGGTTTTGTGGTAGTCATATTAGTCACTATGGTCATTATATGCGGATCGCCTGGATGTGTCAATCTGTGGATTCGCGATCGCCAGTTCCCAGGTCTGACCCACCAGATCCTTACCAAAGCCGTGGTGCGGCTTCTCGTCGACGAGGCGGAAGCCGGTTTCCAGATAAATTCGCCGGGCGGCGTGGAGAACACTGTTTGTCCAGAGGGTTATGCTTTGGTAGCCGGCTTCCGCAGCGAAACGCACGCACTCCTTTACCAGGTGCCGGCCCAAGCCGAGACCCCGGGTCGAAGGTTCGACCAGGAGCAGGCGAAGTTGCGCAACTTCATCGGTCTTGCGAACCAGAAACACCGAGCCGACGCGGTCGCCAATTCGCTCCGCGATCCAGCAGGCTTCCCGCTTGGGATCGTAGTTGCGGATGAATTGAGCGACGATCTCGGCGATGAGCGCCTCGAAAGAACTGTCCAATCCGTACTCCTGTGCGTACAAGACGCCGTGACGATCGACCACCCATCCCATATCGCCTGCGCGGTGAGGCCGGAGAACGAAGGGCGCGGATTCGGTTGTGCGCTTGCCGAGCAGGGTTTCGACGCGCTCCAGCGATTGGATCAGGTCTTCCCGATCAGCGGCGGAAAGCTGCCCGAGTTTGGCGCGGGTTTCCTCGTGGGATCGCTGGTCGAGGGTAGCGAACTCCGATCGGCCCTTAGGCGTGAGCGAAAGGATGTGCTGCCGCCGGTCTGCCTGGGCGACATCCCGCGATACCAGGCCGCGCTCGCGAAAGCTGGCGACGATCCGGCTGACGTAGCCGGCGTCCAAGCCGAGCTGTTTGCAGAGCTGATTTGCCGTAGGGTCGCGGAAGTGCGCGATTTCGTAGAGGAGGCGGGCTTCGGTGAGCGAAAACGGGCTGTGGAGAAGTCCGTCGGTCAGGACGCCGATTTCCTTGGTATAGAGGCGGTTGAAGCGGCGGACTTGTTCGGTGTGGCGGTCCAGGTCGTCCATATTTGTGCTATTATCATATAACTAGTTGCTTTTGTCAATTTATTGGGTTTGATCGGTAATTTTCACGGGTGTTTTTGGGCGTGATTGGCGGTCTGGTAACGGTTACCGCAGCTTCAGCGCGACATGATTTCCTCAGTGGCGTCCTCATCGAGATGACGGTAGCATGGCGCCGGAAAGGAATTCGGGGACCGCTGGGTCATCGAATCTTGTTTTCAATCGATTAGCGGGAGTTCCCGGTGTGTCATCGGGAGCGTCACACGTGGCTTATTTGCTGGTGTTGATCAGCACCATGACCCCGCCCGAAATGTCCGGCGCCACCAGGTCCGGCCGCCCCGCCGAAGCGGGCTGCCTGTGCAGATTCTCCGCCAGAATGCCGCCGGGATTGGGCCCCGCTCCTATGTAAAACGGCGTAGCGAACGTGCCGTCTCCGTTGCCCAGAAAGATCCCCAGCGTACCCGCTTCCATCAGGCCAATATCGGGAATGCCATCCCCGTTCAGGTCCGCCACCACGGCCGGTCCTGGCGCGTTGAGCACGTCCTGGAGCGCCTGCTTCTCCGTGGGCCTGAAAGGTGCCGTCGCCGTTGCCCAGCGAGATGCCGATCCCGGACGGGCCATCAAGCTGGGACCCAGCCAGGACCAGATCGACCCTATGGTCGCCGTTCAAGTCCGACGGTGCGAAGGTAAACTCCCTTTGCATGCCGCTCTGCATCTGGGGGCCCTGCCGGAAGGTGCCGTTGCCGTTGCCGAACAACACCTGCACGTTGCTCGAGACCATCGCAATCGCGTCTGGAATCCCGTCGCCATTGGTGTCCGCTACAGCCACCCAGTTGCCCGGGTCCGGGTAGTCGCGCCGCGCAAAAAAAGGTGGGCAGCGCAACGGTAGCGATATCGGCGCTTGCAAAGCACGCCAGAAAGCATGCGGTCAAAACGGAGGTTTTTCTCACAGCACCTCCTCGCACGACACTTTTCGGTATCCCGGCTCCGAGAGTTGTGATGAGTGTGGCAGGGTTGAGCGGGTCTGTCAAGCGCCTTACTCCACCCTTAACGCCGCGCCGGGGTCCACGCGCGCGGCGCGGCGGGCGGGCAGCCATACAGATAGCACGGTGATGACGGACAGCAGCGCGCCGGCCGCCGCCAGCGACAACGGATCCATGGGCGAGAGGTGGTAGAGCAGGCTCTTCATCAACCGGGCACAGGCCAGCGATACTGCGATACCCACAGCCAGTCCGGGGATCGTCACGGCCGCGCCTTCCTTGAGGATCATGCCGAGCAGATTCGCGGGAGTGGCTCCCAGCGCGGCGCGAATGCCGAATTCACGCGCGCGGCCGCTGACCGAATAGGCCAGCAGTCCGTAGATACCGGCCGCGGTTAGGAGGGCCGCCAATGCGCCGAATGCGGCCAGAAGGGTGAGCGCGAAGCGGCGGCGCGCCAGCGAATCGGCTACGTACTGCGCGACGGGCGCGGCCTTCAATACGGCAACCTCGGGATCGGCGCGATGGATCGCATCGCGAATGGGGGCGGCTAATCGCATCGGATCGCCCGCGGTTTTCACCAGCAGAATCATGCGCGGCGAACTCGAGATCATGTACAGGGTGGGCGGCACCGGCTCGTCCAGACCCATGTCGCGCACATCGCCCACTACGCCCGCGATCTCGATCAAATCCCGATGCGGGTCCATCACGCCCATGATCAGACGGTGGGCGGTGGGGTCTGCATGCGGGAAGAATCGCCGCGCCAGCGTCTCATTGATCATGTAGCGCGGATGGTCACGGTCGGCCTCCGCCAGCAGGCGGCCGCGCTTCAATGGAATTTGCAGAATGCGGAAATATTCCGGCGTCACCCATCGATACTGCGCGACCGGGTAACGGCCGGGATCGAACGTGCGCCCCTCGATGCCGAAGCGCGTGGCAAAACGGAAGCGCCCGGTGGGCGACAGACTCATCGGCGCGCAATTGGCCATCGCGACGCCCTCCACTCCGGGCAGGGCCTGCACCGCCGGCAGGAGTTGGGTCTTCCAGAATTCGGTGGATTTGGTGTCGTCATACCGGCTGCTGGGCATGGGAACTTCCATCGCCAGTACGCCTTTCGACCGGAAGCCGGGGTCTTCGCTCAGCAAGGCGACAAAGCTGCGGACCAGCAAGGTGGCTCCCGTTAGCACGACGAACGCCATGGCGACTTCGGCGGCGATCAGGATGGAGCCGAGCGGCGACCGCGGCTTGCTCATGGATCGCCCGGCTGCTGGAGCGGCCTGCGCGCGAAACGTCTGGGCACAGGCCGGCAGGGCGAACAGAACTCCACACAGAATCGATGAGACCAGCACGAACATCGACGCATGACCGGCGAAATCCAGCGGCTCCAGGCGCGGAATGCGGCCCTGGGCCATGCGCTGGAGAACGCCGCTGGAGGCCACCGCCAGCGCCGCTCCGGACACTCCGCCCACAAGCGCCAGCAGCAGGCTTTCGGTGAACACCATGCGCATCAGCCGGCTGCGCCCTGCGCCGAGCGCAACGCGGATGGCGATTTCCTGCCGGCGGTCCAGCATGCGCGCCAGCAGCATGTGCGCCAGGTTGGCGCAGGCCATCAGCAGCACCAGGCCGACCGCCGCCCACACCAGCAGCAGGGCCGGCCGCACATCGCCCGTGATCTGGCGCGCGAGCGGGATGACATACGCGCCGACCGTGCCGTTGGTATCGCGATGTTCGGCGGCCAGGCGGGCGGCCAGGGCGTGGATCTCGTTTTGCGCCTGCTCTTCGGTGACGCCGGGCCGCAGGCGGGCGATGACTTCCAGGGGATGATACTTGCGGGTGTTGAGAAGCTCCGAGTCGATCCACGAAAATGGCAGCCACACATCCGCCCATTCGGGAAACGCCTTACGGCTTGGGACCACGCCGATCACGGTGAAGGATTCGGTCTCGAAGCGCAGGGTGCGGCCCACGATGGCGGGATCGGCGGCGAACTTGCGACGCCAGAGTTTTTCGGCGATCAAAGCCACGGGGCGCTTCTCGCGCTCATCGGCGGCGCTGAAGCCGCGGCCCAGCAGCGGATGAATGCCCATGGTGGAAAACAGATCGGAGGTCGCGCTGGTGGCTTGCACCACCTCCGGCTCGCCCTGCCCGACGAGCGTGATACGGTTCATTTCTTGGAAGGTATACGCGGCCATTTGCGCGAAACTGTGGGTTTGGTTGCGCCAGTCCTGGAAGTCCGGGACGGTTGACTGGAGTTGGGGCAGGACGGGTGTGCTCTCCCAGAGTTGCACCAGGCGCTGCGGATCGCGGAAGGGGAGTGGGCGGAGCAGGACTGAGTAGATGACACGATAGACTGCGGTGTTCGCGCCCACGCCTAGCGCGACCGTGAGAATGGCCGCGAGCGCGAAGGCGGGGCGGCGGCGTAGGGAGCGGACGGCTTGGCGGAGATCCGCGAGGGACATGATACCGAGTATAAAACCTAAGAGCGGGTCCGGGGGACCCGCGCAGGCCGGGACGCAGGCCGGGGGCCTGCC
>OCTA010004321.1_pt1 | contig 12464 bp, 8 predicted proteins | sample 1538991 | NCBI WGS metagenome assembly OCTA01 (sample SAMEA3539302, study PRJEB22396) | soil metagenome | biome: tundra; feature: field; material: soil | place: USA | collected 2010-05 | depth 0.15 m
GGAGCCCAATGCGCGCGGCAAGGGCGTCGAGATTGAGAACAAGATCGTCGGCGGCGCCATTCCCAAGGAATACATTTCGCCTGTGATTGACGGCATCGAAGAGGCCATCAAGGGCGGTGTGCTGGCGGGCTACCCCGTGGTGGACGTCAAGGTGGCCATCGTCGATGGCTCATACCACGAAGTCGATTCCAGCGAGCTAGCCTTCAAAATGGCCGGCATATTCGCCTTTAAAGAGGCGGCCAAGAAGGCCAGCCCCATCCTGCTCGAGCCCATCATGAAGGTGGAAGTCACCACGCCCGACGAGTACCAGGGCGATTTGATGGGTGACCTCAACCGGCGCCGCGGCAAGATTATCCACATCGAGGCCAAAGACGGCTCGACGATCGTGACCGCCGAGGTTCCGCTGGCCGAGATGTTCGGCTACGCCACGGCGATCCGTTCGCTGTCGAAAGGCCGGGCCGCTTATTCGATGGAGCCATTCCGTTTCGAGCCGGTGCCCAACAGCATCGTCGCGGGCATCCTGGACAGCGCCAAAGGCAAGCCCGCCGCTCGCGCCTGACGCGCATTGTTCACCCGCGAAGGCGCCGACCTGGTAGCGCAAATATCCAATCTGCGTTGCACTCGCACGCCGTCCTTGGGCCGCTTGGCCTTGGGATTCCGGATGAGGTTCTCTTTGAGCGCATGCGTGCGCAGGAAGGAGGGACCCTGTGCTGTCCCCGTGTTGGTGGCTGTTTTCAGCAAACCGCTGCTAAGACGAGACTGCAACCGCCGGGGATACAAGTCCCGCCGAAGCCTGGGTGCAGCGAACTCCTCGCAGCCCCATGGAACCAAAAGCGCAGCGGCTGTCGGCTCAAGCGAATGGTTCTCATGGCTTTCGACCGAGCACATTCTCCCACCACTGGAGGTAGCGCCCATAGTAGCCATTTCCTCCGTCACCGGACCTCATCAAGAAAGCCGGATAGTAAACTATCGCCACCCAGGCCGGGTAGCGCACCCTGTACACCATCGTGGGCGCTGGCGCCGATCCGTTCCCAACCAGCATCGCGGGCGGCGGCTTCATTATGGTCTTCGTGCCGCAGCAACTCGCCACCGGACCAAAGCTCAGCAGGTACAAGCAGCCGATGAGGACGATTGTGCCGGCAAACCGCACAACGTAGGCCAGCCATTCCAGCCAGGTCCAATCGCGTGGCCGAGCAGGCTCCTTCTGAACGGCTGGCACGACGAACTCTGTGCCGCACTCCCGGCAATGCGCTGATTCATCGCTGTTCTCGCGACCGCAATAGGAGCACTTCTTCATGGCGCGCGCTTAATACACCCGTTCGCTGGGGGCGGGGCAAGGACATTTGCACGGTGCTTTGGGGGCTGGTGGGCGGCGTGTGGCGATCCCTTACTGACGGGTGTGGTGAAACAGCTCCTCTCGATTTGGCGGACGGCAGATAGAGGCTACGGCTGCCGCCGGTTTCCGGTCAACCCGCCTCCAGGACCCGCGCTGTCGTAGCGGGTTTCTGTCTGCAATCCATTGCGCGATAAACCACCACCGCCCCGTCGTTGTCCATCTTGTAGTAAATGGCGTAGGGAAAACGGCGAGCCAGCAACCGGTGGTAGCCAAAGACTTTTCGGTGAATCCCGCCGTAGAGGGCCAGCGAATCAATGTCGGCAAATACGGAGTCAAAGAAGTATTCTCCGAGGCCCGCGCCCTGCTTCTCATAGAAGGCACGTCCGGAGTCCAAGTCATTGAGCGCGGAGGTGAGTATCCGCACTCTCATTGAGCTTTGGCTCGGAGGGTCTTCTTTGCGGTCTCCCAGTCCACCACTTGCTCTTTGCCTTCTGCCAGCCGCCGCTCGGTTTCCGCCAACGCCCGCTCATGCCAGGCGGGTGACTCGAGTTCGCTGTCCGAGCCGCTCAGGTCCTCCCAAAGAGCTTCCAGCAACTTGAGTTTCTCGCTTCGTGGCAATTGCCGCATCGTCTCAACAGTCATGTTAAGCAGCTTAACGCGGCCGGGTTGAATTGGCAATCTGCGTTGGGTCTGCGTTGGGTTTGGTTCCAGGGGTGCAGATCACCGACCGTATGAGCGTGCATGCAGTGCAGTCCTCACTATTGACACAACGGCAACACCTCCTGAGCTTGCGGATGCACTTCTGGTGGCTCATTCAGCAGGTTGGAAACGTAGGTCCAACTCCCCATGTGTAAACGCTGGGCGATCCACTTCAAACTCATGGTCGTTTCCTGACGCAGCCGGCGCGCCAGGCCGACCTTCGACCGGTGCCCCTTGCGGCGCGCCCGCAGGGCGTCCTCATCCCAGCCCAGCCGCTCCAGTTCTTCCTGCACCACTCGCTCGGCTTTCTGCAGGCCCGTTTCCTGACGCTCCGCGCCGTAGTCCGTCCGTGATTGCGCATCAGGCAATACGCATGCATCTGCCACTCCGTCTTGCCGCAAGCCTCGCCCAGCATGGACAGAAACCTTTGGCGGTCTTCATCGTCCCTGAAGATATCCTCACGCTGGTCCCCGCGGTTCATCCCGTGATACATCGCCCCAGGATACTTCAATGCGCAGCTTGCGCGACATTGCGAACCTTTACCAACACGCCCCGGCAGTGTCAATAGTGAGGACACTTGCATGGCGATCAGCCAGATCGTCGAGGCGGTCAGCCGCTCAAAGTTCTGGCCCCAGACCGCCATCTTTGTCGTGGAAGACGACGCGCAGAACGGCCCCGACCACGTGGATGCCCACCGCACCACGGCCTATGTCATCAGCCCCTACACGAAAAGGGGCGTGGTGGATTCAACCATGTATTCCACCAGCAGCATGCTGCGCACAATGGAACTGATCCTGGGCCTCAAGCCAATGTCGCAGTTCGATGCCGCCGCCACGCCGATGTTCAACTCGTTCCAGGCCAATCCTGATTTGCGCCCGTACCAGGCGCTGCCGGCGAATGTGGACTTGGAAGCGCGTAACGGCGCGCACGCGTGGGGCGGCAAGATCAAGATGAATTTCGCCCGGGAAGACGCGGTCGATGACTTGCTGCTCAACGAGGTCGTCTGGCGCTCGGTGCGCGGCCCCGACAGCCCGATGCCGGCGCCCGTGCGTGCGGCCTTCGTGTTCGGACACCGGGGAGAGAAGGACGAGGATTGACGATTATCTGGCGAGTAGCACGGAGTTCGAAGAGAACTTAGCGGAACATGCTTTGTTGTAGCATGATGCGTAGGTTTCTTGTCGGTATGCGCGAGTTTTCGAACACTACGGGAAACCGGGCAGCCATTAGCCAAGGCCGGTCGGGGGGATGAAAGCTAAAGGCTTGGGTATGATCGGTGATGGGTGATTGGTGACCGGTGGTTGGTGACCAAGGACGGGCCACCAATCACCGATTACCAGTCACCAACCCGCAGCCAGCTCATTTTCCGGCGCTTATCTTAAGCACATCGTTGGTGGAGAAGCGAATATAGGGAAAGCATTCCGGGATGTGCGAATCCCAAACGCCGTGCGGGTTCCAGAACCAGCCGCTGGAATCATTGGCCAGTGGCGGGGCCTTGTACTGGTTGAACCTGGAGAAATCGATGCGCCAGACATCGCCCTCGTGTGGCGGCAAGGCCCGCCCATCGGCCTTGGCCAGCCATTTCATCCCGGCCCATGGGAAAGCCAGTTCGACCGTCCAGCCGCGGTCGATGTCATGGTCGTTGTTCAAGGTGCCATCGACGTGGACGGCGGTCTTGAGGCCGGGAAAATCCCACGCCCACGAACCGAGCCGCAGCCCGCGGGGATGGTTGGTAAAACCGACGCCGTTGAACGGCACGACCTTGGGGTTGGAACGTTTGAACTCGGGGACCTGGCCGTAGCCCCCCTTTTCGTAAGCGTCTTCCCAGATGAAAAAGGCCTCATAAACCGTGTTAAGCGCGTTGATCTCGAATTCATAATAAGTGTCCCTGCCGGCGATGAATACCTCCACGTCGTTGTTTTCGTAAATGTGCGCGCCGTGTTCGGTCAGCGTGGCGCGGACGTTGGGTTCCTCGACCCAGAAGGCCACATAAAGGTTCGTTTGGTCCCATAGCACGGCGGCCCGGGTATCGTAGAGAGTCGGCTTGCCCGTGAGGATGTCGGTGAAGCGGGGGGAGCGCGGCACGGCCTGCCAGCACGGCTCATTCAATTGGCCGTCGAGACGGATAGGCGCGGTGACCCGGTACGCGGTGTAATGGGCGATGGTCTCGAGGTCACATGGAAATCTGGCCGCTTTGGCGCTGCCCGCCGGGATTTCCTGCCCGCCCGTCAAAGCGATGAACAACAGGTTGCCAGCCAGCGCGGCCAGGCGCGCACAACGAGTGCCCACGCCTGGCCGGCCGGCTGCTTTAAGAGCCCCGCGATCGTTCATTATGGTTGGAGGCTGACTTCCAACCCTCAACTCCTCGACTCCCCTATGGCGAGGCGATGAGATAGAAGCGAGCCGGATTGTTGGTCGCGTCGTTGTCGGTGAAAGTCACCGGTGTGGCGCCGAAGGTGCCATTGCTCAGCACCGTCCAGCCTGCCAGCGGCAAGGTCGGGTCGGTGCTCATCAGGACCTTATAGGTCTGGCCGTTCGGGCCGCTGAAGGTCAACTGGAAGGCGCCATTGCCGAGCATCTGGCCCCCGCCGGCAATGACCGGCAGTGAGAACTGGACCGTGACGGGTGTGCTGCACGCATTGGTGTTGCCGTGGCCGTCATCCACCTGGAATGACACGCTGGTTGTTCCCAGCGGCAGCACGGTTCCTGCGGGCGGGGCCTGCACAACGGTCAGCGAGGCGCTGCAGTTATCGCTGGCGCCCAGCAGACCGGTCAGGTCAGGCAACACCGCCGTGAAGCTAATCCCCGGTACCAGCGTTTGCGCCGGCACACACTGCGTGATCACCGGGGGCGTCGTTTCGACAACGACCACCGAAATCGTGCCATTGGTGACATTGCCCAGCGTATCGAAGCCGGTCAGGCTCACGAGGTTGGTCCCCAGCGGCAGCACGGTGTTGGCCGGCGGATTCTGCGTCACGGTGACGGAGCTCACGTCGGACTGGACGCTGAAGTTGCTCACCGTCAGGTCCGGCAGCACCGCTGCGCAGTTGCTGCTGGCGGCGTTCAACAGCAGATTCGACGAGTTATACACAATCGTCGGAACCAACAGGGAATTGCGGTAGGAGATGAGTTGCGAACCGACGAAGTGCCGGGACCAGTTGCCGGTATCCGGTGTGGTGTTCGTGTAGGGCATGACCGTATAGTTCAGCAGGGCCGATTGGCCGGGCGTGACCGCGGCGGTGACGTCGGGTTCCCAGCCGCCCGTGCCATTGCCGTTCACCACGCAGCCGGGTCCCCAACCGGCGCGCGAACCGGTCCAGGTGCCGCCCTGGGGTTGGCAGGGATTGAGGTTATTATCCGTCTTCCACAGGTAATTGGAATAGACCGTGCCGTTGACGTTCAATAACCGCCAGCTTTGGAGAAACTCAGCGGCGTTTTGGCTGTTCGGCGACTGGCCGTGGCCCGTGACGAAGGACTTGAACTTGACCCGCTGCGCGCCGGGGTCAACCGTCGGAGTGCGCGGCGTGAAGAAGTTCGAGATCGGGTTGCTGGGATCACCGTAATTAGGTTGGCCGTTCCAAAGGTTCTGAACCTTGTAGGCCGTCTGCGCCGGCACGCCCGGATAATAGAGCAAGTCCACCGTCACTAGGAATCCGTAGCCGTCCGAGGGCGTGCCGCTCGGCACCCAGGTGTCAATGTACACCTGCATCTGCCGGTTGGTGCCCCGGAGCACGCTTTGATAGTCCGTCACATCCGCATACCAGGTCCAGGCAACGGCAAACGGCGTCATCCATCGGACGATCTCGATCTGCTGGCCGCTGTCGTCCCAGAGGCTGATATTGGCCTGCCGGTCCCAAATGTCGAACCCGTTGGCCGGCGGAGCGATGGTCAGAGCCAGAATAATGCGCCCATAGCTCGACCCGGACGGCGGCAGATTGTACTTATACGTCGGGGCGCGGTTGTTGATCTGGACGTACTCCTGAGCAAAGGTGTGGACCACCTGCGGCGCCGGGAACGTCTGCCCGGGCTGATCGTAGGTAACGCTCAGGTTGGCCACTCGGTTGGTGAATTGCTGCGAGGAGGTGGTGGCCGCCGCCAAGCCCACCCGCGACCGATACGGCACCGGCCCGGCGATAAAGTAATTGGAAAAGATTTGGTTGTTATTGACGTTGGTCCCGATCCAAACCGAGACGTTCATCCCGCCCAGGACGAAAGTGATTTCCGTCTTGATCGGGATCTGGGTGGTCGCGCCCTGCTGAAAATTGGTGGAACTGATGACGCGGGTGCGCGGCTGCCCGTTCCAGTAGAGGGCGACCTCGCTGGAGGAGGTGGGACTGGCGTTGGCGTCATAGACGTTAAAGGCGATCGACAGGCTGTTGGTGAAATACCAGGAGTTGCCGGACCAGGGCGAAGTGTTCAGGGCCGTAAACGGATTGCCGGTCATGCCGTAGGTGGCGGTGTCGAGCAGGTTGAACGACATCCCCAGCCGGCCCGCCGTGCTGGCCATCAGCCACTGCGCGACGATGTGACCGGACGCCCCCGAGGTGCAGTCGAATACGACGATGTTGGTTTGCCTGGTGGCATTACAGAGCTGGAGCAGCCCGTTGGTCGTCAGATTGTTGGTCGGGACGTAAGTGCCCCACGTTTTGGCCGTGTACGGGGTCAGGCCGGCCGCGCCGGAGAAGTCGTTGGTGGTCGGAGCGCCGGCGACCAGCCGGAGGGTGGCGGGGGCGCTAGTGACGCTGCCGCCGGCATTGGTGACCACCACCGCATAGGTGAAGCCGTCGCTGGTGGCCGGCACACTGTTGAGCGTCAGCGGGTTGTTGGTCGCCCCCGTCAGCAGGTTGGTCCCGTTCTCCCACCATTGGTAGCTGAACGGCTGGGTGCCCCAGGTCACGACGCTGAAGGTGGGAGAGTCGGCGACAAAGTTCGTGCTGTTTTGGGGTTGCTGGACAATCGTGGGCGGCGAAATCATGAACGACGGCGCCTGAGTCGCATCCTGCCCCGCCAACCCGGCGGCATAGACGGCGGTCAATTCGTTGGGCGTCAGGCCCCGCGTCCAGAGGGCGAGGTCATCCAGCTTGCCTTGCCAGAAGTTGGTCAGCGCGGTCGTGCCGGCGTCGGGGCCGCGCGCGCCGACGACCAGCGAGGACAAGGTCGGGGCCAACAGCGTGCCGTCATACTTGGCCGTGCCGATTTCGAGACCGTTGCGATAGAGATGGAGGGTAGCGCCGTCCGCGACGAAGGCGACGTGGTTCCAGACATTGGTCGGCAGCGGACTGGCCTCCTGGACGGTGACCTGGCCGGCGGTGGATTGGTTCACATCGAGCTGCAACTGGCCGGCGGCCCCAAGGCCGAGGAGGAATTGTCCGACAGTGACGGTGCCCCAGTTGCCGGCGATCTTGGCGTTGGCGAGCGCCGGGTTGGCGCCGTCGGCCCAGACCCACGCCGAGAAGCTCATGGTCACTTGGGGCTTGGGATAATTGGGGATGATGATGTAGTTGGAGCCGTTATCGCGGCCAAACAACGACATCGCCCCGCCGATCTGGCCCGCTACCCATTGCGCATCACTGCCATTATACACCGTGCCGTTGTTGCCGTTGACCGTCGAATCGACCGCCACTGCCCCGCTGGTTTCGTCCAATTTCCAGTGGCCGTTCAAACCGGTCGTGGCGTCGGTAATTGCCTGGACGGTGACGCTGGCCACGCTGCTGGTGATGCTCCCGGCGGTGTTGGTCACCACCACGGTATAGTTGCCCGAATCCGTCACCTGCAAATTCAGCATCGTGAGCGAGGCCCCGGTGGCCCCCGCCAGCAGATTCGTGCCGTTCTTCCACCATTGGTAGCCGTAGGGCAGGCCGCCGGTCAGTGTCACCGACAACGTCAGCGGGTCGCCGACAAAGCGGTAGGCGCTCTGCGGCTGCTGCGCAATCGCGATGGCCACCGAGTTGCCCAAAAACCGCACTTCGGACAGTTCCACATCCTCGGCGGGCAGACCGCTCCAGGCATTGCTCAGCGCAAACATCACCTGCCGGACGCCATTGGTGAGAAACGAAAAGAGTTGCACCGGGTCAGTCGGGTTGCCACTCCCTCGATTAAGCGAGAAGGTGCCCACGTAGTTGGTAATCGGGGTGGCCAGATCGGGGGAGACAAACACGCCGAAACTCACGATGCCGCGACCCAATAGGTTGGCTTGGTTCCCGTTCCAGACGGCGGCGCCGGTCAAATTGTATTGGTCGCCCAGGTCAAACTGGACCCAATTGGTGGCGACCACCGCGTTATCCACCGTCTGCCACATGCCCACGGCCGAGCCGTCGTTGCCGGCCGTCTGGGTCAGCGCCGGCCCGCTGCCCACCTGGCCTTTGCCGTTGATGAGGTTGGTGGCCGCCTGCTGCAAGCTGTAAGTGGTGCTGGCCACCGCCCCCACCGGGTCAATCACGTTGTCCGTCGGCACGGGTACGACGGTGATCGTCGCCACTTGACTGGTGACGCTGCCCCAGGTGTTGGTCACCACCACCTTGTAATTTGCCGAGTTGGTCAGTTGCAGATTGCTGAGAGTCCACGTGCTGTTGGTTGCGCCGGACAGGAGGTTGGTGCCGTTTTGCCACCATTGGTAGCCATAGGGGCCGCCGCCGCTGGGCACCACCACCAGCGTGAGGGTGGCGCCGACAATCGTTGTCTCCCCCACCGGCCCGAGGAGGCTCAGCCCGGAGGAGTTGCCGAGAAACCGCACTTTGGACAGTCCGACATTGGTAAGGGTCGCCGGGCTGAAGGTGTTGCTGAAAGTGATCAGCACCTGCCGGACTTGACTGGCGCTAAAGGAGAGCAATTGCGCCGGCTCACTCACCGTGCCGCCAGCCTCATTGAGGGAGAAGGCCCCGACATAGTTGGTGACCGGGTTGGAGGCGTTGGTGGCGGTATAGATGCCGAAGCTCTGCGCGCCGCGCCATAGCGCGCTGGATTGGTTAAATTGCCAGATGGCGGCCCCGCTCAACTCGTATTGGTCGCCCAGGTCGAACTTGACCCAATTGGTCGAGACCGTGCGGGGCAACGACATGTACATGTTGAAGGCCGAGGTGTTGTTGCTCACGGTCTGGGTCAGGATCGCGCCGCTGCCCAGCAGGCCGGCGGTGTTGATGAGGTTGACCGGGGTTGTGCTGGAGCTGTTGGTTGTGCTGGCGGAGACCGTGACCGGGGTAATCACGTTCTGGGCCAGCGCCGGGGTAAGACTGCCGGCGGCCAACGCCAGCAGCGCCAAACACCGGCCGGCCACTGACAGTAAGGAAGACAAAGAAGAGTGCGATTTCATATATTTGGTGGTTAGTGACTTATGGGACATAAAGCGGAGCCTATCTGGAAACTGTATTCTGGTCTATCACGCAAACGCGGGAGTCGCTCATTGCGCTCATTGCATCACGACCCGAAAGAAGCGCGGGCCCGGACTCGGCACGAAGGTGTAGCCGCTGACACTCTGCGGAATTGTCACATAAGGCCCGTGCACATTGGTCGCGCTTTGCAAGCTGCCCAAACCGGTCCAATCCACGCGCACCATTCCCCCAGGCACGGTGCGAATGCTCAGTTTGGGATTGGTCGGCGAAGGCGGGGCGTCGATGGTATAGCGGCCTATCCCATAAGTGGTGGACCACCAGAGGACCTCGGCGCCGTTGCCGAACGGATACATCTCCACCCCGCCCTGCGGGATTTCGTCCTGATAATTGCCCATCACGGTGTCGGCGTGCGGAGCCGGGGCGGGATAGCCGGAGATAAGCGTCAGGGCTTCCGTGACATTGAGCTGGCGGAGGCCTCGGACGTTGCCGGTGGCTTGATCATGAATCACCAGCCAGCCCGGCTGGTAGTAGTTGTCCGGCATATCCGGCAATGCCCCCTGGAGCGCCCGCTGGACGGCCCCATCACCGCCGTTGTAAATGCCCGAAGTGTCCAGGGGATAGGTGGTTTGGTACGTATTATAGCTAGGCGTGCTGTATCCCACGATATAATCCAAGCCGGGCAGCGTCTGCACGTCGGTCAGGAAAAAGGTGCGATAGAGGACATCCTCGCTGTTGGTGATGCTGCTGGAGGGGAGTTGTGCCGGCACCCACGGATCAAAGCCGAACGCGCCAAACCCGCTGTACTGCCGCCGCCGCGCCAGGTTGGAATCCACGCCGTTGCTGGTCGAGGGATAGCGGGTTTCATAGACCAGATTATCATCGGGGTTGTTGGGGTCCGGCACGATGGAGCTGTTGCCGCCGTTGCCCACATACTGCATGAACCCCGGATCGCTCAACGCAAAATGGAGACCGTCGCTCGTCGTGAGGTACCATTCCCCGTCCAAACCGTACCAATCCTTGTTGCCCACGAACAGCACGGTCTGAGGGCCGGAACCCGACACCCGGAAGTTGGCAAAGAGCATGTTGGGGCTGTAGCCGGTGTAGTCGGAGGTCGAAGCATCGAAAGCCACCGTTGGGGCGAGGAAATTGGTATGGTTGGCGGCGGGCGCGTAGCGGATGATTTTATCGGCCACCCCCACGTACACCACCCCAGCCGCGTCCACCCCAAAGGCCATGTTTTGCAGTTTGTTCGGGGTAATGTTCGCATAACCCAAAGCGGCATAATTAACGACCAGCGCCGTGCCGAGCGGTTTGCCGGTGGCCGCATCCACCCACTGCAAAGAACGGTCCGGGAACTGGTTGGCGAGATTGGTGTTGTGGAGGACGCGCTCGTTGATGCCGTTGTCCCGGATGCCCACCAGGAGACGGTCGGCGTCATACCGCTTGAGGCCCGCCAACATGGTCATCGTCGCGCTGTTGTCGTTGGCCACCGGCGCGCCGGGATCGACGTGATCGTTGATGATCGGCCAGACGGCATTCGTTGGGCCATCGAGGAATTCCCAAATCGGGTTGATGCTCTTGTCCAGCGTAAAGTGTTTGGCATTGTCCGAAACCAGGTATCGGCCATAGCCGTACACCGGGCTGGACCAGAGCACTTCCACCGGGCCGCTGGCCGGGGTGTCAATCGTCACGTAGCCGATCGTCGATTGGAACAAAGCTGCCCGGTTGACGGGCAGCAGCTCGTCGGCTTCCGTAACACTGATTTCGTAAGAGCCCATCAGATTGCCGGTCGCCAGGTCGTGGAGCGCCAGCCAGCCCGGTTGTTGGGCCGTGCCGATGGCAATCGAGTTGTACGAGGGACTGCTGTAGGCGACCACGTAATTCAGATTCGAGTTGGCATCGACATCCCCGATGAAATGGGCCGCATACTCCACGGAATTCGAGCCGGCATCCGGCTGAGCCACGAAGTTGGTGTCGCTGGTAAAGTTGTTGGCGGGGTCCAGGTACGGAGGAGTGGTGATGAAGCGGTTGAAGCTGCTGTTAATGCCGGTGCTGCTGCCGGGATAGCTGGCAGCGTAGGTCCACTCGTCGGCGGGATGGTCCGGGTCCTGGCCTGGAACGAGAGTACTGAATCCCCCGCTGCCGCCCCGCCCCACGCCGCCTGCCAGCCAGGCCCCCGCAACGAAACTGCTCCCGTCGCCGGTATAAATCCGCAGCGCGCCCTCGCTGGCGGAATTGCCGCCGGCCAGAATGACGGTGTTGGCGCCCGCCCCCCGCACGCGGATTTTGGGGAAACACCCGGCGGTGCTGTACAAGTTGCCGTGCACAACCGCGACGGTGTTCGTGTCCAGCGTGTAAATGACGTGCGGCGTTGGCGAGATTCCCCCGGAACCGTTCGGAGCGTAGCGGATGATTTTATTCTTGTAGCCCGTGTAAATGTACCCGTCCTCGGAGACATCAAAGCTCCACCAGTATTGGTTCGTGTAATCGGTCACACCCGAGGCGCGCGACCCGGCAATGAAATCCGCATCCAGCGGGACAGGATAAAGGCCAACCTTCAGGGCGATGCCCATCGGCGCACCATTGGTCGGGTTGATCCAAACCAGGGAACGGTCGGGATAGTTGGTGGCCATCGCGCGTTGGGCGACGGTGAGGCTGGGGTCGGCTTCGTTGATGCCGTTCTCGCGGATGCCCAGGAGGAGGCGGTTGGCGTCATAACGCTTTAGGGCGGAAAGCGTCGGCATCGGCCAGTGGCCATCGCCGATATCATTGTCGGTGTTGGTGGGGACAGCGTTGGTCAGAATGGGCAGCGGCGCGGGAAGCTTATTGATCAGATATTCCCAGGCGGGCGCAAGGGCTTGGGCTTGGGCGCGGAGGGGGCAGAGGATGGCGGCCAGCGCAAGGAGGGCGGGGACAACGGACAGTGACGAGTTACGCGGTGCTTTCATGGGTCCGATATTAGGCCCCTGGCCGGCGCAATACCATCCCGCAAACGCGGAGGTGCTCAGAACAACCGCTCCTTGCCGTTATGGAAAGCTTTCCATAAGGCCAATTATGCAAAGGTCGTAGTTATGCAAAGGTGTTCGAGCAAAACCCTGCAACGA
>OCTA010004322.1_pt1 | contig 12463 bp, 10 predicted proteins | sample 1538991 | NCBI WGS metagenome assembly OCTA01 (sample SAMEA3539302, study PRJEB22396) | soil metagenome | biome: tundra; feature: field; material: soil | place: USA | collected 2010-05 | depth 0.15 m
GGCGTGCCCCATGGGCCAGCCCCGTCCCGTAGGGACGGTCGAACTTTACCCCCACACATAGCGAGGGTCGTATTCAATGCGGTGCTTCTTGAGAAAAGCGATGTACTCGGCTTGAAAGTCGCGCTTGCGGTGATGCTCGTTCTGGCGCGCGATATACGTCAGTGTGGCGTCAACCTGGGCCCATCCGATGGAGAAGGCGCCATATCCTTCCTGCCATTCAAAGTCATCCATTGCGCAGGTTTCGTGCATCCAGCGCGAGGATGCGCTCTTGATCTCCCTCATTGCCGCGGCGATCGGCATGGACGAAGGCAGAGAGAGCAGAATATGAACGTGGTCCTCCATGCCGCCGATGCCAAGCGCCTTCATTTGGTGCTCGCGCGCGATGCCGCCCATATAGGCCCACAGGCGCGGCTGGATTTCAGCGATGATGGTCTTGCGCCGCTCCTTGGTGGAGAAGACACAATGAAAGACCGAGCAGCAATAGGTGTGTGACATGGCAGAATCGTATCGCATCGCATCGAACCTGCGGTGGTTCGACCGCCCCTCCGGGGCGGATGGGATTTTTGGGGTGCCTGGTTCCCAGGGTTTCGTCCGCTGTTGCGGACTTCACCCTGGGCTATTCTCGACGCTCCCTCCGGGAGCAAAGGCGCAGCGTTCCGATCAGGCGCGGCGTTTCGCTCGGGGATGGATTGCGCGCAACGGACGGGCGAGCCTCGTATGTGGCATCGCTGAAACTCAGCCCTTTCGAACCAGGCGGGTTCCATGAAACTCGGCCTCATTGCCGGCAACGGCCGCTTTCCTTTCCTTCTCCTGGACGCGGCGCGGGCGCAGGGCCTGGCCGTGGTGGTTGCGGCCATTCGCGAGGAGACCGACCCGGAGATCGACCGCCGCGCGGCCACCGATGAGCACATCACCGTCCACTGGCTCTCGCTGGGTGAACTGTCGCGGCTGATTGATCTCTTCCGCAAGGAAGGCGTCGAAAAGGCTGTGATGGCCGGCCAGGTGAAGCACAAGCAGATTTTTTCCGGCATCCGCCCCGACTGGCGGCTGGCCAAACTGCTCCTCAACCTGCGCACGCGCAATACGGATATGCTGCTGGGCGCGGTGGCCAAGGTGCTGGGCGACGAGGGCATTGAGCTGATCAGTTCCACCGCGTTCCTTGAGCCGCTGCTGGCACAGGAGGGCGTGCTCACCGCGCGCGCGCCAAACGATGAGGAGCGCAAGAACATCGAGTACGGCCTGGGCGTGGCGCGCGCCGTGGCCGGCTTCGATATTGGCCAGACCGTGGTGGTGGCCGCGCAGGCTTGCGTGGCTGTCGAGGCCATGGAAGGCACGGACGCAGCCATCGAGCGCGCCGGCCAACTCATGCTATCGCTCGACGACGACGCTTCCACACTCGCTCCGACATTGGAGCGGGGCCTGACGGTCGTCAAGGTGGCCAAACCCAATCAGGATATGCGCTTCGACGTGCCCGTCATCGGCATCGCGACGGTTGAGACCATGATCCGCGCCGGCGCCAGTTGTCTTTCCGTCGAGGCTGGGCGTACGCTGCTATTCGACCGCGAGGCCCTGCTCGATCGCGCCCGGCAGGCAGGCATTGCCATTGTGGCCTCTCCACGCGGATACTGATTACCGGGAGTTTTTTGAGAGTCCCGCAGAACCCATTCCCCGTCCAATAACCTGGAGGTTCCTCGTGAGAAAGCCCCTTCTTTTCGCTTTAGCCGCGGTCCTTGTACTCACAGTCGCATTCGCAACTGTCCACGCGGCCGATCAAACCCCGCCAACCATCGGGCAGGTTGCGCCCGCATTCACCCTCCCATCCCAGGATGGCTCCCAGATTTCGCTCGAAAGCTTTCGCGGCAAGTGGGTGGTGCTCTACTTCTATCCCAAGGACATGACCAAGGGGTGCACCATTGAAGCCCACAACTTCCAGCGCGATCAAGCCAAGTTCGATGCCGATAACGCCGTGATTCTAGGCGTGAGCGTTGACACTCCCGACAGCCACAAGGAGTTCTGCACCAAGGAAGGGCTAACCTTCCGCCTGCTGGCCGATCCGGAACACAAGGTCGTGGATGCCTACGGCTCTCTCGGCCACTTTGGCCCCATGACCATCGCCAACCGCAACACGTTCCTCATCGATCCCAAGGGAAAAATCGTCAAGGAGTGGACCAAGGTGGATCCTTCAATCCACTCCGAAGAAGTGCTGGCGGCGATTGCGGAGATGAAGAAATAGGACGCTGCGACAGATCGAACGCTGCGGCCCCGGCAATGATCACGAGCACGAGCATCCGCCAAACGGCGAAATGCAGACGCAAAAAAGCCCGGCGCTAAGCCGGGCTCTTTTGCTTGCCTTGTACTTCAGGTTGCCGCTCCTACTTGGTTGCCTTCTTCGCAGGGGCTTTCTTGGCGACTGCCTTCTTCGCAGGAGCCTTTTTCGCAGGAGCCTTCTTGGCAACTGCCTTCTTCGCCGGAGCCTTCTTGGCAACTGCCTTCTTCACTGCTGCCTTCTTGGCGGGCGCCTTCTTTGCTGCTTTCTTGACTGCCAATGGGTTACCTCGTTTGGTGGGTTTGCTGACGCGCTTGCTGGCCGCGGCTTTCTTCACCGTGGTCTTTCCGCCCGTTGCGCCAGTGCTTTTTTTCTTTACGGCGGATTTCTTGGCGGCCTTCTTGGCCACAACTTTTTTGGCGGCTGCTTTCTTGGCCGGAGCCTTCTTCGCCACAGCCTTCTTGGCCACAGCTTTCTTGGCCATAGCCTTCTTCGCCACAGCTTTCTTGGCGGGAGCTTTCTTTGCCGGAGCCTTCTTCGCAGCCTTCTTTGTTGCAGACTTCTTCTTCGCGGCCTTCTTCCCGGCCGGCTTCTTTGCGGGTTCTTCCACGACCACGATCACGATGTCTTCAACCGCTCCCTCATCGTCGTCCGAGGAGGTCAGCACGCTGGATGTTTCGACCTCTTCGTCTTCCTCGTCGTCAAAGTCTTCGTCGAGATCGGAGTCCAATTCCTTCGGCTCCTTATCGGGGTTGCCGTCACTCATCGCATACATCTTGAACACTTCTTCCATCCCATTGCCTCCAGCGGCTCGCCGCTGCTGTCGTTTTCGTTTCCCTCTTCGCGCAGCGGACGCTTGTACTCCGCCTGCGCAAGCCATTGTAGCAATAGCATGAACGCAAACGCCATAGAAACACAAGTACGTAATGAGTTACCTGGGCGATTTTTATTTCCAAGGGGAAGGCTTGCCCTTCGCGGCGGGCTACTTTGCGCGACGGTTCTTCGCGCTCAGTGCCCCGGCTTTCTTCGCGCCGCCGGCGGTCCTTGCTGTTGTCCTGGCCTTCTTCGCAGGTTCCTTCTTCGCAGCGGGCGCCGCGTCCTTCTTTGCGACAGAACCCTTCGCCGAGGCCGTTCCATGCGCCTTTGCGCCACTCTCGACCCTGGCCCCGCGATGGCCGCGAGCCGCGCGCGGCGCATGCGCAGGCTCGGCCACATGCAGCCGGCGGCCTGGCTCAACCTTGACGCCGGCCATGTTGTTCCAGCGCCGCAACTGGCTCAGCGAGACGCCAAAACGATCCGCAATGGTCACCAGCGTATCGCCCCTGCGCGCGATGTAAAGCAGCATGTGCGCCGACGGCGCGGCTACAGGAGCCAGCGGAATCGCCAGCGCCTCAACGCCCTGGATACTCTCGCCGCCGTGCAGTTGATTGGCCTCGGCCAACTCCGCCTCGGGAACGCGATACTCGCGCGCAACTGAGGCCAGCGTGTCCTCGGCCGCAACGCGATGGTAGCGCCACGCGTTGCGCTTGGACGCGGGAATCGCCTGAATGCGCTGGGCAAACAGCGTGGCCGTGCCCGCGGGCAGATGCAGATCGAATGCGGCGTCCGGCGGCGTCGTCATCCGCAGCACGCTGGGGTTCAGCGCCATCAACTCATCCGCCGGAGCGCCCACAATGTCCGACACCAGACGCAAGTCCACGGCATAGTTGATGGTCACCGTATCGGTGAGCACCGGCGGATCGAGCGTTACATCGTCGAACCCATACTGGGTGGGATGATTGGCGATGATGATGGCGGCAAGAATTTCCGGCACGTAATTCTTCGTCTCCGCTGGCAGGTTGTTGCGCTTGTACAATTCCCAGAAATCGGCGTAGCCCGTCTTCTGCACCGCGCGCTGCACATTGCCCGCGCCCCAGTCGTAGCCGGCCATCGATAGGTACCAATCGCCCAACTGGTCATAGATGAACTTCATGTAGCGCGCATAGGCGCGCGTGGATTTTTCCGGATCGAAGCGCTCGTCCACATACGCATTGCGCGCCAGCCCATAGTTGCCATGGGGCATGAACTGCCACATCCCGCCCGCCCCGGACCGCCCATTGAGGGCGCGGGGCTGAAACCCCGACTCGGCCACTGCGAGGTAAATGAGATCCTGCGGCACGCCCTCTTCGGCCATCACCCGCTGGATCATCGCCTTGTAGCGACCGGCGCGCTGGAACGAGTGCAACAGCGTGTTGTGGCCGCGCTGCGTGTTGGCGAAAAAATTGATGTAGGCGGCCACATAGTCGTTGACCACCAGCGGCAAATCGGACTTGGTGGTGGCCAGCTCCGTCTTGGCCTTGGCCACAATCTTGGGGTCCACCTCAAAGGTCACGTCGCTGGCCACCTCGGCCGGCGAGGGCTCAACCTTGGGCACAAACCCGTCGCCCTGTTTCAGCGCCTCCATCTCCAGCGCGTTCACGCCGTCCACGATTCGGTCGAACTCTTCCTGCAACCGCGCATCGCCTTTGATGTCGATGCCGCTGGATAGCATCATGTCCACGGCGCGATCGAACTCGACCTTCGCCTCGGCGAGGTTTCCCTTGCGATAGGCGGCCTCCCCAAAGGCGTAGGCTTGATCCACCTGCTCGATCAGTAGGCGCACTCGCTGCTGCTCGCGCGTGAGCGGCGGAGCCGATGCGGGGGCGGTGGTTTGCGCAGCTTGCGGCGGCGGCACAGCCAGGGCGGGCGCGGTAGCCTGCGACTGCTGTCTCTCGGGAGCGCCTGCGGGCTGTGAGGGATCGCACCCCGCCAGCGACAACGCCAGCACGGCCGAAGCAAACAAACGATACCGATTCCAACGAATGCGCATGAGAGGATGCGGCCGCCACGGTCAGGATCAGCCACGGAAGGCGCTATGCCGATGATAAGCTATGCCATGGAGGCCCGCCACGGCGGGCGCGCAAGATAAGCGTTATTTACCTCTTTCGCCAATTCCCTCATGGACGTTCGCTTCCTTCGCAACTTCGCGATCATCGCCCACATCGACCATGGCAAGTCGACGCTGAGCGACCGTCTGCTGGAGTTCACCGGCTCCGTAACCGGCCGCGAGATGCAGGCGCAGATCCTCGACGACATGGACCTGGAGCGCGAGCGCGGCATCACCATCAAGGCCCATGCTGTCCGCATGATGTACAAGGCGCACGACGGCAACACCTACCAGCTCAACCTCATCGACACGCCCGGCCACGTGGACTTCAGCTACGAGGTCTCGCGATCGCTGGCCTCCTGCGAGGGCGCGCTGCTGGTGGTGGACGCAAGCCAGGGCGTCGAGGCGCAGACCCTGGCCAACGCCTACCTGGCCATCAATCACGGACTCGAAATCATCCCCGTCATCAACAAGATCGACCTGCCCTCGGCCGACATCGTCCGCACCCAGGAGGCCATCGAGAAGGCCGTGGGCCTGGACGCAACCGACGCCATCCCGGTGAGCGCCAAGACCGGCCAGGGCGTGGACGAAGTGCTTGAAGCCATCGTCCACCGCCTGCCCCCGCCCACGGGCGACCCCGACGCACCCCTTCAGGCGCTCATCTTCGACTCCTGGTTCGACGCCTATCGCGGCGTCATCGTGCTGGTCCGCGTCATGCAGGGCACCATGCGCAAGGGCCAGCGCATCCGCCTCATGTCCAACTCGAAGTCTTTTGAGGTCGAGTCCATGGGCGTACTGATGCCCAAACCGGTCGAAATCGGCGAACTCCGAGCCGGCGAGGTGGGCTTCTTCGCGGCCACCATCAAGACCGTCGGCGACACCAAGATCGGCGACACCGTCACTGAGGACGCGCGCCCCGCCTCCGCGCAGTTGCCGGGTTTTGAAGACATCAAGCCGATGGTCTTCGCCGGCCTCTACACAGTGGACTCGCACGAACACACCCTCTTGCGCGACGCCCTGGAGAAACTCCGCCTCAACGACTCGTCCTTCTTTTTTGAACCGGAAAGCTCCGTCGCCCTCGGCTTCGGATTTCGCTGCGGCTTTCTCGGCCTGCTCCACATGGAGATCATTCAAGAGCGGCTCGAGCGCGAGTATGAACTCGACCTCATCACCACCGCGCCCGGCGTGCGCTACCACATCAAGCTCACCGACGGCAGCGTGATCGAGGTCGACAATCCCTCTCGCTGGCCGGATCCCACCAACATCGAAGAGATTCGCGAGCCGGTCATTACCGCCAAGATACTGACCAACGAAGAATATGTGGGCGGCATCTTCAAACTCGTAGAAGAAAAGCGCGGCAAGCAGTTGAACTTCGAGTACGTCACAGCCAGCCGCGTCCTGCTCACCTACGAGTTGCCGCTGAACGAGATCGTGCTCGATTTCTACGATCGCCTCAAGTCGATATCTCGCGGCTATGCCTCGCTGGACTATCAACTGGCCGGCGAGTGGGAGTCGCCCATGGTCAAGCTCGATATTCTGGTCTCCGGCGAGCCCGTCGATGCGCTTTCCATCATCGTCCATCGCGACTTTGCCTACGACCGCGGCAAGGCGCTGGTTTCCAAGATGCGTGAACTCATCCCACGCCAGCAATTCGAGGTGGCCATCCAGGCTGCCATCGGGGCCAAGATCATCTCCCGTGAAACCGTAGTCGCCCTGCGCAAGAACGTGCTGGCCAAGTGCTACGGCGGCGACATCTCCCGCAAACGCAAATTGTTGGAGAAGCAAAAGGAAGGCAAGAAGCGCATGAAGCGGATCGGCAAGGTCGATATCCCCCAGGAAGCCTTCCTGGCCGTTTTGCGGGTAGGCGAAGATCAGCAGAAATAGCGGCAGTACCGTAACTAGCTGGATACCTTAGTCACGTGGCGTTCATGTGCAGCTGTGGAAACCTTTCCAAACCGGCGTCTGCGATTGCTCACGGGCAAATCCGCCGGGAGAGCGCAGCGTTCTCCCGATTTCTGTTGATAAATAAAGGGTTGCCTTCTCTATCAGAATCCTGCAAGGGTTGACAAGAGGAAAAACCGATATATTTGCGCAGGATGGATGGAAGTAATCCACAATTTTTTCCACAGAAGGGCGCCTTGACGCGGCAATTTTTTTCGGTAGCTCGCAATCCGCCTTTTCCTGTGCTTTGACAATCTCAAATGCACGCACAAAGGCCCAATTCCCGGAACCTTTGTGCGCGTTACTGCTTGTCTCTAATGCGAAGTGGAAGGGCTGGGCGCCGCAGCGGTCGGCCGCCCCGCCGGAGCGGGCACACCCGACTTCACGTTGTAGGCTTCGATGACTGCCTTGGTGATATCGGTTGTGGGGTTCGCGAAGAGCACGGGACTCTGCTGCTGCCCCATATCCAGAACCAGCGTGTAGCGCTGCTGCTGGGCGTAGCTTGCCAGAACATCATAGACCTTCGAAGCAAGGCCGGCGTACAGCTCCTGCATCTCCCCCTGGTAGTCGTTCTTGGCATCCTCCGTGGAGCGGTCCAACTGCTTCTTCTTGTCGTCGATGGTTCTGGCGCGGCTGGCCTGCTCGGTGGCGCTCAGTTTGTCCCCTTGCGTCTGCAACTGCTTTGTCAGGCTGTCGATCTCGTCGCTGCGGGCCTTGAACTGCTGGCGCTTGGGCTCGTACTTCTTCTGCAGGTCGGCGAAGTTGCGCTGGCCCTCGTTGGTTTGGCCTACAACCGCCTGGAAGGCAATAACGGCAATTTTGGCCGGTCCGGCAGGCGCGGCGGGTGCGGACGGCGTTTGGGCGGCTGCGCCCAGGGCAAAGCCCGAGACCAGCAAGAAAACGAATGCGAGCGAACGCTTCATTTGAATGGAAAACTCCTTCAGATCAACCGGCGGAAAACCGCGTTAAGCGCAAGACCCGGCCTTTGAGCCTGGCCTTGGGCCTTGGAGAAACCGGCCAGGAATTGTACGCGTTGAAGGGTACGGGCTTCACCACTTCCAGTTTCCAGCCAGACTCTTAGTGTGCGGCAGGAGCCTTGACGGCCGGCTTGGGCGCCGCGGCGGCTGGCTGCGGCGGCGGAGCGGGTACGCCGGACTTCACGTTATACGCGTCGATAACCGCCTTTGTGATGTCGGTGGAAGGGCTCGCATAGAGCACAACCGGGGCCTGCTGTTGATTCGAGCTCCCGTCCATCACCAGCGTGAAGCCCTGCTGCTGCGCGTAAGTTGCCAGTACGTCATAGACCTTGGACGCCACGCCGTTGTATACCTCCTGCATCTCCTGCGTGAGGTCGTTCTGCGCATCCTCGGCAAAGCGCTGCGCCTGTTTCTTCTTGTCGTCGATGATCTTGGCTCGATTGGCGCGCTCGGCATCGCTCAGCTTGTCGCCCTGCGTCTGCAACTGCTTCTCAAGCGAATCGACCTCATCTGCCTGAGTCTTCAGTTGGGCGCGCTTGGGTTCGTACTTCTTCTGCAGGTCGGCGAAGTTGCGCTGGAATTCGTTGGTTTGGCCTACGGCTGCCTGGAAGGCGATGACGGCAACCTTGGCAGGGCCGGCTGGCGCGGCGGGTGCGGGCGATGTTTGAGCGGCTGCGCTCAGGACCATGCCTGAGGCCAGCATAACAATTAGTGCAAGCGAACGCTTCATTTGAGGTTAAAACTCCTTCGGATTTCCTGTGTAGCCGTCCGCGTTTCAGCGCGAAACCAGGCCTGTGCCTCCTGAGAAACCATACCGTCTTTCTTTCCATCCCAGTTTGAGAGGGTCCGCGCCAGGTGGGGGCAAAGACCGCAAAAAACGCGAGCGGAGACGTCAGCAGGAACTCCCTGGATTATAGGAGGGCTGGGTAGGAGCGTCAAACCGGCAAGCCGTGAATTTCCCCGCACCCTCCGCCAGTCCCCAGCTTCTGGCGCCGGCATCAAGGCTGCGCCGGACCAGCTTGGGGATAGATGCCGTAGCGATGCAACAGCACAATGCCCAAACCGGCGAGACTCAGAAGCAGGATGAGCGCGGCGATCCCGAAAAACGGGACTTGCAGCACGGGCCACGCCTTCGCGGGTAGTCGGTCGATCAGCTTGTCGCCGAAGGTCTCGTTGAAGCGTGTGGGCCTGTCTTCATCTTCGGCCGCCGGTCTCCACTCCGAGGCCAGAAAGGCTGCGCGGACGTTGGAGAGCAGGATGCCGGCGGCAAGGATCGCCAGAATGCCTGGGAACTGGCCGTTGGCCATGGTGTAGAGCAGGCCGACAAAGAAGACACCGAAGACCAGAGCAGCGGCCGGCCAACTGCCTTCTCGTACTCCCATGCCCCCCATCAGAAACACCAGCGCCGCCGCCACGCCGGTGACGATCATGATTCGGTCTCCAGTGGCCAACGCAACCACAAGCTGAAAGGCCGCGATGATCAGGCAAATCCAGAATCCCTGCCGCCCCAGGTTATCCACGTCCCAGGCATTCTCGACCGTGGGCCAGAAGATGCTCTTCAGCCTGCCGTCGGAGCGCTTGCTCTCGCCGGACAATCCAAGTGTTTGCATGGCATCCATGCTTGCCCGGCGACGGGCTCCGCGTCAAGGGTCATCGTGACGAATCATCAAGGAGTCAACAGCGCATTTCCGGCTTGGCGCAAAGACGAAAGGGCCGCTCGCGAAGAGCGGCCCCGAAATTCTCTCGTGGAGAACTGTCCCTAGAAGGTTGTGGAAACGGTCAAGCGGAAGGTCTTGCGCGGCTCGCGGAACAGGTACCGTGCGCCGTAACCCGCGAGCGCCTCCGCATAGGTGTAGTCGCCCGCGCCGCCGGGCGGAAACAGATCGCGCGTAATCAGCTCGGCTGAGCAACTCTGCTTGTTGCCCCCGAGAACCAGGTTGTTGCAGTACGGCCTCTCATACAGGCGGAGCGGGTTATACGCATAGTAGAGGCGGAAGGGCGCGTTGATGATCGGCATGATGACCGAAATTTCAGCGCCGGTGGACATGCGCGGAACGAAGTTGGTGCCGGAGATGGGACGAATGTTCGGGGTGAAACCGACCAGCGCGCCCGGAATGCCGCCCTGGCAAGAGCCGTTGTTGTAGACCGGGCAGCCATAGAGCGGCGCCGTCAGCGAAGCAAACCCTTCGGGGCTTTGCTTCAACTGTCCCTTGTTGAGGGCCACGTCGATGCCAAAGTCGTCGAAGAACGCGAAGGTCACCGGACCGGCAATGGGAATGCGGTACTCCGCATTGGTCGTGAGGTTGGTATCGCCGCCGATGGAGGCCACGCCGTAGACCGGCAGCGGCACCTGGATGCACTGGTTGTCCTCGGGATTGGTGGGGTCGCGCGGAACGCAACTGCCGTCCGGATTGGTCAGTTGGACGTTGACGCGATTCGGCACATATCCATACGGGGTTGCCCCGCGGATATCGAAGCCTCTCAGCTCACCCTCGCCGCCAGAGAAGAAGCGGTTGTTGGGCGGGGCCACGTCGCCCCCAAAGCCTTGCACATACCCCAACTGCGCGCGCAGGCCCAGCACGTTGCGGCCGCTGGCCGACGGCCGCAGATAGTGCATCGGCATGAACTGCTTGTAGGCCACCGCCGGTTGAATGTAGCGCACGTTGCCGCCGATGCCCGCCACCTGGAAGGCCACCGTGTATTCCTTGCCGCTGCGCGGGCGCATGGGATTGTTGACCGTGTTGTAGATATAGCTGAATGAGGCCGAGCTGTTCACGATACCCGCCAGCGCATTCGACCCCTGAATCCCCGACCGGAAGCTGATGGTTTGGAAAAATGTCTGCGAGGCGGTGCTGAACGCGGTAATCGTCGACTTGTTCAGTGAATAGGTCATGCCCACACGCTGGAAGGCGTGCCGCTTCAGCGGATAGCTCACCGAGAAAGTCAGGCCGGTCGAGGCCTGGTTGTAGTTCTGCGTAAGCGATTGCTGCGCCGACGACAGGTTGATCGACTGCCCGGAGGTCGCCTGGTAGTTCTTGGCCGCGTTGAAATCCTGCTTGGTGTTGAAGAGCTGGAAGCCCAGATTGAGCGGGCGATTGTGCAGGTAGGGCTGCGAGAAACCGAACATGAACTGGCGGCTCACGTTGCCCAGATTGCCCTGCAGGCTGAGCGTTTCGCCCAGTCCCAAAAAGTTGTTGGTCTGGTAGTTGACGCCCAGGAACGCGCCCGACAAGCCGCTTACGCCGCCGTTCAAGCCGATCGAGTTCTTGCCCTTCTCCTTGACCTTCAGCAGCAGGTCCACGGTGCCCGCCTCGGCGTCCTGGTGGGCCTCGGAGTCCTGATCCACCTTGAGCGGCTCGAAGTACTCCAACTGGTTCAGGCGCAGCAGACTGTACTCCCATAACTGGGAGTTGTACACATTGCCTTCGTCCAGCATCAGCTCGCGCCGGATGACCCGGTCGCGCGTGATGGTGTTGCCCTGGAACTCGATGCGCGAAACGTAAAACGGCTTGCCCTCGTCGATATCGATGTCTAGCGAGACGGTTTTCTTCTGATCGTCGAAGCTTGGCTTGGGGATGGCGCCGAAGTTGATGTAGCCCAACTGCCCGTAGGCCTTCTTCAGATTCTCCAGGCCCTTGCCGATCAGCGTGGCGTTGAACCATTCGCCGTCCTTCACGGCGAAAGTGGAGCGCAGCGCCCTCACGTTGCTCACAGCCTTGTTCCCGGTGAAGGTGATCGTACCCAGCCGGTAGCGGTCGCCCTCTTCGATCGGCATCAGGATGTCGATGCGCTTGCCCTTGTTCGGCCGGAAGGTAAACAAGTTCAGTCCGCCCTGATCCCGAATCTGCGTCTTCGGCTCCTCGACAGCGGCGTTGTAGTAGCCCTTGTCGCGATAGGCCTGGCGCACCCGCTCCGTGTCTTCCTCCAGCTTGGAGGAATCGAAGGTCTGCGAAAACAGATTCTCGAAAATGATCGAGTATGGGATGCCGATCGGCTTCAGGTTCTTCATCGAGCGGCGCAGCGCCAGTCCAGTCAGGTGCTGGTTGCCGGTGAATTTGATCTGGCCCACCTTCACCGTGGGGCCTTCCTTGATGTTGAAGTTCACTTGCACCGAGGCCGGAGGAATGTCCTTGATGTCCAGCTTGACGATCGCGAACTGGTGCCCGTGCTCGGACAGAATGTCCTTCAGCACGGTCGTGGCGTGCAAAATCTTGGCCGCATCGTACTGGCTCTCCACCGTGAGCCCGACCTTTTCCTTCTTGAACCGGTCCAGCACGTCCGACTGTGAGACGGCGTTGAGGCCCTTGTAGTTGATCTCGCGGATGGTGGGCTTTTCCTTGACGAAGATGTCCAGGATGATGCCCTTCTCCGAGT
>OCTA010004323.1_pt1 | contig 12463 bp, 12 predicted proteins | sample 1538991 | NCBI WGS metagenome assembly OCTA01 (sample SAMEA3539302, study PRJEB22396) | soil metagenome | biome: tundra; feature: field; material: soil | place: USA | collected 2010-05 | depth 0.15 m
GAGGGTGCTAAGAGTTCTCTTACAATTCTGTACGTACACGAGGAAAGTTCCCCAATCTCTCAGCAAAAATTCCTTGACTTAGCCAACAAAAAGTCCAACCATAGAAGAAGAGCGCACAAATCGCTCAGCACGATTGGTTCTTTGAAAAAAGTTTTGAAAAAAGGAAAGAGTGCAGGCACGGGCAGCCCAACCATGCAACCGCGCACCAGGAGATCGGAAGCTCGGGGACTTGGAGCATAACTCCTTATTCCGGAATACTTTACGAACAAGTCATTATTCCTCAATACCTTGCAGACCAAGACCGGAGGAGATGCTTTTTCGACCGTTAACTCCAACGCCCTCAAGACTTTGCCTCTAAGTCTCGATCCCTCAATACTTTGGCGGGCATAAAGTCGCAAAATTACCGAAAATCGAACCTAACTCAAACTCAACAAAAGAGTTGCTGAAACTAAGTTCAAGTCTATATTTTCGAATACTTTGCGAGCCAACTTACTCTAAGTATATGATTCCATTATACCGGGGTAAAAGCGGGGTAGGGGGTAGGGGTACCCGGGCGAATCTACCGCACGACCAGCACTTCGCGGATGTTGTCGCGCGCCAGGAAGAATTTGATCGAGGCGAAGTCCCGGAAGAGATTCTCGATATGCCGGTTGTTGAACACTCGCTGCAGGCGCGGAGATTTACTTTCGTGGGCGGGATGTCCAGGCAGTGCGAACTTGACCTCGTGCATTTCGAGCGTGTCGGTTCCAGTGATGTGATAGCGATAGCAGGTTGAATCAGGTCCGGCGTCGCGCGTGTGAAAAAAAGCCAGCAGAAAGCTCCCGGGCTTCATCACCGACCACAGACGGTCAATCGTCGGCTTCACCAGGCTCTCTTCCATGTAATCGGGCAGATTCCAGCAGAGGACGATGTCAAACTGGCCGTTCGCATACACCAGGTTTTCATCCAGAAATTTCTTGCTGTCAATCCGCGAGTTGCCCAATTCGTCCTGAACCCGCAGGGCAGGATCAAGCGACGAGCGCAACAAATCTTCGCTGTAATTTTTGTGTCCTTTGCCGGTGAAGAACCGGATATTGGTGGCGGAGGTCGCCCCCACATCGAGCACGCACAATCCCTCCTGCGAATTCAATACCCGCGAAATCTCCCCGACACCGCTCGACCGGCGGCTCAATTTCTGCGGAGTTTCGGACGCCGCAGTCTGGTTCGAAGAGCTCCGAAAGAATTTCATCAAGTTGTGTGCAACAGAAGCCATTAAAGACTGCAATCGGTCCCGCGATCGGACCGTCACTTCCTAGGAGGACGCGGTTCCCTTTCCCATTTCTTTCTGAATATCGACTTTGCCTTTCAAAAAGGCACCCTCTTCAATTGCGATCCGCTGCGTGGTCACGTCGCCCGTCACAACCGCTGACTTGCGCAGATCCAGCCGATCGGAAGCGGTCATGCTGCCATCCACCTTGCCCTGGACCACGATGCACTTGGCATTGATGCTGGCCTTCACTTTTCCGTTGGGTCCCACTGTCAAACTGTGGTTTCGCAAGTCAATGCTGCCCTCGACTTCGCCATCCACGTACAGGTCCTCAGACCCGGATACTTCTCCCTTGATTACGACCGACTTGCCGATATTGGCAAGCTCTTTGGTCTGCGGAGCATCCATCGATTGCCCTCATTTCCTCGCGCTCTGCCGCATCGCGAATCCATTGATTGTAAATCATCGGGCGCTTCGAGGCGGGTCCGGCCACGGGATATCATCGAAACTTCACGAACCTGGAAGGTGGCAAACGCTCATTCGAAAGCAACGTTTGATTTGCTACCATCGTCTAACCGGAGTGAATTTGCCCAATCTCATCCCGCCAACCGCTCGCGCCATCTGGCGCGCGACAGCCTGGATTGTCCTTCTAAACGGTATAATTTTCGCCCAGTCCCAATCTGTTTCAACATTCCATGATCCCGTAGAGCTGGTACGCAAAGCGGTTCAAAACGAGATCAATGCCTCCCGCGATTCCAACGCGTACTTCATGTTTCGCGGCATCAAGACAACTTCCAAGGGATCCACAACAAAAATCTACGTAGAGACCAATGACGGAACCGCCGGTCTGATGATCGCATCCAACGGCAAAGCTTTGACTATCGAGCAACGCCGAGCCGAACAGGCGCGCCTGGAACGATTCCTCAAGAACCCTGAAGACTTGCGTAAGAAGCGCGCCCGGGAGCATGAAGACGCGGAAAGAACTATGCGCATCGTGCGCGCGCTGCCCGATGCCTTTCTATTTGAGTACGCGGGCGAGGAGGCGGGATCGATCGGCATCGGCCGGGTCGGGAATCCTCTCGTCAAATTGACGTTCCGGCCGAATCCCAAGTATCAACCGCCCTCGCGCGTCGAAGAAGTGCTGACGGGCATGCAAGGGCACATTCTGGTAGACGCCATTGGTTTCCGTCTTGCCAGCATCGATGGCACGCTCTTCAAAGAAGTCAGCTTCGGATGGGGAATCCTCGGCCACCTGAACAGTGGAGGTCACTTCATCGTTCATCAACAGGAAGTCGAGGACAATCTCTGGGAAATTTCAAGCATGACCGTGAGCTTTACCGGAAAGATCTTGCTGGTGAAGAACCTTATTATCCAATCAACAGAGGTATTCAGCACCTTCAAACGAGTCCCATCCGACCTGACCTTTGCGCGGGCGATCGAACTTCTAAAAAAAGAAGAAGCCGTTATTGCCGAAAATCTTCCTGACGGTACTGCCGCCCAAGAGCCATGAGCGGCGCGTTAAGCTTTCCCAGCGTGTAACGTTTCTTCGCGCACCGTGAATTTCTGCACAAGGTCCTCACGTATTTGGTAGCCGGTTCCCGGTGCATCGCTGATAGCAATCATGCCATCGTCCCGAACCTCAACTTCGGGTTCAATGATGTCCTGCGTCCAGTATCGCTTCGAGGCCGAAACGTCTCCGGGAAGACGGAAGCCTTCGAGCGTCGATAATGCGATGTTGTGCGCCCGGCCGACGCCCGATTCGAGCATCCCTCCACACCATACTGGCACGCCGTGTTGCTGGGCGACATCGTGGACTTTCTTTGCTTCCGTGAAGCCGCCGACGCGCCCAACCTTTATGTTGATGATGCGGCAGGCGCCGATCTCCAGCGCAAAGTCGGCATCACGCGCCTGATGAATCGATTCATCGAGACAAATCGCGGTCTGGATTGCTCTCTGCAGACGCGCATGCAAATAGATTTCATCGTCCCACAAGGGCTGCTCGATCATGAGCAACTTGAAGGCGTCGAACTTGAGCAGGTGCTCAACCTGGTCCAGGGTGTAGGCAGAATTCGCGTCCACACTGAGAAGAATATCGGCCCACCGCGCGCGAATCTTTTCCAGAACATTCAGGTCCCATCCCGGCTTCACCTTGATCTTGATTCGCCGGTAGCCGGCGGCTAATTCGGTTTCGATCTTCTGAAGGAGTTGCTCAGGATTATCCTGAATGCCGATCGAAACTCCACACGCAATTTCCCGCCGAGAACCTCCGAGCAGCTTCCAGAGCGGTTCTTGTTTTAGCTTGGCCTCCGTATCCCAAACGGCATTTTCGAGTCCCGCTTTTGCCATCCGATGACCGCGCACTCTGGCGAACAATGCGGCACAGTCGCGCCCGGAATGTACCTCCGCCTGCAGCAGCGCCGGAGCCAGGTAGTGCTTGATCGTCGGCCACGCTGTCTCAATCCATTCCGAACTGTAAAACGGATCTTCGCCAGCGACGCATTCCCCCCACCCGCGTACGCCCTCAGACTCGACGCTCACCAATAGAATGCGGCGGCCATACACGCGGCCAAAGCTCGTTTCAAAAAAATGTACGAGCGGCATGTGAAGTTCACGGAGGGTTACCGATTCAATTTTCATCTTTGTCGTCGTCTGATCAATAACTCCAAGGCTCGTCCCACGACCCGAGCAAAAAGCGCCCGTCTCCGCGCTCGTTGCGCTCGTATCCAAGTACAGACAATCCGTCCGCGAACGCCCGTGCAAATTGCTCGCGATTCTTTTGTTGCACCGCCAGCGCGTGATCGCGAGTCGCCGCCGCGGCTTTCCAGTCGTAGATCTCGGCCGGCACATCGATGTGCGCCTGGGCGTCAAATCCTGGCCGATGACCACCGGCCAACACCGATTCCACGCGCTTTGATTTCATCCACCATTCTGCCACCAGCCGATCCGACGGCAGGCTACCTTGCAAGGGGGAGGAAGTTAATCCGTACTGGTTCACGCTATACCGGCGCGCGATGGCGCCCAGCTTTTCGATATTCAGATATGCGTTCTTGATTTCGAGGGGATCGAACGTCCACTCCATCAGCTCGATTCCTCGCGCCAGGGCATCTTCCCGCTGATATAGCTTTATCTGGCGCCCGAGGCCGGCATTACGATACCCTTGGCGAACCGCCAGCATCTGCGAGTGCAGGTAGGAATGGCCGTGGCGGATTCCCGGAATCGCAAGCGCAAACGCGATCAGTTCATTGCGATCGAACGCCCCAATCACCTGCCCACCGATCTTCGACGCGACTACAAACATGCGGACCGGGACCAACTCCGCGTCCGAGAAGTTCCATACTTCTTTGTGGAGCGAGAAGGCTGCCTGCATCTCCTCCAGCAACTCGCATTTGCGAATGGAAAGGTTCGGCGGGCGAGTCTTTTCCCGGGTCGTCTCGTGAACCTTGCCTTCGGTCACGCGCGTTTTTCCTGTTGCTTGGACTGTTGCCACAGTTCTTCGAGCTCGTCCATCGAGGCCTGCTGTGGCCCACGGTCGGTCGCGCGCAGCCGCTCTTCCATCCATTGAAAGCGGCGCTTGAACTTGCGATTGGTCTTGCGCAACGCCGATTCGGGATCGAGCGACAGATAGCGCGCAATGTTGACCAGAACGAAAAACAAATCGCCAACCTCATCTTCCAAACGCTCTCGCAGCTCGGGTGAGACCTGCGGCTTGCCCGACCCGGCAATTCCCTTCCCGGACGGGCCAATGCCAATGGTGGGCGCCGCTTTCAGCGCTTCACGCAACTCCGCCGTCTCTTCGGCGAGCTTTTCGAACAGCCCTTCAATCTCGGGCCAGTCAAAGCCCACATGGGCGGCACGCGAGCTGAGTTTATGCGCTTCCAATAAAGCAGGTATTCGCGAGGAAACGCCCGCCAGCACGGAGGACGTGCCATCAGCCTCGTCTGGCTTCTCTCCTCCAGCTGCTGCCAGCCTTTTCTTTTTTTCTTTTTCTTGCGCTTTCAGCGCTTCCCAGTTTCGCAACACGGCGGCAGAAGTATCGGCCTTCACATCGCCAAACACGTGGGGATGGCGGTCGACGAGCTTGTTGGAAAGCCGATCGAGCACATCGTCCACCGAAAAGTGGCCTGCCTCCTGCGCCATTTCGGAATAGAACAGCACCTGCAGGAGCAGGTCTCCGAGTTCGCCGGTCAATTCGGGCCAGTCGCGATTGTCAATGGCCTCCAAAACCTCATATGTTTCTTCCAGGGTGTAGGGCTTGATGGAATCAAACGTCTGCTCGCGGTCCCACGGGCATCCGTCCGGGGCCCGCAGCCGCGCCATGATTTGAACCGCCCGCTCAAAACGCTCGCCAGTGGTGGGCATGACTGTTCAATGTAAATGAGAGCGACTCGCTGAGCAACGGTGGGGAGGTGCGCGTCCTGCTCTAACGGCGGAGGCCGAGGGTGCGTACCAGCAAATCAGTATCGTCCGAGATGATGGCGTCCACGCCCCACTCACTCATCCGCTGCATCTCGTCCGCGCGGTTCACCGTCCACACCATGATTTTCTTTCCGGCAGCGTGGACCTGCTCGACCAATTTCCGATCCACCGAATCAATTCGTGGAATCAGCCACGCGATCGGCAGACCCGTCGGAGGATGCGTATTTGCTTCGTCCCATAGAAATCCCAACGGAATGGTTGCGTCGACAGCGTGAACCGCGCTTAACGCTTCGACGAGAAACGACGAGACAACATACCCCTTCTGAGGCGGATGTTTGCTCAGCGCTGCAACCAGCTGTCTCTCCAGACCCGCGACCTTCAATTCGACGTCGAGAAATGCCCGGCCTGAAAATTGCCCGAGGGCTAGTTCCAACGTAGGCAGAGCCAGAGCTTTCGCAGGTGTACTTCCAATCTCTACTCCGGCCACGACGGGATCGTGGCAGATCACCGCGCCACCATCCGCCGAACGTCGCACGTCAAACTCAAAACCATCGCAGCCGTGCTGCAAGGACAGTTCGAACGACGCAAGCGTGTTTTCCGGAATGTGCCGTGAGGCGCGCGCGCCACGATGGCCGAGGAGAAGAGTTCGCATGCTAGTTCTCAGTTCTCAGCAAACCACTTGGCCTCTGACTGGGAACTGGAACTCAGTCCAGATCGAAATCGCGGATCGGCCTCCCCGTGTCCGGCGTCTCCTTGGCCTTCTTCACCGCCTCCTGGAATTTCTTCTCCAGCAGCTCCGAAGCATGCTTCTGCGCCTCTACCGACTGGCGGAAGATGGAGTCACGGCGGCCGTCCTGTTCCTTCATGGCGCGGGCCGCTTCTTCCATGTCCTGGAAAGTTCTGGGTTTCACCGGCGCGGTATGCGCAATCACGGATTGCATCGCGGTATCGATCTTCATCACCGCCCCGCAACAGGGGCAGGTCACGTCAAAATTGGATTCCCGTTTCGCCACACGCGCATCATACCGCAATCCGCGTCAGCGCGGCGTAAGCTGAATGGGCAAAATATGGAAGAGGTAGAGCATCTCCCAGCCGAGCAGGACGATCGACACGACCACGATCAGAATCGCCAGCACCTCGCCAAAGTTCAGGCCGGTTTTGTGGGCGTCGAAGCGGCGCGCTCCCAGGCTGAGAATGTTGAGCGTAGCAAACCCGAAAACCAGCGCCCAGAGAATGTTGTAGATTTCTTCACGAGTGGTGACCAGCAAGAATGCCGCCGGCAGAGCTCCGACCGCAAGCGCGTGGAGGCCACGTCCACCGCTGGCTACCCACTCATGGGCCTGCCCAAGGGCAAATAAGATGGATGAACAGCTTCGAGGTCTCGCACCGATTAGCCGTGGAAGATTCATGCAGAAGTTCGATACTACCGTTTTTGTGTGCACGCGTCAGCGGGGATCCGCGGGGATGTGCCTTTCTGATTATTCTTCGGCATTACAATGGCATCGCATGAAGCGCGCACAATTGCCGATCCTCCTGATTGCTTTTTGCCTTTTTACGTTACCAAGCCTTTTCGCCCAACCGAGCCCGAAGCCCGATCTCGGCCCCGCCGCACAGAAGGCACTGGCCGTTGTGTCAGGCCATCTGCACCTTAAAGGCCTTGAAGCCAACGTCGACGTCCTGCGCGATCACTGGGGTGTCGCCCACATTTACGCCAGCAACCAGCATGACTTGTTTTTCGCCCAAGGTGCCGTCGCAGCCCAGGACCGGCTTTTTCAAATGGAGCTTTGGAAACGAGCGGGCCAGGGACGGCTCGCCGAGATTCTGGGGCCTTCCGCTCTGCCCCGCGACGTGAACGCGCGCGCTTTGCGTTATCGGGGCGACATGAAGGCCGAATATGAAAGCTACTCCCCTGATACGCTCGCAATCCTGACCGCGTTTACCGACGGCATCAACGCCTACATCGACAGCCTGATCGCGCCCGGCGGCCCAGGACTGCCCATCGAATTTCAACTCGCTGGATTCGCGCCCGACGACTGGCATCCCGAGGTCTGCCTGAATCGTATGGCTGCATTTTCCATGACCGGCAATGCTGTCAGCGAACTGGAGCATGCGGAGGTGCTCACCGATTTCGGCGCCATAAAGGCCGCGAAGCTCTTTGATTTCGATCCCGCTGTGGACCTGGATCCTGCGCCCGGCCTCGACCTGAAGGGCCTGTCCCCCGCGTTGCTGAAGAATCTCGTGGGCAGCGATCGTCGCATCGAATTCCCCGCGCACGCGCGCGAGGGAAGCAACAACTGGACCATCTCGGGCTCGCTCACTGCCAGCGGCAAGCCTTTGCTGGCGAACGATCCTCACCGCGTCATCGGCCTGCCTGCACTGCGCTACATGGTGCACCTCGTTGCTCCCGGATGGAATGTGATCGGAGCGGGCGAGCCGGGATTGCCGGGAGTCGCGCTCGGACACAATGAACACATTGCGTGGGGCTTTACCATCTTCGGACTCGATCAGCAGGATCTCTATGTGGAAGAACTCAACCCCGCCAACCCACTCCAATACAAAACTGAATCCGGTTGGAGAGACATGGAGAAGCGGCACGAGGTTTTTCGGGTGAAAGGCGCACCCGATGCGGAAGTCGTTCTGAAGTTCACCCGTCATGGCCCGGTGCTGTGGGAGGATGGCAAACGCGCGCTCGCCCTGCGCTGGGTTGGCAATGAGCCGGGCACGGCGGGCTACCTTGCGTCGCTTGCGATTGACCGGGCCGAGAACTGGGATCAGTTTGAAGCAGCCGTCCCGCGCTGGAAGGTTCCATCAGAAAATCTCGTCTATGCCGACACGGAAGGCAACATCGGCGAGCACTCCGCTGGACTGGCTCCGATTCGGAAATGGACGGGGCTTCTCCCGGTTCCCGGAGTCTCGGTTCAGGGGCCGACTGAATTCGAGTGGAGCGGATTCGTGCCCTCCGCCGAGTTGCCGCACTTTTTCAATCCGACTGAAGGGTTTGTGGCCACCGCGAATCACAAGATGATTCCCGAGCACTATCCCTACAACGTAGGCTTCGAGTGGGTGCCCTCTTATCGGGTCACGCGCGTTCGCTCGGTGATCGAAGGTGCAAAGCAGACACACCACAAGTTGTCCATCGCCGATATGGAGTCGCTGCAAAACGATGTAACCTCGCTTCCCGCGCTGGACTTCCAGAAACTTATCTCGACGACCTCTCTGAAAAACGATCCTGCGCTCCGCAGTTTCCTGACCTGGGATGGCAGGCTTAAGCGCGAATCCTCGGAAGCCGCTCTCTACGAAGTCTGGTTTCAGCAGATCTGCCTGGGCGTCTCCCAGCTGTTTTCGAAAGGGCCCGACGCGCACCGTCCGAAGATGGGCGGACACTACGAGGATTTGCCGCCCGGCGTTGTCCTGCACATTCTCGCGAATCCCGAAACCGACCTCTTCGGCAAGAATCCGGCGGGAGACCGCGATCAACTTCTCTCCGAAGCGCTGAAGTCCGCTCGGCGCGAACTCGAGAAGCTGCTGGGCCCGGACGCATCGACCTGGGCGTGGGGAAAACTTCACACCGTCCGTTTCCGTCACGCACTCGACCAGCAGCCGGGAGCGCAAGCTTTGTTTGATCTTGGCCCCCTTGCCCGCCCGGGCGACGAATACACAGTGAATGCCACTGGCACGGGGTCGAGTTCCTGGGAGCAAGTCTCCGGAGCCAGCTACCGCGAGATTCTTGACACGGCGGATTGGGATCGGTCGGTCGCGATCAACACGCCTGGCCAGAGTGGTCAGCCCGGCAGCCCTCACTATTCCGATCTCATGCCCTTGTGGGACGCCGGTCAATATTTTCCCTTGGCTTATTCCCGCACGGCAGTCGAGAATCAAACGACGGACCGGCTCACGCTGCAACCCTTAGGGTCTGGCAAGCGATGAATTCTGAAGTCAAAACAATCTTCTTCGACGTCGGCAACACATTGCTGTTCCCGAATCGTGAGCGGATCCATGCGCCGCTGGCGGAACGCGGAGTCGCGCTCGACTCCACGCACTTGCGTGATCTCGAGTGCCGTATAAAAAACAAATTCGACTCCCTGATGACCAAAGATGGCAGCCACGACCACAGCTTCTGGTGGATGTACTACACGCAATTATTCGCGGAAATCGGGCTCAAAGACGAACCTCTCCGTAATCAGCTCGTCACCAATATCCGCGACTCCGCGAACTGGGATCAAATTCGCCCGGGCACGCGCGACGAGTTACAACAGATTGCGAACCGGTATCGCATCGGCGTCATCTCCAATGCCGACGGCAGAATTGAAGACGTGTTGCGCCGCTGCGAGATCGACGATTGCTTTCTCAGCATCACCGACTCCGGCCTGGTGGGATATGAAAAGCCTCACCCGGAGATCTTTCGCCAGGCGCTGGAAACTCTCCATGCCAGGCCCGAAGAAAGTCTCTACGTTGGCGACGTGTACTCGGTGGACTACCTGGGCGCGACGCAAGCGGGGATGCAAGCCGTCCTGATGGACGTGCCCGGCGCTTACACCGACAAGGGCGTGCCGCGCGTCGAATCGCTGGCAGAATTGCGCGTCATGTTAGCGGATGCAAAAGGCGGCGAGCGGTAGCCGCGCAGGACGCCTCTGTCTACAACCAGCGGACTATAATCAGCAAACCATGTTCGACTCTGCTCATTTTGTTATTTTTCTGGGCGCTGCGATTTTGCTGGCAATTGCGCCCGGTCCCGGAATGCTCTACGTGCTTGCGCGCTCGCTGGCTGGCGGACGCCGTGAAGGCCTTCTCTCCGCGCTCGGCACCTTCGTCGGTGGCATGGTCCACGTGTGCGCCGCGGCTGCTGGCATCTCGATCATCCTGGCAAAATCGGCTGCCGCTTTCGCCGCCGTAAAGTACCTGGGCGCAGCCTACCTGTGCTTTCTAGGCATTCGCATGATCCTCGACGCCAGAAAGGATCAGCCCATCTCGCTCGCCGACCTGCAGAGCAGGCGAAGCCCATTCTGGCAAGGCATCATGACCGAAGTGTTGAATCCGAAGACAGCCCTGTTTTTCCTTTCGTTCATTCCGCAATTCGTGAACCGCGGAAACGGGCACGTGTTTGCGCAATTCATTCTGCTCGGAACAGTTTCGGTGACCCTCAACACGACCGCCGACATCATCGTGACCATGCTTGCCGGACCGTTGGGTGAGCGTATCCGGGGGTCGGCCCGTTTTCGTCGCCGTCAACGCACGCTGACGGGCGCCGTCATGATTGGCCTTGGAACCTATCTGGCTCTCGGGGAAACGAAATGAGAAGTCGAAATCAGAAACACCTACTGCACCGGGATCACCTGGTGATCATGGCAATCGGTGTGCATCGCGTCATACAGATTCGCTAGAAGGTTCAGTCCATAGCGGGCCACAAAGGTCACGCCGGCGATTTCGCGCTCCTGGAGCACTTTATGCGGGAACAGCGCATTCGACAGCGCATCGGCATGCCGGGTGATCACCTCGTTCCGCAACAGTTCCGCCCGTGCCGCGCGGCGTTGAAGCCGGTTGACCTGGTACCACATACTTGTTCTGGCGCGATCAGCCGCTGCAATGAGCGTGGAATCCAGTTTGCCAATCGCGTCGCGCAGGGTAGTCATCGAGCGTTCCACACTGGCATGCGCCGCCGAAAAGTGCGCTTGCAGGTCCGGCGGCAGCGACCGCGCAGCAATGATCTCGCGCACTTCCTCCGGGCCGCGGACCACTTCAGGCAGACTCAACTGGTAGCGATTCAGAATGCGTTCTGCCTTGGGTTCGAGTAAGGTTGCTGAAAAGCGCGGAAATACCGGCGTGACTCGTCCCAGCAATTTCTCATACACCACGGCAACTTGCGCAAAGTAAGCAACTTCCGCCGAGCCTCCGGTATAGGCGAGCGTAGGCAGCAGATAGTCCTGCACGACGGGACGAAAAAGAACATTGGGATTGAAATTCTCGGGCGCTTCGTCAATGCGGTCGAGCAGTTGCTGGAGGGAGATTCGGTCACTATGCTTGCCGTCGCTGTTCCTGCCTGCCAGAAACTCAGCGCCGCTACCATTCGCCTTACGCCGCACGACCGTGCGCGCGCCATTCTTGACTTCAAAAAGCAAGGTGGTCGCCGCAGTTACCTTCACCTGCTGGTGATAACCCGCGGCCTCAAGGGCTTTGCCACGCGCCAGAAGCGCCTCATCGAGTTCGGACGATTGTTCGATCGCCGCGCGGAACAAGGGTTTCGCAAGATCATGAAATTCCTTGTCGGCCGGATCGAGTAAGATGACGCCCCACTCCGCGAACAGGCGCGCAAATAGCCGCGCAAAACCGCTGCCCAGAGTCTCTCCCCGGCGATACGAATCCCGCAGCCATGTCGTGACCTCGGAATCTCCCAGCAGCGAGGCAGCGCGGTCCACCACGGCTTCAATCTCCGGCCCAAACCTGATCGTACCGACGGGAGCGTCCGGCACACCATGGCTTTCTATCGCGAATTGTTCGGGGAGACCCTGTGCCGTGAGGAGCGACACGTGATTGACCTCCGCCAGATCATGATCCTCGGTTGCCAGCCAGAAGATCGGCACACAATCCACTCCGGCGGCTGTGGCCTGCTCTGCCAGCTTAACCGCGGTGAGCGCTTTCAAAATCGAAAACAGCGGACCGCCAAATAAACCAACCTGCTGTCCGGTAACTGTCGCCAGCGCTCCGCGCCGCAACCGATCGATATTGGCCAGCGTCCTGGCCGAGGCTCTCCACGCCCGATTCTGCCGCTCCAGAATTTCGCTTACCTTGTGGCGGCGGCGCTCA
>OCTA010004324.1_pt1 | contig 12463 bp, 13 predicted proteins | sample 1538991 | NCBI WGS metagenome assembly OCTA01 (sample SAMEA3539302, study PRJEB22396) | soil metagenome | biome: tundra; feature: field; material: soil | place: USA | collected 2010-05 | depth 0.15 m
ACCTGGACGGCGCCAACCTGAGCGGGGCAAACCTGCGAGGCGCCATCCTCGCCAACAAGACTGACCGCACATACCTCGACCAGACAAGCCCTCAACGTGAACTCGTCACCGGGCTGCCGCCACTGCTCAGAGCCGTTCCCGACGGGGAGCCAGTGGCCATCGTGGGCGAGTACATCCCTCCCGGCGACCATCCCGTGAACCAGGGCGCACCGGACGATCACGGTGAAGTCCCACCACAAGACAGGAAAACACGTGAGGAACCGGATGCCGAAGCGGACAACCAGAACGTGGCTTGGATCTACCTGATCACATCGAGCACGCCTCAGAAGGACTGCTGCCGGTATCTTCGTGAGTGGGCGAAAGGGGTCGCGCTCTTGCCCGAACTTGAGCGTCAGGCCGAGCAGGGGCGAGCCGCCCAAAGCCTCAAGTACGCAGGCGTGCACTCACCTGCTCCGTTGTTGAAGGCGGCGCTGAAGGAGGCGACGCAGAAGCGAGGCGGCTCAACCGATAGCTTCAAGCTCGTCGATCCGGTGCCGTCAAGCAAACCCGTCATCGGTGCTGACCTTGTGGCCAGGCTGGTGCTCACGCTCAAGAGATACGTGGTTCTCACGGAATCAGCCTATGTGGCCGTCGCGCTTTGGATCTTGCTCACCTTCGTCTTCGACAATTTCAGCGTCTGCCCTCTGCTGGTTTTTGCCAGCCCGACGCTCCGGTGCGGCAAGAGCACGCTTATGGCCCTGTTGTCCGCCCTTACGCCACGGGCGATCATGACGAGCAACCTCACCCGCGCAGTGCTCTTCCGTGTCGCGGATGTGCTGCGGCCAACGCTCCTTTTGGACGAGTTTGAAACGTACATCATCGGCGATGAGATCATGCGCGGCATCATCAACGGAGGGCACATGAAATCACAGGCGTTTGTGCTGCGCTCCGGACCGGGAGGATCGGCAAAGGCATTTAGTTCGTGGTGCCCGAAGGCGCTCGCGCTGATCGGCCGACCACCAGCCACAATCTGGGACCGCTCGGTCGTCGTACCTATTCGCCGGAAGGGCCCGAAGGAAAAGGTCGAGCTGCTCCGGCTTGACCGCCTATCCGAGCTCCAGCCGCTCGTTCAGGACGCTGCCCGGTGGGCGCTGGACAACGGGAAGCAACTCGCCAACGCCGAACCGCTGATGCCGACGGAGATCAAGAACGACCGCGCCCGCGACAACTGGAGACCGTTGCTGGCGATTGCTGATGCACTTGGCGGCGATTGGCCAGCCCTGGCAAGGCAAGCCGCCGTCGAGCTTTCGGCAATCGCTGATGATGGCCTTGGCCAGGATTTGGGCGTGCTGCTGCTCGAGGATATCCGGGTGGTCTTCAACACGCTGCAGGTTGACCGCGTGGGCACGCAGCAACTTTTGCACGATCTCCGGGCCATGGATGCACGGCCATGGAAAACTTGCACGAGTGGCAGGGCTCTATCGCCTGAGAAGCTTGCTGCGCTGCTTCGGCCCTTCGGCATCCATTCCCACAAGTGGGCCGAGCCTGGCGTTGTCCGCAAATTCCCCAACGGCTACCTTCGGACCGATTTCGCCGATGCGTTCGAGCGGTATCTGTCCCCACACTCAGCACACTCGCCACAGGGAAACCAGCCGTGATCCAAGTGTGCCGAGTGTGCTGGGTTTCTTCTGTCTACTTTTCTGTGCGCTCCAATGGCTGGAATTTCAAGGCTGCGGTGCCGCTGACGGCAGGGGAACTACCATGACCCTCTTACACAACAAGGTCACGTTCTGGCGCTGGCTGGCCAACCCCCAACCGTTCCAGCACAAGAACATCAGTCACACGGAGCAAATTGACCGTATGTTCGTCCAGACTCGTTCCATTCAGGTCAGGCGTCGCGCTCTTTGGAGGCTCCCGCCCTATAAGGCCGAGCAGGTTCTCGTCGAGAGCTTTCCTCTCATGTACCACAGTGGCTCGATCTCTACCCTCGCAAGAGAATTCGCCATCAGCCTTCGGCACATCGGCCCGTGCCTGCAGGAGGTGCGCGAAGATCTGATAGAAGAGTGGTGTGAATTCGTCGAGCAACATGGCACGGACCCCGACGGACCAGAATCACAACGGTCCCCAGAATTCAGGATGTTTTCGGTTCTGGTGCGAGAAGGATTGGAAGCTCTTCACCCCAAGAGCCTCGCCAGTGCCGTGGCGGTGCTTGCACACCAGCTCGCCCAAGATCACCGCTACCAGCCCCATGCTGTCATCAACGACATCATCATGTGGGCCAGGACCAACACGCCCGTGTCCTCCGGTCAGGAGGCCGCTTTTCGGTCCATGTGTCGCAAGATCTGGAATTCCCATCTCCCTCCAGCGCCCGCCACCGTGGCGATGATCAACAAGGTGTTGCAGGTCTGTCCGAACCCTGGTGTTCGTTCTCCGAAGAGGAACCTTGCGCTTCGAAGGGTCACCTGCTTGAACCTGCTCAGATGGCTCAGAGCCCAGGTACTTGCATGGCGAGATGGCATCGTTGACATTCCCTCCGATTGGTTCAGCCACCCCAACGGCGACAGACGTGGCGTATCCTCTGCCAACTATAAGCGCTTGCTGATGGACCCACTGATACAACTTGGCGTGCTTGTACTTCACGAGAAATACAGCAGACCACGGAGCCAAGCAGCACGGTACAGATTGTACCTCGCTGGATGTGGGGAGCTTGGTCGTGTTGTTCCTGCGGCGGAAGAGCTACTGGCAAAACCGGATGGCATGATCATCAACAAGCTGCGCACGCCTTGATGCCACCAAGACAGCTTTCATAGGTCCCACCAACACGAGCTTCAGCGGCATGGCTACCCTGGGCAACTTGGAAAAGGTTCCTGGGGATGAGCTGGGTGATGCTGATGGTATTCGACCTTCTTGTTCCAAAGCCAAGCCGCTGGGGGGTGAGCTGGTCACTGAACACCAAACCCTGAGAACTGAGAATCAGAGAGCGCGTTCTGATGGTGTGCACTTTTCCACCGCTCGCTCCGCGAGCTTTCCTATTCCCTAGCTTTCTCTTATTCTTCTTACTTTTCTGTATCTGGTTATGAAGGGTCTAATGATGGAAAAGTAAGAAGAATAAGAGAACGAAATACCTAAGCCAAACTCATCCGGCGGTCGAACAAAACTGCAGTGTACACAAAACACCAGTTCAGAAACCTGTCCGTGGCGGAGACAATATCCATCTCCAGAGCTGCGTCTTGTCCGCAAGGTCGATGGCTTCATGAGCTGGGGATTTTCCCAAAATGGTTTTGTGAAACTCAGCCAGCCTTAGTCTGCTGAACTGATTTTCCAGACGCTACAAGCACATGGTCAGCGTGCTCCTGCTGCTAGAGTAGGACGCAACCACGGACATAGTAATTGAGATCGATCAACACGAAGCCACTATGATCAAGATTCAGATTGAAATTCTTAACACACCCCGCAATTCTTGGCACCGTGCCAAGAATTGCTTACTGCGTTACCAAATTTGGGTGAATCTACTGACAAAGTTGATCTACACGATACGAGCAGTTCCTAAGAAGCCAGAAAACAGATCTTGATTGGAAGACCTCACCCACAGTTCCCCTTTACCATACGCCCGATGGGCAGGACAATTGAACCGGTTCTATGTAAAGATGACGAGCCTCGGGTTGACCAAACCAGACCCAACTTTCATATTATTGCACAGCGGCGTATTATACTGGTACTATGACGATGTGCTTTGTAGGGTATGCTAAAGAGGCTCATTCATTGTGCGTCATTTTGCAATGACGCTGATGATCACAGCGTACCCTTGTGTCTGTGCCCCCCGTTTAGACGGCGACCACGCCCTGATGACCAAGAGCTGGCAATCATGCAGTAGCGCTCAAGCCAGTTAGCCGTTGTCTCATTGAAGCTGTGGGACTAGGGCCACGTGAGCCTGGGCTCTGCGAACGTGCGGCCCAAAACTTTTCCGGCACCGACGAGCATGGAACATCGAATGAGCCACCGTCCAGTGAATTGATGACGGGTATTCCAATCAACGAGATCTATTGATTGCCGTCGCTTGATTCGGGGAACTGGTGCGGAACCGGACATGTGCCGGACAAATCGTGTGCAAGCTGTACCCGACGTCTTGACCACGTACGGCTGCCGGTTGTCGTGGACCATGTGGTCTGCAACAAGCAATACTCTTACAAAGGATTTCAGACACACGGTTCCTGGTGTTGCTTCCGACTAACGCTCTTTGCCGTAGTCGCCTTCGTACATACCGACGACCCGATCCCCTACGACATTGAGTATTTGGACAAAACTCGTCGGGCCGAAGTCATATATCCAGCGAAACAGCCTCCCTCTGCCGATGGGATGTTGTTGCACGAACGTCGGCCGACCGCACTGTTTGGTGACCTCTGACGTGGACATTCCTATCTCTACGAGGAAACCAGTCTTCGGGCAGTAGAATCCCTCGGCGGCGGCAGGCTTCTCAACGCTTGCTAGAAGTAAGAAGACGAACCCAATTGCCACAACTTTTGACAACACCATCGCAGCCTCCCTGGGATAGGAAGGAGCCGATCTCAAGCTCCGCTGGTAGCTTGGAGCACCCTCGCCGCCAAAGCAAGTTCGACCTTGTCTGGACACCGCCACGGAATTCTACAAGTGCGGCCGTTTGTCTATCGCCTTGCCGTTCTTCAACGGCCTGTTAGGCGCCAACCACATCGACCCGGCCAAAAACTTCAGCGATCACGTAGCCAGGGCCAGCGTGTTCTGTCCAATCGACGGACAAATATTGGTCTAGGAACGCTTGTGCATCAGCAGGCGTGGGGAAGAGTCCATGTGCGTTCAGGCGGCCGAAATGTTCAAGAAACAGCACGCCATCGTCGTCGGTTCCATGCCAGCGCGGGAACAACATGCAGTCACAGGATGCGGAGAAATGGTCACTGATGAAGTACGTTGGCTCAAACCCAAGTGACCCGAAGTCCGCTGGTGGATCGTCGGAAGCGCCACTCCGCCTTGCCCACACCACCTCGTATCGAGGCAGATCATCCCCGAGCCACGACAGCACAGCCTTGACATCGTCATTCGAGAACAGAAAGCCGTCGACGCACTGACCACTCTCTTCAAGATCAGCGAGGAACAGGTCCGCCAGTCGGAGCGGTTTCACGTCATTCGCCTCGAGAGCATCACGATCCAGGCCGCGATACTTAATCCTGGACTCGGATGGAGGATAATCGATTCGCGGAATCGCGTACCGGCCTGGTCGGCCCTTGTACCGGGGCGCGTAGGTTTCATACAGGGCATCGAATCGCATTACGACCAAAAACCCTGACGTGATTTCAAGTGCTCGGTATGGGTTGTAAACCATGCGACTGCATCAGCCTCTGCTTGTGCGCCTAACGCCTTGCCGTTAAGCTGTAAGCCCGCCGAGCCGGTTCGTTGATGTTACACCAATATCCCTGCGGCGGGTCGTCAGTCAGCAACGGCTTGTTAGCCAGGCTCTCCCGCGATCAAAGCGTTCGCTGTTCTTCATTTCCCTCCAGGATCGGATGCCTCTTCCGTGAGAGAGCGACGATGCACGGAGCTTTCAGGGTGATGGGAGCAACGATCTGGTTCAATACGGCATGAGCGCTGACAGTATTCCACTGCGCTGCCGGAGACCTTCCGTCAGAGGAAAGAGACCACAAGGAAGGGCCAGCCGCGCCTCGAGGATCGGGAAATGAAAAGTGGGGATCTGCCGCCGCAAGCGAAAGGACGACAGTTTCGACGATCACAGCGCGAGCTTGCTGGTAGTTGACGTCTGCGCCGATCACAAAGTTGGGATTCAGCGAGTATGTGGGCAGTGCAACAGTCACTTGTATAGCCGGGTCTGCAACACCGATACGCCTTCCGAGAGAGAGCGTTCCAAACGACAGCCAGAGTTCCCACGCTGCGCGAATGTTCTCAGGCGTTGCATCGGTGCTCCCGAGCTTTCTCGTATCGTGAATGAACCTGTGGCAGAGAGGACACACCGGCACAAGGTTCTCCTCGGCGTTGCCACCCCCAGCCGACACGAATTGAACGTGATGGATGTCCAAAGGGAGAGTCTTCTTCGAGGCATCGTCGTCAGCGCCAATACGGGCGAACCAGGAAATGCGGTGGGCGAAGCATCCACCACGTGCTCGTGCAAGGAGCATCCGTTTTGTGCTGACCTGTATCTTCTTTCTCTTTGCCATGTTTCGACGGCGCTCTGGCTAACGCCTACTTGTTAGCCAGCACCGATCCTGTTGAGCCGCGCGAGCACGCGAAGCCGTTCTTCTTCGGCCGCGACTTCACGCTGCAATCTTGCCCGCTCCTCCCTCTCTCTCTTCTCGGTGGCTCGCGCCCATTGCTGCCGTAGCCCGAAGCTCGCCTTTGTCGCATAATCCCGTGCATTCTCGACGACCCTCTCGACTGAGTTCTCCGGTACACCCACAGAAAGAGTACGCCCATTAAGAGTAAACGACTCGGGACCTGAACCCATGACGGCTGTATGCCCTCCAGGAGGATTCTGGAAGAACTGCATCCAGCCCTCAGGTGGCTCTGCGTCCAATGTGATGAAGAGTCTCCTGTCTCGGTAGTCAAATGAAGCGAAGGAGAATTCTGGGACATGAGGAACAGCGCTCTCCGGCACCACCGAGCTTTTGGCGGCATCGAGCTTCTGTTTGGAGACAAACTCAAGTTGACGCCCAATCAGCTGCTCCTTGATCTTGGCGATGGTCTGTGGACGACTCTCTGGGGCCTGACGAAGCATCTCGTCAGCAATTCCATCGAGAAATGCGTAGTTTGGTGCGACCGAAGAGATCGTCTTGTGCCCCTTGGCGTGGGGAACCTCCCTGGTGAACAACTCGACCAAGATCATGCCCATGGCAAAGATGTCCGCGCGGGCGTCGACTTTCCCATTGCGCTGTTTCTGCTCCGGGGCTGCATAGACAAAGTTCGCCAATCTGGCGTCGTCACGTGTCTCGACTGCCGTGGCTAGGAGGTCTTCATCAAAATGAGCAATGCCGAAGTCTGCCACGACCAGCTTGGTTGGATCGCCGTCGGATAGAAGATTCTCTGGTTTCAAATCTCGGTGCCAAACCTGCTTCAAATGCGCGGCCTCGACTCCGTCAAGAATTCGGGTGAATGTCCTCAAGGATTGGTCAGGAGAAAGCCCAGCCGCAAGGTGAGACCGCAGAGTCGAGCTATATCGGGGCATAATATAGAAGGGAATTTTCTGTCCACCGTTCTCGACAAAACCGTAGTCCAAGACACGCAGAATCGCCGAGTGGTTGTCCCGCTCGCAAAAGGCGAGTTCGTTGCGAAAGCGCCTCACCTTGTCCTTTGATACTCGTTCCGCAGCGAGGGCCTTCAAGGCATAGGGCGAACCCTTCTCGTCCGTGACCGCGAGGACGCGACCTGACCCACCCTCGCCCAGGACCCTTTCTACCGTGTACGTCGCGAACGTTGTTTCAAAGGTACTACCGATGATGCTCATAGGAGACTCCAAAGTAGATGTGTCCGGCTAACGCCTTGCCGTTCAGCGGTGTGGGCGCCGCCAAGTCGGCGCCTCGATTCTACGCCGATGCCCCTGCGGCGACCACATCCGCTGCAACGGCTTGTTGGGCAGCGCTCCCTCTGCGCCCAGCTCCCCAACCCGCTGTGAAATGGCTTCGTATTCGAGGACAAGCTGCGCGAACAGGGGGGCGTCACCTTTCCGCGCATCGTCCAACGTCGTAAAGACAAAGACAGTTTCGAAGAGACTCTCCAGCTCGTCTTGGATCTTTCCAATCGGAATCCTGGTCTTCGCTGGAAAGCTCGGTTTCCGATCCTTGACGGTCGAGTAGCGCCAGCGGTCGGGCACCTTGTTCTCAATCTCTGACAGCCGCTTGACCATGGCCTTGACGCCATCCGGAAGCGAAGAACCAATCGCTTGCAGCGCGGCACCCGCTTCCATTTCCACCTCGGGAAGTCGGTGTTCGAACTTGGCCGTCTCCGGTTCCGGTGGCTTGCTATTCCGATTCTCGCTCTGCGCTTCCAGCCATTTCTTTCCGGCAGCGACGGAGTACGCCAGGTTCGTGACATCTTTCAGGGCTACCTCAAAAGCGTGACGTTGGAGATATGCGATTGGCCGAACGATCTCCGCTAGGCCAATTGCCAGTGTCGTGTCAAGGAGTCGTCGGGCGGCCAAGAGGAACGACAGAGCTGTGTGGGGCTGCAGCCATGTTCCCCCTGTGGCGGCGCCGGCTGCGCCTTCGACAACCAGGGCGTCACCCTTGAAGATCAAAATGTGCTGGTAGATTTTCGAAACGCCGCCTCGTTGATCGTTGTCGTCCATTCTACCTCCGATTGGTATGCCGGCCGGAGTTCGTCTGCCCAACGCCTTGCCGTTAAGCGGTGGGCGGCCGTCTGCGGCCGACCATCCGCTTCAACGGCTTTAGGCCGTTCATTCTCGCCAACGCCCCCGAAGGCAATCCTTGTCATGCATTTCCTTCTGGATGGCTCCGGCGATCTTGAGATGTTCCTTCATGAGCTCCAGGTTCTTCAGACCAATTTCACGCGCTTTCATAGCATTTTCAGCAGCTTTGATGAGCAAGGTGAACAGCGACAGAAGGCTCCAGAACAAAAGGGTTGCCATCAATGCCGCTGCGTCGAGGATCATCAGAGCAACGGTGGTTCTGGTCAACGGCGCCGAGCCAAAGGCTTCCCGCAAGAACAGCCCGAGTAGAGCACAAATGGTTACCCAGGTGAGACCGTGGAACAGAACCTTCGCCAAGCCGTTTTTGGCAGTTACTGCATCCGGTGAGAATCGAATTGTTAGGCTGACGATGGTGTTCAGAACAAGCGTCACCGCAGGGATAGAAATGGCTAGGATCAGCTGAAAGTTGCTCATTGCGTATGCCTCACAAGAATCGGCCTAACTACCTATTAGCCTGCGAAGGATAACATTATCGCAGCGGCGGGTGGTGGGCTTTGCCAGATGATCTGGTCCGCGAAGTCCCCAGATTTCGCACTGTTGGCCGGTGGCGCCTCAACGCGGCGGTCGCAAGAGAGCTTCGTAAGCAGGATTTCGTCCGCTCGTTGCGCTCGCTATGACCGGTTGAGCGGGCACCGTACGCCGCCGGGTTGAGCACGTGGGAGTAGATGGTGGTCGTGCTCACGTTGCCGTGCTCGAGTAGCGCTCGGGGGGGCGGATGTCGTAGCCGTTTTCTCCAGCATAGAGATGTCGTCGAGGGGCAAAACGGCGTCAGCACTCAAGTGGCATTTCCTTCGCAAATGAAGAACGAGTCTGTGTATCGCGCGTGCGCTGCCCAGTTCGCTATCTCCATGCGAACGGGACACGCCACCGCGCCCCTGGGTCCCATCCACGAATCCTTGTCTATGTCGGCGGGTGGAAAATTCTGGAGCTAAAATCAAGCCTTCTTGAGCTTGTCGATTAGCTCCTCGAGCTTTTTGAAAAGTGCTTGGGCAGACTCCAAGGCGGCCTTCTTCTGGTCCTCGCTCAAATCCTCGACGTCGGCATTCGTGAACGACCGCTTGCCGTCTTTGAACGTGAACTGCTTGAGCGAACGGTCCAATGCCTTGGTGATGACCGGCGTCCGTGGTCGCCCTCGGGAATCGTCCTTGGGTATTTTTGCCCGTTTCTTGGCAACCAGCCCACGCAGGTGGCGAACGGACCAGACGTTGTCGGCAGCCTCCTTGGCTATTTTCTCCACCTTGGCAGGATCTCGCAGGGGAAGTAGCGCTGTTTGGTGCGATAGGCCCAGTTGCCTGAACGCCGTTGCGCCTTGAGGTATTTGCCGGGTCATAATGGCGACGCCTACAGCGTTGTGGAGCCAAGACTTCGAGATGGGCATGTCAGGTGTATCGCACTTATCGGCAAGATCACGAAAGGAGGCGTTCTTGTTCGAATCCCTAGAGCTGGCGAATTCCGGGTCCCCCTTGAAGAACTTATCCAGCACATATTCGCCAATCTCTCGGGCACCTCGCTCGACGGTTTCGCCAAGCTTCTTGTGAATCCAAGATGCGGCCTCTTCGACCAGCTTGTGGTCAATGATCGAATCTGGCTCAAGAACCGCTACCGCGCCGTCGCTTGAACTACTTTGTTTTCCCATGCCGATGCCTCCTGTGATCGTTTTCGGTTCACTGTCCAGACGTCTGGACAGTGCGGGACGCGGTGGGCCACGTGGCGCGAGGCCACGCAATTTCTTGCCCCACCTGCATGTGGTGTTCGCCCGTCACCGACGTGAATTTCGCCAACTTGTGGGACGCAGCTTTCCCTGCCTGCCCCTTCGGGACAGGATGGACTTCGGATGGTGATGGCTGCGTGACCAAGGTGTGTGTGGTGCCTCGGGTAAAGACTCCGATACCGATTTTCACACCTAGCGGGCGTGGCGTCTAGCACATGATTTCTCCGCCACGATGTCGGACAACTCGGTGCGGCCTGCGGGGCGATGCCGGTGCTCCCGTCTCAAGCCGCTTGCGTGGCGAGCACCATCATGGTTCCCTTTCTCTCCGCCCATGCCGATGAACACTCCATCACAACTGCGAGCGGTGAAGGACACACCCTGCATGACCAAATCCGATCTGGTCGACAGGCTGGCTCAAGACAAGAAGCTAACCTTGCAGCAGGCTGAGCTTATCGTCGATGCCGTCTTCGCCAGCATGGAGCAGTCCCTGCGCCGGGGAGAACGAGTCGAGCTTCGTGGGTTTGGGACGTTCCAAACCCGAAGCTACAAGGGCTACGTTGGCCGGAATCCGAAAACGGGGGAAACTATCCAGGTGGCTCCCAAGCGCACGCCATTCTTCAAAGTGAGCAAGAGCCTGGCGGCCAGCATATACGACGGGCGGGAGAAGAAGCCGGAAGAGTAGGCGTTTCAAGCGCCATTTTGTCTTCACCAAATTGCGCCCCCAGAATGCCTGGCTGAATGCGTAGTATCCGCCTGCACGGCTGATCTGTCCCTCTACCCAGAAGGCATGAATACGCAACCATGACCGCCGTGAGGGCGGACACCGTCTCAGGCTTCGCTTGCGAAGGGCAAGGTGTGACCTGCCTCACGCGCATTTGCTCCGTTCGGTTGCGGTGCCGTGCTAGGTTGATCCATCAGAGGGACTTTCTTCATGTCATTGAACATAAAGTGCTTCTTTATTCTCGCCCTTATTATCGTCGCTGCCTGCGGCAGTTCATCGCCGAACTCGAGCAACCGCACTAGTATCGAGCTCGCTTCCGGCAGCCCATACGGCATTGCGGTCGATTCAACGAGCGTCTATTGGACGGGTATGGGCAGCGACATCGGGGGGGAGATCATCGGTACGGTAATGAAGGTTCCACTGGGTGGTGGCCCGACCGTCGTGCTCGCTTCGGGGGAAGGTAGCTGGGGCATTGCGCTCGATGCAACCAGCATCTATTGGACGACTGGTGGGGAAGGCACTGTGATGAAGGTTCCACTCGACGGAGGCACGCCTGTGACGCTTGCATCCGGACTGAACGACCCTGAACAGATAGTGGTCGATGCAACCAGCGCCTATTGGATTGATCAAGGCGATTCCATGCTGATGAAGGTTCCAATTGGTGGAGGCACACCCACGACACTCGCTTCCGACCTGGAAGCCCCCAATGGCATTGCCGTTGACTCGACCAGTGTCTACTGGACGAACGGCGGAAACACCGATGGCTCTGGTACGGTGATGAAGCTCCCACTTGACGGAGGCACGCCCGTGACCTTAGCGGAGGGCCAGAACAATCCTTGTGGTATTGTGGTCGATTCTACCAACGTCTATTGGACGAATCGGGGCAACGATTGGACGAATGTGGTCAACGGTACCGTCGGCAACGGCACCGTGATGAAGGTTTCGCTCGATGGAGGAACCGCCGTGACCCTCGCTTACGGCCAGAACGGTCCCAGTCGCATGGCGGCGGACTCGAACAGCGTCTATTGGGTAAATAGTGGGGATGGGGCTGCGAATGGAGACGCCGCCGTGATGAAGGTTCCACTGGGCGGAGGGACGCCTATTATGCTCGCTTCCACACCGTACTCCGCTTTGGGACCGAGAGAATCTTATGGCATTGCCGTGGATGCGACAAGCGTCTATTGGGCGAGTGACATTCAACAGGGTCCGGTAGCAACCGGCACGGTGATGAAAGTGACGCCCAAGTAGACTCGGATCATTGCGGATTCAAGTAAGCGCCATCTTCCTTCGCCGCCTTCCCATACCCAGTTCGCTACAGGAACTGGGTCCCCTTTGGTCGCCATGCCCACGGTCGTCCATCCACCGAGGGCCAGGTATGTCGGCGGTTGAAAAATTGGGGGCTAAAATTCAAGCCAGGTTTTTCCCCGGCTTGAATCCCGAAGGCATGAGCGCCTTCGTCTACTCGGTCAGTTTTCTTCCCGGCTCCCTCCTGGCACTTCAACATGCGCTCGTTCTGCCAGCGCGTGCCCGAGCTCTCGGCACCGTGCCCATGCCGCCGAGGTCGAGACGCCCAAGGTCTTGGCGATGG
>OCTA010004325.1_pt1 | contig 12462 bp, 11 predicted proteins | sample 1538991 | NCBI WGS metagenome assembly OCTA01 (sample SAMEA3539302, study PRJEB22396) | soil metagenome | biome: tundra; feature: field; material: soil | place: USA | collected 2010-05 | depth 0.15 m
GGCCCTGCGCCGCCTCCTGCCCGAGTCCAAAAACCCGACCCGGACAATTTCCAATATGTATAAATGTTATGATAGTTAGCTATACAACATTTCCTCCATGCGGAATTCCGCCGGGACGCTCATGTCCATGCAGAGCAAATCATACGATTCGCCTGCGGGTTTCCCGTTTTTTGCCGGCCACGTATTGTGACTTTCTTTGAATACTGTCAGGGTCATGATCATTTTACTGCCTTTCGTTTTGTTTGTTTATTTTCGGCGTGCTTGTTGGTTCCTGACCGTTGCCGAAACACGGACGGGAAATTGGTTTCTGGTCGTGCTCGACCAGTTGAAAAATGAAATCAACGGGCCGGTCGAAATACTTCGCCAGGCGGAGCGCGAGGTTAATGCTGGGCTGAACATCTCCCCGGACCAGGCGCGTCACATGCGCGCGGCTCAAATCAAAACGGTGGGCCAGCTGCGATTTCTTGATCTTTTTCGCAGCGAGACATTCGGCCAGCCGGTTTGTTAGGATGCAACTCATGTTGTGCGAGGACTATGGCACAAGTGTTCACAGACTGTAAACACACAAATGCGCTGCTCCGCCATTTTGTGTTGACACACAGTAAACAATCGGTTAGCGTGACGGCGAAATGACTGAAAACAAACCGACAAAGGCCCCTGAAAAATTCATCCGTCTGCTAAAAAAGGCCATGGATGAACACCCGGAGGAGTTGTCCCTGCGCCAGGTGGCCAAGCGCGCCGACATTTCACCCGCGTATCTGTCGTTGTTGCTCAATGGGGAGCGCGGCGTGCCGTCCAATGATGCCATCCGCCAACTGGAGGACGTGCTGGGCATCCCCGATGGCGAGCTTTTCAAAGCCGCCGCGCGGCCCGACGATCAAGCCCTGGAATTTTTCAGAAAAGACGATGCTGGTTCAATCATGCGCACGCTGGCACCGCTGCCCAATAGCCAGCTTTCCGCCGTTCGCAAATTGATAGAGCAATTCGTGGAAAAACAGAAACACACCAAGGGCAAATGAAACATAAAACCAAAAACATCCTGCGAGCATTAGCCAAACACGTTGGCTTGAAGGTCATCTTTGTCAGTTATTTAAGCGACGATGTTCACGGAAAACTTTTGCCGCGCGAGCAGCGCATTCTCATTAATGCCACCAAACCCCGATGCGAGCATGTTTATAACCTGCTCCATGAGCTTGGCCATTTTTTGTTGCACTTCAAAAAGTGCGCGCCAGACAGATATAATCGCTGGTATCTGAAGCGCCGTTGGAGAATAGACGCCATTGCGCAGCTTGCCTCTAAAATGAGGCGATATGTCCGGTTTATTTTTAACAGCCACGCCGGCAAGGAATGGGAAGCGGATCTTTGGGCGATGTGTGCGCTGGTATATCTCAAAAAATATCTTGGCGGGTCCGACTCGGCAGCCTTTCTCAATCGTCATCCTGAAAAACGTTGGATTTATCGATTGGCCGCAGCTTCCGCTTTCTATTGCGAGATCAAGAAACCCTTTGTAACTGCATATGAGTTGATAGGCAAGACGAGACTAATTCTGGCGGCTCAATCGTCGTGACCAAACTTGGCAGTCTCCATTCCGCGCGGCCTGGACTCGACTCCGCTTGTGTGCTCGCCCGTCGCGTTAGAATCCGCCCGCCCCAAGCCAGACTTCCGGGCGGCTAAATTTTTCAGGCAGATGGCCGGAAGACTGGCTTGCCCCAGGACGCCCACGCGACCGGACTGCGCGCACCGCTCTGCTCGCCCAGGCCAGCACTCCATTCCGGAAGCCAAGTTTCATCGTATGCGGCTGACGGTCCACGCCTAGTTTCCGGTGCCTGATTATGAAATCATGTCGGGATGAATACATCAAAATCTGGATCAGGACGCCGACGTTGGACTCGTAAGCAACGGCAACGATTGCTGGCGCGTTTCCACGAAGGTCAATTAACCCAACACGATTTTGCCACCCAGCATGGCGGCGGGTTGCCCGCCTTGAGCAAATGTTTGCGCTTGGAATGTGGCGCCATTCCCGCGAAGGCAAAGTTTCAGGAAGCCAACTGCACAACCCGGCTTCGCGCTGGCCGGTTGAAGTTGTCAAACCACAAAACTGGATCGTGTGGTTACAAAACTGACCGCTCTGGCAGCTTGAGCAAGCCCAAATGGATGCAGAGCGGGTTCGAGGTGGAAGATGGCTGGCGGCGTGCGCCCGCTTCAACTGCCGATTGCTGCACATGATCATTGGGTAATACTGAAATGAGAAAAGCCTAGAGAACGCCGCTCCGGTTCTCTGCGCTAACGGGATTGGGCTTTTATTTCCCGAAAGAGCCAGGCGCGGGCGTGCGCCCAATAATTGTCGGCGGTGCGGGCGGAGATGCCCAGAACTTCGGCGGCCTCCTCCAGCGTCATGCCGACAAAGTAACGCAACTTCACCAGTTCAGCCTCAATTTTGTTTTGAACGACGAGCTTGTCGAGCGCCTCGTTCACGGCGAGAAGTTCATCGTCATCCACCGGCGCAGCCACTTCCAGATCTTCCAAGTCCACCCGTTGCTGGTCGCCGCCGTGGCGCAGGGCGCGCTTGCGGCGGGCATTGTCAATGAGGATGCGCCGCATGGACTCGGCGGCGGCCGCAAAGAAGTGCGCGCGATTGGCAAACGGCGGGTTTTCGTTTCCCACGAGACGCAGCCAAGCTTCATGCACCAGCGCGGTGGGCTGCAAAGTCTGGTTGGGCGATTCATTGGCCATTTTCGATGCCGCCAGTTTGCGCAGTTCGCCATAGACCAGTGGCAGCAATTCATCGGCGGCTTTGGGGTCGCCGTGCTCTACGGACTCAAGAATGCGGGTAACGTCGCTCAATCAAGCTGCGACGATTAACAGATGCCTCATCATCATGCCAGACAATTACACATAGGTGCTGCCACAATTTCACGCCGGCCGTTTCATTGCTTCAGGCGGTAGAATCGGTTGCCCGTTGGCGGATTGACGATGATGAATTTGATCGTGCCGTTGTCGGTGCTGGTTTCGGCAGGTGTGACCCAATTAGCCGTGGCAAGGTTGGTGTTCACTTGCAGGTTGAAACCAGTGGAGGGCGAGGGCCAATAGACCATGGCCGTGTTCGTGCTCGTAAGTTTGATGCTCAAGACGGGTGCGCCAAGCGTTTGCACGGCGTAGAGCGCCCAGAATCCACCGGTGAGCGAGTAACTGCCGCCGGTCATTGGCCCGCCGGCATCGTGCTGGCCGATGGTGCCGGTGACGGAAAAGACGCCGCCGGTGCTGGTGCCGCCGCCGCCGGAGACTTTATACCAGTCAATCAAGTATTGCTGGGCGCGGAGCGCGATTTGGGCGGCGGCGAACAACAGCCCGCCGGCCACTAGACTTTTCAATGTTTGCGTTTTCATAATTTTATTGAATTCCTTTCATTCCGGATCAGATGCATTACTGGCCGATGGTGCCCGGGCCACTGTAGGCATGGATCGTGAGCGCTTTTGAAATGGTCAGAGGCACGGTTTCCGAACTGGACCCGGCGGTTCGGATCCAAACGTTCCCACCCGTCGGAACGGCATTCACTGCCTCTGCCAATGTCAGTACCGGATCGTTGTACGTCCCGTTCCCGGCCGGGGGATTCTGCCCGGTGTTGAAGTCAACCCAATAGGTTTCGCCCACGGAGGTTGCGGCCGCACAGCTGGCCGTAGCGTAGCCGGCGCTGCTCTCGGTCACCAAGACTGCCGGCCCCGACCCCGGCCCCGGTGCCCTAGGCGCAGTCGGCCCGAAGTTGAGATTGCTCGTCTCGCCTGTAAAGCCTTCCGCCACGCACGTGGGAGGGGCAGTACCCCCGTAGATAATCTGCGTTCTAGTGACAATCGCCGATCCGCTGTTGAAGTTCGCCTGGCCCCCGCCAGCGTCGCCGAACACACCGAACTCGGCGGCATTCCAGCCCGCTGCTGCATTGACGAGATTGTCACCCGTCCCCGCGTACATCGAGCTTCCTGCCGAAAAAAAGTAACTATCGCCGCTGGCGCTGACTGTGCCGCCAAGGCTTAGATTAGCCAGGTTGCCGATCGCCAGCTTGAACAGGCCCGAGCTGTTGGAGGAGTTCTTATACCAAGACAAGCCGAACTGATTCCATCCGGGGCCTGGTGAATTAGGGCCGTAATTGAGTAGCCAGTACTGAATGTACACGAAGGCAAATGGGCTTGTGAAGCTTGTGTCGCCGTCATTTTCGAACACGAACTGTTCCCAGCCTTGGCACCCTGCGGGACCGCCAACCGTGCTCGGGAAGGGGTTCATGTTGAGTTGGAGCGTGTAGGCGTTAGCAACCGCCGGCCCCGTGCCGTTAATCTGCCCACTCTCGCTCGTCACGCCGGCGACGCTGTCGAAAGAGCCGGTCGCCGAGGATATGAGTCCCGAAGGCGCCTGGGCTGAGACATTTTGCCCGTTGCCCACGGTGTCGGGTCTTGGCCCGCGCCGTGGCAGCATTGGATATGGCGGCGCCTTTGCGCTCGGAACCTCGCGCCACTCTTTACTCGGATAGGAGGCCTCAAAGCAGCCCTTCTTCGGCAGGGGAATCTGCGCCATGGAAACGCGCCAAGCCTCCAGGAGCCTGGCCTGCTCGGTACTGTTCGTCCCAAGCGTGGTCGTTGTCGCAGGCGCGGGGGTAGGTCTTGGTGCCAGTTGCGTTGGTTCGGTTTGCAGGGAGATCCCGGTTTTGGTCTCATTGCTACGGGAAACGGCGGACAGCGCCAGAATCCTGGCCTGCTCGGTAATGTTCGTTCCAAGCGTGGTCGTTGTCGCAAGCGCGGGGGTAGGTCTTGGTGCCAGTTGCGTGGGTTCGGTTTGCAGGGAGATCCCGGTTTTGGTCACATTACTACAGGAAACGGCGGACAGCGCCAGAATTATAGATAGGAGCAAGGATGTAATGGGGTGTTTCATATTATTCTTTTTTACAACTCTGCATTCATTTTGATTATTTCAATCCAATCCAATACCATAAATACTTGGTAGGTGTGATGTGTTGGTCTTCGGTTTTTACTGGCAAGGGTCTATTGCAACGTCACCAGCACCAGGACCATGCCCTTGCCTTCCTTCAAGCCAGTCATCGCCTTGCCGAGGATTGCACCCTGGGCTTTGGCGTGATCACTTACCCGCATCGCGTGGCCGGGGATGTTGGATGAGGTCAGCAAATCGCCCGGTTTGATCGCGCCGTTTGAAGTGTCCGCTTGAACATAGACGCGGCCGGTGAGGGCTACGTTTTTCCCGCCTTCGAGCAACCCCTGTTGTTGCATCTGAATTCCGGGGTTGATGCCGTTGGCACCGCTGACAACCCCCGCGACGCGGGTGTCATAAGGCCGGTCGCTCAGTTTCAGGTGGCCGGGATTCTCCTCGTCAATCACGAGCACCGAGCCTTGCGGGGCTTCCCCTTCCGAGGCTGAAATCTGGAACGGTTCTGCGAGATCGGCTCCGCCCAGGATGGTGATCGAACTGCAGTTGATATGCATCGGTGCGAGGGTGGTGAGGTTCTTGAAGGAGACGGCGGTAATATTCTGATCAAAGCTGCCCATCAGGACTTCAACATTTCCGAGGCCGCCGATGCCCCCTTGCGCTCCGTTCCCTTGCACCTTTAAGGCGTAACCGTTCACGGTGAGTGTTCCTGTCGAGTCCAGGGCCATGAGCGTTGTCCCACCCGTGCCGGGGTCATTCTGGGTGTTGCTGTGTATCCCGCCCTTGTACCACGCAAAGCCACCGCCGGTGCCGGCTCTTTGATAAAAGGTTTAGGGCTGCACCCCGATGCCGTAGTCAATGGGGCCACTGTTATACAAATCAATCATCTGGCGCGTTTGCGCGCCAAACGATTCATTGCCAGTGATGGTGGCGTTGCCGTTCACAGTGGCGGCACCGTCAATAGTGGTATTAGCAAAAAATGTTGTTGGCAAGTTCACGTAAACTCCGAAGGTGCTCCAATAAAGAGCAAGTGTTTGCAGGCTCGTTGCCGAGATGACGCCGAGGCCGCCGCCCGCTTCACCATAAAGCACGGGACCACTCACGTTTTGGTTGGCAAAGATGCGTGAGCCGGTGTCCAGAGCGGAAGTGAAGCCATAGACTCCCAGGCCATTGCGCTCCGAAAAGTCTGAAAAATCGCTCGGTCGTTGCAAGATTAGATCCTGGTTGGGAGTCAGGCGCAGACCTTCTTTGTTGTGTGCTTTGAAAACGAGTTCCGCACCATCCGTGGTGCCCAGAAAATTCACTCCGGGCGTAGTGCCGCCATTGCCGCTCAGGCTCCAACCATTTGTGAAGCCGCCGCCCCCGCCGCCGGTGGCTGTCGTCAACACCTGATACCCGTCCAGCGTCATTCCCGTCGTGCCGTTGCCGCCGGTTACAAAGCGAACGCCGCCGTAAGCGCGCACGCTGAACTGATCAATGGCCGTGGATTGAAAGCCTCCGCCAATGGCATCGGCCCAGACGAACGAGCCGAGGTGCAGGGCCTGAGCCTGGTGGCCCGCCGCAAAACTGTGACCGCCACTCGCCGTGTTGTAGTCACCGCCGGGAACCGTGTCATACATGCCAAAGGCTCCGTTTTGCAAGCCGCCACCCACCACGGAAGCCGCGCCTCCCGCACCGTTCCCGGCTACGGTTGTCCCGTCGTAACCGCCACCCCCCACAAACCCGCCTGCACCGGAGGCATAATTCTGATTCCCGCCGGCGATGGTGGCATAGTTGCCGGGCGCATTGTTGCCCATGCCGCCGGCCACCACCGAAGCCGCTCCTCCCGCATTGTTCCCGGGTTGATTTGTCCCATCATATCCGCCGCCGCCAATGACCGCGCCAGCGCCGCTGGCAATATTCTGCGCCCCGCCACCCACCGCAGATTGTCTGCCGCTCGCCAGGTTGTGGTAACCGCCGCCGACCGCCGCTCCATTGGCGGTGGCTTTGTTATACTCGCCGCCGCTTATTGTGGGATACAGATTGCTGACCGTGTTTCCATTACCACCACCTATCGTCGGCTTGTCGCTGTTCGCGCTGACCGTGTTGTAGACGCCGCCGGCGATGGTTGCGCCGCTTACATAAGGATCCACACTGCTGCCCACGCCGCCCACCACGTTGGGCGAGCCGAACCCGGGCTCAAGGCGAAGTGCCCGGGTGCCGTTCACCCAGAATTCCAACGGCTCATTGTCGGTCGTGCCGAGGAAATCCGTTCCTGGAATCGTGCCGGCGTTGCCGGTCAGGCTCCAACCGGAACCACCGGAAGCCGGATTCGCCCATACCAGGCTGGTGCCGTTGAATTCCAGCACCTGACCGTTGGCGGGCGCTCCGGCCGTGTTCAATTGCGGGGCGGAGATGCTGGAGTTGTTCACGCCGCCGGAATTCTCCGCGTAAATGGCGTAAGGCGTGGGCGTCAACTGCTGGCGTGGCGACAGCTCAACGTAGGATACGGCGCTGTTGGTTCGCACAGCGATGTCCAGCCAGCACGACTGGCCCGTGAAGATGCCGGAGCCGAAGTCCAACGTCACTGTGAACAGCCCGTTGGTCACGCCCACACCTGGCCAGGCGGAGCCGCCGCTAATGACGCTCCCGCCAGAAGTCGCGTTATACAAATAAAAGACGAAGTCATAAGATCCGTTGGCAGGACTGCCGCCGGTGTTCAGGCGGCCCTGGTAGGTGAAGGCCGTGCCTTGGGCAGCGGCCTGATGCAAACTGGCGCAAAACGCCAGCGTGCTGATGATGCGAGTTATTTGTGTTTTCATGATTGGGTCAGTTGTTTGGTTAAGTTTATTTTGGTTGTAATCAGGCGTCTGGCAGCGCCAGCCACAAACCGATTCTTCCCATTTCCCATCAATGCGGAATTCCGTGGGACAAGGCGCAAATTATTTTTAGGAAAGTGAAACTAAAGACCACGGAGGCTCGCAGATGAAATGAAGGAAAGGGGTGCTGGATGAACTCACAGCCACATCCGAATTAATTTGCCTGAAGCCGGAAGATTTATTTGTCCTTTGTGGCCGATATCTCCTTCCATGATGGAGCGCGCCAGAAATGAACCACTCCGTCGAGCCCGCCAGTCGCCAGGATTTCATCATTTGGAGAAAATTTGATGAAGTGTTCTGGGACATCCGTCTTAAACGTGAGCACCTCACGAGCAACCGCCAAGTTCCACAACTTTACTGTGTAATCATCGCTGCCGCTGGCCAAGGTCCGTCCATCGTTGGAAAAAGCCAGTTGTATCACACCTGTTTTGTGTCCGATCAAGGTGGCTAGTTCTTTTCTTTCAACCAGATCGAAAACTTTGATAATTCCGCCAAAGGTTGCCGCCGCGAAGAAACCATTGGTAGAGAAAGCAACCGAACTGAGAATGTCCCGGAAACCAGCCACCGTCCAAACTACTGCACGTGTCTTCACATCCCAAAGTATTGCCGTGTGGTCAAAATTTCCGGCGGCAATCATCCTGCCATCCGGCGAAAAAGCAAGCGCCCGGGCAGACGATTTTTCCGGAAGCTCGAATAGAAACTTACCTGTGCTGAACTCGTTCACAATAATTTTACCCCTGTGGGAGGTCGCAATCAGTTTGCCATCGGGCGACACCGCCGACTCCCAGAAGTCGTCCTCCGGGTTGGCAATGGATTTGGACGCAACCAGCGATTGCCCTGCCACATCCCAATTTCGAAGCACCGTAAATTCTTCATTTCGTGTGAACAGGCTTTTGCCATCAGGCGAAAAGGCAACCGGGAAGCCGACCATGTCCGGGCCGACATTGGCGTGTCCATTGGCTGTGTCCAAAAGCCGGACGCCGCCGCCAACGGTGACCGCCGCAAGTTTTTTTCCATCTGGAGAAAATACCGGCAGCAAACCCACGTCCCAGCGAGGCATTGAGATGTTCGTGATGGATTCCGGCGGTTCCACAGCCGAAGGATTCCAAAGCCTGATGGTATCGTCACGGCCGCCACTGGCCAGTGACTTGCCATCAGGTGAAAAGGCGATGGCCCAGTTCTCCCTGCCATGTCCATGGAAGTTTCGCAGCACTTGCCTGCTTGAGGCGTCCCAGAGCGTGATGGTGTGGTTCTGGTTAGCCGTCGCCAGGAGCCGGCCATTTGGCGAAAATGCGATGTGGAAAACATTGCCGGCGGGTATTGGCAGAATGGCAGGACGTTCATATGTTAATTCCCAAAGCTCCAGGTTCTGTGAAAACGTGCACCAAGCCAAAGCGCGTCCATCGGGCGAAAACGACATGGACATGACTGATGGACATGAATTCGTTCTGAAAGGCTTCAGGTCGTCAAGATTCCACAGTTTGATCAAACCCTGCCAATTGGCGGTTGCGAGCGTCCGGCCATCGGAAGAAAATGCAACCCGATTGCCTGACTCCGGCAACTCAGCCACCATCCGGCCAGTGGCGTAATTCCACAATTGGATAGTTCCGCCATCCTCGCCATAATCATACCTGCCGGTGCCGTTCACAACGGCCAGGAAACGGTCTGAGAATGCAACGAGAGGCGCGCGGTTTGTGATGGTGAGAACAATCTGATGTGTTTTGCAATCCCACAATCGAACCAATCTGTCATAACTACCGCTGGCAAAGAATTTGCCATCCGGTGAAAAAGCCACCGTCATCACCGCGTCAGTATGGCCCGCGCAAGTGGCCAAAAGTGCGCCCGTGTTTGCATCCCAGAGTTTCACGGTGTCATCCCAGCCGGCGGAGGCCAGCATGGCACCATCGGGCGAGTAAGCGACGCAATCCACGTAATTGGAGTGGTTAAGTATCTTAAGCTGCTCGCCTCGGCTCTTACCCCATAGATAACGCCACTCGAACCCGCGCAAGTCTTCCTGATTGGGTTCGGGTTCATGTTGCGCCAGCAAGGAGCGGACAAGGCCGAAGTTTCCATCCTCCATGGCGACGCCGGCCGCGATCAAGTCGGAAGCGTAGGCATTTCTCCGGGCGGCAGCTTCCCCCGCCTCGGCACGTTGTCGCATTTGTGCTTCCTTGGTTTGCGCGTTTTGCGCCGATTCCTTCAAGCGGCTTTGCTCCCGTTCGGCTGCGGTTGCTTCTTGATGGGCTTTCTTCTCCTGAACGAACATCCAAGTGGACACACCAAGGCCGATGAGCAACGAAACTATCACTGCGCCACCGGCTGCGAACCCAAACTTGTGACGCCGGACTGTCTTCTGAAACTCATAGAGACGGCTGGGCGGACGGGCCACCACCGGCTCGGTGTTCAAATGCCGCAAGACGTCCATGGCCACGCCGTTGGCGGTCTCGTAGCGGCATGCGCGGTCCTTCTCCAGGCATTTCATCACGATCCAGTCCAAGTCGCCGCGCACCAGATGAATCAGCTTCGGCGGGTCGGCTTTCCGGTGTCTGGCAATCTCCGTCAAGTCCGCACCCGCCATCGTGCTCAAACAGGTCGAGGGACGTGCCGGTTCGTCCTGCCGGATGGTGCGGCGGATTTCATCCAGGCCGGCCTTCAGCAATTTTTCGGCGTCAAACGGTGTCTGACCGGTCAGCAGTTCATAAAGCAAAACGCCCAGCGAATAGATGTCGCTGCGCGTGTCAACATCCCGCGCGCTCAACTCGGCCTGCTCCGGACTCATGTAGGCGGGCGTGCCGATGAATTGCTCAAAGGCGGTGAAGAGGGTTTGATTGGTCAATTTGCCGTGCGTCGCCTTGGCGATGCCAAAGTCAATCACCTTGGGCAGGGGCACGCCGTCGTTCATCGTCACCAGGATGTTTGAGGGCTTGATGTCCCGGTGAATGACGCCTTTCTGGTGCGCGTGCTGGATGGCCCGGCAAACTTGAATGAACAGATCAAGCCGTTCCTGCGTGGAGAGGTTGTTTTCGTCGCAGTAATCCGTGATCTTGATGCCGCGCACCAGTTCCATGACGAAATACGGCCGGCCGGTTTCCGTCGCGCCGGCGTCCAGCACCTTCGCAATGTTCGGATGGTCCATCAGTGCGAGCGCCTGCCGCTCGGCTTCGAAGCGGGCGATGACATTTTTGGTGTCCATGCCCAGCTTGATGACCTTGAGCGCGACCCGGCGGTGAACCGGTTCCTCCTGCTCGGCCATATACACCACGCCGCAGCCGCCTTCGCCAATTTGCTGGAGCAATTTATAGCGGCCAATCTTGTCGCCGGGTTTATTGGCGGGGAGGCGGGCGGTTCCACCTGACAGAGCGGCTGCCGGGCTTTCGAGGAAGTCTCCGGCGGCATCGCCGGCCTGAAGCAGTTGTTCGACGCGCTGACGCAAGGCAGCGTCACCGGCGAAGGCTTCATTGAGATAAGCCGCGCGTTCGCCGGCCGGCAAACGCCGGGCGGCGCTGAAGACGGCCAGTTCGCGATCAGGAGGATTTGTCATGTGCGGTGCAGACGCCATTACTCTCTGCTCTTCAATGCGGAAATCCAGCGCAAAAGGCGCAGGAAAACTTTGGCTTTTCCGAATCAAGCGTGCCGTTTTTACGCCTCGGCCAATGGTGTGCAATTGGCGTCATCTATTTAGCGAGGCCTAGTGGCAAAAGCCCTGCAAGCCAGATGTTCCAAGTCAATTGATTCCAGGCACAGACGTTTGGTATTCGCCGGGAGTGCAACCGGCATCGCGCAGAAGTTGAAAGCGGGGGTGGCCAACAAGTGGCTGTTTTGCTCAAGCTGCTTGAGCGAACTGGTGCTGGTGCTGGTTTGCACCCGTGCCGGCAACGGGAAATTCTGCCGGCAAAATAAAGACCGCCAGAAAGTCTGGTTTGTTTTTCGAGCCGCGCGGCAGACAGCGCCCTTTCACCGCCGCTTTGCTCTGTTGAAATGCCGCTGACTGCCTTGCTGGTGGCCTTGCGCAAGCACCCTGACTCCGTCCGGTTCAGACCGCTTCACTCCACTGCTCTCCGCGTGACCACGCGACCTCCGCCCGCCTGCCCGCGCTCCGCTTCGTTCCGTTCCGCAATCTGAATCCGGCGGAGACAGGCTTGGCCCTGCGGTGTGAGCGCAACCTGGCACGGCAAACTTCATTTGCCCCGCCAGCCTGCCCTCCCACCGCCCCAATTTTTGTCTGACATCCGTCGGTTTGTTTTCCGCTGCGCTGCACGCAAACCATCGGAAGTCAGAGCAGTCAGATTTGTGCCTTCGACGACTCTGCGAGGCCAAAGGATTTTTGTTTGGTGTTTTTGACATGGCGCGTTTTGGTTTTAAGCCGACGCCATCCGAGTCTCACCGTATGCCGCTTGCTGCTACGCCATCTTTTTCAAACTTCTGATTCCCGCTGTCACGGGGCGTTTTCTTTCCGGCGACGAAGCGCATGAGGCCCGCCAGCGACCCGGCTATCGGGTAACGCCGAATCTTTCGCTGTCATGCCCCATGCACGCCGGAAATAAAACTGATTTGGTTCAAAAAATGTCTCCGCCAGTGGTGAAGCAAGCGGCATACGGCGAGACACGGACGGCGATCATCAAAAAAAAGCTTATGAAAAACAATTTATCAGTTGAAGCAGCAGCACCAGCAAACGCCG
>OCTA010004326.1_pt1 | contig 12459 bp, 12 predicted proteins | sample 1538991 | NCBI WGS metagenome assembly OCTA01 (sample SAMEA3539302, study PRJEB22396) | soil metagenome | biome: tundra; feature: field; material: soil | place: USA | collected 2010-05 | depth 0.15 m
CCAAGGGCCACTTCCAATTCCGGATCTCCGGTTTGTCCTGACCTTCGGCATAGGCATAGTCGATGCTTTCGATGATCTGCGTCTTCAGCCATTCCTTGAGATGCGCGCCGGGTCCTTGCAATTTTGGAACGCGATCGATAACGTCTATCGCCAGGGTGAAGCGGTCAACCTGGTTGCGGATAGCGAGTTCCAGCGGCGTGTTGATGTTGCCCTTTTCCTTGTACCCGCGTACATGGATGTTGGCGTGATTGGTTCGGCGATAGGTGAACTTGTGGATCAGCCAGGGATATCCGTGGAAGTTTAAGATCACGGGCTTGTCCTTGGTGAAGAGCGAATCGAAGTCGCGATCGGACAACCCATGCGGATGTTCGGTGTCCGGCTGCAGACGAAACAGATCGACCACATTCACGAAGCGGATCTTCAGATCCGGGAAGTTCTCGCGCAGGATGGCGACAGCGGCAAGGGCCTCCTGCGTGAGGATGTCGCCCGCGCTTGCCACCACTACATCCGGCTCCGCGCCCGCATCGCTGCTGGCCCAGTCCCAGATGCCGATGCCCTTGGTGCAATGGACGACGGCGGCGTCTATGTCGAGATAAGCGAGATGCGGCTGCTTGTCCGAAACAATGACGTTGACGTAATTCTCGCTGCGCAGGCAGTGATCCGCCACGCTGAGCAGACAGTTGGCGTCGGGCGGCAGGTATATGCGTGTAACTTCGGCGCTTTTGTTGCTGACGACGTCAAGAAAGCCGGGATCCTCGTGGCTGAAGCCGTTGTGGTCCTGCCGCCAGACGAGCGAAGAGATCACAATATTGAGCGACGCGACGGGAGCGCGCCAACTGATCTCGGACTTCGATTTTTCCAGCCACTTGGCATGCTGGTTGTACATCGAGTCGATGATGTGGACGAAGGCCTCGTAGGTGTTGAAGAGCCCGTGCCGCCCGGTCAGGATATATCCCTCCAGCCAGCCTTCGAGCGTGTGCTCGCTGAGCATCTCCATCACGCGGCCGTCCGGAGCTATGTCGGTGCCGTCCGCATCCTCCGGCTTGATGGTCGCCATCCAGGTCTTGAAGCTCGCTTCGTAAATATCCTGGAAGCGGTTCGAGGCGTTCTCGTCGGGGCTAAAGACGCGAAAGCTTGTCATGTTGCGGCGCATGACATCGCGCAGAAACTTCCCGAGAGTCTCGGTTGGTGAGATCTCCGTCGTTCCCGGGTGCGCGACGGGGAAAGCATAGCCGCGAAACTCCGGGAGATTGAGCGCCTTCCGGAGTTTTCCGCCGTTCGCGTGGGGGTTGGCGCTCATGCGGCGCTCCCCGGTGGGCGGAAGTTCCCGCAGCTCTTCGATCAGCGCGCCGCGCTCGTCGAAAAGCTCTTGCGGCCGATAGCTGCGCATCCATTCCTCGACAATGCGCAGATGCTCTGGATTCGATTTCACGTCGAGGACGGGCACCTGGTGGGCGCGCCAGAAACCTTCCACCTTGTGCCCATCCACCTGTTTGGGTCCGGTCCATCCCTTGGGCGTGCGCAGGACGATCATCGGCCAGCGCGGACGCTCCGGCTTGCCCGTCTGCCTTGCCTCTTGCTGGATGGAGCGAATCCGCTGCACGCAATCCTCCACCGTGGCGGCCATCTTTTGGTGCATCGACTCGGGATCGTCACCCTCCACTATGTACGGCGTCCAACCGTAGCCTTTGAAGAGATCTTCAAGCTCCTCGGGAGAGATGCGCGCGAGCACCGTGGGATTGGCGATCTTGTAGCCGTTGAGATGCAGAATGGGCAAAACCGCGCCGTCTCGGATTGGGTTCAGAAACTTATTGGAATGCCAGGATGTGGCGAGCGGTCCGGTTTCGGCCTCGCCATCCCCGACGACGACGGTTACGATCAGGTCCGGATTGTCGAAGGCTGCGCCAAAGGCGTGCGAGACGCTGTAGCCCAATTCCCCGCCCTCGTGGATGGACCCGGGCAACTCCGGCGTGCAATGGCTTCCGAGCTGACCGGGAAACGAGAAGGCGCGGAACAGCTTCAGCAGACCCGCTTCGTCCCGGCTCTTCTCCGGGTAGATCTCGGAGTATGTTCCTTCGAGATAGCAGTTCGAGAGCACGGCCGGCGCCCCATGGCCAGGACCCGAGAGGTAGATCATGTTCAGGTCGAACTTACGGATGACGCGGTTAAGATGAACCCAAACGAAAGTCTGGCCGGGGTCGGAGCCCCAATGCCCGAGCAGCCGATTCTTGAAATGTTCGGGGCGAAGCGGCTCCTTGAGCAGAGGATTGTCGCGCAGGTAAATCATTCCCGCGCAGAGATAATTGCAAGCTCGCCAGTAGGCGTCGATCTTGCGGAGTTCCTCCGGGGCCGCTGCCTGACCGGCAGTCCCTAATGGCGATTCAGTCGTGTAAGTGGGGGTCATGATAAGCTCCTGCAATTCAGAGTAAGCGCTTCCTTGGAGAGGCCGCCGCGGCGGTATGTTTTCAGCATGTCACTCTTTCTGTTTCTGGGGTGTGAAGATCGCGCGTTTCCCGGTTCGGCTTGGTCACACAGCGACTCGGAACAAGGCGCCGACGCCAGCGGTAACCGCCATCGCGAGCGCGCCCCAGAAGGCGACGCGCAGCGCCCCCGCCATCACATGCGCACCGCCCGCGCGGGCTGCCAACCCGCCCAGAACCGTGAGAAATAGCAACGAGGTCCCGGAGACAAGCGGAATCAAAGCGGAGTCGGGGGTCAGGGCAGTGACCAGGAGAGGCATGGCCGCTCCAAACGCGAAGCTGGCCGCCGAGGCGAAGGCCGCCTGCAGGGGACGCGCGCTGAGAGTGTCGGAGATGCCGAGTTCGTCGCGGGCATGCGCGGCGAGCGCGTCGTGCGCCATTAACTGCTTGGCGACCTCTTTCGCGAGATCGGGTTGAAGCCCGCGGCCCACGTAGATGGCAGCCAGTTCCTTGCGCTCGCCGCCGATATCGGTCGCGAGTTCCGTGCGCTCAAGTTCGAGTTCGGCTCCTTCGGTATCCGCCTGTGAGTGGACGGATACGTACTCGCCGGCGGCCATCGACATCGCGCCGGCAATCAGGCCGGCAACGCCCGCCACCAATACGTCTTTGTGAGCGGCATGGGCGTTGGCAACTCCCAGCACCAGACTGGCGGTTGAAAGGATGCCATCGTTCGCGCCCAAGACTGCCGCGCGCAGCCACCCGATGCGCCCAATGCGGTGCCCCTCCTGTGGGCCAGTAGGCATTCTTGAGTTCTCCTCGATCCCAGAACCGCCGCGCGAGCCGATTCCGTCGATCTTACGCCGCGTCCGCGACGAGAGCGTTGCGCCGGATCAGGTAGAAGTGGCGTCCGCAAAGCGCGCACCGGTAGGGTTTAAGAATCCAGTGCAAGGCGTTCTCGATAAAATTTCGAACGCCCACACTTCTAAACTCGATGGATCTGCAGTTAGGACAGCGTGCCGAGAACAGTGCAACCATGGCGCGGAGCATACTCCTTAACTCTCTCCTAAACGTTAGCCATCCCAAGCCGGCCCGAAGCAGGGCGGCTGGCAGCCCGCGCCGCTTTGATCTGCTCCGGCGTTCTCAGGTCGGGCTCCGACAGCCTAACCCGTTTTATGGCGCCCGAAGCGTGTCGATTGTGCCGCTTGACCAGTCTTTTGCGCGTTAGATCTTTATTCACTTTGTGCATTGATATGCCTCCGATGGGAAAACGCTCAAGCCTCTTCCATGGCGCAGATCAGGGCTTCCGTCGTAAGCATGAGCGAGGCGATGGAAGCCGCATTCTGAAGAGCGGTGCGGGTTACTTTCGTGGGATCGATTACACCGGCCAGCAAAAGGTCTTCATACACTTCGGTGGCGGCATTGAAGCCGAAGTTTGGCTCTTGCGAGTTCTTGATTTTCTCGACAACCACCGGCCCCTCGGTTCCGCAGTTCGCAACGATCTGCCGGACCGGTTCCTCGCAGGCGCGATGCACGATAGTGACGCCAAACTGCTCGTCCCCTTCGAGCTTAAGTTTTGCGACCGCGGCCGCCGCCCGGAGAAGCGCAACGCCTCCGCCCGGAACGATCCCTTCCTCGACCGCGGCGCGAGTAGCGTTAAGAGCGTCTTCCACGCGGGCCTTTTTCTCTTTCATCTCGGTCTCGGTGGCAGCGCCCACTTTGATGATGGCAACCCCGCCAGCGAGTTTTGCGAGACGTTCCTGCAGCTTCTCGCGGTCGTAATCCGACGTCGTCTCTTCGGACTGCATCCGGAGCTGCTTGATGCGGGCTTCGATGTTCTTCGGCTCGCCGGCGCCATCGATGATGGTGGTGTTGTCTTTATCCACCGTGATGCGTTTGGCGCGGCCCAGATCTTCCAACTGAACGCCTTCGAGCTTGATCCCGGTTTCTTCCATAATGGCTTTACCGGCGGTTAGGATGGAGATATCTTCGAGCATCGCTTTGCGGCGGTCGCCAAAACCGGGCGCCTTCACCGCGCAAACGTTAAGCGTTCCGCGAAGCTTGTTGACCACCAGGGTGGCCAGGGCCTCACCCTCCACGTCTTCGGAGATGAGCAACAGCGGCTTGCCCGACTTGGCGATTTGCTCAAGCACCGGCAGCACGTCCTTCATGTTGGCGATCTTCTTTTCGTGAATCAGGATGTAAGCGTCTTCGAGCACGCACTCCATACGGTCGGGATCGGTCACGAAGTAGGGCGAAAGGTAGCCGCGATCGAACTGCATGCCATCGACGGTCGCGAGTTCGGTGGTCATGGTCTTCGATTCCTCGACCGTGATCACGCCGTCCTTGCCCACCTTCTTCATGGCTTCGGCAATGACATCGCCGATGGTGGAATCGCTGTTGGCGGAAATGCGGCCGACCTGCGCAATCATGCCGCCCGAGACCGGCCGGGAAAGCTTCTTGAGTTCTTCCACGACGAGGGCGACCGACTTATCGATGCCGCGCTTAATCGACATGGGATTCGCGCCGGCGGTGACCGCCTTTACACCCTCCCTGAAAATCGCCTGGGCTAGAATCGTGGCGGTCGTGGTGCCGTCGCCCGCTACGTCCGAAGTCTTCGACGCTACCTCGCGCACCATCTGCGCGCCCATATTCTCGAGCGGATCTTTAAGCTCAATCTCCTTCGCAACCGTCACGCCGTCCTTGGTAATAGTCGGTCCGCCGAATTTCTTTTCGAGAACGACGTTGCGCCCCTTGGGGCCGAGCGTCACCTTGACGGCATCCGCGAGCTGGTTTACGCCGCGCAGGATCGCTTGCCGGGATTCATCGCTATAGATAATCTGTTTTGCCATTAGTATTATTTCCTCGTTCGCTTGAAGTTACTTCGACTTCACGGCGGGACTTGCAGTCCCGTTCAGAATGCCAAGGACATCGTCCTCGCGCATGATGAGGTACTCAGTTCCGTCCAGTTTGGTGTCGCTTCCGGAATACTTTCCGAAAAGGATGCGGTCGCCGGCTTTGACATCGAGGGGAACCAGCGTGCCATCCTCGAGTCTCTTCCCGCGGCCGACGGCGATGACCTCGCCTTGTTGCGGCTTTTCCTTGGCCGAATCCGGGATGATGATCCCGTTGCGGGTAGTTTCCTGCTCTTCGATTCGCTTGACCAGGATGCGGTCGTATAAGGGTCGAATGTTTACGTTCATTTTTCTAAAGCCTTCCTAAACCTGTTAATTCTTTGGCCGCCGAGCGGCTGTTTTTGATCGCCTGGAATCTGGAATCCTGGCCAATCATCCGCCGCACCTGATCGCTCGTGTCTTGCCAGTCCAGAATGAAGTAGGCGGCCTGTTCTCGCTTCATCACGGCGGTGCGCTTCTCTTCGAGAATCGTCAGAATGGCTTCCGTCTCCGCGCGCTTGCGGGCGCTCTGATTTAGGGCGACCACCCGGAACGATCGAGCGACGCGATCAAAGTCGCCGTTCACCCGATTTCTGATGCGCTCGGCCCATTCCACCTGATTGGGGGTTCCGGTCAGCGAGACGGCGGGAGGAGCGAGCGGTGGAAGCGTCCGTCCACCGTCATCTTCCCATATCTCGATATCTTTAACCAGCGAGTCGAGCATAGGGACCGCTGATCGTCTTATCGTCCTGAGCCGGAGGAGGTGCTGGCAGTCTCTCGGGCGGAGCTTTTGTCGAGCAGCGCGATTAATTTCCGCGCCGCCGCAGGCACGCGCAGCCGCGTCGTCAGGATCGCGCGATTCTGCAATTTCCTGCCATAGAGCGCTGCGTTGTCGTCCAGATCCTGGCGCAAAGTGGCTCCTTCCAAGGCGACGCCGGCAAAGAGTCCCTGGGATCGGGACCACGAGAGAATCTCGGCGTGCATTTCGGCGTCGGTTTGAGCGGTGGCCGTGCGGCCCACGGGGCCAGCCGCGACCGAGCCTTCCGCGCCCAAGGTGAATTTATCGGAAAGCAGTTTTTCTACCCCACCCTGATTCATCACCAGCATGATCAGGTCCGTCTCCGAACCGCCGATCTGGAATCCTACGCTGCCGCCTTCAATGCGGACCGTGCCTGGGGCGGACCAGCCGACGCCATTGTGCTTGCGGCAGGAGACATAGCCTTTTCCATATTTGCCGCCGACTACAAAAGCGGCAGTCTTCAAGCCAGGAACAATCACGATGCAGTGCGCTTTTGCAAGCAGGTCTTGCGGGATACCCTTATCGGGCGTTGCCATAACCTCTGAAAACACCGTGGCAGCTTCGCTCAGACGATTCGCGGAACCATTGTCTTTCGCGAGTAGGGGGACTACCGCCAGCGCGGCAATCAGAATGATCTTCATTTAATCGACCTTTTCGATCCGCCGGCGAAACCCAGCCGGGCTTTCGGCGGCAAGGAACCTTAGTGCACGATTCGCGCCACTCGTCCTTTGCCGCGCAGGCTCGTCCAGGCACCGTCCTGGCGAGGACTGGCATTGAACGACGAGCGGCGCGGATGACCAAATACGGTCACATGACGAGGCGCGGTCAGGTGCCGCTACTCTCTGTACACGCCATAAGCGGGCTCTGCTCCAAAGACGTTTGGAGCGGGACGTGCACCATTGTAGTCCGGTATGCGTCGATAGTTTCCGGGCGACTCAGGACACGCCGACGGCTGGACGCATAAGCATCGGAAAGGACGCATCAAATGGATATCGCACTACAAGCGCGCTGGCTCGTCTACCCGTTAATCGCACCAAGTTTGTTTACGACAACCAACGGCGCAGCACGAGAACGCGACCACTCACAGGAAATCCCTCAGCTTCGAGCGGAAGCCAAGCATCAATCCGCCGCCTCGGGATGGCATCCGCGCAGAGGGACGATATCCGCGAACGCCGGCTGGCATACCCGAAGTCTAGGCAGCGCGTAGAGCCGTGTCGGAGATTTTGATAGAAAACTCAGCTGCTTTCCAGGGACTGGAGAAATTGCAAGAGCTGATCAAAAGACGTTCTTACGAACTCTATTTGGAGCGCGGAGGAGGGGACGGTTCAGCCACCGACGATTGGGTGTCGGCGGAACGGGAAATATCCCACACGCCCGGATTCTCGCTTTCCGAGGACGACAGAACGTTTAGCGTGCGGATTTTCGTTCCGCAGCTCGGCGCAAAAGATTTACATGTGGCCGCGCTGCCCCAGTCGCTGCTCGTTTGCGGCGGATACGATTACCAACCGAATGCGAATCTGCGGTTTTGCGCGCCGATCAAAGCTGTGTTGGAGACGGTGGATATGCCCGCGCCGATCGACGTCAACGCGGTTACGGCTGTTCTCGAACGCGGTGTACTGCAGGTGACGGCTGCTAAACAATACCGTTCGGCGGTGGGGGCTGCGGCATAGGCTGGTAGCTGTGGCGAAGACGCTTCCCGCGGTCGCGGCTGCGTTCTGAGCCGTGACCATAGCAGCCCGTGGTTAAAGTCACTGCGAGGCGAAAGAGCCGATTCGAACCATTTTTGAGGGGTACCAAAACGTTCAAGTGGGCCTCTGAAAGGCGTTATAGCGCGTTTGTGAGCGTCGCTGTTTTGCCGTTGGGCCTCGTTCCAGAAATGGCTTACTTTAACCACGGGCTGATAGGGAGCGGAACGATCTCAGGCGGAGCCGTGACCATAGGGAGCGGTTACTTTAGCGGTAATCGTGGTGATGTGTGGATTCACCGGCGACGAAGCCTGCGACGCCGCCTATCACCGCGCCGAGGGCGGCACCCTGACCGTGACCCGCGGCGCCTCCGATAACCGCTCCGGCGGCAGCCCCGCCAATGGTGAGGGCGGCTGTTCTTCCGTCGTGACGATCGGAGTAGTACCCGCCAGGCTGGGCGTATCCATAAGCACGCTGGACATAGCCGCGGTCATAATAGCCATTTTCGTAGACGCCGCCCCGATAGTCCCGGTCTCGATAGCCGCGATCGCGATCCCAACCGCGGTCCCGATCGTCGCGGTCGCGGCGATCCCGATCATGATCGTGCCGGTCGTGATCGTCGTCATGCCATGAGACCGTCTGGGCGGACTGTGTATAAGCGCTCTGGGCGGGCAAAGTGGCGACCGAGACGGCGAAGCTAAGAATGCCGATTGCTGCTGTTTTGAATACCCTTTTCATAACTGCCTCCGCCTGTAGAGATGGGACTCGTATGGCCAGGGTTGCCCATTGTGAAGCTAATTAATGCGTATCCCGTAAAGACGGGATTCGAAAGCTCAAGGCAAGCGCTTCAATACCACGGCAGTGCTGTCGTAGTCGTTTACCAGCTTCAGATTGAGGCCGTTCTGCATCAGGTATGCTCCGCTCATTTCAGTTTGCGTGTCAACAAGCTTGCCATCTATCGATTCCAACTTGTACACGACCGCCGGATTGAGCCCGCGCAGCCGAATGACCGGGGGCGTCGTGCTGTATTGCTGGGAGTGACGGAAAGCGAACAGCACGGCTTCGCTTGCGTCTTTCGAAACGAACTCGTTGGCGGTGGTGTCGTTGGTTCGGGGCGACAGTAGACGGTAGAGATCTCCGCGCTGCACAGTGTCTCTGATCCGCTTGTCGAGCGCGATCATTTTGGTGGCAAGCTGAACGTCTTCGTCCGTCCACTTGTTCAGGTTTGCGCCGATCCCAAGCGCGCCTTGCATCGCCACTAAAAACCGGTATTGAAGAGGCGTGCTCCGGCTATTCATATTCGGCACGTCCGTGACCCAGGCCGACATGAACTCGGCGGCATAGCCCTGCGAATACCCTTCCTGAATCCGCAGCCGGTCGAACGCTTCGGTATTGTCGGACGGCCAGTACTCATCCACGTAGCGGAGCACTCCGAGATCGACACGCCCGCCGCCGCCAGAGCAGGATTCGATTTCGAGTTTTGGATGCTTCTCACGCAGCCGCGCCATGATGTCGTAGAGATTCCAAACATATTTCACCCATAGCGTGCGCTGCTCCGCCGGGGCCGCCTCCGGCCAGCCCGGCTCGCCGAACGTCCGGTTCATGTCCCACTTGATGTAGCGGATATTGTTTTCGCTCACCATCTTGTCGAGGGCCTTGAACATGTACTCTTTCACATCGTCACGCGCTACGTTGAGAACAAGTTGATTACGCAGTTCACTCCGGGGACGGCCGGGGAAGTTCATCACCCAGTCGGGGTGCGCGCGGTAGAGGTCGCTGTCGGGGTTCACCATCTCGGGCTCGAACCAAAGGCCGAAGTCCATCCCGAGATCGTTCACATGCTTGATCAGCGCGCCCAGGCCATGCGGAAATTTTTGGGGATTCACAAACCAGTCGCCCAGTCCGGCATTGTCGGTGTTGCGTTTGCCGAACCAGCCGTCGTCCATGACGAAAAGCTCGACGCCAAGCTTGGCCGCTTTGTCCGCCAGCGCCTTCTGCCCTTCCTCGTTCACATCGAATGTAGTGGCTTCCCAGGAGTTGTAGAGCACCGGACGCACGCGTGAGTTGGGGTGACCGGGAGCGATGTCTTCGCGCTCGAGGTTGTGCAGCAATCTGGAAGCCTGACCGAAGCCATGACTTGCGAAGCCAGCATAGAACGTCGGAGTGACTAGACTCTCGCCGGGCGGCAGCGGGTAGGAAAAGTCGAAGGTGTTGAAGCCGCCGGTGACACGCACTTGCCGGTATGGCGTTTGCTCAACGGTGATGCGCCAGTTGCCGCTCCAGGCGAGCGCTCCGAAGTACACGCCGCCGTGCTCCTCGTCCGCGTCTTTGTCGATGGCGAACCACGGATTAAGGTTGTGCCCGGTGTGCCCCAGTCGGCTCTCCAGCACCTTCATGCCTTCGTGGATGGGCTCCTGGTTAAGCTGGGTTTCGGCGGCCCAACGCCCGCTGAGATAGGAGAGACGGTAGCCGTCGCCCGGGGGCGCATACCAGGTGGCGGATTGCGCGCTTTCAAGCGTAATTGCTTTTGGTGTGTGATTCTCGATGGTTGACCAGCGCGCGATGATGCCAGCGGCGGGGTAGACGCGATAGTGCAGGACGGCCCGTATGTCGTCACGAATGTCTTTGAGCGTGATGTCCAGTTGGTCGCCATCGATGTGGTGCGAGGCGTAATGAAGAACAAGATCCCGATTGCCGTCCGCTCGCGTTACCTTCAAAGCAGTCTCGTAATAGCGAACGCCGCCCCAGCCGGGGAACTCTTCGTTCTCGATCATCTGATGCGGATCGAAGGAAGAGATGTCGCTCTTCACGGTTGCGGCCGGGATGTCGTCAATGCGCCAGAGCGGGCCCGCCCAGTAAAGGTGCTGCAGTTGGCTTTGCGCGTCGAGTCCCATGGCATAAGAGTTCTCGGCGGTTTTGAGAAGCCAGATTTTGCGGCCCTGGTCGAATTGGATCGCTTGCGGGGCAGCGGTCCCGGCGAGGGATAGCAGGACGGTGGTTAGTGCGAGAGGTCGCATATGTATCGATATCGATTGTACGTGCGACGTTTCCCGCCGGCGGAAATCAGCGGCTCAAAACTCGTACTTGGGTCCGGTGTCCGGTGGCGTGATTCCCTTTGAGCGCAAATACGTCTCGGCTTTTCCAAGTCCGTGCGCAGCCCGGGCGTATCCCTGCCAGAAGATATCGAATCTAGCTTCCCGACGGCCCGCGAAGACAGCTATCTTGAACAGGTCCGGATCGCTCATCGACTTCAAACCATCGATGCAGTAGTCGTAGGCCACCGTCAGGCTTTTCACGATCCCGGTCTTTGTCGAATCCATGGGCCGGTCGAAGGCGGATTGAAACCGCTCCGGTGCGCGCGCGCCAGTAGCCAAGCTGCACGCCAAGACGTTTACCAGCGCCAGGCTTCCCAGTTGGTCGCCGAATGCCCCTTCGGCGTTGGGTGCTTTGAACGAGTAAGCATCCTCCGGCATGGCCTGCGCAACAGCGAGCGACAATTGTTTCGATATCTGCCAGTGCTTCACCAGGTCATCGACTAGGGTAGTGCTGGAATCTTGCGCCCTTAGGAAGTGGCTGAAGAGAAAGCCCAGCGCACAGAAAGCGGTAAGTCGCATGGAGAGTCTTTGGTCCTCCCGACCGCCTCCCATTTTATGAGTTTCTTTCTACGTCGCCGCGCACCGCTAGCGCGACAGCCTGGACCGCCTATCAGTACTTACTGATCTTACTTATTTGATCGCGAACTCAAAGTACATAATTTCTTTCTCCGAGGGCGTGTCGCGCAATCCATTTACGTAGAGACTGTCGCCCTGCTCGGGCTTCGCTTGGAAGTAGAAAAAGCCGGCGGACGAATCGCCCGGAGGCAGCACCTTCGCCGAAAATGCCCGGGTTATGATCTCGGGCGCATTGAGCGGATTCTTTTTGTTAGGCAGCGGAATCGGCGACGGGATCTCACGCGGTCGTCGGCCAGCCGTTCCCAGGAACATAACGTCTTCCGGATTTACAGGCGTGGCGTGGCGGCCGTCCACCGCGACCAGGTTCACTTCCAAGTCCCGCAAATCAATCGTTTTTTGACGCTTGTTCTCTATCACCACCAGCACCGGAAGAACGCCATACTTCAACAAGTCAACCTTCTTCCCAAAGACTCCCGCAATTTCGGGAGCGGTGCCGAAGGACTTGGCTCCAATGGTGACTAGCTCCGACGTCTGATGCGCATAGTCGCTCGCCGGCCCCGGATGAAAAGTGTCGCTGCCGGCGGCCACCGCAACGATGGCTGCCAAAGCTATACTCGAAATCACGAACCGAACTCTTGGAATCACGCGCGCTCTTCTCCTCTATCGCCTGCTTCAGCTTCTCTGTTTCCCTTTAATTGTCTGCTACTTCCTAGTGCGCCTCATAAGCGATCGCACTTACCGGCCCCACTTCCGCGAGCGCCTCGGATTCCTCCCCCGAATGTTCACTCGGACGGAACCGGGATCGATATGGTTGCACGCGGTCTCGGTGGGCGAAGTCGCTTCGGCAATTCCGCTGCTGCGGGAACTTCGGAAGGATGGTTCGAAAGCGCCCGTCTATGTGTCTGTTTCAACGGTCGCCGGAAGGCGGGCGGCGTTTCAGCAGTTGGCGGAAATGGTGAACGGCATCTTCTACGCGCCTCTCGATTTCGTGTC
>OCTA010004327.1_pt1 | contig 12458 bp, 8 predicted proteins | sample 1538991 | NCBI WGS metagenome assembly OCTA01 (sample SAMEA3539302, study PRJEB22396) | soil metagenome | biome: tundra; feature: field; material: soil | place: USA | collected 2010-05 | depth 0.15 m
TGGAACAACGAGTTCGATACGAAGCCCGCGCCCGATTACTTCCAATCGTTTGGGCTCGGGTTCTATGAGTATTTTCAGCTTGCCGAGGACATTGGGGCGAGTCCGCTGCCGATCCTGAATTGCGGGATGGCTTGCGAGTTCAACTCCAGCGAGACTGCGCCGCTCGACAGCACCAAGGAATACATTCAGGACGCACTGGATCTGATCGAATTCGCGAATGGTTCCGCAACCACCGCGTGGGGCGGACTGCGCGCCAAGATGGGGCACCCCGCCGCGTTCAATCTGAAAATGATAGGGGTCGGCAATGAGCAGTGGGGGCCGCGCTACCTGGAGCGGTACCGGCTATTCGCGGCCGCCCTGAAATCAAAGCATCCGGAGATCGAGCTGGTGGCGAGCGCCGGGCCTGCTCCGGAAGGCAAAGAGTTCGATACCCTGTGGTCGAATCTGCGGGAATTGAAAGCCGATCTGATCGACGAACACTACTATGCCAGCCCCGATTGGTTCCTGAGCAACACAGGCCGCTACGACCGTTACGACCGTTCGGGACCGAAGGTATTCGCAGGAGAGTACGCCGCGCAAACAGCAGGCATCGCGCGGCCGGATAATCGCAACAACTGGAATGGCGCAATTGCGGAAGCGGCCTTCATGACGGGACTCGAACGTAATGCGGACGTCGTGCGGATGGCGTCTTACGCTCCGCTGTTCGCTCACGTGGACGCGTGGCAGTGGACGCCGGACTTGATCTGGTTCGACAATCTGCGCTCCTATGGCACGACGAATTATCAGGTGCAAAAGCTCTTCGCGAATAACGTAGGAACACGGATTGCGCCGGTCACGATCGACGGGCTGGCGAGCAACGCCCACGCTGGACTGTATGCGAGTGGATCGCTCAACGAGCGGACCCGCGAGGTAATTGTGAAAGCGGTGAACGCAACCCCGCGCGCCCGCCCGGTGCGGATTGCATTGTCGGGAATTTCGGGCGCAAAGCCGGGACGAGAGATCGTGCTAGCCGGCGACGATCCGGCGGCCGAGAACAGCATGGACGCCCCAAGACGTGTTGTCCCGGTTGAGACGGCGATCCAAACGGAGTCCGGCCAGATTCAGGCAAGCCTGCAGCCCTATTCAGTCACGGTATTTCGCGTGCCCTATGGCCATTAGGCGGCCGCCAATCGCGGAGTGATATGCAACGTATTTGTTTCACCATTCAGGTTCGGCCCGACAAGTTGGAGGAGTACAAGGAGCGTCACCGGCAGGTGTGGCCGGAGATGCAGCAGGCGCTTCGGGAGACTGGCTGGAACAACTATTCTCTCTTTCTTAGGGCGGATGGTCTGCTTGTCGGCTATCTGGAAACCGAAGATTTCGAAAAGGCCAAACGCGAGATGGCGGAGACTGAAGTCAACTCACGATGGCAGCGCGAGATGGCGGAATTCTTCGTAAATTCCGGAGTGCTGATCGAAGGCTCCGGCCCCGCGCCGCTCGAAGAAGTCTTTCACCTCGACTGAGGCTTGTCGTTCTTCGCAACCGGCGCTCATTTCACGTCGCCCGTGGCGGCCCACTCGGTTGCCCGGACGATCATAGTCTGGACACCAGGGTTGTTTCTTCCCGCAGCGCTGTGTCCGAACGGACTGAAGAACACCCTGCCTTTGCCAAGATCATGGGTAAACATCACGGGCGCATTATCGCCCGACTCAGTTTTAGCGACCGCTAGAACATGAATGGCCGCCTTGCCTCGCAAGCGATAGTGAATTGCCTCTTGTTCCGAGGTATCGAAATCTTGCATGCCGCGCGTGATCGGGTGGGTTGCATCCCGAATACGCACGTGAAATTGCCCGTGTTCCTCCTTCGAGACACCTTCTTGCCAGACACGTCCAAGCACGTCAGCGAAATCGGGCCAGTCGTGAAAATTGTCCACAGCCCAGTGCAGAGCGACCAATCCGCCCCCGTTGCGCAAGTAAGTGGTTAAGCTGGACCTCATCAACGGAGTGGAGTCGGCTACCTGCTGGTTGAAGAGAATCACCGGGTACTGCGAAAGAGCGGAACTCGATTCAAGAATATGCGCGTCCTCCACAACGCGAACATCGAAGCGTCCGGTTTGCTCCAGGATTTCGCGCGTGAGAGGCGTTGTCGCTCGCCAGTTATGAAAAGCGTCGCTGCCGGAAACGAGCAGAACCGGGATTCGGCCCTCAACCCCGAGTGGCTGCTGCGATCTTGGAGCCTGACCCAGCGACAGGCCTGTCCAAAGAAGGATACAGAGTTTCAGCAGTAACGCATGTTGGTGTTTGGGCGCCGCGGCAGATCTCCGCCACGGCGCCCAAAGTGTCCCTGTCACTCTGAATCTGTAGATCAGAAATAGAAGCGCAACGAGAGCTGCAGGTTGCGGGCGTCGTCCGTCTTGCTCGTAATCTTGCCGAAGGTGGCCAGGTTTGTTGGATCGAGGTTGACGGTGTTCCAGTTAGGGTGATTGAAAGCGTCAAAGGCTTCGGCGCGGAACTGGAAGCCAATGCGCTCGTTGATAGCGAACTTCTTAAAGAGACCGAGATTCCAATTGTTGAAGCCAGGGTTATAGATCGTGTTGCGAATCCCGTTCTCGGTCACGAAGGTACCGGGAGCTGGCGCCGTGAAGAGGGCCGAGCCGCTGGCGGTGGTGGGCAGGAACCAGTAGTTGGCCTGAGACTGCGGGCTGCCGCTTGCGTAATCGAATTTCTTCGAGTAGTTGACGCTGCCGTTCTTCTGCCAGAACTCACCGGTCTGGCAGCCGTCGAAGTTGCCGTCTACGCCCACACCGGCATAGTCGTTGCTATACGTGACGCTGCAAGGCGTGCCGGTCTGGGCCTGAAATATCCCGCTTAGCTGCCAGCCGCCGAGCAGCTTGCCGGTAATCCCGTTATTGGAGCGAAAGACTGGCAGCTCGTAGAGGAAATTCAGAATGAAGACATGGCGCGCGTCGAACTGGGAAGGTCCCCAGAGGTTATGGGCGTAGTAGGTATCTGGAATGATATCCCGCTGCGCGGAGCCGTCGTCGTCACTCTTCGAAAGCGTGTACGATACGCCGAATTGAACGCCTTGCGAAAAGCGTTTGTTCCAGGATACCTGCAGACCGTTATAGCGGGAACTGGCGACATTGTCGGTTTCGCGGATGGAATTGTAGCCTTGATACGGGCGCAAGGCATCCAGACTGACGCCGGGGTTGGCGGCGACAACGGCGGGTGTCGGTTGATTGATGTCGGATTCGCGCTGTTGGTGCAGACCGCGGCGGCCGACATATCCGACGCTCACGACGGAGTTCAGGTAGAACTCGCGTTCAACCGTGACGTTCCAGTTATAGGCTTCCGGATTCTTGAATTGACGGCTCTGCGTGGTGACGGTTAGAGGAAGCACATTGGTTGAGGCTCCTCCGGGATTATCGACGTTGCCGAAGCTGACGTTCGCGGTCGGCTGGAACGGCGGGTTGCCACCCAGGAAGACGGAGTCGCTCACTCCAAGCCGGGTAATAAAGCGGCCGCCGCCAGCGCGGATAACGGTTTTGGGAGTGATTCGATAGGCGATGCCAACGCGCGGTTGAATCTGACCCCACTGGATGTTTGAGTAGTAACTGGGATATTTTCCGCCGCGGAACAGGTAGTTATATTGCGTCGTATCAGCTTCCGGAAAACGGCCTTTAGCGGAACCTGGGAAGCTGCTGCCTGGAATGACCAAGCCGTCGTAGCGATCACCGTTCCCGACAACCACCTGGCCGGCATTGGGGCCGGTGGGAATGACGCTCACCGCATTCGCCGGATTGTACAAGGATGGATCGAAGACGGCCATGTTGCCCCACAGCGCTTTGTAAGGGACGATGACGGTGTAACGGGCGCCGTAGTTGAGGGTCAGCTTGTCGTTGACCTTCCAGGAATCCTGCGCGTACGGTTCGTAGCTGCTGCCGCGAAAAACCGTATACGCGCGCTGCCCAAGTTCGGAGTAGCTGTCGAACAAGCCAACCGCCGCATTCGCGATGGCGTTGCCGGTGGATGGGAATCCGGAGCGGGTGTCCGTGAACAAAAATTGTCCGTTTTGATTGTTGGTGCAGGTGGGGCAAGCAGTGACGTTGATTTCGTCGTTATCGTTCTCGCCTGAGCGCTCGAAATAGAAACCAAACTTCATGGTGTGCGTGCCTTTGATCCAGGTCAGGCTGTCCGTGGCGGTGTAGATCGGGCCGGCCGAGTGCGACGGATAAGGACCGCCAGTCAAGCCGTTTAGCCCGGAAATATTCGCGGTTGGGATACGCGTGGGAATGATTTTGCCCGAAGGGAAAATATAGGGGTAATTGATTCCAGCCGTGGTGCGGTCGAAATAGTGAGCGGTGTCGACCGGGATGTAGACGTCGTCGAGGCTGACGGTGGCGAGCGCCTCGTTGACGATGTTGGGACTAATGGTCCAAACGTAATCGAGCGAGTTGGTCTGGTTCGGCCGGATGAAGAATTTCGGAGTCTCGGTGGGCGTTCCGTCAAGCGGCTGGTATTCGAAGAACGAGTAGTTGTTGCGGCGGAACTGCAGGCGCTGGGTGTTGGTGAGATTCATATCGGCGGCGAGCGTGTCTTTGCGCTGGTTTTGCGGGTGAAGAGCCGTGATGTAGAAGTTGTTCACTCCGATGTAATTCCCAGCGGCAAGGTTCGGCGCCGGATACGCCTTCAGAATGCCCAAGCCATTCGGGCTGAGCTGAGTGGCAGGGATTATGTTGCCCTGGTAAGGCGCGCCGGTAGTCGGATCGTGAAGCTGCACCACCTTACCGAGGATGTTTTGGGGGCCGAGCGTCAGCAGTTCGCTGAAGTTTCCCTGGCGCATGAGTTGGGTCGGAACCGTCCAGGTGGCGCTATCCGTGTAGCGGTAGCGCACCCACTCCTGGCCCCAGTACCAGAAGTATTTGCTTTTGTCCGTGTTGAACTTGCCGGGGATGTAGAAGGGACCTCCCGCGTTATAGCCGAACTGGTTGTAGCGGAAAGGAGGAACGTTTTGTTGGCCGGCGGTGTGATTGCGGGTCCAAGTGTTGGCGTTTAAGTCGTTGTTGCGGAAATACTCGTAGAGCGCGCCGTGAAAATCGCTGCCGCCCGCCTTGGTGACGATGCGGACCTGCGCTCCTGAAGTCCGGCCATACTCGGCCGCGTAAGAAGAAGTGAGGATCTGCACTTCCGATGTGGAATCGACGTCGGCGGCCCCCAGGCTGGTTCCGTTCGAGCGAGTGCGGGTAGCGGGAGCGCCATCATAGGTGATCAAATTTTCGGGGTTTCGCGAGCCGTTAAAGTTGGACGGTCCCTGGTTGAAGTTAAAATTCAGCCCCGAAATGTTTCCGCCATGCGCGCCGGGTACCAGGCTTGCCAGGCCGACGGGATTGCGGCCGTTGAGTTCGAGGGCGTCAATCTGCTGGCGGGTAATGAGCTTTTGGACGCTGGCGCTTTCCGTCTGGAGCTGCGTGGCGGAAGCGACCACTTCCACGGTTTCAGAGTTTTGCCCGACCTGCAGACTGGCATTGACCTGCAGCGTGGAACTTGGGTCAAGCTTGTTGTTGGTCGATTCGAATTTCTTGAACCCTTTAGAGCTTACAGTGACGTTATAGTTCCCCGATGGGATGTTAGTGACCGAGTAGAGCCCATCGTTGTTGGAATCGACGCTCCGTTCCGCGCCGGTCGTCTGATTCCTAACCGTAATGCTTGCATTTGCCACGACGGCCCCGCTAGGATCTTTAACCGATCCAGTAATACTGCCGTTGTCCGATTGTGCAAATGCGGGAAATGAGAAGATGAGGCCCAAGTTCAAAAGCGTACAGACGTGGACCGCAGTAGAAAACTTATGCTTCAACATAGAAAAACTCCCCTGTGGTGAAAAAAGATAAGCCTGGGCGCCGAGACGCCCCTGCTTCAAACCGTTTAGCTGAAATCTACTAGGGGAGAGTATATCCGCAGGAGCAATTTAGTGCAACGACCGGAAGTCGGAGTTTTGTCGCTAATTGATTCTCGTTTGCGAAAACCCGATTTGTATAGAGGGCTTTTGCGAGGCTCGTCCTGGAAGGGCGTGCGGCGTCTGGGCAGGTTAACGGAAACTCTACGTTGTGGCGCTCAGAGCCAGTTGTGGCAAGGCGTTGCGGGGGCGCGAGAATGCCGCGAGTAATCATACGAGATCAGGAGGCCAATTTGGTAGCCGCCTAGGACTCCTCATCGAGAAGTCTCCATAAACCCAGATCTGGGCTTGCTCGTACAGTGCAGCTAACGGCTGTTTCGAGCGTCCGTTCCTGTCCCACGGCTGCAAATCTCCATCAAGTTCACAAAAGCAAAGCTCGACTTCACCGACAGCCCGAAGTTGGTCCGCACGACCGAGAAGGGCAGCTAAGATGGCTTGGTCGTAAGGCTTCAAATCGAGTTGCTGCGTTGACAAGTTGACCGAACGTCGAAGCATTTGTTCATCTAACGGAAATACCTCAATGCCGGGACGTCCGCGAAACTCGTCGAAGGTTGTCTGTAGCCGATCTAGCTCAGTGACAACCCCGCTTTCGTAGCGGTCGAGAACGCGCCGTACGATTTCAATTTCGTGAACGCTCCAGTTCTGTTGCACAGTCGCCCAAGCCAAGTATTTCCGGATTGAATCCGCGACTGATCGCGGCTGATATTTGGAGCGAATTGGATGCTGGGCTTCCGAAAAACATATAGATGGGATATGAAGCCGAATTTCCCCGAGTCGCGCCTTTTCCGCCAACTCAACTGCAGCAGGCAGCCTTAAGTGAGTGGGGGCAGCGGCAGCGACGATCCAATTCGTCTCAACAAAGACGTTCGTCATTCCAGATCAGGCACTGAGTACTGATCGCGGATGTCCTGCCCGTATGATGCCCTGTGATACCGCAGGATGGATATTCAACTCGGCAGCATGCCGGAACTCAGGAGCTAACTCATCTCCCGGCGGCTTCGCTGAAAGTGATTCTAACCAATCCTGGACGTCGTTTTCGAAACTGGCGGCAGCATTCCGTCCGGCTTGCCCCGAATGGGAGCCAAAAAGCTGCCTGACATCGAATTCACCAATCAGTTTAATCGAGTTCTCGGGCGGGGTTAGATATCGGTCGCGGTAAATGCGCAAGCGCGTGGGAGTCACTATAAGCCCGATAGGCGACCCCATTGCGATCATGTACTCTTTCAACTGACTCTCGGCATTCGGAACATCTTTGTCGTGCCATTTGGTTTCGGCCACCAACAACAACTCGGATCCGTCCGCACTCGTTATTAGGATATCTGGCTCGAACGCCATGTTTCGAGACTAACACTTCAGCACGGGAGTTCGCCGTCCAACGGGGGATTGGCTCCAACGAGCGGCGAGCGCAACTCGGACGGATAGTACGTGGCTTATTTCTCCAACACAAAGCTACAAACTCGAGCAAAGCAGGGCGCTCGGAAGGCGAGATCAAGCCTTCACGTGCAGGCTGTTGTGAATGGCATACAGGGCCAGTTCCAGCCGGTCGGACACACCGAGCTTATCGAACACATTGTGCAGGTGGTTCTTCACGGTCTGCTCCGTGATGAACATTTTTTCGGCGATTTCCTTGTTCTTATAGCCTTGGGCAATCAGGACTATGATCTCGCGCTCGCGCTGGCTCAGTTGGGCGCGCTCGCGGGTAGGCTTGCCGTTTGTGTGGGAGGGGGCGAAGTCCGAGGGGGAAGCGAATTGGCGGATGACAGCGGCGGTTGTCGTGGAATCGAGCCAGATCTCGCCCGCGAAAACTTTTAGAATGCTCTTTTCAAGAAGGCTGACAGCGCAATCCTTAAGTAGAACGCCGGAGCAGCCAAGCTTCATCGCGTCCACAAACTCATCCTTGCTATCGCTGGACGCGAAGAGCATTACCTTTGTGCGCGGAGCCCGCGTTTGAATGCTACGAAGTACGGTCAGACCGTCAACTCGGGGCAGTTTTAGGTCCATTAAAACGATATCGGGATCGAGGTGGACAACTTTGTCGATGGTCTCCATGCCATCGGCGGCCTCGCCCACGACCTCAATGGCTGGGTATTGGCCGAGGACAGCCCGCAGTCCTTCCAGAACTATCGGTTGCCCATCTGCAATTAATACGCGGATCGGTACTGTTGACATCCACACTCCTCGAGAGTCCTAGTGCAACAACGTAACCAAAAAGAACTAGGACTTCGATACTACTCGCTACGGGTATAGTGCCCCGATTTGGAGGATTTCTCTAACGCAAGTGTCCGAATATCACGAACAGCCAGTGGTTCTACCTATTATTCAGGCCTCTGGGATGATTCTACAGCACTTAGGTATGGGTACTCCCGTACACAAGTACGTTTTTGCCTAGCGAACAGATGTTTGCGACTCGGTTTCCTACAATGTTTAGATGCCAAAATTGTCGATCAAAGATCTTGATCTAGAGGATAAGACTGTCTTCATGCGGGTGGATTTCAACGTGCCACTGGCGCCGGGAGGGAAAGAGATCACGAGCGACAAGCGTATTCGCGCGTCCTTGCCCACCATTCAATATGCGCTTGAGCACGGGGCTGGCGTGGTCCTGGCAAGTCATTTAGGCAGGCCGAAAGGCAAACGGAACGCCGAGATGAGTTTGGCTCCAATAGCGGCGCGCTTAAGTGAACTGCTGGGCCGGACCGTGGCGATGGCTCCGGATTGCGTGGGGGCTGCAACTATCGCGCTGAAGCCAAAACGCGGCGAAGTGTTGCTGCTCGAGAACCTGCGCTTCCATGCCGAAGAAGAGGCGAACGACCCTGAGTTCTCAAAGCATCTGGCCGCCATCGCGGACGTGTATGTGAACGACGCTTTCGGATCGGCGCACCGGGCGCACGCTTCAACGGTGGGAATTGTGTCCTATCTGCCGCTGGCTGCCGCTGGATTGTTGATGGACAAAGAGTTGGAATGGCTGACGAAGGCCAGCAAGAATCCGGAGCACCCATGCGTGGCTTTGATTGGCGGCGCTAAGGTCTCGGACAAGATCGAAGTCATTCAGAATCTTCTAAAGGTAGTGGACAAGCTGTTGATCGGCGGGGCGATGGCCTACACGTTCCTGCGGTCCAAAGGCCAGCCGACCGGCAAGTCGCTGGTGGAAGAGGACAAGATTGAGTTGGCCGGACAGTTGCTTAAAAGGAACGGCGACAAACTGGTGCTTCCGGTGGACCACGTCGTGGTGCGTCAAATTAAGCCCGGCGCGGCGAACGAAGTGGTGACAACCATCGGCGCGGACCAGATCGCCGTCGATATTGGCCCGAAAACCGTCGCGGAGTATGCGGGAATTATCGGCAAAGCGAAGACCGTCATCTGGAACGGTCCGATGGGAATCTTCGAAATGCCGCCGTTCGATAAGGGCACCGTCGCGCTCGCCAAGGCGGTAGCCGAATCCGGGGCGATTTCCGTCGTGGGCGGCGGCGATTCCGAGAAGGCGATCAAGAGCGCTGGAGTCTCGGACAAGATCACCCACGTCTCCACCGGAGGCGGCGCTTCGCTCGAATTCCTGGGAGGCACCGAGTTGCCGGGCGTCGTGGCTCTCACCGATAAGCCCGAAAAATAGCGCCGCCCTCGTGAGCCACCGCTAAAGCAATGAACGCGGATCGGACAGAGCCGTGACTTCGGGGGCCGATTTCGCGCGGCTCTGGACCGGGCAGACCATCTCGGCTTTCGGATCCCTGATAGGCGCGGCGGCCATGGGGTTTACTGCGATTCTGGTCCTGCACGCGACCCCTTTTCAACTCGGTATTCTTTCGGCCGCCCGTCTGGCCCCCGGGTTCCTCTCTGGATTAGTGGCGGGAGCCTGGGTGGACCGGATGCGGCGGCGTCCGATCCTCATCGTCGCGGATCTGGGCCGAGCAGTGCTGCTGGGAACAATCCCGCTGGCAGCCGTGTTCGGGCTGTTGCGGATGGAGCAACTCTACGCCGTCACCCTGCTCGTTAGCATTCTCACAATCTTTTTCGATGTGGCTTATCAATCGTACCTGCCGACGCTGGTGGGCCGCACGGAACTGATCGAGGGAAACAGCAAGCTCGCGGCAAGCGCCTCCGTGGCCGAGGTCAGCGGTTTCGGGGTGGCAGGTTGGCTGGTGCAGATCTTCACGGCCCCTATGACGATTGGAATTGACGCAGCTTCGTTTGTGATCTCGGCGATCTCGATATGGCTGATCCGCGCACCTGAGCCGGCGCCGGTGACTCGCCCAATGCGGCCGAATATCTGGCGCGAGATTGGCGAGGGGTTGCGGGTGACTGTACGCGACACAACTCTCCGTGCGCTGGCCGCTTGTTCACTCTTTAGAGATTTCTTCATCGGAATGTATGGAACGCTGGTCGTTGTTTTCATGGTCCGGGACCTGGGATTCGCTCCCGGGATTCTGGGGGCGATCTGGGCGACGGGAGGCGTGAGTTCGTTGGCGGGCGCGGCGGCGACCAAACGGCTGACGAATCGTTTTGGAATCGGACCGGTGATCGTTGTTGGGTTGATTGTGTTCGTCGTCTCACTGTTTTTTGTTCCGCTGGCGCGCGGCGCGACGGTTGCGGCGGCGGTCCTGTTGATTTCGCAGCAGGTCTTCGGCGATGGCGGGGCGACGATTTCGCAGATTAACCAAATGAGCTTGCGGCAGGCGATCGTTCCTGACCGGTTGCTTGGCCGCGTTAATGCAAGCGCGGAGTTCATCAGGGTGGGAGCGGCGCTGTTTGGATCGCTGGCGGGGGGCGCTTTGGGAGAAATCGCGGGAGTGAGAATGACGCTTTTCACAAGCGCTCTGGGCGCACTGCTTTCTATGTTGTGGTTAGTGCTTTCACCGATCCGAGGGCTGAAGGTTGCTCCGCTGTGTGCTGAGTGAAATCTTCCGTCGCATGGCGCTGCAAGAAATCCAGCATCAGGTTCGAGCATAGTTCGGGCTGATCCGTGGTCATGACGTGCCCGGCATTATTCACCAGTTCAAAACGGGCGCCGGGAATGCGCCGCGCGAGAACCCTTCCATTTTGGGCCGGCACCAAGCGGTCCTGGTCGCCGTGAACCACTAGGGTCGGGACCTTTATCCGGGGCAGACGGCGGTACGCGCTCCACATTAAGATACCGGCAAACTGGTTTAAGAAGCCCTTGGTGGTCCATTGACAGCCACAACGAATGTGCAGGTCCTGTTCAATCAAATGCGGCAGGGTAGTATCGGCGTAGAGGAGCTTGATCAGAGACCGCTCGCGCTCCAGGCGGCTCGGCGCGCGCCGGCGGGGAACGACAGTGAAATCGGGCCAGCGCCCAAACAGTCCACTATGCGTGGTGCAACCTAGAAGCAGGCTGCGAACGGCTTTTGGATGCCGGAGGGCGAGTTCCTGGGCGATCATCCCGCCCATCGAAGCGCCAATCACGTGCGCTGCGGTAGCCCCCGCAGCTTTCAAGACAGCCAAAGCGTCGCGCGCCATTTTGGGTATCGAATAAGGACCCGGAGGAACGCTGCTGCGCCCCATGCCTCGATTGTCAAACAGGATAACGCGGTGCCTGGCAGTCAGCGCCGGGAGGATGCGAAACCACATCTCAAGGGTAAAGCTAAGGCCCATGATGAGCAAAATGGGCTTGCCGCTTCCGTGAGCTTCCCAATAGAGATCGGCGCCTTCGTTCTGAGTGTATGGCACGTATTTAAATTATAGGGGCGTTCATCGAACTGTAATGGATGAGAGAAAGTACGCCACAAGATGTAGTGGCATAAACAGTTTAGCGCCGACCTGCGGTGGCCTCCATGCTTTACATACACTTCAAACGTCTGTACCATGGAAGCACCCCCCGAGATATCTCTCAACTAAGGAACCTTCGTTTTGCTTAAACTCAAGCGTGTTGAGATCCAGGGCTTCAAATCTTTCTACGAAAAAACGGAGATGAAGTTCAACGGGAGCGGGATCGCTGCCGTGGTGGGACCGAATGGTTGCGGCAAGTCGAACCTGAGCGATGCCATCAGTTGGGTGCTCGGAGAGCAATCGGCCAAGAGCCTGCGAGGAGCCCGGATGGAAGATGTGATCTTCGCCGGAACTCGGGACCGCAAGGCTTTGAGCATGGCATCGGTCACAATGACCCTGGTTCCGGACGAGCGGGCGCTGATCCCGATTGACGTGACGGCTCCGCTTCCCGAAGCTGCCTCGCCCACGGAAGCGCCTGAACCCGGAATTGCGCAAACCGAGGTGGTAAAAGCGGCCGAGCGGCGCGGCGAGATCACGATCACGCGCCGGCTGTTCCGATCCGGCGAAAGTGAGTATCTGATCGACGGCAAGGCGGCGCGACTGCGGGATATACAGGATCTCTTTCTAGGGACCGGACTGGGTCCCGAGAGCTACGCCATCATCGAGCAAGGGCGCATCGGCCAGATTCTCAGCAACAAGCCGCAAGACCGGCGCAATGTCATTGAAGAAGCGGCCGGAATCACGCGATTCAAAACGCGCAAGCGGCTGGCGGAGGCGAAGCTTGAGGGCGCCAAACAGAATCTGTCGCG
>OCTA010004329.1_pt1 | contig 12455 bp, 11 predicted proteins | sample 1538991 | NCBI WGS metagenome assembly OCTA01 (sample SAMEA3539302, study PRJEB22396) | soil metagenome | biome: tundra; feature: field; material: soil | place: USA | collected 2010-05 | depth 0.15 m
CGCGCGCACCCGTAAGGGTCCCAAGCGGATGCAGGTCGCCGGCAAGAAGAAGGCGTCCAAGAAGTGAGTCCCGCTCCTCGCAGACCTCAGCGCGGCCGGCGCCGCGTACGCAAGAACATTCCGATCGGGCAGGCGCACATCAAGACTTCGTTCAACAACACGATCGTTTCGCTCACAGATCGTGAGGGCAACGTGATCGCGTGGGAGTCGGCCGGAGGCGCGGGCTTCAAGGGCTCGCGCAAGTCGACCCCGTTCGCCGCGCAGGTGACTGCCGATGCGGCCGCGAGGAAGGGCATCGAGCACGGATTGCAGAAGGTAGAGGTGTTCGTCAAGGGCCCTGGCTCGGGCCGTGAGACGGCGATTCGCTCGCTCCAGGCCGCCGGCCTGGAGGTCACCGGCGTCAAGGACGTCACGCCCCAGGCCCACAACGGTTGTCGTCCACGAAAGCGCAGGCGGGTGTAGATATGGCTCGCGACACTTCCCCCCAGTGCAAGCAGTGCCGGCGAGAGGGACAGAAGCTGTTTCTCAAGGGCGAGCGCTGCCTGACCGACAAGTGCGGCGTCGAGCGCCGCTCCTATCCGCCGGGCGACCACGGGCGTGGACGCCAGAAGCAGAGCGAGTATCGAGTCCAGCTGCGTGAGAAGCAGAAGGCCAAGCGCTACTACGGCGTCCTGGAGAAGCAGTTCCGGATCTACTACTCCAAGGCCTCGCGCCAACCCGGAGTGACCGGCGAGAACCTCTTGCGGATGCTCGAATGCCGCTTTGACAACGTGCTCGTGAGGCTTGGCTTCGCCGCATCGCGGCGCCAAGCGCGGCAGCTGATCCTGCACGGTCACTGGACCGTTAACGGTCGCCGCGTGAACATTCCCAGCTATCAGCTGCGCGACAGCGACGTGATCGCGATCGACCAGCGCTCGACCGCCGGGCAGGTGATCCGGGACGCGACCGAGCTGACCGGTCAGGTGCCCGCATGGTTGCAGGCCGATCACGACTCGCTGACGGCGAAGGTGCTGCGCAAGCCCGAGCGGCGAGAGATCGCCGCCCCGGTGCAGGAGCAGCTGATCGTCGAGCTGTACTCGAAGTAGTCAGAGATTCGCCGCGGGGCCATCAGGTTCCCGCGCGCGGTCAAACCGCCGCCTGAGCGGCCCGATACCCACGAGGTTAGGACCCCGATGCTTGACTTCCAAGTCCCCCGAATCTCCAGCGAGTCTTCCGACGACACCCGAGGCTCTTTCACGATCGAGCCGCTCGATCGGGGCTTTGGCTACACGTTCGGCAATTCGCTGCGACGCGTGCTGCTGTCCTCGCTGGCCGGCGCCGCTGTGACCAGCGTGCGGATCGAGGGCGTCGCTCATGAGTTCTCCACGATCCGGGGGGTCAAGGAGGACGTCACCGACATCGTGCTCAACCTCAAGGGCGTCGTCTGCCGCATGCACTCGGACGCCACCGAGATCGAGGCTCCGCTCGTGGTCACGGGACCCGGGGAGATCAGCGCCCGGGACATCGACCTCCCGTCCGGCGTCGAGATCCTCAACCCCGACGCGCACATCGCGACGCTGGAGAAGAAGACCAAGCTGGAGGTCTATTTGACCATCGGCCGCGGCCGCGGTTACCGGCCGGCGGAGGAGAACAAGTCGCCCGATCAGCCGATCGGCGTGATCCCGATCGACTCGATCTTCTCGCCGGTGCGGCGCGTGGCCTACAACGTCGAGCAGGCCCGCGTCGGCCAGAAGACCGACTTCGACAAGCTGACGCTCGACATCGAAACCGATGGCTCGATCGATCCGCACGCTGCGCTGCGCGAGGCGGCGGAGATCCTGATCTCACAGCTGGCGATCTTCACCGACGCCGATCGCGTCGTGGAGCTGCGCGAGGCCGGCTCGCCCGGTGTGCTCGAGCCCGGGCTGGTCGGCGGCGGCCAGGTCGGTGCTCCGTTACGGCCGCCCAACGCGATGGACGACATCCTGATCGAAGAGCTCGAGCTCGGGGTTCGCTCCTACAACTGCCTCAAGCGCGCCGGGATCCAGACGGTCGGCGACCTGGTGTCCAAGACCGAAGGTGAGCTCAACGCGATCCCTAACTTCGGCAAGAAGTCGATCGACGAAGTGATCGAGACCCTCCACGCCCGCGGCCTCGGGCTGCGAAACGAATAACCTCTGTCCGATGCGTCATCAGCGTCAGCGATATCAGCTCAGCCGCAGCGCCTCGCACCGCAAGGCGCTGCTGATGAACCTGAGCAAGGAAGTGATCGAGCACGAGCGGATCCAGACGACCGAGGCCAAGGCCAAGGCCGTCAAGCCGGAGGTCGAGAAGCTGATCACGCTGGCCAAACGGGGCGATCTGCATGCTCGTCGCCAGGCACTGTCGGCGCTTGGCCAGGACAAGTTCACCGTCTATAAGCTGTTCGAGGAGATCGCGCCGCGCTACACCGAGCGCCCCGGCGGCTACACGCGGATCCTCAAGCTCGGGCCGCGTCGGTCTGACTCGACCGAGATGGTGCTGCTCGAGCTGGTCTAGAAGGGCCCCGGGATGATCTCCCGGCTGCTGGTGGAGTACGACGGGACGGAGTTCGGCGGCTGGGCGCGCCAGTACGATCGCCGCACGGTGCAGGCCGAGCTCGAGCGAGCGCTTGCGGTCGTCCTGGGACGTGACGTGGCCCTGACGGTGGCGGGACGCACCGATGCCGGCGTTCACGCGTGGGGCCAGGTGGCCAGCTACGCGGGTGAGCCCGCCCGCGTGGCGTCGCTCAATGCGCTGCTCCCTCACGACATCTCGGTGCTCGGCTGCGACGCCGCCGAGCCCGGCTTCGACGCTCGCCGCGACGCCACGAGCCGCGCCTATTGCTACCGCCTGCTGGCGCGGCGTGCCCGCAGCGCCCATGAGCGCGGCCGGGCCCTGCACTGGCCGCGTGAGGTCGAGCAATCGGCGCTTGAGGCCTGCGCGCGGGCGCTGCAGGGCACTAACGACTTCACCGCCTTCACTCCGACCGAGACCGACCACGTGCGCTTTGAGCGCGACGTGCTGGCGGCATTCTGGCGACGTCGGAGCGCCGACGTGCTGGAGTTCTGGATCGAGGCTGACTCGTTCATGCGCCACATGAACCGGGTTCTGGTCGGGACGATGTTGGAGGTGGCCGGCGGCCGGCGTTCGCTGGAGGAGTTCGTCGCGCTGCTGGGGGGGCGCCCGCGCGCTCACGCGGGCCAGACGGCCCCCGCCCACGGCTTGTACCTGGCCGGGGTGGGCTACCGGTCCCAGCCGGTGCTCGACGTCCCACACTGACAGACCGGAAGGGGACGAATGTTCGATTGCGCAATCGGGCTTTCCTCGTACGATTCCTGGCCGGTAGGGGGCGTAGAAATGTCTCATGGTCGCTGAGCGGTCCGGGTGCGCGGATTCCACAGACGGAGTGCGTCGCTCGGACCGCGAAGCGTTTGGACGTAGTGTCACCGCACTAGCTCAGGGCGGACTGCGCCGCCGCCTCACCGACGCCTAGCATCTAATCGATGCGAGTACTGCTGACCAACGACGACGGGATCGAGGCGGCCGGCTTGCAGGCGCTGCGTCGGTCTCTGGCCCAGCTGCCCGGCATCGAGCTGGCGGTGATCGCCCCGGACGGAAACCGCTCGGCGATGGCGCGTTCGATCACCACCCGTCGTCCGCTCTGGGTCCAAGAGGTCGATTTCGATGACGGCAGCGTCGGCTATGCGACCGACGGCACCCCGGTGGACTGCGTCCGCCTGGCGCGGCTCGGGCTGATCGAGGGATTCGAAGCCGAGCTCGTGGTGGCGGGAATCAACCACGGCTCCAACCTCGGCGACGACATCACCTACTCGGGGACCGTCGCGGCGGCGCTGGAGGCGATCGTGCTGGGGCTGCCGGGGATCGCCGTCTCCCAGCAGTCAAACGCGCTGGAACTGGACTTCCGCACCGGGCTGCGGTTCGAGTTCGACGTGGCGGCGAATTTCACTGCACGTCTGGTCGGCGAGCTCAAGAGCGTGCCGCTGCCCGCCGGCACGCTTCTGAATATCAACGTTCCGGGGTCGCCGCCTGACGGGGTCGAGGTGGCCAGACTGGGAAAGCGCGTGTATCGCGATGAGCTGTCGCTGGTCGACGAAGGATCGGGCGGCCGTCGGCTGTACCGCATCTACGGGGATGCGGGCTACGAGCGCGAGGAGACCGGAACCGATCTGGCGGCAGTCGCGCACGGCAAGATCGCGGTCACCCCGATCCATTTCGATCTCACCGACCGTGAAGGTCTACAAGCCCTCGGGCGCTATGACCTGGGGAGGCTGATCTCGCCCGCCGCGCGTGAGGCGGGCGGGTAAGTGGCCATACGCGCGCGTGCCGAGGATCCCGCCGAGCGCGCGGCGGAGTTGCGTCGGCTGTTGGCCTACCACGGGCACCGCTACTACGTGCTCGATGATCCGGAGATCGGCGACGACGCTTACGACGCCCTGCTCGACGAGTTGCGCGCGATCGAGGCCGAACACCCGGAGCTGCTCACGCACGACTCGCCAACGCAGCGCATCGGCGGCGAGCCGGTCAGTGACCTGGTAAAGGTCTCCCACCCCGAGCCGATGCTGTCGCTGGCCAACGCGCGCTCGGCCGAGGAACTGAGGGCCTGGATCCAGCGGATGCGTAACCACCTGGCCCGTGAGGGGATCGAGGACCCTGAGTTCGAGTTCGTCGCCGAGCCGAAGATCGACGGCCTGGCGATCTCGCTGCTCTACCGAGACGGCGTGTTCGAGCGCGGCGCGACGCGCGGCGATGGGAATTTCGGCGAGGACGTAACCCATAACCTGCGCACGATCGGCTCGATCCCGCTGCGGCTCGAGATCGACGATCCGCCGCCGTTGCTGGAGGTCCGCGGCGAGGTCTACATGTCGCTTCCCGACTTCGCCGCGCTCAACGAGCGCCGCGCCGAGGCAGGCCTGTCGACGTTCATGAACCCGCGCAACTCGGCCGCGGGCACGATCCGGCAGCTGGACCCGAAGCTGGCCGCCGACCGGCCGCTCTCGCTGTGGTGCTACCAGATCGGCGTCACCGAGGGCCTGAGCTTCGGGTCGCATTGGGAGGCGCTTGAATGGCTGCGCGCGCACCGCTTCCCGGTACATCCCGACGTCAAGAAGCTGCGCTCCGAGGACGACGTGGTCGCGCAGTGCCGCTCCTGGGAGCAGCGGCGCGGGTCGCTGGAGTTTGAGATCGACGGAGTGGTGGTGAAGGTCAACCAGTTCGAGCTCCAGCGCCGGCTGGGGGTCGTGGGGCGGGATCCGCGCTGGGCGATCGCCTGGAAATTCCCGCCGACCACTGCCGTGACCAAGCTCAGGGCGATCGGTTGGAATCCGGGCAAGTTCGGCGACCTGCATCCCTACGCGATGCTCGAGCCGGTCCACGTGGCCGGCGTGACGATTAAGCTGGCAACGCTGCACAACGAGGAGGACCTGGCGCGCAAGGACATCCGGGAGGGCGAGGAGGTCATTGTCCTGCGGGCCGGCGACGTGATCCCGCAGGTTCTCTCACCCGCTCCCCACGTCGCCGAACGCGACCACCGACCGCCGCCGTCGCTGCCGCCCGAGCGCTGCCCTGTCTGCGACACCCCGACCGTCAAACCTGAGGATTCCGTCTTTACACGATGTCCTAACCGCGACTGCCCAGGGCGGCGCTGGCAGTTGCTCAAGCACTTCGTCGGGGCGATGGACATCGACGGGCTCGGCGAGAAGCAGGTTGACCTGTTCATGAAGCTCGGTTGGGTGCGCACCGCGGCGGACTTCTACAGCCTGGACGCCGAGCGGATCGCCGAACAGACGGGGTTCGGGACCGTCTCGGCCGAGAAGCTCGTCACGGCGATCGAGCAGTCAAAGCGCCAACCGTTCGGGCGGGTGCTGTACGCGCTGGGGATCGAGGAGGTCGGCTATGTAACCGGCCGCAGCCTCGCCCAGCAGCTGCGCACGATCGACGCGTTGCTGGCGGCCACGCCCGAGGAGATCGAGCAGACCCAGGGGGTGGGACCGAAGATGGCCCGCACGATCCACGCCCAGCTCCACGACGAGCAGATGACCGCGCTGATCTCGGATCTGCGCACTGTGGGCCTGACACTGGAGGAGGAGGGGCCGCCGCCGGGCGAGGGCCCACTGGCGGGCAAGACGCTGGTGCTGACCGGCACGCTTCCCAACCTGACCCGTGAGCAGGCGACCGAGCGGATCGTGGCCGCAGGCGGCAAGGTGACGGGCTCGGTGTCACGCCGAACGGATTACGTGGTGGCAGGGGAGAGCCCCGGTACCAAGCTCGCCCAGGCCGAGCGCCTCGGTGTTGCCGTGGTCGACGAGCGCGGACTGCTGGATCTGTTGGGCTGAGCCACCCCTTGGCGGGACGATTCAGCCGTCGTAATGCGCCAACGCGACCTGCATCCGATCCTGGATCGGATGAGCGTAATTGGGGTCGATCGAATTCATCAAGAACGCGTAGGCCAGCGTGTGCCCATCCCGGGCTTCGCAGTACCCAGCCACGTTTGACACGGCCTGCAGCGTCCCGGTCTTGCCGCGACAGCGTCCCTGCGCGTAGGTTCCCCGCATCTCGTCCTGGAGCGTGCCGGTCTCTCCGGCCACCGCCAGTGAATCGGTGAACTGCAGATCGCCGGCCATCTTCTGGAGCAGGGTCACAACCTGATCGGGGCTGGTCAGGTCGTAGTACGAGAGTCCCGAGCCGTCGTTCAAGCGCGGGGTGATGCCAAAGCTGGTGGCGACCTGGGCTCTAACCACGGCGGCGCCGGCGGCGGTGGTCCCGGCGCCTCCGTAGCGCGCGCCGAGGTCCTTGAGCAGCATCTCGGCGAAGAAATTGTCCGACGGCGCGTTGGTCCAGCTGATCAGCGTCGCCATCTGGGGCGAGTGGACCTGGGTCAGCGGTCTGGCTCCGGCCGGCGCCCGGCCGACGCTCACCGGGGTGCGGGCGGCGACCTTGACTCCCGCGGCGCGCAGTGCGTTGACCAGCTGCTGGCCGGCCACCAGGGCGGGATGGGCATCGTACGCGCTGCCGTCGAGCGTGGCCCATCCGCGATCGTAGGCGAGCGCGCTCAGGACACCCTCGACATATATCGATGGTGCATAGCCGGTCGCCGGTGTACCGCGCAGCGAATCGAAGTACGACTCGTCGGCGACCACGCGGCCCGTGAGCGAGGTGATTCCCGTCTGGCGCACGAGGTTTATCACCAGGCGCTGCATCGTCGCGCCGCCGCCGTAACTGCTCTGGTCAAAGGACGCCGCGCCGAAGCTAGGGTCCCCGCCTCCGCGCAGATACAGAGTCCCGAAGAAGGCCCCACGCGGGCTCTGCGTGCCGCGGCCGAGGATCGATGTGGTCAGGGTCGCGTTGGGGCCGAAGCGCAGCAAGGCCGTGGAGGTCGTGTAGAGCTTCTCCACCGATGCGGGCAGGCGGCCCGTGTTCGCGGCGGAGGAGAACAGCGTTTGGCCGGTATTGAGATCGACGACGTAGGCTCCGCTCTGGCGCCCGGCCGCCTGCATGCCGTTGCGCAGCGCTCGGCTGAGCGAGCTCTGAGGAGTCTGGCCCGCATGGGCGAGTGCAACGGCGCCGGCCCCTGCGCAGCAGGCCAGCAGCATTGCGGTCGCAGCGACAGTGGAGGCGAGAAACGCTCGCATAATCTCTGTATAACCGTTCGGAGGGCAAAAGGCTTCGCTCCTCGGCGTTACCTTCGGGCTCCGAACTCTGGACCGGGCGCACCCGTACAATCAAGTTGGCATGGGCAAGGTTGTCAAGCTCGATGCTGCGGCGAAGGATCGCGCGGCGCCGTCACGCGAGGCGGCCACTGGGCGGCGTCGCCAACGCTCCAAATCGGCGCTCGTGTTGGGTGGCGGCGGTTTCACCGGCGGCGTGTACGAAATCGGCGCGCTGCGAGCCCTCGATCTGCTGTCGGTCAACCGCACCGTGAACCAGTTCGACGTCTACGTGGGCACCAGCGCCGGTTCGTTCGTCGCCGCTGCAGTAGCCAACGGCGTCACGCCTGAAGAGATGATGCGGGTGATCGTGCAGCAGGTGCCGACGCCGTTTCCCGACGCTCGCGTGAGCTCGCTGCTGAGGCCCAACTATTCCGAGTTTCTGGCCAAGGGCCTGATGATGCCGCTTCGGCTCGTGCAGCTGATGCGCACGCTGATCAGGGACCTGGGGCAGGTGTCGGCGGTCGACCTGGCGATCGGACTCGCCGAGGCGCTTCCCGCCGGTCTTTACACAGCTGATGGCATCGAGCGCTACGTACGGCGGATTCTCTCGGATCCAGATCGCACCGACGACTTCCGCCTGCTCGCCAACGAGCTCTACATCGCCGCCACCGACCTCGACAATTGCGAGCGGGTCGTGTTCGGCTCCGCGGAGTGGAACGACGTACCGATCTCCACCGCGGTGAGCGCCTCCAGCGCGCTGCCGATGCTCTACAAGCCGGTCAAGGTCAGAGACCGCGAGCTGATAGACGGCGGCATCCTCTCCACCACCAACCTGGACATCGCGGTCGAGGCGGGTGCCAAGTTCATCGTCGTCGTCAACCCGCTGGTGCCCTACGTCAACGACAACCAGAAGAGGATCCCGACGGTCACGGGGGGTCGGGCCGGCCGGGTGTCTGACATGGGCTTTGCGCACATCGGCTACCAGGCGTTCAAACTGCTGGCCCACCAGCGCCTGCATGAGATCGCCCGTCGGTGGGAGGAGCGCTATCCGGGCGTCGACATCATCCTGATCGAGCCCGACTCCGATGACGAGCTCATGTTCCAGACCAGCGTCATGAACTTCACCTCGCGGGTGGACATCGCACGCCACGGCTTTCAGTCGGTCACGCTGAAGCTGGCCCAAGACTATCCCCGCTTCAAGCGCATCTGCGCTCGGCACGGAATCGAAATCTCCGCCACGCGGGTGCGCAAGGTCGTCAAGCACTTCGGCGCGGAGCGCGAGCAGAACCGCGCCTGGCGCAAGATCCTGGAGCAAACGACTTCAACACTATTACGCCAGTCGGCACAGGACTGAAGCGCCTCGTCCGCGCAATCGGCGACGAAGGGGCCGGCCGCGATCAGATGCGACCGGGCGGCTGCCAGCTATGCCTGGGCAGGCTGGGCCCGCTGAACTCCGGGGGGCTCACGCAGACTGGAGAGGAACAGCGTCTTGTCGATTCGGCCGTTGAAGATCGGCACTCCCAATTCGACGCACTTGATGATGACATCGCGACGCTCCAAGCCGGACTCGCGTGCGAGCTCCGTGGGCGTCAGGTGATTGGCCATCGGATCATCCTCCTTTGCCGATTTCACTACATGGACACAAGTATGGCGCGCCGGCCGGATGGTCTCAAGCCGAGGTGCGAATTCTGTCCGCTCCGTGGATTTTCTCGATCCAAGCTGATCCCAATACGGAAGATTCTGTTGGACAAATGTCAGATAAACGCTACTGTTCAGTCGGACCTAGATAGGGAAACACTCCAGCGGGGAAGTACCGAACTGACGTTGACGCTCAGCATGATCCCAGCCGCAGCTGCAACATCAGGGGACGAGCACCAACTCGTCGCGGCTGCCTGTGCCGGCGACGATCGCGCGTTTGAGGCGCTCTACTCCCGCTATGCCGGCCGGATAGTCGCCTATGTGGGGCGCATGGTCGGCGACCACGGTCGGGCGGAGGACATCTCCCAGGAGGTGTTCATGTCCGCGCTGCGGCGCCTGCGCCAGACCGAACAGTCGATCGCGTTCAAGCCGTGGATCTACGGGATCGCCAAGAACGCGTGCATCGACGAGTTCCGGTGCACCAAGCGAGCGCGAGAGGTGCCGCTCGGGGCTGATGACGGTCCAATCGTCAACGATCGCCGCCTGATCGCGCTCGGTTCGACCCCCGACGCCGCGGTGGAGCGCAAGCAGCAGCTGCAGGACCTGAGGGGGGCCTTCGGCGGGCTGTCGGAGATTCAGCACAAGGTGCTGGTGTTGCGTGAGCTGGAGGGACTCTCTTACAACGAGATCGGTGAGCGCCTGGATATGACCCGGGCGATGGTGGAAAGCTCGCTATTCCGCGCGCGGCGGCGGCTGAGTGAGGAATACGAGGAGCTCGCCAGCGGCCGTCGCTGCCAGCAGATTCAGGCTCTGATCGACGAGTGCCCAAGTCGTCCGCTGCAAACCTTCCGTCTTCGCGAGCGCCGCCAGCTGACGCGTCACCTCTCTCACTGCCAGCCATGCCGGCGGATGGCGCTGATGGCCGGCTTCGACGAAGACGCCCTGCGCCGCACCAGCATCGCCGCCAAGATCGCGGCGCTGCTTCCCTTCCCGCTGCTTCGCTGGCGGCGCAGCGACGCCAGGCCGACGGCGGCCGAGCTTGGCGCGGGCCCCAAGGTCACTGCCTTGCGCCCGCTGGAGAAAGTCGCTCAAGTGGCCGATCCCGCCGGTCAGCTGATCACGCTCGGCCGCGCGGCCGCCGGAGTGGCCGCGCTGGCGATCGCCGGCGCCGGGGGCGGTGTGGTGACGGGGCTGGCGACCACGCCGAACGCGGCCCACCGGGCGGGCGTGCCAGCCGCTCCCGCCCAGGTTCGTCACCGCACCAACTCGCCGGCCTCCCAAGCCCGCGCCGGCGCCGCGTTGCGTGCTGGCCGCGAGCGCGCGGCCGCCCGCGGCGTGGCGCGCTCGCGCACTCACGGCGGCGCAGGCGCTGTGGGCAGATCAGCTCACCCATGGTCAGCGCCAGGCCGGGGATCGGCGTCCAGCGGGCGAGGCGGGTCATCGAGCAGGCCGCCGCGATCCGCGGCGAGCTCACCGACCGCCGGCGGGGCGGGCGGCACGCCGCGGTTGCCGAGCACGGCGTCGGGCCTGCCGGCGACCGTGGCGTCAAAAGCCGGACCGGCGCTGAGCGCGGGCGGGCCGGTTGCCAAGCAGGCTGGATCTGTGGTCTCAACCGCGGGGTCAACGGTGACCCAGGCGGGATCGGTCGTCAAGCAAGCCGGCTCGGCTGTCTCGCAGACGGGGACTGCCGTGGCCAAGGTTGGCTCTGGCGTCGGTAAGATCGGCTCTGCCGTGGGCAATTTGGGCTCGGCCACCGGCAACGTTGGTGCCGCCGTTTCGCACACACCCTCCGCCAGCACCAGCACAGCACCGATCCCCGGGCTCTAGCCCGCCAAGCGGTCGGCCTGGGAGAGCCAGGTCTCTAACGCATCGTGTAGCCGTCGCCCGGGCCGCAGGTCTGGGACCGTACCGGCGCAGGGTCGGGCCACGACCGGGCGCCCGAGGACGGGCACGCACCTGACCTGCGCAGAGCCGGGGTTACACCAGGCGGCCGCGGACGAGCACGGCACCTATGGAATACTGGTCTGATCGGGGCGTGGCGCAGCCTGGTAGCGCGCACCGTTCGGGTCGGTGAGGTCCCCGGTTCAAATCCGGGCGCCCCGACTAAGAAATCCCCGCAAATGCGGGGTTTTCTTTTGCCGGGAGTCGCTTTGAACTTGGGCAGCGATTGGGTAGCGGCTGCCCAATCGATTGGGTTGTGGTCGCTGGGAGCGCTCAGAAGGTGGCTCTGAGCAGGATTTTCTCAGCGGCGCACCTCACCGGCAGGTGCGGTGAGGTGCCGGGTCCCGAGGCGGCCACACGTTGGCGTCCTGGCCCATCCGGCTTGGTGCTGCTGCCCCAAAGGCCAACCTAGTCGGAAGTTTTTGAGGGTTTGAGGCTCGATCTCCAGTGTTTGTGGGGGTCGGGCCTTCTTTATGCTGGTTGGGTGTAGCCAAAGTCGTGACTGGTAGCTGTCCGGATGAGGGTTTATATTGTTGGCATGGCGAGGCGTGGTGGTTCGGCTCACGTAGCCACAATCAAGACGAAGGGTAAGGACGGGGCGCTGTACACGTCGCATCTCCTGCGTCGCTCGTACCGCGAGGGCGGCAAGGTCCGCCACGAGAACCTCGGGAACCTCTCGCATCTCCCCGTGGAGATCATCGATGTGATTCGCGCGATGCTCGCCGGGCGCAGGCTGGTCGATGTTGACGAGGACTTCGAGATCGAGCGGTCGCTGCCGCACGGTCACGTCGCCGCGGTGCTGGGAGTGCTGCGCGACTTGGACCTGGAGCGGTTGCTCGGCCGGGATCGCTGTCGTGAGCGTGATCTGGTCGTCGCGATGGTTGTTCAGCGGCTGATCGGCCCCGGATCGAAGCTGTCAGCGACTCGGCGCTTTGCGCAGACCACGCTGGGCGATGAGCTGTCGCTCGGCGAGGTCACCGAGGCCGAGCTGTTGGCGGCGATGGACTGGCTGCTGGAGCGCCAGGACCGGATCGAGCGGACGCTCGCGCGTCGCCACCTCCCCGGCGACGGGGAGCGCAAAGCGTTCGTGCTCTACGACCTGTCCTTGAGCTACATCGAGGGTCGCTGTTGTCCGCTGGCGACATTGGGCTACTCGCGCGATGGCGTGAAGGGCAAGCTGCAGGTCAACTACGGGCTGATCTGCAGCCC
>OCTA010004330.1_pt1 | contig 12454 bp, 9 predicted proteins | sample 1538991 | NCBI WGS metagenome assembly OCTA01 (sample SAMEA3539302, study PRJEB22396) | soil metagenome | biome: tundra; feature: field; material: soil | place: USA | collected 2010-05 | depth 0.15 m
TGGTTGGATGCCGGTCGCGCCTCGGCGGACTGCTCCGCTATTACAGCCGCGAGGCAGCATGAGGCGCGGCGACAGCTTTCTGGACACCACGGGTACGCGGAAAGGTGGGTGGGCACGCTTCGTCGAGAGCTCCTTGATCACGTGATCGTGCTCGGTGAGCGTCATCTCCTGCACTTGGTCCGCCAGCCCGCCAGCTATTACAACAACGACCGCCCGCACATGAGCCGCGACGACGACGCACCGGTCAAGCGCGAGGTCGAGCCGAGGGAGTTCGGGAAGGTGATCGCTGTTCCGCGGGTCAGCGGCTTGCACCATCGGTATCTCCGCAGGGCGGCGTGACCGACGCAAGGCGCCTCGACACGTTTCCCGTCACCACAACGGCTTCGACGACCTGCTGAGCGGTCCATCGTGGGCATCCTCAGCTCTTCACGCAGTTTACGGTCCCTTTGCTGGGAATGCCGAAGATGATTGTCACGTCGGCGCCGTTCATGCCCACGCTCCAGGGAACGGACGGCTTCGATGGGCCCCCGCACTCGAGAGGCACGCTGATGCTCTCTACGGAATCTGACGCTGAGCTGATGGTGCAGCCGCCCGCCCCGTCGGAAGCGCCCATCATTGGAAAGTTGTCCCCGAGGTCGGGCGGCACCCAGCAGAACAACTGTTGCCAGCACGGCGGACAGTCGCTCAAGCTGCCGCCGTTTCCGCTCGTATTGCTCGCGCCTCCCGAGGAGCACGCGCCGACGACGAGGGTAAAGACGAGCGCTGATAAAGATGCGGAACGAGTCGTCATCACACCATTCCTCTCTGTGACCTTCTTTCGCCCTTACCGTAGATCGCCCCCAAGCACAATACAGAACGCAAAGGGCTGACGCTGCCATGCGGGTCGCAGGTCCCCTGGGGGTCACTGGGTGTGCGCCGCGGAGACGGCCTTGCACGAAGAAGAAACCGCATCCGTCTATCCCCGCACGCAAGCGATCGAAAACGCGCAGGATTGAACTGATCGGTGTGCTTTGGAGAGGCTCGCGGAGGCTATCGCTCAACTCTGGTCGCAATTCACGATTCCCTTGCTGGGAATGTTGAAGACGATCGTTGGGTCTCCGTTATACGTACCGACGCTCCAGGGAACGGAATGGTTCGACGGGCCGCCGCACTCGAGCGGCACGGTGAGGCTCTCTCCGGAATCCAACTCAGGCGTGAGGGTGCAGCCGCCACGCCCGTCGGAAGCGCCCAACATCAAAAAATTGTCCCCGAGGTCGGGCGGCACCCAGCAGAACAACTCTTGCCAGCATGGCGGACAGTCGCGCAAGACCGTGCCGCCGCCGCCATCGCCATTGCCGGCATCGCCATCGCCGATGCTGGCGTCGCCACCGCCAATACCGGCATCGCCATCCCCCTCCTCACTGCTATCGACGCCCCCGGCATCGCCGTTACTGGTAGCGCCGCCAGTGCCGCTGCTGCCAACGCTACCGCTGGGGGCGCTACCGCCACCGTCGCCACCGTTCGTGCCACTCGCGCCCCCCGACGAGCACGCGGCGATGACGAACGTTGTGGCCAATGTTGAGAGAAGCATAGAGCGAGTTGTCATCCCCATTCCCCTTGGAGTGTTTCTTGCCTTTTACCTGTTGTCGCCCCGAGGCACTAGGCCGCGGACGACCGGCTCCCTACCGCAAAACGGCTCGTAGCATGGCCACCGTCCGACCGGATCTCCCGTCCGACGCTCCTTCGCGATCCAGATTCATTGCGAAGCGATAGCCATCTCACGCGCGAACACAACATGTTGCTTCTCATTTCGAGTTCATGGGCTTACGAGATCGAGCCGCGAAGCGGCGGTACCCGCTCTGCCAGGGGCTCCCGAATGGCCGTCCATACCGGTTGCCAACACCACTCCCGCTCCGTGCTTTCCGGGCATCCCGGCCGGTCCCCCGAGACCCGGAACGCCGGCTCGCGCGTTCTGGGTGGTCGCCATGTCGCTCGTGATCGTCGAGCCGATATCCAGGAGGTCCACGGAGATGCCTCCCGTTCCCCCCGCCCCACCGGATCCGCCCGCGCCATCGCCGCCGGAGGCTCCCGCGGCATGCGACGCGAGACGGTTTGCATCGCCCCCCGCTCCCCCGGCTTGACCGTCTTGACCGGAACCGCCGGCGCCGCCGATGCCACCCGCTGCGGCGACCAGCGTGCACGCCGCCAGGTCGAGGGTGCTGGCCACGCTGGCAAGGGCCACGCTCGCCCCGCCCCCGCCGCCGCCTTGGCCACCGGAGCCTCCGCAGCCTCCCGCACCGCCCCCGCCGCCGCCGAGGCCCTCCGGCGAGCCGCACGAACCGTAGATCGGATCCGTCGCGCCCGCGCCGCCTTGGGCCGGGCCTCCAGGGTCTCCGTCGCCACCAGCACTCGGGCTCCATCCACTCGGCGATAGGGTGCCGTAGTCCTGCGCGGGGACGCCGCCGGCGCCGGCCAGGCCATCGGCGCCCGGATCGTTGTTCGCGACCGTGCCGCCGTCGGCGAGGATCGCTCCGCGAGGCTGGCCGTCCCGACCCGCCAGGATCGGCGGCGGCGGCGGAGTGGCGGTTCCGGGCGTTCCCAGGCCGGGGTTTCCGGGGCCTGAAGCGCAGCCGACGCCTCCTTGCCCTCCGACAGAAAGGCCGAACCCCATGCACTGGTTGATCGCGCCCGCGCCAGCGGCCGCGACGAAGGCGCCGGAGTCGGGAGGGCCTGGCACCGCCTGCTCACCGCCGTCCGGGGCCGTCCCCGTGTAGTTCGGGTGGGCGAAGCCGTCCGCGCCGTTGGCGCCGTTGGCGCCCTTGCCGGCGATGAGGGTCACGCGCCGGAAATTCACCGTGGACGATGCGATGAGGGCCGCGAGGCTCGAGGCCCCGGCTTTTGTGGCATCGGGGGCGGCGAAGGACAGGTCTTCGATCGTCACCGATCCGCCGTCCACCGCGGCCACAGACAGCGCGTACGCGGGCGACGGCGAGCTCACCTGCGCGCTCTGCCCGACGTAGGACCAGACCCGGCCGCTGGACGTGCCCGCGCACGACAGCCCGCCGTACACGCTGACGGCCGTCGTGATGGACACTTGCTCGTTGTAGACGCCGTTGCAGACGTAGACCCGCGACTTGCCTTCGAGGTGCGCCAGGCCTTCCGCGATCGTGCCGAATGGGTGCTGCGTCGTGCCGTCTCCCGCCGAGATGCCCGCTTCGCTCGCCGGGCTCCCTCCATCGAGATCGGCGCCGGAGGCCACGAAGACGCCGTAGGCGCCATCGAGCACGCACGCCTCGTCCTTCGGATCCGTCATCGGATTGCACCGCCCGGCGGTGGTTGAGGCATCCGGAGCGGCGCAAGTTCCGAGCTCCTCGCACGTGTCCGGCAGGGGCCCGCACGACACGCCCACGGCCATCGCCGCAAGGCACCCGAGGAGCGTCGCCCGCCTCCCGGGGATTCGGGAAGGGCGGCGCCCTGCTCCCATGCTCTCGTCGCCGCCGCGAGCGCATCCTTGGCGCGCCGCGGCCCTCGTTGTGCCGCGCCCTCGTGTCATGGCCGTTTGGTCGTCCATCCGTTGCCTCCCCGGTCGGTCGTACGATCGCGCTTGCGAAGTTCGCGCTCGATCCGCGCGATCGCTCGCGCGTGCATCTCATGACCCCACGATCGGCTGACGCCAATCGATGCCGCCGCCTGCTCCGGCGTCAGGCCCTCGAAGTAGCTGCGCTCGATCAACGTGCGCTCCGGATTCGGCAGGTCCGCGACGATTTCCCGGACGAGGGCGGCGATCTGCGCCGCCTTGAGCAGGTCTTCGGGGGTCGCGGCGAGGCGGCTCGAGCCTTCACCCACGCCGAGCTGCCCGCCGTGCGGGGCAGGAGGAGGAGACAAGCGCTCGGAGTCCGAGCCGTCGCTCGCGCCGAGCCCCTCCGAGGGATCGGGCGCGCGCGCGCCGCCCGGGGCCGAGGGCAGGGCATCCCGATCGTGGGGCCGTTGGCGGGCCCGGACCGCGAGCGGTCCCCAGCGCCGGACGCCATCGATCATGGCGTTTCGAATCCGCAGCGCGGCCCACCGCCCGAAGGGAACGCCGCGGTGTTCGTCGAACGCGCGCGCGGCGTCGAGCAGGCCCTCGCGGCCGAACCCGCGTAGGTCGTCGAGGGTGGTGTGCGCTTCCCCCACGCGACGGAGAGTCGCGCGCGCGCTGCGATCGACCAGGGGCAGCCCCTCTCGCACAAGCGCCAGGACCGCGGCGCCGTCGACCCAGCGCGCGGGCGCGGTGGGTCCATTGGTGGCCGGGAGGGGCTCGGTGCTTTCGGCGTCCGCGGCCGGCGGGCGGCTGCACGCCTCGGCCACGCCTGCCGTCATGACTTCGTCGAGACGGCAGCAGTCGAGCCCGACGCCGCAGCGGCGCTTGTTCGCGATACCGCGGTGGAGCGTGTCGACGTAGGAGAGGATGGCGTGGCTCGCGGCCTCCGCGTCGCTCACCCCCGAGCGCCAGTCGGCGAGCGCCAAGGACACGACGCCGCGCAGCTCACCGGCTCGGCCCCGAAACCAGACGTCGGCCTCATGGCTCTCGAGGCTCGCCAGGAGCTTCGCCAGCCGCTTTGCGTGGCCGATCACTCGGACGAGATTCCCAGGGTACTCACGGCTCAATGCGCTCATGCTCCACCTCCCGCCGCCGGCTCTCTTCACCACTGCCCGTCGAGCACGAAGCCGGCGCCGCGTGCACCGAGGGTCGGACGCGCCGCGAGGGCGCCCGCTCTCGGCTTCCACACCATCCAGGTCGTGAGCGAGGCGAGGCCGAGGACCCCTGCGCTGGCATACGCGATGGCCGCAAGGGTCCAGTCTTGACGGTTCGCGTCGACCGCGCTCTTGAGCTGCGTGCACAGGCGGCTGCTCGCGCTTGCACCGGTGCACTCCCGATTCGTCCAGGGTGACCCGGCCGCGATCGCGTTGCGCGCGGCCTGCGCATCGCCGGCCTGGCTCTGAGCCGCCACATCGAACCCCACGCCTAGGCCCGCCGCGGCCAGGGCCGCCGAGCCGAGAACGACGACGGCGAAACGTTCGGGGTGCGCGGGCCTCGTCGCGCTTGGCGCGCGCTCGTCCGCGCTCGCCGCGCGCTCGTCCGCCGGCGGCGGGGCGGGCGCATCCGGCACGCGCTGAAGGTGCAGCTCGACGAGCTCTCCGCCTCGCGCGGTCACGTGCTGCGTTTCCGAGACGGTCCCCTGGCGCGCGCTCACCTCGTGCTCGCCCACCGCAATCGCGATCGAAGTCCGGGACGGATTCGGCGCACCGGGCGCCGGAGTCGCTGGCTCCTGCGCCACGCCGTCGACGAACACTTGCGCGCCGGCGGGAGCAAACACGTCGAGCCTGGCGGTCTGCGCTTCCGCTCGGGGCAACCACTTGGTCCGAACCGACGCGAGCTTGGCCGGGGGCTCGCCCGGGTGCGTGACGTATTCGCGCCAGTGCGCGACGGCCTCGACGGGGTGGCCCGCGTTGAGCTCCGAGAGCGCGAGGTTGAAGAGGGTGGCGGGCCGGGGTTCGAGCTCGTAGGCGCGGGCAAAGGCTCCCCGCGCACCCTCGTAGTCTTCGTGCTTGAAGAGCTCCGCGCCCTCCCGAAGAAGGGCGTTGGCCACCTCGTCGTCGGCCCCAAAGCTTGGCCTCGACCAGGTGCAGGCCACCGCGAGGGCCACGAGAACGCAGGCTCTCGCGACCACGGCGGCCCGCCCTCGGGCGCCACCCCGGGCCCACGGGCGCTTCGAACCAACGGCGTCCTCGGGAGGCACGAGCGCGCTCGTTTCACCTCGTCCGGCGTCGCCGTCGTGGACGCTCGAGGCGCGGGTGGGCTCGATGCGATCTCCGGATCGAGGCTCCGCGTACGCTCGGGGCTCTTGGCGTGGTCGGTCTCTCATCGGGCCGCCGGGATGTAGAGTTCGTCGCGTCCGTCGTCGGGAACGGAGCCCTTCGGCGGGGACGCACCCGAGGCGGGCACCGACGCGATCGGCGGCACCTTCCCGAGGGCCGCGCGGCTCGCTCCCCCGTCGGTGCGCGCGCCCGCCAGAGCGGGGGCACGAGGCGGGGTCGCGGCGACGGCCGACGCAAAAGGGGTGGGTGGCGGGGCCGCGCTGCGCTCGCCGATCGGTTCCAGCGGTGGGAGCGCTGGCTCGGTCCGCGAATCGATGCGTGCGCCTTGGGCGATCGCCGGCGGAGGGTCGAACGCGTTCCGAGGTTCGGTCGGCGCCTGCGGAGACGCGCCCTTCCAGACGCTGAGCAGGACGGCCACCAGCGCGCTGGCGCCGGCGAACGCAAACGCGGCGATCGGGACCCTCCGCAGGGCGGTCCTGCCGCGCAAGGGTTTCAGGGCCGGGTCCGCCTCTCCCGTCATCGGGGTATCCAGCGGAGCCGAGGCCACAGTCGGGGGCTCGTCCGTCGCCTCCGCGCGCGCCTCGGACTGCGCCGGAGTGCCCCTCGCCCCGGGGGACGGGGTGGAGGTGCGATCGGAGCCTTCGCGGGTGGACAGGGCCCGGGGCGCGGAGGGCTGGACCGCGGCAGGCCGCTGGGGCGGTGGGGAGTTCTCGGCGCTCCATTCGCTCAGGCCGCTCGACTCCGGGACGGCCAGCGCGGATCCGTTCACCGAAGGCGGCGCCATGCGCTCGACCGTGTCGTCCTCCTCGCGCAGGACCGCCCCGCCGTCGGCGAGGGTTCCCACCATCGGATCGGTCGCGTGGACGTCCCCGGTGGCGTTCGACCGGTCGATCGACTGCAAGGCCCGCAGCTCGAACACCAGCCCGTGCACGCTGTCGTGACGCGCCGCGGGGTCCTTCGACAGGGCCTTGAGAAGCGCGGCGTCGAGCCGCTCCGGGAGCCACGGGCAAAACCGCGAGGGCGGCGTCGGGGCGACGCGTCGGTGGACATCGACGAGCGCGGAGACATCGCGCAGGTTGACCTCCCACGGAAACCGGCCCGTCAGCATCTCGTAGACGACGAGGGCCAGGGCGTACTGATCGGTCTGGGGCGAAACGGGATCGCCCGCGACTTGCTCGGGGGCCATGTACCGGGGGGTGCCGATGCACTGGCGATCGCGCTCGCCGACCACGGCGGCGATTCCGAAGTCCATGACCTTCACGATCGATTCGAACGCCCCCTCGGACCTGTGCAGGTAGATGTTCTCCGGCTTGATGTCGCGATGGACGATCGAGGGGCCGTGCGAGTGGGCTCGGTAGAGGCCCTGGGCCACTTGGGCCGCCACCGCGTACGCATTCGCGGGGGTCCATGTCCTGCCTTTTTGTTGGGTTTCGCGCAACGCGGCGCGAAGCGTTCGGCCCCGCAGCCGCTCCATGACCATGAACGGCGTGCCGTCCTCCAGGCGGTCGAAGTCGAGCACCTGCACGACGTTCGGGTGCTGCAGCCGGGCGGTGACCTTCACTTCGTCGAGGAACTTCGCTGCGAATTCCGGCGCGTTCGCGAACGGCGGAAGCAACACCTTCATGGCCCCGGGGATCAAGCGCGCCTTCACGACGTCGAGCACGAGGCCCATGCCCCCTTGACCGAGCTTGCCGCGGACAACCCACTTGGTGCCCCGCATGGGCTCGCCCACGGTGTATTCGATGGAGCCCGTCGCCCCCATGGCCATCCTCCGGCCGCCTCGCGCCGCGCCGCCTTGCCCGCCCCATCGTTGCCACAACTCCGCTCCTTCGCGCCAGAGCCCTCGGGTTCATGCCCATTCAAATCGAGGCGGCGGGAGCTCTTGTCCTGTCAAAGTTTGAATTTTCGCTCGGGGCCCAGCGTCCGGGGCGAAGCGAGCTCAGCCTCTACGTCACGTTCGCGAGGAGGACCGCGCTGGCGACGGCTCCGAGGAGGCAGGTCGGTCCGCGGCCCCGTCCGCAGCCAACGCCCAGCCCACCTTCGCGCCTCCCCCACGGCGCCTGTAGCGGGGGTCGCGAGCGAACTCGTGACCGACTTCAACGACGCCAAGAAACGGCTGAAATCGCAGGAAAAGGTGTGGCAGCCGGCCCCGAGCCACTGGCGCTCGCCCTGGCCGAGGAGTTGCGGCGGCAGCTCGACGCCGGAATGTAAACCAGTCGGGCCTCGCTCGCCGCCATGGGCTCACCCGGGCGAGGGTGACCGAGGGGCTGAACCTGCTCAAGATGAACCCACAATCCTCCCGCTTCCTTCGTCCGACGCCACCAGGGCCTCACGCCCGGCTGTTCACGGAGAGACGGGTGCGCCCGCTCTTGCCCTAGGCTAGACCGGGCCGTTCAGGCGAGGGACGCGAAGACACTCCTGCCCGGCTTCGTGCCGATGAGGACCCAGAGACGGCCTTAAGAGAGATGGGCCGCCTACCGTTGCCGAGCCCAAGGCTCCTGGTTACCGCCAACCCATGGGGACGGGGCGAAAGACGCTCTGCTGAGGCTCACCGACATCAAAGCGAGGGTTCGAATTTCCCAGAGGGCTTGGAAACGTTCTTGGTTTGAGCGGCACTGGCGCAGAGTCGCGATCTGCAGCCCGGCGCGGCGATGGCGGTTGAGACCTGAGCAGGTAGCAGCTGCGGGGGGACGAAGACCTACTCCCACGCGCCGAGCGTCGCGTGAACGACGCAGCTCAAACCCCTACCGCCACGTCACGAGGACGCACGTGATCGCCACGCCGCAGAGGGCGATGACGCCGACGAGCGTCCACTGCACCCGGTCGAGTCGCCGAGCGGCCAGTTTCGCGCGCAGCGCGGCGTTCTCGTGGGCGAGGCGCTCCGCCCGTTCGACAGCCGCAGCGAATCGTCGCGGAAGGGCGTCGCCAATGTCCCCTAGGATGGTACCTGCGGGCTGCCCGGTCTGCATGGCCCGAGGGCTGACAGCCGTGCGCGACGTGCCGCGAGCTCACCGCTCGACGAACGCCGTCCCGTTGGACCCGCACACGCGCCGCAGGGAGACCCCATGACTATGATCCAACGCGGCGGTGGTTCAAACCAGTGAGCCTTTCGACTACACCCTGCGACTGGCCGCGAAGCAACGACGCCTACCGTATCAACGTGAGGATTGGAGATTGACCCATTCCGCGTGGGAGCGAGCGGCGGTAGGGAAAGAGAGGCAGAGCCGGGTCCGCGGCGGCCAAGGCGCAGGTCAAAAGTAGGGCGAGCGTCCCCGCCGCTGCCGCTACGACTTTTTGGGCCCCCATGCCTTGCATCCCGCGCCCGCGCGGTCGCGATTGCGAAACTCGCGCTGCATGCTGTCCATGGCCTGCGCGTGCACCCGGTGAGCCCACGATCGGCTGACGCCGATCGACGCAGCTGCCTGCGCGAGCGTCAGGCCGCTGAAGTAGCTTCGCTCGATTAGCGCCCGCTCCAAGCTCGGAAGCTTGGAGACGATGGCGCGCACGAGCGAGGCGAGCTCTGCCTTTTCGAGCACGTCCTCCGGCGTCAGGCCGAAGCCGTCGATGCCCTCGCGCAGGGAATCCACCCCGTCGTGCTCCTCCAAGGCCACCCAGCGTGGGGCGTGCGCGCTGGACGTCGGGTGGTCCCTCCCGGGCGATCGGCCCTCCGCTGCGCTCTCCGGAGCCACGCTTTGCCGAGGCGCTTGCAGCCTCTGGCGCGCCCGCAAGGGCATCGCGCCCCAGCGCCTCAGGCCGTCGATGATGGAATGTCGAATCCGCATCGACGCCCACCGCTCGAAGGGCACGCCGCGGCTGTCATTGAACGACCGCGCCGCGTCGAGCAAACCCTCTCGCCCAAACCCTCGAAGATCGTCGACGGTGCAGCCCGGGCCTATGCGGCGCGCGACGGAAAGCGCGTGCGCCTCGATGAGGGACAGGCCTTCCTGAAAGCGCGCGACCATCTCTGGCGTATCGACCCACTCGGCGGGTACTGTCGGCTCGCTGGCCAGCTCGCTCGTGCCTGCGCCGGGGGTGTCGAACGTCGCCGCAGACTTCCATTCGTCGGGCGCGACGGCCGTGATGACGTCGTCGGGATCGCAGCACGCCAAGGCGACTGCGCACCGCAGCTTCTTCGACGCGCTTCGGTGAAGGGCGTCGACGTACGAGAGGAGCAGCCTGCCGGCGACGTCCGCATCGCGCGCGCCCGAACGCCAGTCCGCGATGGCGAGCGACACGGCGCCGCGAACCTCCTCCGCCCGGCCACGAAACCAGGCGTCTTTTCGGGCTCGTTCGATCTCGCTCAGGACCCTCGTCAGCCGACGGGCGTGGGCGACGACCTTCCGGAGATCCGGGGGGTACTGGCCGTTGGAGGAGCCCATGTCAACCTCGCCGCATGCGGCTACCACCGCCCATCGACGCTGACGCCGCCGCTTTGCGCGGCGAGAATGAGGTGGGAGGCCAACGCTCCCAGCTTCGGCTTCCAGAGCATCCACGTCGCGAGCGACGCCGCCCCGAGGACAGCGGCGCCGACGTCGGAGGCGGCGGTGTGGGCATGTTCGTCGGCAGGCCGCCCGCTCCTCCCGAGGTCTGGTTCGGATTGCTCATCGCGTCACCGCCGGCACGTACAGCTCGTCCCGGCCGTCGTTGGAGACAGAGGCCTCCGCCGAAGGGCTCCCGAGCGCTGGTCGCGTCGCAAGGGTCGTCCTTCGCGTGGCCGGGCCGTTGGGCCCCGCGTCCGGGCGAGCACCGGTCGTCTTCACGACGCCCGGTTCGGCTGGCGCCCCCAGCGTCGACCTCGCGACCGAGTCCACTGGCGGCCTTGGCCCATCGACCGCCTCGGTGATGGAACGCGGCGCCCGAGCCCCAAACTCCAGGTCGCTCGGCGCAGGTGCGGCGCCCGAGCTCCTGGTGTCGATGCCTTGCACCCCGCTCGGGGTCCGCTCTCGAGAGGAGCGCGCGAACTTCGCGCTCAGCACCAGGACCACGGCGCCCGCGCCTGCAAAGGCGAGGGCCAGCCGCCCGATCATGCTCCGCTCCCGAGTCCGAAGCTCGGTCCCCGGGCGTGACGCGCCGGTCATCGGCGTGTCGAGCACAACCAGCGCCCCGGGCGCGTGCTCTTCGGAGGCCTCGGCCGGATCCGCCGTGGGGATCGACTCGCGCGTCGTGGGCAGCCCGCCCGCGGATGCCGGTGGCTGTCTCGTCAGCGGACGGGCTCGCTCGGGCAGAGGCCACGTGGGCGGCTCCGACGACTCCGAGAGCTCCACGCTCCCCTCGGACACGCCGGTCGGCCCCGCCGCCACGACCGGCGGCCGCTTCGCCGGGGGCCGCGGCATGCGCTCGAAGGGGTCGGGCTCGTCGCGAACGACGTCGCCGCCCTGGGCGAGCGCTCCCGGATCGGTCGTGTTCGCGTCGCCCGTCATGCCGGGGCGATCGCCAATCCACTGCAGTCCCCGGAGCTCGAACATCAGCCCGTGCAGCGTGTCGTGCCGCGCGCGGGGATCCTTCGAGAGAGCCTTGAGCAGAGCCGCATCCATGCGCGCCGGAAGCCACGGGCAGAACTTCGAGGGGGGCGTCGGGGCGGCATGCCGATGGGCCTCGGCCAGCGCCTTGCGGTCCTGCATGTTCACGTCCCAGGGCAGACGGCCGGTCAGCATCTCGTAGACGACGAGCGCCAGGGCGTACTGATCGGTCTGCGGCGACACCTCCCCGCCATCCATCTGCTCGGGCGCCATGTAGCGCGGCGTGCCCATGGTCTGCCGATCGCGCTCGCCCACGACCGCGGCGACGCCGAAGTCCATCACCTTCACGATCGAGTCGTGGGACGCCTCTCTGCGGTGAAGAAAAATGTTCTCGGGCTTGACGTCCCTGTGCACGATCGAAGGCTCGAGCGAGTGGGCGCGGTAGAGGCCCTCGGCGGCCTGAGCCGCCACCGCGTAGGTGTTCGCCGCGGTCCAAAACTTCCCGCGCTGGCGCGTCTCCCGAAGCGCCGCCCGGAGCGTCCGCCCTCGCAGGCGCTCCATGACCATGAACGGCGTCCCGTCCGCGAGCTGATCGAAGTCGAGGACCTGCACGATGCTCGCGTGCTGAAGGCGCGCGGTGACCTTGACCTCCCCGAGGAACTTCGCCGCGAACTCTGGCAGCTTCGCGAACGGCGGAAGAAGCACCTTCATCGCGCCCCGGATGAGCCCTGCCTTCTCGACGGAGAGAACGAGGCCCATCCCTCCTTGGCCGAGCTTGCCGCGGACGACCCACTTGGTCCCCGGCATGGGCTCGCCAATCGCGTACTCGATCGAACTCGGCGCTTTCATGGCCTGCCTCCGGGCCCGTCGCATCCCCTCGCCGCTCTCACATCTTCGTTGCCACACATCCCCTCACGGATGCCAGCCGCTTGAGCAGGCCACATTCAAATTTGTATCGTTGACTCATCCGTTCTTCAGCTCATCCATAAATCGGTCAATGACAAGTGGCGATCTCACGAATTCAAATCAGCTTCGCGAGCATCACCGCGCAGGCTGCGCTCGCGAATGCGCAGGCCACGACGATTCCCCAGCCGATGATCTTCCCGCGCCGCTCCGTCGTCTCCGAAGCGGTCAACCACCCGACTCTCGCGCCGTAT
>OCTA010004331.1_pt1 | contig 12454 bp, 9 predicted proteins | sample 1538991 | NCBI WGS metagenome assembly OCTA01 (sample SAMEA3539302, study PRJEB22396) | soil metagenome | biome: tundra; feature: field; material: soil | place: USA | collected 2010-05 | depth 0.15 m
CTGGGGATTTCCCAGCTCTGGCTCCATTACCACCCCTAGACGCTTCAACTCAAATCTACTCATCAATTCCCTTCAAAACGTCACGCCTGCCGATAGCCATCCAAACAAGCGATGATTGCTTTTGTAACCGGCTTAGTCTCATTCGGACCTCGAACCGGTATACAAATAACGCCCGCTTCTTCGACCGGATAGTCGTTCCCACCTACGAACAAGGCATCACCTATGTAAATCATCTCTATCAATGCAATCCCTAAGATGTCGCGCAGTTTTCTAATTCCGTACGCTTTGTCAATGCCAGGCTTGGTAACGTCAATGGATGTCGCTCCACCCATTCGGACAGAGAACTCCGGAATCAACATGTCAAGAATTGCTGTGATTCTCTTCCGCTTGCCGAAATCGGCGTCCCATTTGTTCTTCTCCTCTAAAGGGGCCTGCTGCCCTAATGCGGAAAATGTGATCTGACTTCCCCGGTCTTCGATTACTTCTCCCCAGACCTTTTCGACCTTGAAGCCAGCTACTCCAACCGCTTTTTTTAGTGAACTGATTATCTTTGTCTTTTCATTCAGAGTGAACTCTTCTGAATAGAGTTTCTTCCATTCCCCCTTGTATTCGAAAAACTTTGTTCCACAGGTAGGCAGAAGCGATAGATTCACAAGACTTCCGTCGTGAGGAAGATGGGAGAGCACCTGTTTTTCAAATTGCGGCCAATCTCCTCCGGAAATCACTGCCACTTTGACACTACCGAGAAGGTCGTGCAGCAGTGCCGACATTTCAGCGTCAAGCGGCGATTTGCTCTCGGCCAGCGTGCCATCCAGATCGAATACGATTAGCTTCTTCACGAACTCGTTCCCTCGCTACGGTTCCTCGGTCGGAACCCATTCCATTATCATAACTTCCAGAACGCCCGCTGGATTTCTCTGCCGTAAAACAGACAACAATAACAGCGCTATAGAAGAAAAGCGCCTCCTCTTAACGGGGCCTAATGGCATTGCGGTCGCTGATAATCCACGCTTTGCCGTATGGGCCGTCCTTGGGCAGCCTTGCAGTGGTTGCCTCCCCCAAACGTCGGCCGCCTCAGGGCAGATTCTGATTGACGGGTTTACGCACCATGCGATGCAGGTTAAGTCGACTCATGGTTCTCACAGGCCATAAGCGTCCGCCTATTCCTTCTCCATCGCGGCGCTGTATTCGCCACGGCGTGCAGCCCAGTTGCACTTGGCTCGATGATACAGAGCCTCCTGTGCCGCCACTACATTGGCGTCCTTGCCTTGCCAGATCTCCATAGCCGGTTGTTGGATGGCGCGGGCAAACGAAAACGCCAACGCCCAGGGAAGTCGAGACTTGAACCTGACATTCATGGCATTCAATCGGGCCGAGGCCAGTTCGGAAGATTGGCCGCCCGACAGAAACGCAATCCCCGGGACTGCGGCGGGGACGGCTCGCAAGAGACACTTCACGGTGGCGTCGGCAACCTCGTCCACCGGTTCCTGCTTCGGACACATCAATCCCGGAAGCACCATGTTGGGCTTTAAGATTATGCCCTCCAACGTCACACCTTGGGTGTAGAGTTGGCTGAAGACCGTTCGCAAGACTTCCTCGGTAAGCCCACAGCACCGATCCAGCGTATGCCCGCCGTCCATGAGCACTTCCGGCTCGACGATAGGGACCAGCCCGGCTTCCTGGCACAACGCGGCATAGCGGGCCAACGCCTGCGCGTTGGCCTCGATGCAACCCCTGCTGGGAATACCATCGCCCACGGCGATCACCGCGCGCCACTTGGCAAAGCGCGCTCCCATTTGAGAGTATTCAGCCAGACGGCCACGCAATCCATCCAGACCTTCGGTGATCTTCTCTGCGGCATGACCGGCCATGTCCTTTGCGCCGGCATCTACTTTGATGCCGGGAATGATTCCCGCGGTAGTGACGGCCTTGGCAAAAGGAGTACCATCCTTCTTCTGCTGACGGATCGTCTCGTCACAAAGGATCGCAGCGCTAATAGACTCGCCTAGGCAGGGCGTTGTCACAATCATCTCCCGATAGGCGCGCCGAACCTCTTCGGTCTGGGGAATCCCCAGCTTCGCGAATCGTTTGTTGCAGGTCGGAGTGCTTTCATCCATCGCCAGCAGTCCTTTGTCGCCGGCGACCATCTTCTTCGCGGTGTCTGTCAGCTCTTGCGTATTCATTTGAGGTTGCTCCATTTCCAGTTTCGGATTTCCGGCATGTCTTCGCCATGTTTGTCAATGTAATGCTTGTGCTCAATAAGCTTGTCCTGCATCATCTGCTTCAGGTAGACTCCCTTAGAGCCTAGGTGCGGTAGCCGGTCAATCACGTCCTGCACCAGGTGGAACCGGTCCAGATCATTTTGTACCCTCATGTCAAAGGCTGTTGTGATGGTACCCTCTTCTATGTAGCCCCGGACGTGAAGGTTGAGATTGGTCCGGCGGTAGGTCAGCCGATGGACCAGCCAAGGGTATCCGTGAAAGCCAAAGATGATGTGCTTGTCTCTTGTGAACAGTGAATCGTAATCCGTCTCGCTTAGCCCATGCGGGTGCTCGCTACTGGATTGCAACTTCATCAAATCGACGACATTGACCACCCGTATCTTTAAATCGGGCAGATGCTCGCGAAGGATCGAAACGGCGGCCAGAATTTCCAATGTCGGCGTGTCACCGCAGCACGCCATAACCACATCGGGCTCCCCGCTCTGATCGTTGCTCGCCCATTGCCAGATGCCAATTCCTTCCGTGCAATGCGCGACCGCGGCGTCCATGGTCAGCCATTGCGGGAGGGCGTGTTTGCCTGCAACCACTACGTTCACGTAATGCCGGCTTCGTAGGCAGTGATCGAAGACCGACAGCAGACAATTCGCATCAGGCGGCAAATACACTCGCACAATGTCGGCCTTCTTGTTGATGACGTGGTCTATGAAACCGGGATCCTGGTGCGTGAATCCGTTGTGATCCTGCTGCCAGACGTGGGAAGCGAGCAGATAATTCAGCGATGCAATCTTTCGGCGCCAAGGCAGTTCTAATGTCACTTTCAGCCATTTGGCGTGCTGGCTGAACATCGAGTCGACGATGCGAATAAAGGCCTCATAGCTGTTAAACAGTCCGTGCCGCCCGGTCAACAGATATCCTTCTAACCAACCCTCACACTGGTGCTCGCTAAGCATCGAGTCCAGCACCCATCCGGCAGGCGCGAGAAACTCATCATTTGTTACTTCCCGGGCGTCCCACTGCCGATTGGTGACTTCAAAGACCGCACCCAAAAGATTCGAAAGCGTCTCATCGGGACCGAAGATCCGGAAATTATGCTGATCTTGATTCAGTTTCACCACGTCGCGCAGGAACTTACCCAACACGAGCGTATCTTGGCCGTCGACAGCACCAGGCGAAGATACACTTACCGCGTGAAGGTGAAAATCCGGCATGCGAAGATCGCGCAGAAGCGTCCCGCCATTGGTATGCGGATTGGCGCCCATGCGCCGGTCACCCTTTGGCGCCAGTTCGGCCAATTCCGGCATAAGCCGGCCATGGTCATCGAACAACTCCTCGGCCTTGTAGCTTTTCATCCAGCTTTCAAGCAACTGGACATGATCGGGATGCTCGGCATCCACTAACAGTGGCACTTGGTGCGCCCGAAACGTACCCTCGATCTGCAGGCCATCGACTACTTTCGGTCCTGTCCAACCCTTCGGCGACCTCAGCACGATCATTGGCCAGCGCTGCCGAGTAGTGTCGTTCTTGTACCGGGCATTGCTTTGGATTTGTTGGATGTCTCCTATGACCTTTTCCAAAGTACTGGCCATAAGTTCATGCATTTTCTCAGGGTCATCGCCTTCTACAAAGTACGGCATCCATCCGCAGCCGCGTAAAAAAGCATCCAATTCGTCACGCTCGATCCGCGCCAGCACGGTCGGGTTGCTGATCTTATAGCCATTGAGGTGCAGGATCGGCAGCACGGCTCCGTCGGTAATTGGGTTGAGAAACTTGTTGGACTGCCATGCGGTGGCCAAGGGGCCCGTTTCCGCTTCTCCGTCGCCGACGACGCAGGAGACGATGAGTTCGGGATTGTCGAACGCGGCCCCGAAGGCATGGCTGAGCGAGTACCCCAGTTCGCCACCTTCGTGAATCGACCCCGGCGTCGTCGGCGCAACATGGCTGGAAATCCCGCCGGGAAACGAGAATTGCGTGAACAGCTTTTTCAGCCCGGCTTCGTCCTGGGTGACGTTCGGATAAACTTCACTCCAGGTGCCTTCGAGGTAAACGTTGCCCACAATCGCCGGGCCGCCGTGACCGGGACCGGCGATGTAGAACATGTCCAGGTCATACTTCTTGATCACCCGGTTCAGGTGCACGTAGATGAAGTTCTGGCCCGGCGTCGTACCCCAGTGCCCGACCACCAGGGGCTTCACGTGCGACAGCTTCAGCGGCTCCTTCAGCAGCGGATTATCGTAAAGATAAATCTGGCCGACCGACAGATAGTTGGCGGCACGCCAGTAGGCATTCATCTTGTTGAGCAATTCTGGAGTGAGCGTATTGGCTTTCATAGGTACCTCCTTCTTGTCCGCCATGCTTGAAGGCGTGTGGAGCTCTTCAGGCGTGATTGTATTATCGTCCATGGTTCAATTCCTTTAGTCGACTGCGTCGGGTTGAAGGATGCGGCAAACGGAGCGCGCTATCATCAACTCCTCGTCTGTTCGTATGACGTGAACCGTAGCACGGCTGGCGTCCGTGGAAATCACCGCCGCGGTCTCCGCATTACGCGACTCATCCAGCTCAATGCCGAGAGATTTTAGTCCCTCGCAGATGCGCGTGCGGACAGGTGGTGCATTCTCACCGATACCTCCCGCGAAAACGAGCGTATCTAATCCGCCTAGCGCGGCCGTAAACGCGCCAATCCACTTTTTTGCCTGATAGCAGAACAGCGCCACGGCTTCCGCCGCCCGGACATCATGGGGTTCCAGCGCGAGCAAGTCTCGCATGTCGGAACTGGTCTCCGAGACACCGAGCAGCCCAGACTTATGGTTGACCATTTCGTAAAACTGCTTTGTGGTGACATGGTCGGTTCGCGCGAGATACGGCGCCAAGCCAGGATCCAGGTCGCCAGAGCGCGTGCTCATCACCAATCCTGCCGTCGGAGTGAAGCTCATGCTGGTGTCAATACTCTTGCCGTCCCGCACGGCAGCCATACTTGCGCCGTTGCCCAGATGAGCCAGGATTACTCGGCCTGTCGTTGCCGCTGGGTCCCCCAGACGCGTGAGTTCTTCCATGAGATAGGCGTAGGACAGACCGTGGAAACCGTAGCGTTGCACGCCCATCGCGTCATAGCGGCGCGGGATTGGAAGCAGCTTGGCTACACGCGGCATTGTGCGGTGAAACGCCGTATCGAAACAGGCTACTTGCGGCAGTTTCGGATTGCGTTGGCGGAACGTCTCGATCAGTTGGATCTCGCGGGGCAGGTGGTCAGGGTCATACGGGCTGATGCTATGCAGTTCATCCAACAAGCCTTGGGTCACCAGTTCGGGCGCCGTGTGTTGCATACCGTGGACCACGCGGTGTCCTACCGCCTGGACAGATACAAAGCCCTTCTGCTCTTCGAGCCAATCGATCAGAACATTCGCTGCCGATTCGTGATCTATTGCTGTAAGGGTGCGGCTGACTTGCTGATTCGTCGTGGGATCATGGAACGCCAGATTCGTCCCGCTCAGTCCGATTCGATCAACCTTTCCATAGAGCCCTCGCTTCAGTGGTTCGTGCATCTGATAAATCGCAAACTTGATACTCGACGAACCGCCGTTGATCGTCAGGATCCGTGGGTCAGCGGGTTTCATAAAGGACTCGTTAGTCATTCTGTAGTCCGAACGAACTGAGTTTCGCGCGTGTGGACCTGTAATCTGTATGAAGAATGCTCCTAATCCCCATGTCTTCAGCGATCTGGACGAAGATCGGAGTGTTGTCGATATAGACTACTTGTCGGGCCGGCGCCTGGGCGACGTCCAGTGCAAGCCGAAAGATGTCCGCGTCGGGCTTACGGATGTGCACGAAGCAAGAGGATATAAAGGAATCCACAAAGCCATGCAGCTTGAACTTGCGGATCCGATACGCGTTCAGCGCGCGTCCTTCGTTGCTGACCACGGCGATCTTCAGCCCGTACCGGGCCTTAAGCTGAGAGATCAATGCGATCATCTCGGGATAAGGTTGCGATTGCGCGAACATGAAGCGGCGAAACGTGGCCTGGGTGAACGGTCGTTGTTGGTAGAAGACTACGCGGTCTAAGTATTCTTCTAGAGTGAGCTTTCCCTCCTCGTGGGTTTCGAAGGTCAGGCGGTGCCGCTCTTCCATCTCGGTCCACTCCAGCTTGAAGTGCGCCGCCGCCCGTCTGCAAGCCTGACGATCCCACCTGTCGGTGAGCAGGACACCCCCAATATCCAGAAACACGCAGGTAATGGCAGTCTCTTTCTTCATCGTGTGCTTTTCCGTCGATCGAATCATCGCTGCCAGAGAACGCATGTCTCTTCGAGCGGGATCGCCACGCCGTCGCAGCGGGGTGTCACTCGGACCGTGTAGTCTGTGGACTGGCGACTTGCTGGTATTTGCGTGCGATAGATGTGGGCGCCGGCCATGCCCGCCACTTGACTAATGCGCTTCATTTCCTGCCGCACTGGATCGCCGCCGTTGACACCCTCGGCATAAAGCTCTACTCGAGCCGCATTCGGGTCTAGATTATTGAGATCGACCTGAAGTTCAAACACGTATTGTTCCCCGTTCGCCTCAGCCTGCAATGGGCCGAAGCGCAGCGACGGCCACTCTTTCTTCAGGGCGTGCTGCCAATCGACCACTTGCTGGCCCACCGCGCCCCGATTGGCAGCACGTTCACGATAGTTTGCTGCTCCCGGGAGGTAGTGCTGCGCGGTGTATTCGCGTACCGCGCGGTCGGCGGAAAAATGCGGTGTCAACTTCGCCATGCTATTCCGCATCCGCGCCAGCCATGCCGTGGGTCGGCCTGCTCCGTCACGGGCATAAAACTCGGGAATCACCTCCCGTTCGAGCAGCCAATAGAGCGCTTCGGCTTCAGCAGCGTCCCAGACCGGATCGTCGTGGTGCTCCTGGCCGTCCCCCAAGGCCCACCCCAATTCAGGCGTGTACGCCTCCGCCCACCATCCGTCTAACTCCGATAGGTTGAGGCCTCCATTAACCAGCACCTTCATGCCGCTTGTTCCACACGCCTCCCATGGGCGCCGTGGCGTGTTGATCCAGACGTCCACGCCTTGCACCAGGTGCTCGGTCAGCAGCATGTCGTAATCGTCGAGGAAAATCGCATGGGGACGCGCCTCGGGCTGGCGAATGAATTGAATCCACTCGTGAATCAGGGCCCGCCCAGCCTCGTCCGCAGGATGCGCCTTACCGGCTAGGATGAGTTGCACCGGGCGCTGAGAATTGGTCAAAATTCGAAGCAGCCGCTGTGGGTCGTGCAACAGCAGGTTTGGTCTCTTGTATGTGGCGAAGCGGCGAGCAAAGCCCAGCGTTAGGACGGTGGGATCGAATATATGTTTCGCCGCTTCCACATTTTCCGGGAGCGCGCCCGCTACAGCCATGTCGCGCGACAATTGCTCGCGAGCATACTCTACAAGCGACTTGCTGGCTGCGTTTCGAAACTGCCACAGGCTGGAGTCGGAGACCCGGCGCATGTCCTGCTCCAGGGTCTCCGTCGTCCCCAGCCAGCGCTCCTTTCCGCATGCTTCCGTCCATAGCTCATCGGCCGCGGCAGAGTCCCAGGTTGGCATGTGCACTCCGTTGGTCACATGTCCGATGGGCACTTCGTCCGGCGGCCAGTGCGGAAAGAGAGGCGCAAACAGGTGCCGGCTGACTTCTCCATGCAAGCGGCTCACGCCATTCACGGCCCCGCTGCCGCGGATTGCCAGATAGGCCATGTTGAAACCCTCCGCCGAGTCGTTCGGATTCTGGCGGCCCAAGGACAACAAATCGTGAAATGTAATGCCGAGCTTTTGTTCGGCATACTGCTTCAAGTACTGCTCAATGAGAGTGGGCTCAAAACGGTCAAAGCCGGCTGCCACCGCAGTGTGGGTCGTGAAGAGATTGCCCGCCCGTGTAACCGCCAGCGCGACTTCGAAGCTCTGGCCTGACTCTTCCATGAAGTGACGCGCACGTTCCAGGACAGCGAAGGCCGCGTGGCCTTCATTCAGGTGGCAGATCTCCGGTTGAACGCCGAGCGCGCGCAGCAGCCGCCATCCGCCGATCCCTAGTAGCAGTTCCTGCTTCAGACGCAACTCCGGGCCGCCCCCATAGAGCTCGCTCGTAATCCCCCGATGAACAGGGAAGTTCGCCGCGTCATTACTGTCCAGCAAGTATAGCTTCAGCCGGCCCACCTGGACCTGCCAGGTGCGCAGCCAGACCGAGTACCCAGGCAACGCGATCTCCAGCCGCAACCACTCCCCGTTTGGTTGGCGCAACGGCGTGATCGGCAACTGCCCGGGATCGTTGTACGGGAAAAGGGCCTGTTGCTCTCCGTTCTTGTCGATCGCTTGCCTGAAGTATCCCTGCTGGTAGAGCAGTCCCACGCCGACCACCGGCACACCTAGGTCGCTCGCGGCCTTAAGTTGGTCACCCGCCACATTGCCCAGCCCGCCCGAGTAAATAGGCAGAGCTTCACTCAGCATAAACTCCATGCTGAAATATGCGGCGCAGGTGAGCGGAGCCCCCGCATGATCGCGCTGAAACCACGCCGGCGCTTGCGTCGCCTGCCGGCTGGCATCGATTAACCGATCTACGTTCTTCCGAAAAAGTGGATCGGCCAACACGCGCTCGATTTTGTCGCGCGAGGCCGTCTGCAGGACGACCCATGGGTTATGCGTGATCTTCCACAGTTCGGGATCAAGCTGCCGCCACACTTCGTCGGTGGAATGATTCCACGACCAATGCATATCTAAGGCGAGCTCGGCCAGAGAATCGAATCCTTCGATTTCCATCGGCAGGAGATGGTATATCGGATGGGTCACACGGGTTTGGTTGCTCATGATCTGCCATTCCGATCCGGCATTGGTGCCAACGTTTCGTTGGCCATCGACTGTGCTCCCACCCGCCGCCGGCAAATAGCCTGACTGAGGGCCAGGATAGGGCCTGCAGTGGCAGTCTCTGCGAATTTGGATCCCGGCTGCCCCGAGCTGCCGAAAGCAACCCGTTGTCCCGGCAATGAAGGGTCGCTCGCCTCTGTACAGTATGCCTTGGCAAGCCTGAGTATTGTCACCGCTATGAACACTGCCGCCGGCTTTTCTCTACAGGGGGCTACTTTCATGACGTTGTCACATGATGCCGCGAAGATCTTTGCGCCAAGGTCGTGAGCAACTTGTCGAACGGCTGGTCGAATTTGTCGACTCCTTCGTCCTCAAGTTGTCGTGTGACATCGTCGATGCCGATGCCCAGTTCCGGTAGTAGCCTCAATACCCGGCGCCCTTCCTCGACGTCTTCTTCGAGCCGGGCCTTCGGCTCTCCATGGTCGCGGTAGGCATCCAGGGTTTCCATAGGTACCGTGTCAACCGTATCCCTTCCGATGAGGGCCTCGACGTATTTGACATCACTGTAGTCCGGGTTCTTTGTGCTCGTGCTGGCCCAGAGCAGCCGCTGGTCGCGAGCGCCCTGAGCAGCCAGCTTCATAAACCGGTCGCCACCGAAGATCTCTTTGTAGATTTGATAAGCCATCTTCGCGCTGGCGATGGCTGTTTGCCCACGCGCTTTTTTTGCTCGCTCCGCCTTCTCGCCGCCTTGTGCAATAACTTTTTCCAGCAGTGGATCCACCAGCGCGTCAATCCGACTTACAAAAAAGCTGGCTACCGAGGCTATATGCTTCACGGGCTTTCCTTGTGCCACGCGCGCTTCGATACCGGCGATGTATGCCTCCGCCACCTGCCGATACCGCGGCAATCCAAACAGCAACGTCGCGTTAACGCTGATTCCTTCGCTGATAAGTTGCTTGATAGCGTGTAACCCAGCGGCCGTCGCAGGGACCTTGATGAGGACATTGGGCCGGTTCAGGGCGGACCACAACCGACGGCCTTCCGTAGTCGTCCCGTTAGCGTCGTGCGCCAGGTGCGGATTGACCTCCAGACTGACATATCCATCTCTGCCGTCAGTCTCGTTGTAGAGCGGACGGAACTCGTCGGCGGCGCTCTGAACGTCGCACTGGCTGAGGGTTTCATAGATTGCCTCAGTACCTTTCCCCTTTAGAGCCGTGACCCGAATATCTTCGTCGTAGTCGTGGCTATCGCTAATCGCCTTCTCGAAGATGGCTGGATTCGAGGTCATCCCCCGCAGTCCATCCTCCTCGATCAAATGCCGCAGTTTTCCGCTGGCTATCAGGTCGCGTCGTATGTAGTCCAGCCAGATGGATTGTCCCAGCGTTGCCAGCCGTTTCAAAGCGTTGCTGCTCATGATGCTATCTCTCTGCTTTCCAGACTTTCGACTTTGGCGAGTCGTCGCCGGTGACGCTCAGCGCCACTGAATCGCGCCCCGAGAAATGCGCGGACCAACTCCCAGGCGAGCGCGCTTCCGACTACATTGCCACCCAGGCAGATCACGTTCATGTCGTCGTCCTCGACTCCCTGGTGCGCGGAAAAACCCTCGTGAATCAGGCACGCCCGTACGCCCGGCACCTTATTGGACGCAATGCATGCACCTACGCCACTTCCGCAGACGGCCATGCCGCGATCCACCTCGCCGCGAGCAACCGCTCTGGCCAAAGGCACCACAAAATCCGGATAGTCATCATCAGGCTTAGGCTGGCCGTCGCCAAAGTCGACTACTTCATAGTCAGCCTCAAGCAACTTTCCGGCCAAATACTGCTTCAATTCATACCCCCCGTGATCCGCCGCGACCCCGATGCGCTTTGGCTTCCGTGGCAGCACTATCCGCGATTGAGTCATTGTTCATCTCCATTCAGGCTGGTTCTCGCTGGCGGACGTTTTCGGCGGTCAAACCGCATTCACACCTCAGCACCGTCGCGGGCGATGAAGCGCCGGCATCGTCGAGGTGCATCACTTCGCCATGCCGGCGGCCGCAGAGAATGCCCTCAGTGGCAGCCCACCGATTTCAACGCTGTCTGGTGTACCTGGCAAGTTCCTCCAGCAGCTTCCGCGCCACCGCTGGAGCCATAAATACGCGCCGCAGGATTTCCCGGCGGAATTATTTGGAGCCGCGCATAGTTTGGTCTCCGCTGCGGCCGGCCTGCACGACGGCGCCATCCACGCTGGCCCCGGCACTCCGGCCACGCATTATGACCACATTCTCCGGCGGACACAATTGCACGCTCCGACGCCCCTTCAGGCATCCCGTGAACTGTAAGGCCGCGTTCCATTATCGCGATGCTGCGGTGAATTAGCACGGGCTATACGTGGCCCCATCCGTCAGCTGAGCGCCGTTGCCGCCCTTGGAAGCAGCCCGTCGAGCTGGATGCAATCGGAAGCGCAACGGCGAATTCCCAATTTTTTGCTGCATTTCACCGACCACTCGCAGAAGGCCGGTCTGGAAACTCCAAACGCCATCCGTTTTTCGCCCGTGATCGGGAATGGACTGCCCCAATCGGTTTTCTCAGATTGCGGGTCGGCAAATTTCGCATTTCAGGTGCAGCCCTTGCATCTCCGCTCTGGGCAACCTGGCTCGCCGCCGTGGCATCGGTGGCAGTTTGGACGCGTGTACCAACTCCGGCCTGGAGCAGAAAAAGGAAGCGTCGTAGAAACTTACAGACGCCCTGCTTCGAAAACCGGCAATCCAACCGCAGTCACCATGAACAGTCCTGGTTGATTGGAGTAAACGAAATAACGCGGGATTCGTGGAAATCGCGCCAGTGTTTGAAAAGATAGAGTGGGCGATAGGGCTCGAACCCGCGGCGTCCAACTTGGGGCAGCGCTCAACGATCATGTACTGAGCGAAATGGCGTTTCCTGCCACCTGCCGCGGCCTCAACGTGGGCCGCCATCGGTGCGAGCTGTAACGCGTCTACGAGCGGACCCGCCTCACCGCGGATTCAATACCTTAAGCGCGGTGTCGCGGTACAGGCTCTTCAGCACCGCGGGACTCAATTCGAGGCCGTAATACGGCCACCAGATGCGGCCGTGCATGTACTCGTCGCCCGTCTCCAACAGACGCCACCAGCCGCGGTACATCGCCGCGTCCCGCCCCATGTCGGTGCCGAACAGCACCCGCTCCTTGTACCGTTCGAGAAACGCCCGCATCGTTCGAGGCTCCCGCCCCATTTCGTAGTCTCGCGCCGACACGTCCACATACATGTTCGGGAATCGGTCCAGCATCTTCGCGAGTGCCGCGGTGTCGTTGCCCTGGTTGCTGAAGTGGCAGAAGATGAACTTCGTCCGTGGATGCTTTGCCAGCAGGCGTTAGATCGGAAGAGCACACGTCTGAACTCCAGTCACTGACCAATCTCGT
>OCTA010004333.1_pt1 | contig 12453 bp, 9 predicted proteins | sample 1538991 | NCBI WGS metagenome assembly OCTA01 (sample SAMEA3539302, study PRJEB22396) | soil metagenome | biome: tundra; feature: field; material: soil | place: USA | collected 2010-05 | depth 0.15 m
AGTAAGGACTAGCAGCGGTGCCTGGCGCCACAGTCCCAATTCAAGGATAAGGGGTGCGTCAAGGGGTTCTGGGGCTAAGTGATTGGATTGGTGGGGGAGATGGGCTGTGACTGACGGTTGCACGGGCGGCTGGGCTAGCGGTCGGCATTTGGCAGGTCGGGGACCTGCCCCACCGGTTGCGGGTTGGCAGGCGGAAGCGCCTGCCCCACCGAGCCGATGGAACAAGCGGCGCGTCGGATATCATCCTGCCCCACGCTGTTGGCAGGTCGGGGACCTGCCTCACGGGAGCCGATTGACAACGAACGTGCAGGCTACCAGCCGGGCTCGCGCGCTGGCAAGTAGTACGGATAAGGTGCAGGCCGGGGCCTGCACCATAGGTTCAGTTCAACAGGGGCTCGGACAGGCGAATGATTTTTTTCTGGATGGCGTACTGCACCAGTTGGGCCTTGTTGTGAATATCCAGCTTGCGCATCAGGTTGAACTTGTGGGCCTCGACGGTCTTGACGCTGAGCTCGAAGGCGGTGGCGATCTCTTTGACGGATTGGCCTTCGGCGAGCATTTTGAGGATTTCGCGTTCGCGTTTGGTGAGCGTGCCGAAGCGCGGTTGGCGGACAGGCTCGTGCCCCTGAGTGCGGAGATCGTCCACCAGGCGAGTGAGGAGGCGCGGGCTGAGGTAGCTGCCGCCGCGGTGCACTTCGCGGATGGCGGTCAATAATTGCTCGGCGGGACTCTCTTTGAGGATGTAGCCGCTGGCGCCGATAGAGACGCATTCGGCCAGATACTCATCGTCGTCGTACATGGAGAGGAAAACGACGCGCGTTTCGGGCCGCTCTTTGCGGATCACGCGGGTGGCCTCAAAGCTGCTCATCCCCGTCATGCCGATATCCATTAACACGACATCGGGGCGGTTCTGCCGGCTCAGGTTGACCGCTTCGGCGGCGTCCCTGGCTTCTCCGGCGATTTCGAGGTCGGGCTCCGCCGCGAGCAAGGTGCGGACCCCCTGCCGGAACATTGCATGATCGTCTGTGATTAATACGCGAATCTTAGACATGTGAGTTTTCCTAAGCCGAGTTCAGCGGCAGTTCCAAAATCACCGTCGTTCCCTGGTTGCGCGCACTGCGCACGGTGAGCTTGCCGCCCAGGAGCGCCGCGCGCTCCCGCATGCCTGCCAGACCGAATGACATTGGCTTCGCCGTAACGCCGACCTCAAAACCGAGGCCGTTATCTGAAATGCGCGTTCTGATAACCTTATCGGCTCGCATCACGGAAAGTCTTACGACGGTTGCCTGGGAATGTTTGGCCGCGTTTTGTAAGGCCTCCTGCGCGACCCGGTAAATCACTTGTTGTAGAGAGGGCGGCAGATCCTCCAGGCGGCCGGCGATGCGGACGCGGACGCCCGCCGGAAAAGTCCTGCCAAACCGGCCTGCCAACAGGCGCAGCGCCCGCGCCAGGCCGAGCCGCTCCAGCACGGCAGGGCTGAGCGCGGCGATGATTCGCCGCAACTCGACGACGGTCCGTTCGAGCACGCCGCGGGCCTCCTGCAGACTGGCCCGCATGGGCGGGTCCGCGCCGCGTTCCATCATTTCCAGTTGCAGCCGCAGCGACAACAGCGATTGGCCGGCTTCGTCATGCAGTTCGCGGCCGATGCGCCGCCGCTCGTCATCCTCGGCCTGCCGGGCGGCTGCCGCCAGCCGTTCCACCTCCTCCAACAGCAGCGCGCGCTCGCGGGCTTTGCGGAAGTGCTCCGCTGCGGCCTCCATCAGCTCCAGTTCGCGCGGCAGCCAGGGATACGGAACCGGGAAACCGAGCTGAAGCGCCGTCGACCCATTGAGCGGGTAAGACCAGTAAGACGCGTACCGCCCGCGCAGCGCAGGGTCGGCGATCCATCGTTCCTCGGGGGTGCCTTGCTCGATATACAACGGCTGGCGCAGTTCCCGGTCGAGTTTCCCTTCCTTTACTAACAGGCCTCCGGCGCGGGCTCGAAATGCGTGCGCCAGCAGGCGCACGAGGCGCTGGGACAACTTCCCGGAATCGGCTACTTCCGCTCCGGCGCGATAAATGCCGAACAGCGCCTGGCTTTCTTCTTCGCGCACGCGGTAATAGGCGCGCTCTAACGCCAACAGGGTGGCCCATTGCAGTTGTTCCAGCGAGGGGCCAAATCTGCCCTGCAAGAGAGGCTCCAGCATTTCATCGAAATGCCGCAGCACTTCGCCGGCCGCATCGGGCGAGAGGTTGCACTTGGCCAGGCGCCGGCCGTTATATTCCACCTGATCGAGGAATCTCTCGATCGATCCGAGCCGCGCGGCCGCGCACGGTGAAATGGCCATCAGCGCGCGCCGCTCTACGGCGCCATAGCGCCGCTTGCGGAGCAGCGCCAGGAACTTCCGCTCCAGACCGGGCGCCGCCGGAGCAATCACCTGCGCCAGACGGGCGACGTGGCGCCGGGCCGCCTTAGTGAATAAGGTCTCGTGAGATGGCATCGATCTCTAGTACTAAGAGATCGGCGCGATGGGGCCAAAGAATTAGGGTTGGGGAAAAACGACTGGGGGCGCCTCTTCAGAGGCTGTGAAAAGACGCGCCCGCAAGCGGGCGTTGGCAAGCTAAAGCATGCCCCACCAAACGCAATCAGCCGACGTATTGCACTTCCTCTTCCAGGTCAAAACCGAAGCGGCTGCGCACGCGGGCTTTCAGATCCCGGATGAGCGCGCACAAGTCGGCGGCGGTGCCGCTGCCGGCGTTATAGATAAGGTTGGCGTGATAGTCGGCCACGTGGATGTCGCCGCGCTGCGTGCCCTTGGCCCCCACTTGATCGAGGAACCAAGCGGCCGGCACTTTGCCTTCGCGCACCGACTCGGCTGGCACCTGGGCCGCCACGGCGGGTGGCAGATCGCGCAGCAGCAGGTTCTTAAAGATGCTGCCGGCGCACTGCATGGTGACCGGGAACTTCTCGTTGCGGACCTTGACGATGCCGTCGGCGGTGCGGCGGAGCTCGTCTCGATCCGCTGGTTCCAGCTCCAACTCGGCGGTGAAGACGATCCACTCTTTGTGCCGTTTGAAAATGCTTTCGCGGTAAGCAAACTGGCACTCGGCGTTGGAGAAGGCGCGTACGTGGCGGCCATCGAAGAAGCGTACGCAGGCGACGCGTTCGGAGATCGAATGGCCATAGGCGCCGGCATTGCCGTAGATGGCCGCGCCGGTCCAGCCGGGGATGCCGGCCAGCGTCTCCAGGCCTCGCAGGCCTCGGTCGATCGAGAAATCCACCAGGCGCTGCAACTCTGCGCCGGCGCCGGCGGTGACACGGTTGCCTTCGGCGCGGAGCGTGTCGCCGCGGTAGCGCAGCACCAGGCCGCGATAGCCGCGGTCGGAGACGATCAAGTTAGTTCCGCCGCCAATCACTATCGTCGGAAAGCCGCTGGCTTCGCCCGCACGGAGCGCTTCGAGAAAGGCATCCTCCGCCCCGGTCTCAGCGTACAGATCGGCCGGCCCGCCCACGCCGAAGCGCGTATGGCGCGCCAGCGGGACGTCGGCCGAAAGGGTTAAATTGGGAATCGCGGCGAGATGCGCGCGCATCTCTTCGGTGGTCGGCATTATCTCGATTATAAAGGGAGGTTGTATGGCGCGTTCCGGCTTTGCGGGCTTTCCCCCGGAAGCACTCGGATTTCTCCGCGGGTTGGCGCGGAACAATCGTCGCGAATGGTTTCAGCCGCGGAAAGCGGTGTTCGAGACTAGCGTGAAGCAGCCCATGCGCGAACTGGTGGAGGCGCTGAACCAGGCGCTGGCCGGCTTTGCGCCGGAGTACGCTACCGATCCCGAGAAAGCCATCTTCCGCATCTATCGTGACGTGCGTTTCAGCAAGGACAAGAAGCCCTACAAGGAGCACATCGCCGCCAGTTTCCCTTTGCGCGGCGGCATGGCCCATGGGCACGGCGGTTTCTATGTGGCGATTTCGCACAAGGAAGTAGCGGTGGGCGGTGGCGTGTACATGCCGGAACCGGCTGCGCTGCTGGCGATTCGCAATCATATTGCAGACAACCATGCCGCACTCCGGCGGATCCTGGCGAACCCGAAGGTGCGGCGCCTGCTAGGCGAATTGCAGGGCGAGCAACTGGCGCGGGTGCCGAAAGGGTTCTGTGCGGACCATCCGGCGGCCGACCTGCTGCGTTTCAAGCAGTTCGTCCTGTACGTGGAACTGCCACCCGACGTCGCCACTTTGCCCACGCTGTACCAGGAAATTGTGGATCGCTTCCGCGCCATGGTGCCGTTCCTGCGGTTCCTGAATGCTCCGTTGCCCAAAGAAAAGAAGATCGACGCGCGGGATTTGTTGGGGTAGCGGCGGGTTGCCGAGTGAGTTTGGCTGCGCGGAGACTCAGTTCTAGAACGTAATAGGGTGATTTAGTACTGCTTTCTTCTCCAAGTCCTTGGGGACTGCGCATTCTGCTTGATCCTGGTCACGACTATAGTAGACTGAGCCAATGCGCGTCGTGCTGCTCGTTCTGTCTGCGAGCGTTCTGTTAGCCCAACAGCCAATCCTCTACAATCGCGGCACCGTCAACGCGGCTTCCTCCGCGCCCTTCGGTCTGCCCAACGCGCCGATCGCGCGCGGCAGTGTGTTCACGGTTTACGGTGAGAACCTGGGCCCCGCCCAATACCAGACGGCATCCGCTCCTCTGGCAACAACGTTTGGCGGAGTGTCGCTAAGTGTCACGCAGATTGGCGTGGTCACCCAGGCGTTCCCGCTCTTCGTCTCGGCGGGACAGATCAACGCCGTGATGCCTTCCAGTGTCACGGCCGGCCTGGCCACGTTGCGTTTGACGTATCAGAACACCCGCAGCAACGCCATCACCATTCAGATCGCAGACTCGGCGCCGGGCCTCTTCGCAGTCGCCGGCGGGGCCGGTCCCGGCAGCATCCAGAACTATGTGTCCGCGACCAGTCTGCCGATCAACTCGCTGGTGACTCCTACGGCGCCCGGTCAAATCGTTGAGATTTGGGGCACCGGCCTGGGCCCGGTCACGTTTCCCGATAACGTAGCGCCCACGCCCGGCAACGTCTCGACGCCGGTGACGGTTACCATCGGAGGCCAGGCCGCAACCGTCCTCTATTCCGGGCGCAGCCCGTGCTGCGCCGGTGTGGATCAGATCAACGCCTACGTTCCCGCCAATGCCCCGCTCGGTTGCTGGGTACCGGTGTCGGTTAACGCCGGCGGCGCGGTGTCTAATGTCACCACCATGGCCATCGCCGCTGCCGGCACCAACTCGTGCGACGACCCGGGCAACCCGCTTTCGAAACTGGTCCGCACGCCTGGAACGCAGGCCTTCATCCATCTGGAGCGGGTAGACACGGTCGAAAATGTGAGTACATCCCCGGCCATTCTCAAGACTCTCGATAAGCTCTATTCGCGGTTCTACACGCGGCCCAATTCGCCCTATAGCTTCGATCCTTACATGTCCTATCCGCCCCCCGGAACGTGTCTAGTGAACCAGACTTCGGGCGACTCCTACTATGACAAAAGCCTCCGCGGAGCGTTGCCCGCCAGCGCCAGCCTCAATCCACAGCCCAATCAGACCTACAACAACGGCACGCAGCCTCTGCCCTTCTCGCCCAGCAGCTATTACTTTTCGAGCACCCTGGGCGGGATGGTCAACTCGAATGTGATGGCGATGAATCTGCTGGGCGCGAACGGGACATTCACCATCGATCCTGCCGGCCCGAACCAAACGGTGATACCTCTCAACCCCGAGCCGCCGCCGGCCTGGAGCCGCCCGAGTGAGATCATCGTTGTGCCGAGGAACGCACCGCTCGCCCTCGCGTTCACACCCGGAGACCCAGCGGCGCCCACGGCAATTTTGCTCTATGCCTACGCAGCGGCTACTAACTCCACGGTGGAAGTACGGTGCCTCGCCGCGCCCGGGACCAGCACGTTCACCATTTCCGCGGATACGCTGGTGAACCTGCCGCCGAGTTATCTGATCCTCGATGGCTCTTACGCCAACCTGTTCATCGGAACGCTGGGGGTGGATAACGCGGCCACGTTCGCGAATGGCCTGGCAGCGAACGGAATTCTGCTCAACTCAAGTTGGCTGGCTCAATCGGTGGTCCTCCAATGAAGCTCCTCTGCTTGCTCTTACTGATTCTGGGCCAGCTGCATGCCCAGGGTGCGGGCACTACCATTATCGACTTCGGCGGCGATGTAATCGACAATAAGTACGCCGGCGTCACGCTTAATCTCGCAGTCGCGCCCTACCTCTTGAGCAATATCAAGTACTCGTGGCAGATTAGCGATGTTGGGGGGACCAAGGAGTTCAAGTTTTACGCAACAAGCTGCGTTTATGCGGACGCGCAATACGGTACGTATACGAATTTCGATGGTGATATTACGTTTTATCTGGCAGTAACGCCCTTACTGACTCCCGTCTGCACGCCCCTGGCGGAATCGGAGGCTGAAACGATTGGAGCCATTGGAGCGGCAATGATGGAGTTTCTTGCCGTGAGTACCGGTGTGCCCCATCTCCCACCCATATACGGCCCATATGCGAGGACGGCTCACCCCGATCTGACGCTGGTGCCGCCGGCCACTTCCGCGGACCCTCAGATGATCATGCTGGACGGCCTCAGTTATAACATTTTGAGAGTCGACATGACGACCTTCGCAATATCAAGCCTGGTTGCCCTCCCGCCGCAGGCGAGAGTATTTGCCGTCCGGCCATCATCGACGGGCGTCGGAAACGAGGTCTGGACGGCTCACGCCGAAACAGTCAACGAAATCTCGATTTGCGACCTGGACAGCCAAAGCGTGCTGGCGACGATCCCGACCTCGACGCTCGATCCGAACAATACCGCACCCGCGGGCATCGCGTTCACCAACAGTGGCGGGATCGCTCTCTACGCGGTCAGCTATTATACGAAGGACTCGGCGGGCAATCTCGGCGTGTTGCTGGCCTTCGACGCGGTCACGCAAACCCTCACTTCCACGCTGTTGTTGAAATATGCTCCCACTGCGTTAGTGATGTCCCCGGACGGACTTACCGCCTACCTTCTCAGCAGCTCGGGAATGATCACTTACTACGACGTCCTCAGCGGCACGGCCGACCTATCCGCGTCGACCTATACGCCAGGGAAGAGCGGCGGTTATCCGGGACTCGGCACCCAGATATTCATCCACCCGGACGGAACCCGGCTCTTTTGGAAGGTTGGAAATCAACTGCAGGTCTTCGACCTCACCGTCCGCCAAATCACCAGTCAGTTCAACTCCGGCCTGCCCTCGACCGATGCATCGTCCATAGAAATGTCTCAGGATGGTTCGACGGTCTGGTTCGCCGGCTCATCGGGCGACGTTGTCATCCTTGATACGCGATACGGGAACATACTGGCGACATACCAGACATCGCCCGATACGGCGGTTTATCCAGGCCCTGCCTACTGAAACGGCGTCAATCGCATGGCAGGGCAAGCTAAAGCGTGCCCCACCAAGTGGTATGATGGCGCGCAATAGCTTATGAAACTCTTGCGTTGTCTTTCGTTATTGGTTCTGGCACTGGGCGGCCAGGCGATATGGTGCCAGGCGGCGAACCACTCGATCGTGCTGCACGCAGCCCGGCTGCTGGATGTGGAGTCGGGCAAAGTGATCGCGCCGGGCGAAGTGCTGGTGCGCGGGGATCGGATCGCCGAGGTCGGCGTGAAGGTCAGCCGGCCCGCGGATGCCGAGACGATCGACCTGGGAGACCGCACGCTGCTGCCCGGATTGATTGACGCGCACGTGCATCTGTTTCTGCATCCGGGCGCGGAAGACCTGCAGACGGTACAGGAATCGGTTCCCCAGCGGACGATCACGGCGCTGCTGGCGGCGCGCGACGACCTGATGGCTGGGTTCACCGCCGAGCGCGACATGGGAACCGAGGGCGCCGGATCGGCCGACACGGCGGTGCGCGACGCGATCAACGCCGGCTCCATTCCGGGTCCCCGGTTGCGCATCAGCGGCAACGCGGTCGACATTCTCGGTGGTCATGAAGACGCTATCGGCTATAACCCGGAACAGCGGGTGCTGCCCAACGCCACTTGGGCCAATAATGCGCTCGACTTGATCCGCGTCATCCGCGGGCAGTTCAAGGAGGGTGCAGATTTTATCAAGATCTACGAGACTGGGCACGACACGCTGGCGAGTGGCAAATTCGCCACGCCATACCAGTACACCGAGGCGGAACTCTCGGCCGCGGTTGCGGAGGCGGCGCGGGTGGGCAAGCGTATCGCGGTGCACGCCACCGGTGAGCCGGGCACGCTCTATGCGGCGCGCGCCGGCGTGGCGTCGATCGACCATGCCTATCAATTGAGCGACGAAACCATGCGGCTGATGCGAGAACGCGGCATCTTCGCGGTGCCCACCTTCGCCATCGTCGATTACTTCGCCGATCACGCGGCTTCACCGGCCATGGCCGCGCGGGAGCGGGCGATGCTCGAATATCACGCCGCGGAATTCCGCAACCAACTGGCGGCCGGCGTCGAATTCGCGATGGGCTCGGACGTGGGGCCGTTCCCGCATGGCACGCAGGCGCGCGAATTCGTTCTGATGGTGAAATACGGCATGTCACCACTGGCAGCGATTCAAGCCGGCTCGCTGCACGGGGCGAAGCTGCTCGGATGGGAAGGACAGATTGGGGCGTTGCAGGCGGGTTACTTTGCAGACGCGATCGCGGTGGAAGGAAATCCGCTCGATGACATCGGCGCGCTGGAAAAAGTCAGCTTCGTGATGAAGGGCGGCGTGGTGTATAGGAAGTAGTCAGGAGACAGAATACGGAAGACGGTCGGCTCTATGCATAGAGGTTCAAGGCATAGACCGAATGACAGGAGATGAGCAGCGTAGATGCGGGCCGCAACGGCACTCTTGTCCTGGTTGGCCGGATGCCAGCATTCCGACTCCCGACTCCTTGTCTTGCGACTTCTGACTCCTGTCTTCTTCTGTCTTCTGTTATCCCGCGATTTGGATTGGAGAGGATCGAACGCTGTTAGAATGGCGGCATCAATCAGATGGGGAAACGATCCAGACGCGTAAGACAGGCTCGTCTCTCGCCGGCGGAAGGCAAGGCGATCGAGCCGGCCGGCGAGCGAAATCGAGCGCGCGTGTTGTGCGTTTATCTGCTGCTGTTCCTCGCCACTTTGGCAGTGTACAGCCCGGTTCGGCATTTCGATTTCGTCAACTTTGACGACCCGGAGTACGTCACCGAAAACAACCACGTGCGCGCGGGACTGACGTGGGAAGGTGTGGTTTGGGCGTTCACTTCCTCTGACGCCGAGAATTGGTTTCCGCTGACACGGCTTTCTCAGATGGCGGATGGTCAGTTCTTCGGGCTGCGCAGCGGATGGCATCACCTGACCAATGTGCTGCTTCACGCGCTGGGCAGTCTGCTCTTGTTCGCCGCGCTGAAGCGGATGACCGGAGTTCTGTGGCGTAGCGCGTTCGTAGCTTTCCTTTTCGCCCTGCATCCTTTGCACGTCGAGTCCGTAGCTTGGATTGCGGAGAGAAAGGATGTTCTGTGCGCATTCTTCTGGTGCCTGACGCTATGGTGTTACGCGCGCTATGCGCAACGTCCCGGCGTTGGCCGTTACTTGCTCGTCCTGCTCGGATTCTGTTGCGGCCTGATGGCCAAACCGATGATCGTCACCCTGCCGTTTGTACTGCTGCTGTTGGACGTCTGGCCCCTCCGGCGCGCTAATCGTCTCGCCATTCTTTGGGAAAAGCTGCCGTTTTTCGCGCTGGCGGCCGCCGTTTCGCTGGTTACCTACATTGCGCAACGACAGGGGCACGCGATCCAATCGTTCGGTTACTTGCCCGCCGGTCTGCGGATTGCGAATGCTCTGGTGACTTACATTGTGTACATCGCCAGGATGTTCTGGCCCGCGAAACTGGCGGTGTTTTACCCCTACTCCCATCAGTTGCCAGCATGGCGCGCGGTGGCGGCCGGCATCGCTCTGGCGGGCATCACGTTCCTGGCACTGCGCCGGTTTCGGTCCTACCCTTATCTCGCGGTCGGATGGTTTTGGTATCTCGGGACTCTTGTGCCAGTGATCGGACTGGTCCAAGTGGGAGGACAGTCTTCGGCGGATCGGTACACTTACCTGCCATCGGTGGGACTTGCCATCATGCTGAGTTGGGGGACGGCGGACTTACTCAAGCGTTACCCGCGCGCCAGGACCGTGGTCGTCGTCTCGGCGCTGGTGGCCTGTTTGGCCTGCGTCGTACTTACCTCGATCCAACTACGATACTGGGCCAACACCGAGTCGCTGTTCCGGCGCGCAGTGAGCGTGACGACTGACAACTATATCGCGCATAATAATCTGGCGGACTATTATCTGAGCAAACTGCGGAACGACGAAGCCCGCAGGCACGTAATCGAGGCGTTGCGCGTCCAGCCGAATTACGCCGAGGCACATGTCAATCTGGCGACCATTCTCAGACGAGCCGGGCAGACGGACGAAGCCGAGAGGGAGTATCGGGTGGCGCTGAGTCTCCAACCGCGCAACATAGAGGGGCATTCCGGGTATGGAGCGCTTTTGTTCAACCAGGGGCGCGCCAACGAAGCGCTGCGAGAGTTCTGGGAGGTGGTCCAACTGAAACCGGAGTATGCCGGCGGCCACTTTGTCCTGGGCAGGATGTTTGCCGCCTTGGGACGCACGGACCAGGCGATCCCAGAGTTTTTCGAGGCGATCCGGCGGCGGCCCGACGACGCCGACGCGCACCACAGCCTGGGAGTCGCGCTGCTGGGCCGGGGACGATTGAGCGAAGCAATCGCCGAGTTCGGCGCCGAGGCGCAGCTAAAGCCAGCGGATGCGAGCGTCCATAACAATCTGGGCCAGCTACTTGCCAGCATGGGGCGGTTCGACGAAGCGATTGCGCAGTTTTCGGAGGCTCTTCGGATCAAGCCGGATTTCGATGCAGCTCGAAAGGGCCTGGAAACCACATTGGCGCGACGAGACGGATCGAACCGGCCATGAGATTTATCGGCGCGGGGCAGACGGGCCGATCGGTTCCGCGGGGCGCGCTCCCAGCGTAATCGTGCGCCCGGTGCGCGCCGATTCGCGCGCGGCGTCGAGGATTTCGATCACGATCATGTTGTTCTCGAGCGACGAGAGGCCGCCGGGCTCGAACTTACCGCGGGCGATGCCGATCAGGTACGAAATGGAGTCGGCCTCTTGCGGCTTCAACTCCGGCAACGTATGCGTCTCCTCTGCCTGCGCCCCCGCCAGGCGCACGCGCAGGTTGTTGCCGCCGGTGGCAATGGCATAGCCCGTTGCGCCGTAGACTTCGAAATCCTTGCGGCCCACCGGCCAGTTCCACGACGCCTGAATGATGCCCTGCGCTTTGGGATATTCGAGCAGCACGGTGGCTTCGTCATCGACGTGCAGGTAGATCGCGGGCTTGTCGGTCTGCGTCAACGCCGTCACCTTGAGCGGCCGCTGATTGTCCATCATCCACGTCATCAGGTTGGCGCCATAGCAGCCGAAATCGAAGAGGGCGCCGGCGCCGTTCTTCACGGGGTCGCTCAGCCAGGCGAAAAACTCGGGTTGCACGCCGATCTCCTGGGGACCCTGGTGGCCGTCCATCGCCACCATTTTGCGGATCTCGCCGGCGGCCTTCCGTTCGTGCAGCAGGTTCCACATCTCGCCGTGGCTGCGGTACCAGGTGGTCTCGTAGTTGACGATCACGGGCGTGCGGTAGCGCTCCGAAGCCTGCTGGATGGCGTGTGCCTGGTTCATGTCGACGGCCAGCGGCTTCTCCATCATCACCGGTATGTGGCGCGGCGCGCACGCTGCGACGACCTTGACGTGCGAGAAAGTATCGGTGAAGGTCGCGACGGCTTCGGGTTTCGCCGTGTCGAGCATGTTGTCGAGACTGGTGAAGAGCCGGTCATTGCCGAGGTGGTTCGATGAGGCGCATTTTGCCAGCAGCGCGGCATCGGGATCCCAAACCGCGACGATGACGACATCGGCCGGGCGGCTTTGCGCGTTTTTCAGAAATCCCCAAACATGGCCGTGGTTCAGCCCGGCGATGGCGATGCGCAACGGCTTCACCTCGGGCGGTTGCGCAGCGGCCGATGTGGTGGCGATGGCGGAGGCGAAGAGTGCGAGCGGCAATAGGCGTTTCATGGCGATGTCCGCATCATATCGCGGATACGCCGGGTGGTACACTCAATCCGGGAGGCCGCAGCGCTCTGCCGACCGAAAGTCTGATGCGTGGCTGACGTCCCGATGGGATTGCCACAGATCCTCAGACCTACACAACGTGTCGGCCATCGCTCCTGCGACCTCCCCGCGCACGCTCGCGAAGGGGGAATTCGGAATTCCCAAACTTGGCCATCCACGCCCGCCGCTTCGCGAAATCGCGTCACAACACATACGGAACCAGCGCCCGGACGCGCGCCCGGTAAGCAGGGTATTCCTCCGGAAAGCTCCTCACCAGAA
>OCTA010004337.1_pt1 | contig 12447 bp, 14 predicted proteins | sample 1538991 | NCBI WGS metagenome assembly OCTA01 (sample SAMEA3539302, study PRJEB22396) | soil metagenome | biome: tundra; feature: field; material: soil | place: USA | collected 2010-05 | depth 0.15 m
CTTAGGCTTAGGGAGCCAGTAGCCTGTGCTGTGCGGGCTTCGCTCGCCAAAGGCGGGTTCTGGAGAACCCGCGCAGGCCTGGAGGCCCGCCCCACCTCAATTCAAGAAATAGGTGCGATACAGCGTGTCGCGCTGTTTGGGGATGAAGCCGGCGTCGCGGATGATGCGCCGCAGCTCTTCTTCGCTGGCGTGGTGATGCGCGCCGGCGGCGGAGACCACGTTCTCCTCGATCATGATGCTGCCCACATCGTTGCCGCCGAAGCGCAGGCCGAGCTGGCAGGTCTTCAGCCCCTGGGTGACCCAGGACGACTGAATGTGCTCGATGTTATCGAGGTAGATGCGCGAGATCGCCAGGTTCTGCAGATATTCTACAGCGGTGGCCTCTTCATGCACGAAGCGGCCGAGCGATGTGTTTTCGCGCTGGAAGGTCCAGGGGATGAACGCCGTGAAGCCGCCGGTGTCTTCCTGAATCCGGCGCACGATCTGCAGATGATTCATGCGCTGCTCCAGCGTCTCGCCGCAGCCGAACATCATGGTGGCGGTGGTGCGAAGCCCAAGCGCGTGCGCGGTGCGGTGCACGTCGATCCATTCGGAGGTCGAGCACTTGAGCCGGCTGATGCGGTGGCGGACGCCATCGTCCAGAATCTCCGCGCCGCCGCCGGGGATGGAGTCGAGACCCGCATCGCGTAGGCGGGCGATGGTATCGCGCAGACTCAGGCCGCTGACTTCGGCGATGTTGGTGATCTCCGGCGCGGAAAAGCAATGCAGATGAATATTAAAGCGTTGCTTGATGGCGCGCAGCAGGTCTTCGTACCACTCGATCTTCAGGCCGGGATGCAGGCCGCCCTGCATCAGCACGCCGGTGCCCCCGAGGTCGAGGGTTTCCTGGATCTTGGCGAAGATGGTTTCGTGGTCGTGGACGTAGCCTTCGGCGTGGCCCATGGGCCGGTAGAAGGCACAAAAACTGCAATATTCCGTGCAGAAATTGGTGTAATTAATGTTGCGATCGACGATGTACGAAACCACGCCCTCGGGATGGTACCGCTTGCGGAGGGCATCGGCGGCCATGCCGATACCGATCAGGTCGTCGGAACGGAAAAGGTCCAGGGCTTCGGTGTAGGAGATCATCAGGCGGTCATTCTCAGGACTTGCTGGGCGCCTTGCGCGAAGACGTAGGCGCCGAAGAGCGGCTTGGGTTCGCCCTTGCCCCAACGCTGCGCCTGATACTTTGCGCGCACGAATTGCACGTCCGGGTGGGCGCGCAAGTCGACCAGGATCTGATACGTGCCGCAATAGAATTTCTGCGGGAAGGAGACGATGGGTTTGGCGCCCCACTCGACATTGTCCGCGGAACCCCAGATGGAAACGTCCAGGCTTTCCTGTTCAATGATGCGAGTGATGCCGAGAGTGAGAAGGATCAGACTGCCCCGGGAATCACCCAGGTCTACCTCGGGGCCAGTGCCGGCCTCGCGGATGGTCGTTTCCGGAAGTAGGAAACCTGGTAGCATACGGCTCTCCTGTTCGTCGCGTTCTAGAGTTTCAGCTCCTTTATATAGTGCAAACCCTGGATTAAGATTCGCACATTTTTCGTCAAAAAGGAAGACAAATTTGTATAAATTAGCGGTTACACGGCGGGGGCCGGGCGACTGGGTGCGGTTGCGAGGCGGAAGCGGACGGGCGGTGTTGTCGAGAAATTCATCGCCTCCCCGATGAGAAGAGATTGGCGGGTTTGGCTGGTTCAGCTTTCCAGGCGTTCGATGCGCTGCTGGTGATCGTGTGCGATGGCTGCCAGTTTGTCGATGTTGCCGGCCTGTTTTTCGACCACGTCGAGGATGCGGCTGATTCGCTGGTCGGTTTTGTCATCGCGTTCGGCGGCGCGCTTTTCTTCGGCCTGTTGCATGTGGGCGATGAGTTCCAGGCTTTGGGTGAGGGCTTCCAGGCGTTCGTCGATGGTCATGGTCTTCTCCAGTGTAGCGTGAGGGGGCCTCGCGGGGGTGAATCCCCCTCACGGTTTGTGGGTCATGATCGCGCGGCGCCGCCCTGCATCTCTATGCCGGTGTGACCGTCCAGGACGTCAAGTTTCAATCCCCTTCTCATCGGGGAGGCGGCCCCGCCTTCGCCAACCAGACAACTCCGCTTGGGACGGAGTTCAATCTGTTTCAATCCCCTTCTCATCGGGGAGGCGGCGCCGCCTGTTCGACTGGAAGTATCTCCGGCCAGACATTGAGGTGTTTCAATCCCCTTCTCATCGGGGAGGCGGCGCCGCCATACCGATTGAGGTCGTCGAACTATGCAAGGCCTATCCGTTTCAATCCCCTTCTCATCGGGGAGGCGGCGCCGCCCAAGAGCAAACCCAACCGCCAGCCGACACCCCAACATCGTTTCAATCCCCTTCTCATCGGGGAGGCGGCGCCGCCTTTCGGTAGTTTCGATGTTGATCCTGCTCGCCGTAGTGTTTCAATCCCCTTCTCATCGGGGAGGCGGCGCCGCCCCTATCGAAAACAAGTCCTTACCATACTATCACTTTGAGTGCGGAAAAATCCGACGTATCCGCGCATAAGGACTTAGCCGCACGGCGAAAAACAGCCACTTTCCACGCGTGAACATCCATGTCATTGTAGGACAGGCACTTACCTAGGACCTCCCACGTACCCATTCGCAGGGAGCCGCCAGACGCCCGGCATACCGTTGGAATCAGGTCAGATAACATAAAACTCGCGATCCACCACCGTTTCGCCGGCTCCCAGCACCTTGGTCTTCCGGCCGCAAGCAGCACACAACTCGAAGATATGCAACCGGTCGAGGTCCGGATGGACCAACCGCTCCAGGCGCCGTTCCATCCGCTCGGCATGCGCCTCCTCCAGATTCGCCACAAAGACGCTTTCCTGCACCCGCGTGCCGAAATCCAACAGACAATTCGAGACGCGGCTGCGCCGGGCATCATCGGCTATATCGTAACAGACGACGTATTGCATGGGTCCTTCCCTTCCGTCCCAGTGTCCGGCATCCGCCAGCGATACGGAGCGAACGGTGTCCCGCCGCCCAGCGCGCCAGCCAGTTTCTCGACTTCGCATTTCAACAGCTCGCGCCACCGAAGGCCGCTGGCGCCCCCGTCCGGCGGACGCTCCAGCGGCTTTTCCAGCAGCCAGCGCTCGTATTCGGCAAAGAACTTCTTCAGCGGTTGCGGTTGCAGGAAGACTCCAGCCCGGTCTTCCACCCGATGGAAATCGCCTTCCTGGATGATGGCGCGGTTCACCAGGGTCAGCACCAAGCGGTCCGCCAGCGGGTGGCGGAAGGGTTCCATCAGGTCCAGCGCCAACGACGGACGGCCGCGGTCGGGTTGATGCAGGAAGCCGAGATAAGGGTCGAGTCCGGCGCCTTCCAGCAGGCCCGTGAGCTCGTGCATCAGAAGCGTGTAGCTCAGCGAAAGCAGGGCATTCAACGGGTCGGGGGCCGGATGCTTCTGCCGCCCCGGCCAAGTCATCGGGGAGCGGTTGAATTCCATCACCGACGAAAAATAGGCGTGGGCGGCGGTCCCTTCGAAGCCGTCCAGCGCAGCCTTCGTTTTCACGGACGCGCTCCCAGGCTTGGTAGAGGTCATCGGGGGATAGAGGGAGGGGCGTGGGCGATCACGATAAGGGACTCTCAGGGAGCCTGCTCATCCGTGGGTGTTAGGCATACTCATGTTCCTCGGTGCTACAGCGGGTCGGCAATCGAGCCGGACTTGGCGAAGAAGAACTGGGCGATTACTGCGATTGCCAGCGCCGCGTCCGTCACCAGTGCGGCATTTCCCCAATCGAAGGGCAGTGTCGGCGCAAGCAAACTGATCAGCCGGCCGGCGCCAATGAAGGCCGCACCGTAAAGCACAGCGGCCGCGAGCACGATGCCGGCGCGCTGGACGGCCGCCGGAACACCTCCGATGCGCTCGCGCACGTTAACGTAGATGAGGAAGCCGGAGACCACCAGAGAGGCCGCGGTCAGAATAAAGATGAAGAGCAGGCTGCCGCGCAACGCCCAAAGCCAGTCGGCGACACCACTGGACCCGAGGACTACGCCGTAGCCGATAAGCAGTGCAAGGGGAATGCGAGGCAGGTAGAAGTCCTTCAGCAGCCACCAGCGAGGCTCGCCTGCCTGCCGCAGGCGGTCATTGACTTCGCCAGCGAGTTCGAATGCGTAGCGTTGAAACGCCACCCGGCGGATCAGCTTGAGATCCGGTCGGGCGCACTGGTAGTCAGTTGACGCGAAAGCGTCCAGCAGCGTCCTCAGGTCGCATTCCAGCGGAAATTCGTGCGGAAGGTGGGTGTACGCGTATTCGAGGTTCTTGCCCCTATCCAAGGCGTCCCGGAGGTAGTCGCGGACCTTGGCCCGATTTGCTGCATCCGACAGTGGTAAGGCCCGGATCTCGCGGCGGCGCGCTGCCTGATTGAGGAGGTCTTCATCGGGTGACATAGTAATTCGGTCTGATCTCTTCATCGAGCTTCCAGCCATCTTGCCTGGGCGACAAGGTGACGGTTGCCCTCATAGTGTCGTGCAGATACAGGATCTCGGGTGAGCGCCCCTTGTACTCCGTGCACGCGAGGTGAGTAATCGGAGGGATCAAGCCTTTTAATCCTCCGCTGATGTTGAATACCAACTGAGACGTGTTACCGGCCGTGTAGCGCTCCAGTATTGCGCGTACCTGGGGATAGACCTTTTGAAACGGTTCCGGTTTTTTCGGCGCTGGATTGAGGCCCTTGATCTCCTCGATAACGGCGCCCTCTTGACTGCCGTCGCCGGGCAGGAAGAGGTAATCGCCAAAGAGGGCCTGGTTAATGTTACCGCAGACCCGGCCAATGACGGTGTCGGAGACCAGCAGCACTACCTTGTCCAGACCGTGTTGGAGCGAACCCAGCGCCATGAACGTGCTTATGGTTTCCGCCGATGTGTACCGGAAGTGTTCGGAGTCCTTCCGGTACGCATCGCGTTCTTCCCAGAATTCGCGGTGCGCGGCGAGCAGTAATTCTTGCAGGGCTGCGATCTGGGCAGGTTGATCTTCGAGCCTGGCGATAAGGGTGCGCGCGTCATCATCTCCCAGACGCTCTTTCAGCGCCGGGCTGTGTTCGGCGATCTCCTCGTTTTCGGCGGCTGAGGTTCCAACGGTGACGAATAAGATTCTAGTCATGGATACTATCCAATACTTGGGGGCGGCCCCGCACCTTCGCTGCTAAACGGAGATCGCGGCGCTTTGGGCCAGGAAACGGCCGGTGTCTCCGGAGCGACCGGCTCGGTGGTTGCAGCTTTTCTTTCCGCCCTGGTTTGCGGAAACCAATCCGGCAGTTTGTCGACCACGCGTTTGCGAGCCTGTCGGGAGAAGGCGCCGAGATTGTGGGTGATCCGTGGGCGTTTCAGGTTCATTGCCCTCAGAAGTTCGTGGAAGAAATCGTCCGAGTCATAACATTCCAGTACCCATCTGGTGCCACTCATCTTATCGAAGGCCGCGAGTGCGTCCTTCGCGTCCGATTCCGTGCGTGGCACCCAGATTACATGGCCCGTCGTATGCACGTCAATGAGATGTTTCAGCACGCCGTCGGGGGCCGCGCTGCACCCTGCAACGATTACGGTTCGATTGGCGATGCTCTGATGGATCACATCCCTTACTGGTGAGGAGTGTTCTTTCATCTCCCAATCAGTGTTCACCATTCGCAAGCCATATGACTGACCGTGTAAGTAGTAGAGAGCGGGCTGTTCGTCGTCCAAGTCCGGCGGGAGGCGGGGGATAGCTACGCAGTCGTAAATGGCCGGATGGACTCCGGAAATAGCGCAAGCCTGGATAAGGAGCGAATCGAAATTTGTTGTCAGAATTCGGTCAACAACTTTCTTGGCAAGAAGCTCTGCGATACACAAATGTGCGAGGTTAACTTTCGCGGCATCGAGTGAATGACGGAACAACTTGAGATATTCTGTTCGGCTCAACTTGCCGACGACCGCCGGGTAAGACCCCGTCTGGTTATCAGGCAGTTCGATGAGCCGTTTCGCGTACTTGTCGACACCCCAAATCTCTTTCACCATCTCACTTGCCAGCGGAATTCCGGCGGTTTTGGAGCACCCGGCGCCGATGAGCAAGGCGATATGCGGCCTCTCATCTCTTACAATGTCGAAGCAAATCCTGGCGCTGGACAGCATCGTCACCCCACATCAATGACGCCATACCCGGCGGAACGCTTCGCCCCAATGCCCTCCCTGACTAACACGTCCTGGAACAGCGCCTCCAGGTAGCCCTTCCACGATTTGTTCGGCGCTTCGATCACGAACAGGAATCGCCCGCGCACGGTGAGGAAATGGACCGGAACCGGATTGTCGAAATCGGTCGGAGGACCCTGCCGCTGCAGATACTCCTGATGGTGTGGCGTCAAGACATCCAGCGCCAGGGGCGGCGAGGCGTCCGGCACCCACCAAGCGTCGTGAAACAGAGCCGCGCCTTCGTGCTTCGTGTCGCCGAACAGAAACCACTCGACGTTCCGCCCGTCATCGCCGGGCCGGTCGCGGTGTTCGGCCGGCAGTCCGCGGCGCAGGACGCCTTTGAGCGACGATCCCGGAATCAGCGGCGTTCCATAGGTGTGTTGTAGGCGGACGCCGTTCTCAAGCACGCTTTCGATTCCCAGGCCGATCGCCAGGCGGTCTCGCACTGTACCCTCGCGGCACACGACCGTTTCCGGGTAGCCTTTCCAAACATCATGCCATCGTGTATACGCGAGCCGATAAGCGGGCCCGTCGCATCTTGCTCTGCCCAGCGCCGCGAGAGCCGCCCCTTGCGGGTCCTCCTGTTCCTTCTTCGACCCAGGCTCCGGCTTGGCAGGTAGAAACTTGTCCAGATACAGGCCCCGATGCTGTGTCTGTTCCATGGTGACCGGCAGGCGGCAAGCTGTCATCGTCCGCCCTCCCGTTGCCTCAGCAACGCTTGGGCCAGCCGCTTGTGCCAATAGGCCACGCGAAACGCAAGACTGGAGATATGGCGATAATCCGGAGTGGACAGATCCTTTGAGGTCACCAGACGCGGTAATTCGAGGATGCGCTGCTTGGGATTGCTGTAGACATCCATCGCCAGGAGCTGCTGACTGAGGTGATCGAGGAGCACACCTTGTTTATTGGATTGGCCGCTTCTGTCCGCTTTCTTTTTGGCGTCGAGAAAGGTGATGGTTCTGGTCAGTCCGGCCGTTCGCAGCAGAATCGGCAGGCTCTCGCAGAGGCTCCGGTACTCGCTCTCGGCTAGGTGGTCGGGGGTCTTCTGCTGCTGGCTTTCCACGAGTTCCCGGGCCATCGTGGCGATTCCACGATCGAGGTTCATGCGGGACCCCCACTGAGGGCCAGGCGGGCCAGGCCCTGCCCGGTGGTTTCGTTCCCGCCAAGTCTCAGAACGCGCGGGTGAGGAACGATCTCGCTCGCCTGAACGGCGCCCATTTCTTCGACCAACGCCACCAGGACCGTCTCTGCGTCTCCTCGTACCACAGTGCCTGGGCTTCGGCCGTTCCTGACTTGCCAATCGCGATATGCGCATTCACCTCGGTTGCGAATTCGCAGAGGTAGTCGAAGTTGCCATCGCTGAGAATCGCAAAGCGCTTGAGAAACTCTTTCCGCCACGGCTCGTCGTCCGGGAATAAGAGATCGGCAATCCATTCCGCCCATTCCTTAGCGAGGGCTTCCCGGATCTTGAAATCCAAATCCTCCAGTACGAGCCGGGGCTTCCCCTCCTCGAGCGCGATGGCGGCGCTCTTGTCGATCATATCCGCGACTTCATCTCCGGGGGCGGGAATCTCCCGCGGCGGCACCGCTGCTGCAAGCAAGTCGCAATCCCGCTGAAAGCGCCGCAATACATAGGGACAGGTAGCCCATACAAATGTGCTCCCGGCGCAGCGGACGGGAAGTAGCAGCAGGCGGGCGTCGGAGAACCGGAGCTTGCCCTGTGCATCGCTTTTGCCGAATGCCTCGTCCTTCCGTTCCCCGTCTTCAAACCGTGCTTTCAGGCAGCCCTTCAAGGTCGAGCCCGGAATGATCGGCAGATTGGTGGCGCGTTCGCGCGCGATGGGAAGATCAATGGTTCCCACACCCTGGCCGGTGCCGGGGTGAATGGAAGTGAGTGCGTGAATAAAGAGCAGCTTTACGGCCATGCCCATTCTCCTACTAGTACGAGTCCGAAACCGTCGTGCCGACTCTGCGGATCGTCGCAGATAGATTGCAGCCACAGCGACCGGGGATCGCCGGTTTCGACTTCAAAAAAGTAGACGCTGCCGGCCGGTGCCAATAGGCGTGTGGGCCGGAGGCGATCCTGGCCGGCTTTCGTCATATCGAATCCGGAGACAGCCACAGGCCGCTTCACGGCGGCCGAGATCAAGTGCAGCTTGAGGCCCAGGCAATCCGGCGGCTCGCCCGTATCCACCCAGGCGGGCTTCCATCCGTGGCTGAATGCGCCCGGGGTGACGAGTTGGAGGCGGATGTTTTTGGCAGTGGCGAGCGATTCCGGAGCCGGCGGCAAGAGATTCTTCTTAGCAGTCTCCCATACTGCCAGCCGCTGTTCGCCGCCCATGGGTCCGGCGCCGTTTGTTTCGGACCAGTCCCCGTCCTCTGCCACCACGCGCGAGAAAATGGCGCACGCCCGGCTCAGGCGTTGACCTTCGCGGCGCTCCTTCCGCCGGAATTGCGTATCGAAATCAAATTCCCGGCTGACCGTCCGGAACAACATGCCTTCGGCGGCATTTCGGCTGCCGCGCCCAATTTCAACATGCAGCCGGGTTTGCTCCGGTGGTCCGGCGTGGCCGAGCGATTCCGCCGCTCGAATCCAACTAGGCGCGTCAGTTTTTTTCAGCCAGGCGAGGGTTTGTTCGCGGGTCCAAAAGCCGGGCGCACTATCGGTCTCCTTTTCCGAGCGGGCGCCGGCAAGCGGCGACAGTCCGACAGGCAGGTCGCATGCCGCTCCGCGGAATGCCGTACGCGTTGGGCGGAGTGGGACAATTTCGAATGCGGCCTTCCTGCCGTAGATGGCTGCATCCGCCGGCGCTGGAAATGAAAGATCCCACTGGTATTTCTCGTCTTGCGAGGCGAAGAACGGGCCGATCTGTGAGATGGCTCGCAGTTTGTCCTCATTGCCGGGGAACTTGCGTTCGCCCCATAGACGGGTTCTAATGTGGCCCGCAACCGTCGAGGGCATGGGCCAGCCGATGCTGCGCGCGCCGAGACCCGCATCGAATGGCTTGCCATCGCGGAACATCATCGGATCGCGCGGGCAAATCAGAAGATTGCGGATCATGATAGAACCTCCTCGCCCACACCTGCATCAGCTTCGGCACGGGCGATTTTGCGGGCGACGAGAATGCTGTTAGTCAGAACCTCGAGGTCGTCACGGTCTTTTACCGCCTCGACTAAGGCGATGGCGGCGGATTCCTTCTTCTTTCGGGCTATCTCCTTCGCCATTTTCGGCAGGACATCATCGATACCAACCTGCAAGGTGCGGTCCAGCAGTTCTCGGAGTTCGTGGGCGAATCCGAACGATAGCGCGTCCGAGCGCAACGCCCTGGTGATGTCCGCCAAAGAAGGTCCCATCGCATCCCACTTTCCCGTAGCTTGGACCGGAGCGCCGCTGCGCGGGCAAACGACAAGGCTCACCGAATCCTTTCCGGGCTCGGCCTTGGCCCTCCGCGCGGCGTGCCTCGCGAGTTCGCGCACCTCGTCAAGGGGCTCCAGCGCGTGGACAATCGCTATTCCCGCGCTTAACGTAAGTTGTACGGCGCCGATCTTCACCTCGCCGAACTCCCCGCGAACCATCCAGGCTGCCTCACGCAGGCGGTGGAGGGGCAGCACCGCGAGCAGTTCATCGCCCCCTGCGAAGATCGGCATGCAGTCGAGATCTCGGAGCCGCTGGTGAATGCTGCGGCTGAACACTGATAGCTCGCGAGAGAGATCCTTGTGCTGGTCTTTCGTGAGCCCCTTCAGCTTCTCGCCCATGCTGTCACCATCGGCCTGCATTAACGCGTAGTAGGGAGCGTCTGGCGGTCCAGCCTCGCTGTGATAAAGCTCATCGCGGAGACGCTTTAGTTGTGCGCGTCTGGCATCGGTCTTGGAGAAGACCTCGCGGGACTCGTGCTCGAAGAACATCTCGCCGCTATCCCATCGGAGCTCTGGCTCTTCGCCGATTCCCCGCAGGTCGCGCAAGATATGATCGAGAGCCCCGTTGGTCGGCGCAAGCCGCTCCAACTTGCGGATGTACGGCAACGCGGCGGCCTCGGTGGTGGACTCGAATCTCGGAGCCGGTTTAATATCCACGAAGCGCTTTAGGAGACCAGGTCCATCGAGTTCCTCCCTTTCGCGGAGCCGTACCAAATCTCGCGGTGACTTACCCCTGTCCGTGATGACAGTTTCGCGGCCGCCGTCAAGGGACGATTTGCGGAGGCCGGGTAATCCGTCGTGGGGTGGAAAGGCGTTCAGCGCCTTACGGGCATTGAACATTTTTTCCAGGAGTTCGCGTTCGTCGCTGTACCGCTCCGGGCCGCTGTAGGGAGTCCAGGCCGCGTAGAACTCCAACATATTTTCTAGATGAGCGAGCGAGCGCTCTGTGTCGTAGACCAGCGACTGCGGCTTTTTCAATCCAACGGCGAGCTCGCGGAGCCGGTCGACCGCTGCCTGTTTAACCTGTTGCGCCATCCCCGCCGGATCCTGCGTGTCCACCTTGGCGAGAACCTTGTTCACCGCCGCAAATTTGGGATCGCGCAGTTCGCCCTCGGTCGCGAAGGGGATAATGAGTTCGTGGCCGCCGAGTTCCAACGCCGCGGCTTTGGTGATTTCGGAGAGAACCCACGATCCTGCATAGAGGTCGCGGATCTTGCGCGCGGCGGCGATGAAGCTCTGCACTGGGCCTACCGAGGCGAAGAAAAGATATTTCATATGCGAACGGCTTTTACTTGCCAGCGATCTTCCGCGCTGCTGATCAATTCTTCAATGGCCTTCCGGTGGCCCGTCTGGACCTCGACGGCGCCTTCTCCGCCGTGCAGGTAAAGGGGTCTGGCGCCTGTATTCAGCGCCAGGATCAGCGGCAGTGCCTGGTCTTTCGAGATCGCGAAGGGACGCAGAATCACCGGGCTGGCCATACGGCCGTGCGGATCCTTGACATTCAGCGTCCGATCGGGCGGGTCCTTCCAACTATCCTTAAAATGAAAGACGATAGGAAGACCGAGCGCTCCTCGGGGAAAGCCTTCCGGGCCGGGCTGCTCCCCCCGATGGATCGCGCGTATTTGTTCCGGCTCGGGCCAACTCGTCTTGCCGCGCCCATTCAGACCGCGGTCCTGCCTGAAATCGCGGTAGAACCTGAGAAGCTGGAGCCAGCAGTTCGGCCACGATAGCGGCTCGCTGCCCACCAGGAGCGTGCCGCCTTTGAGCACAGGCCACTCGCGCTGGCCACCGTCGCCCCTGATCCTACCAGCGTCCCAGCCGGCATATTGCTCGCAGTACAGCGCCCCGACGCCCCGCCGGGTCCTTGCGCCCATTCCGCCGAAGTTCAGCCATCCCCACAAAGCAGCGTCGATGTCGTCCCGGAGGTCCGCGTCACTTCCGGATATCGAGACTTTGAGGTGAAAGCCGCCGCCTTCCAGGAGTCGGTCGCTATCCAGATCCCGGCGCTTGTCTTCAAAGGGCGGGAACAGAGCGTAGCGGCGGTAAAGATCCTTCTCGTACCTCCGCAACGAGCCCCGCTTGGGATGGACGGCAGTTGGACAGTCCACGCGGATGCGCACTGGCGATTGGCGGTCGGTATCGCCCCAGATCTGGCCTTCGCGCTCGCGCAGTGCCTGCCAGGAATTGTATTCCGCCCCCCGCGTGGCCCTCCACCAGAAGCGCAGATGGCCGCGCACACTGGAGGGCCTGAAAGGAGTTATCTCGTCCGGGTAGCCAGCTACTGCGCCGCCCCCGTAAAGCACGGTTACTAGCGAAATATCGATTGCGAGCGAACTGCGATCTTTCCCACCGGGCAGATATGTGGACGCGGTTGCGAATTGGGGCTCAGTTTCCCTGTCGGCACGATTCCGAGGCGGCATAAGTAGTTCGGAGGAGCAGCGGCCTATGTAGCTAGGTCAGTGTACCACCGTTTCCTTCTAATAGGAGCCACAGGCCGTGCGCGCTCGTGCGCGCTGCGTCCGCTGCGTTGTTTGCGCTCTCACGTCCCGCAAGTGTAGCGCTTTGAAATTACCGTACACATTTGATTGTGTAATGGCGTGACGAAACGTTACACCGCCGGGCGCTTGGGCTTCCGCCGCACGCCAGGCGTCCGGCTGGCGGGAGCTTTGCCAGCATAGAGTTGCCGATACACCGTTGCGTTTCTCAACACCGCCTCCACATACTCCCGCGTCTCGGTAAATGGGATGGATTCCACAAATTCGGCGGGCTCCTGGTACTGGTTCCAGGTAATCCAGTCGTTCACGCGGGATT